>Ga0105246_10002208_pt1 | contig 11745 bp, 9 predicted proteins | sample KBSM64metaG_FD_99694 | JGI IMG/M metagenome (GOLD analysis project Ga0105246, IMG submission 99694) | Miscanthus rhizosphere microbial communities from Kellogg Biological Station, Michigan, USA - KBS M6-4 metaG | ecosystem: Host-associated > Plants > Roots > Rhizosphere > Soil | place: Michigan...
CCGATCAAAAGAACGCGGAGCACGACGGCGGTAGCCCGGTTGTGGCGGTCAAGCTGCAGGAGTGTTTCGGCTGGGACCGCACGCCGCGCCTTGTTGGTGGAAGGGTACCGGTGCTTTTCCACCTTTTGTCTCCCGCAGGCAGGCCGTTGGCAGTGACAGGTGATCTCGCATCGTTTTGGTCCGGGCCCTATGCCCAGGTTCGGGCAGAGATGCGTGGGCGCTACCCCAGGCATCCCTGGCCCGAAGATCCGTGGACGGCACTGGCTACGGCCAAAACCAAGAACCGCATGTAGCCCGCCCGATCAACAATGCTAGGCAAGCCTTTCCAGCATGAACTGGATCTCGCCGTCCACGAACGTACCTACTACACTGCTGGCCGCAAACTCATCCGGGGCGGTGGTCAGTGGATCGCGCTCAAACGCGGTGAAGTCGGCGCGTTTACCCACCGTGATCGAGCCCGAAACGTCCCACAGTCCTGCAGCGCGCGCGGCGTGCGAGGTGTAGCCTTCAAGCGCCTGAAGTGCGGTGAGTGCCTGGGAAGGTGCGATGGGTTCCTGTTCCGGATGTCCGGAACGGCGCCGCAACTGGGCGTCTGCAATGATCGGCAAGGGTTCGTACGGAGCGATCGGCCAGTCGGAGCCGATACCCACGGTAACTCCAGCCTCGCGGAGGTCCCTGCAACGCCATGCGCGGTCGGCACGGACCTTGCCAAGCCTGGTGGACCAATTGTCACTGTGGTCCGCCACGGAATAGTGCGTGCAGTGCGTGGGCTGCATGCTCGCCACCACTCCGGCGCGCTGGAAGCGTCCCACCAGCTGGTCGGGCACCGTTTCGATGTGTTCAATCCTGTGAACCGTCTGGCGGAGCACGTCCGAGGGCACAACACCGCAGAGCGACTCCAAGGCGTCCAGGACATGTTCCACGCCGGCGTCGCCAATGGCGTGGGTCGCCGTCGGGATGCCGCGCGAGGCAAAGTAGCGAACAGCAGCGGTATATTCTTCCGGCCGCGGCCAGAACGGCGCAGTGGATTGGCCGTACAGATCCGGCTCGTAAAGCCACGCGGTCCCGTTGTCCACGGTTCCGTCAACGAACAGTTTGATGGCCTCGATCGACCAGCGGCGCCCGCCGGTGCCTACAGTGCGGGCAAGTCCCTTCCACTCCGCCTCGCCCGTGCCCGGCATGCACCACGGCGCGCTCCGCAGGCGCAGGGGCAGCTCGCCGTCGGCTTCCAAGGCCTGAAAAAGTGCCGTCGATTCCTCGTCGTGGTCCATGACATGGCCGCCGGTTAGGCCCGACCGGGCAAAGTCCCGAAGCAAGTTGCCCAGGCGGGTCTTGCGTTCCGCAAACGATTCCTTGGGAATGTGACGCTGAACCAGTTCAATGGCCGCCGCTTCCAGGAGCATCCCGGTGGGGACGCCGTCGGCGTCGCAGACCACCTCGGCGCTCTGGTCAAATTCAACACGGCCACGGATCCCGGCCACTTCCAGTGCCCGGCTGTTCGCCAACGCCGAATGGCCGTCGAACAACCGGATCATGGCCGGCCGGTCTCCGGAGACTTCGTCGATCACACTCCGGTGCAGGGGTACTGGACCAAACGCGTTCGGATTCAGACCCCAGGCACGCAACCAGCCGCCGTCGTTTCCTGATGCAGGATTTGCTGACTCTGCCTGCAGCAGCGCGCGTACTTCAGCCAAGGTGGACGCGCTGGACAGATCGCAGCCAATAGTCAGGTCAAGGCCAAACACTGGGTGGATGTGGCAATCCACCAGGCCGGGCGTGAGTGTTGCACGGCCAAGATCCACCACCCGCGTGCCGGGCTGACGCCACTCCTGCGCATCCTCCCGGGTTCCGACGGCGGCAATCAAGCCGTCGCTGACGGCAACGGCCTGGATGGCCGGTCGGGAACCGTTATCCGGGCGGTCGTCGAGCGTGTGGATGGTGTCGGCAAGGACGATGAGATCAGGAGTCATGGGTTTCGAAGCTTCCAATCCGGGCGAAGATGGCGGGGCGGGCGCTGCGCAGTCTGCGGGCTATCAGCAGGCCTGCCAGGAAAACAAGGGGTGTCACCAACAGGAGGATGGTGTTGGTGAGTGCATCGGCGAAAGTCAGGAGTTCGATGTTGATGGCGATCAAGGCAACCACGCCGAACAGCAGGATGGCTGACGCAATGCTCAGGGGAATCAGCAGCCGGTTGGTCACGGCCTCGGGATTGCGCCGCAGATAGATGAACGCTGCCACGGACACCAGTCCCTGCAAGGCGACGATGCCGAAGATGCCGGGGGTGTTGACCCAGATCAGCAGCTGCTTGTAGGGATCGGCGCCTGCGATGGCGCAAATAATGATGACGATGGCGGCGAGGGCTGTCTGGATTTGCCCGGCGCGGTGCGGGGACTTGTACTTCGGATGGGTCTTGCCCAGGAATGCCGGAAGGACGCCGTCTTTGGCGAGCATGTAAACGTAGCGGTTGATGGCATTGTGGAATGCCAGCTGGGAGGCATAGACGCTGGTCACGATCAGCACGTACATGACAACCTCTGCCCAGGGACCCACGTAGTGGTTGATGGTGGCGAAGAACATGCCGTCGGCCAACTCACCGGCAGCGGCCATCACGTCGCCGTCGCCATAGGCCTGGATGACTGTCCACACGATGAAGGCGTAGAACACGGACATAAAGCCGACCGCAATGTAGGTTGCCCTGGGCACGGACTTGTCCGGGTTGCGGGCCTCACGGCGGTACAGGACTGTGGACTCAAAGCCCATGAAGGCGGCGAAGCAGATGGCAAGGATGGCCAGGACGCCAGGGGTGAACGCATGCTCGGGGGAGAATGAGGCAACGCTGATGCCTTGTGCGCCGCCGTTCGCCAGAATGCCGGCGCCCATGACGGCAAGAATGGCGGTCTCGGCAATAAGCAACACACCCAGGACCTTGGCCCCAACGTCGATGCCCCGATAGCCAAGGAACCAGACGGCTGCGACGGCCACCAACGCTACTGCGGGCCATGGGACGTCCAGGCCGAAGAGTGTCCGGAGCATGGCCTGGGTCTGGACTGCGAAGAGGCCGTAGACGCCGATCTGCAGGCAGTTATAGGAGACGATGGCGAGAATGGCGGAGGCAAGCCCGACCGTTTTTCCCATGGCAAGTGTGATGTAGGTGTAGAAGCCGCCGGCTGCTTTGACGTGCTTGGTCATGGCCATGAAAGCCACAGCGAAGATCAAGAGAACGGCGCCGGCGATGACGTAGCCCATGGGGGCGCCAATGCCCCCGATGCCAATGGCCACAGGTGCCACACCGGCCATAACGGTCAAGGGGGCTGCTGCGGAGATCACCAGGAAGGCAATGCCGCCGGTGCCGATGGCGTTCTTCTTGAGCCCGTTTCCAGCATCCGCTGCAGGAGGGCGGGTTTCGATTTCAGACATGGTGTCCTCGGAGGTCTAATGCGGGGAGATTTGGGGAGGAGCCGATCGATAAGCGAAAGGCTTTCGTTTATCGTAAGGCCTTGTGATTGGGCGCACAATACCTTTGCCCAAACTTCTGGCTAGAGTCGTAACAACACATTGATTGGAGAACCCAATGCCACGCCCGCTGGTTCCGCTGATATCCATCGACGCACTCGTCACGGCCGCCTTGGAGCTGGTGGACGAGGCCGGGGACTTCAGCCTGCCCAAATTGGCCAAGAGGATCGGCGTCAGTCAATCGTCCATTTACAACCATGTCAGCGGCCGGGAAGAAATATTGGAGCTCATGCGGGGGCGGATCATTGCCCAGAGCCCCTACACCCTCCATGAAGGTATGGACTGGGAGGATGCCCTCAGGGCTATAGTCCGAAGCTACCGCGACGCGTTCGCCCGGCACCCCCGGCTGGCGCCCCTGCTGGTGTTGCAAACGGTGCAGGACGATCAGGTGCTGGCTCTCTATGAGAATCTGGCGGTCGCCTTGGAAAATGCCGGTTTCCAAGGGCAGGATGTGGTTTCGGCGATCTCTACGATCGACAGCTTTGCCTTGGGGTTTGCCTTGGACCTGGCCGCTCCCGACGTCGTGTGGGCACCTCCGGTTCACGGCTACCCGGCCCTTACCCAGGCGTTAACGCACGCGGGTCCGCCGGACCAGCGTGGTGAAGCAGCCTTCGATTTCGGTTTGGAGATCCTGGTTGCGGGACTCCGTTCACGCCTCAAATCCTCGGTGCTGTGAACGGTGCTGCGAACGGTCCTGTGAACGCTGCTGTGAACCCTGTACAAACCTGGTGGGCGGCTGTGGTCCGTGGCTTCACCGACGTCCACACCACTGCCGTGCCACTACCTGCGCTGTTGGCGATTCTCGCCGCAGCAACGATCTTGAGCATCCCTCGGGCAACGTGGCGATGGTTTGGTCTCTACGTGACCTTCGTCCATGAGCTTGGCCATGCCTATGCCGCCCTCATGACGGGGCGATTTGTCCACAGTCTTCGCATTGGACTGGACCATTCGGGCCGCCTCGTCAGCAGCGGCCGGAGCCCCTTTGGTGCGGCCTGGTCAGGATTCTGGGGATATCCTGCGCCCGCAGTCGTGGGACTTGCCTTGATTGCCGCGTTCGCCGCCGGCCGATCGGGGGCCGCGATGTCTGTAGGCGCCCTCATCCTGCTGGTCTCCCTGATCTTCCTGCGAAACCTGACAGGGATCCTCGTGGCGGTGGTCAGCGCAGCTATCGCCCAGCTTTTGGTCTTCTTCGGATCGCCCACCATTGTCAACTATGCTGTGCTGGCCTTGGGGATCGCCCTGTCAGTGGGTGCCGTGCGCGACCTTTTCAAGCTCGCCGGTGTCCATACACGGCGCCGGGACCGGCTTGCAGCTTCGGACGCCTACATCCTTGGCCGAACCACGGGTGTCCCATCATTCCTGTGGCTGACAGGATTCTTCGTGGTCATCACAGGAAGCACAGTCACCTCAGCGTGGCTGTTATGGGGGATGGTCCGGGCCTAGTACCCGTTGGCCGCTTTGCCCCCCGGCTATTCGTCCGCGGCTGGGTCTTGCCCTGTGGTCGCCTCAGGGTGTCCAATCCTCTTACACGTTCGAACCTTTCGGCGCGTTCGAACTCCGAGCTTGGATACGACACCAGGAGGTGCTCATGTCCGCGAAGGGCACACGGGAGACGGCCAAGGCAGCCGGACCCGGCACACCCGAGTCCCGACGAAGCGAGAACGGTACGGCTCTGGCGGCAAGTGATCCTGCCAAGATACGCAACGTGGCACTCGTGGGGCATTCAGGTGCAGGGAAGTCGATGCTGGTAGAAGCGCTGTTGGCTGCGACAGGGGCCATCACCAGGATGGGCTCAATCACCGAAGGAACCACCGTCAGCGATTCAGACCCTTCAGCCATCCATCAGCAGCGGTCCGTCACCTTGTCAGTGGCCCCGATCCTGGTGGGGGAGGTCAAAGTGAACCTGATCGACACACCGGGGTACACGGATTTCACGGGGGAATTGCGAGCAGGATTGAGGGCCGCTGACGCGGCCCTTTTTGTCGTCTCCGCCGTGGAAGGCATCGACGGCGCCACCATTGCCTTGTGGGGTGAATGCGAGAAGATCCGCATGCCGCGGGTTGTCGTAGTCAGCCGCCTGGACCACCCCCGCGCCGACTTCAGTGCCGCCGTCGTGCGTTGCCAGGAAGCCTTCGGTGAGTCTGTCCTGCCGCTTTACCTGCCCACCGGCGGAGGGTTGGCAGGCGTGCTCCATGGGAGCAGCGATGATCCTGCCGTGGAGGAAGCCCGCGGCCCCCTGATTGAAGGGATCATTGCCGAAAGCGAAGACGAGACTTTGATGGACCGCTACCTGGGCGGTGAAGAGTTGCCGCTGGAGGACATCATCAAGGACCTGGAGACGGCTGTGGCCAGGGGCTCCTTCTTCCCCGTGATGGCTACCTCGGCGGAGACGGGTTTGGGGCTTCCCGAGCTCATGGCGCTGATGATTGATGCTTTGCCGTCGCCGTTGGAGCGCACCGCGCCCCCGGTGATGAAACTCGATGGTTCATCGCTTAAACCACTCGAGTGCGACCCCTCAGGACGCCTGGCTGCCGAGGTAGTGCGGACTACCGTGGACCCGTTCCTGGGCCGCGTCTGCCTGGTCCGTGTTTTTTCCGGGACCCTCCGTGAAGATTCAGCCATCCATATCGGCGGCAGGGGATTAGCGGACAGGGGCCACGAGGACCACGACAGCGATGAACGCGTCACGCATCTGTACTCGCCCGTCGGATCAAGCCTGAAGGCTGTTTCCCAGTGCATCGCAGGTGACATTTGTGCCATCAGCAAGCTGGCAAACGCGGAAACCGGGGACACTGTCTCGGACAAGGACGCCCCACTGCTGATCGAAACCTGGAACATGCCTGAGCCGCTGATGCCCATAGCGATCGAAGGAGTGTCCCGTAGCGATGAGGACGCGCTGGCCAAGAGCATCGGGAAGGTAGTCGCCGCGGATCCGACGCTCCGGGTGGAACGCAACCAGGACACGCACCAGTTGATTTTGTGGTGCATGGGTGAAGCGCATGCCGAGGTGATCCTGGACAGGCTGCGCAACCAGGGCGTCAAACTTCAAACAGTGGAAGTCATCACGCCGCTGCGGGAAACCTTCGCCAGCAAGGCCGCAGGGCACGGCCGGCATGTCAAACAATCAGGTGGACATGGACAGTTCGCTATCTGCGACATCGAAGTTGAGCCGTTGGCGCGCGGGGAGGGGTTTGAATTCGCTGACAAGACGGTGGGCGGTGTTATTCCCGGTACGTTCGTCACTTCCGTGGAAAAGGGCGTGCGCTCACAGATGCTCAAGGGCGTTTCGGCCGGGTTCCCCGTGGTGGACATCAAAGTCACCTTGGTGGGCGGAAAAACGCACAGCGTGGATTCTTCGGACGCAGCCTTTCAGGCAGCCGGTGCGTTGGCGCTTCGTGAAGCGGCGGCAACGGCCAGGATCCAGTTGCTGGAACCCGTGTCCGCCGTAGTGGTCAGTGTCCCGGACGAACACGTGGGGGCGGTGATGAGCGATTTGTCGGGCCGGAGGGGACGAGTGACCGGAACAACGGCAGCCAACGGCGAAGGTACTGAGATTACGGCCGAAGTCCCTGACCAGGAACTTCTGCGCTACGCCGTTGAACTTCGGGCCCTGACAGCAGGTACCGGCCGCTTCCGGCGATCTTATCTGCGTCACGAACCGGTGCCGAAGTAGTTCCTCAATTGTTCTCCCTCATGAACCCCGCTACCGCGGGTGCAAGCGAGGCACCTATCTCGGCGGCACTGCGCTTGAGGCCCTTGACCACGAAGGAATGGTCGGCATTTTCGCTCCACTGGAGAGTCGCCGTCGGGCCGATCCTGGCCACCACAGACTCCAGAAGTTCCGGCGTCGCGAACGTATCGCGGGTGCCCTGGAGGAAGAGCATGGGCACGGTTATCCCGTAGAGGTGTTCATCGCGGAGCTTCTCCGGCTTGCCCGGAGCATGGAGGGGATACCCGAGGTACACCAGGCCACTCGTGGGCATTCCCTCAGCCACGGCCATGGATGCCATCCGACCCCCAAAAGATTTTCCCCCTGCCCACAACGGTTCATCGCCTGCGAGCTCCTCGGCCTTTTCCATGACGGCCCGCCACGTGGCGATGGCTGCCGGCGGACGGTCAGGGAAACGTCGCCCCGCTTCCCGATACGGAAAATTGAAGCGCAGCGTACTGACGCCTTCCTCCGCCATCGCATCGGCAAATCCCTGCAGGAAGGGGTGTTCCTTTCCTGCTCCGGCGCCATGGGCAACTACGAGGGTGGCGAACGACTTCTCCGGACGAACGTGGATTGCCGATACCTTGGTGTCTCCCACGGCAACAGTCAGGGCGGTTTCAGTGTTTGGCATGTATCCATCATGGTGCAGTTTGGCCTTGGAGCTGTCAGGCACTACTTCGCGCCGCCCGAAAAAAGGAACGCGGGGTGCTGACGGGAACGCCCTGGACGGGGTAGCTTGTGGCCATGGCGAGCGAATCAGCAACAGTCTCCGTGCCCGGTCCCGAGGGCTCCCGCGAAGTCCGGATTTCAAGTCCAAGCCGCGTCATGTGGCCTGAGGCCGGGCTGACGAAACTGGACCTGGCCAACTATTTGGTGGACGTGGGCGATGCTTTTGTGGCGGCCAACGGCAACCGGCCGGTCAGTCTCCAACGGTACTCGGGCAACATCGAGGGCGAGATGTTCTTCTCCAAGAACCCTCCCAAAGGTGCGCCGGAGTATGTCCGCTCGGTCATGGTGACCTATCCGAGTGCCCGGACCCATCCGCAGTTGGTGATCGACGAACCCGCGGCCGCGGTGTGGGCAGCGCAAATGAACACGGTCGTTTTCCACCCGTGGGCTTCCCGTGCCAACGATCCTGACAATCCCGACCAGCTGCGAATCGATCTCGATCCCCAGCCTGGAACCGACTTTGGCGACGCCATACCGGCTGCGCAGGAACTCCGGGCCTTGTTGGACGAAGCCGGGCTGACGGCCTTCATCAAGACCTCGGGCAACCGGGGGCTGCATGTGTACGCCCCCATCCACCCCAAGCATGAGTTCCTGGAAGTGCGCCACGCGGTGATCGCTGCGGGCCGGGAGTTGGAGCGACGGATGCCGGAGAAGGTCACCACGGCATGGTGGAAAGAAGAACGCGGGACCAGGATCTTCGTGGACTTCAACCAGGCCAACCGGGACCGGACGATTGCCGGTGCATACAGCCCGCGTGCCGTGCCAAATGCACAGGTATCGTGCCCGTTGGCGTGGGAAGAGCTGGAGAATGCCGATCCGGCCAAATACACCATCACCACTGTTCCGGACCGGCTTAAGACGACAGGCGACCCTTGGGCCACTATGCATGAGAAGCCCGGAGGCATCGACGTACTTTTGCAATGGTGGGAGCGCGACGTCAAGAACGGCCAAGGCGAAATGCCGTTCCCACCGGAGTTTCCCAAGATGCCGGGGGAGCCCATGCGGGTACAGCCCAGCCGGGCGCGTAAGCAGGAGGAGTAAACGCAGGAGCAGGTGTGCATCCAAGTTCACCCCGGGGCATGGTGACCGCAACACTTGTGAGCGGCCTGTTCCTCGCTGCCTGCACGGGCGAACCGCAGCCCAACCCGCTTCCGCCGGCACCAGTGACAAGCTCGACGGCGGCCCCGCCCACGGGGCCCGCGCCGCCGTCCGGGTCGGCACAGTCCGCGACGGCATCAGCCTCACCACCGGAAACGCCCGCCTTTCGCGAGTTGCAGGCAACTTTGGAACTCTTTAGCCGGGAGATGCTCCAAAACGGTGCGCCTGCGGTGCTGATAGAGGCCAGGGCCGGCCAACAAGTGTGGAGACATGCGGCAGGTGTCAGGAGCCTTGACGGGGGTGCTCCTGTGCAGGCGGATGATCCGATCCGGGTGGGCGGGCTCACGCGGACCATGGTGGCAGTTTCCGTGTTGAAGCTGGTGGAAGAAGGCCGGCTGGTGCTTGAGGATTCGATCGCCAAATACCTGCCGGGGATCGACGTCCTCCTGCAGCCGGAACCAGAGTCAGTGACAGTCCGGCAATTGCTGGGCCACACCGCAGGGACTCCCTATGCCAGCGGACTTTCGGATGATGCAGTCCTTGGCTTTTTGGTGGAGCGGCTCCGGGGCGCTCCACTGGGCGCGGTGCTGCGAACGGACATCCTGGATCCCTTGGATCTGCACACAACCAGGGTGTTGGACGAGGGCCCCCTTCCAGACGCGCTGGTCCATGGTTATGCAGTGGTGCGGGATGAAACCGTGGACGTCACGCATTCCGCGCAGCCAGGCGGCCCCGCTTCAGAGGGCGTGATCGCCAGCGTGGGAGACATCAACGCCTTCTACGCAGCGTTGCTCAAAGGGCGGCTGCTGTTACCGGAGAGCCTCGTGGAGATGAAGGGTTCGGTATTCGCCGATTACGGATTGGGCCTGGACCACTGGAAGGACACGTGCACCAACGGCTTCTATTACGGCCACTCCGGTGACGTACCCGGCTATGGCACCATCTCCATCAGCAGTGCTGATGGGAACCGTCAGCTCACCATTTCCTTGGCCTATCCGCCGCTGCCCCTGTCCACGCAGCCCTCGGCCATTGCCTTGGAACTGACAGGACTAGCCCAGGTTGCTTTGAACGCCAGCTGCCGTTTCCAGTTCCGCTGATAGCGGTCGACCCCCGTTGGGACCCTATTCGAACCGTGAGGGATCGCCCGTTCCGCGCCGCACTACTTCTGCCGTGCCGCTGGAGAAGTCGATCACCGTGGTGGGCTCCGAACCTGTATCCCCGGAATCGATCACGGCGTCTACTTCGTTATCCAGCCGTTCCTTGATTTCCCAGCCCTGTGTCAGTGGCTCCTCCTGGTCAGGCAGCAGGAGAGTGCTGGACAGCAATGGTTCGCCGAGTTCCGTAAGGAGCGCCTGGACCACTTTGTGATCTGGAATGCGCACGCCCACTGTCTTCTTTTTCGGGTGGAGCAGGCGCTTGGGAACCTCGCGGGTGGCCGGAAGGATGAAGGTGTAGCTGCCGGGGGTGACGGCCTTGATGCTTCGGAAGACATCGTTATCGATCATCACGAACTGCCCCATCTGGGCGAAATCCTTGCAGACCAGGGTGAAGTGGTGTTTGTCGTCCAGTTGCCGGATGGTCCGGATGCGATCCAATGCTTCCCTGTTGCCGATCTGGGCACCCAGTGCGTAGCAGGAGTCGGTGGGGTAGGCGATCAGCCCGCCGCTTTGCAGCATATTAACCACTTGGCCGATGGCGCGTGGTTGGGGATCTTCAGGGTGGACGTCAAAGAATCTGGCCATGCAGAGAGCCTACGGCAAAGCTAGGACAGGATGTCTTTGGTGGAGAACTTCCCGTAGGCCAGCGCGCCGCAGACGGCAATATAGCCGGCTTGGAGCAGCGCGTTTTCGCCAAACGACGTCCAGGAGACCGGCTGCCGCAGGAGGTCGGCGAAGCCCAGCCAGTGGTGGCTGAACAGCCAAGGATGCAGCCACTCCAGTTGTGGCAGGTTGTCCAGTACCTGCGATACCACCGAGAGGACGATCGTGGCGGCCATCGCCCCCACAGGTACGTCCGTGAAGGTCGAGATGAGGAGCCCGATCGCGGACAACCCCAGGAGCGAGACCGTGATGTAGGCAGCGATGAGCAACGAGCGCAGTACCGACTCGCCAACCCCGATCGTGTCACCGGAGAGTAGCGTGACAGGACCGATGGGGAAGAACACGACGCCGGCCAAGGCACCTGCGGCTGCGACTGTGGCCGTAGCGGCACAACAGAAAGCGATGGCCCCGGCGTACTTGATCAGCAGCAGGCGGATACGCCCCGCCGGTGCCAGGAGCAGATATCGCAATGTGCCAAGGTTGGCTTCTCCGGCGATGGTGTCGCCTGCCACCACTCCGATGGTGAGGGGGAGGAACAGCGGCACACACACCACAAGGGCTGTCACAGCAACAAAGAGGCCGTTCTGGGTGATGCGGTCCAAGAACAGTGGCCCGCGGCCAGGTGTCGCTGGCCGGGAAGAGAGCTTGACGGCAAGGGCAATCAGGATGGGAACGGCGGCGAGGGCCACCAGCATGGCCCAGGTCCGGAGGCGACGAAACAGCACGGATAATTCCGAGCCAAGCAAAGCCCACCCCATCCCCGGACGGACAGCACTGTCTTTCGAAATACCAGTGGTACCAGAAGTACCAGCCCTTCCAGCAGTTCCAGCCATTTTTGCAGTCTCAACACTGTCACCAGTTTCAGCCGACAAC
>Ga0105246_10002209_pt1 | contig 11744 bp, 10 predicted proteins | sample KBSM64metaG_FD_99694 | JGI IMG/M metagenome (GOLD analysis project Ga0105246, IMG submission 99694) | Miscanthus rhizosphere microbial communities from Kellogg Biological Station, Michigan, USA - KBS M6-4 metaG | ecosystem: Host-associated > Plants > Roots > Rhizosphere > Soil | place...
ATGAATAAAGACCAGCTGATCGAAGAGGTAAAAAAACTAAGGTCAGGCATACGTACACACCGCGACAGTACAGGCCATGCATTATGCTGGCATCATCCAAAATTATGGTCCCTTCTTCCGGAAAAAATAGTTCCTGAGATTATGGTGCCGGAATGGTCACAATTTTTACGAGGCTGTATTCAATATCGTGAGTCACTGGACAAACAAAACCCGGATGCAATGAGAATAAGTGAAAAGTTTACATAATAATTGATACGTAAATGTTTTTAAAAAAGAGTCCTAAAGAATTTAATTAAACACAAAACTACCCTTACTGTTTCAGCGAGGGTAGTTAAAAGAATTGCTTTATTCAATTATAGTTTGAAACGCGGTTCGGCTTTTTCCCATTGCAACGTATAATTGTGCATGTGTATGTTGGCTTCGCTGGCATCCCAGGTAAAATCATATTGCGTGCCATGCGGACCAGTCACATATGTTCCCGCTTTTATTGCTTTGTTATTGTCAAGTTCCAGTTTCACTATTTCATTCAATGGTATTGCAACCACGCGAAAATCATAAAGAATGGTGTAAGGTTCGGGGCTGCCATCGGCCAGGTAGGTGTAGTTGGTAGCTGATAATTTGTGCAGGCGAAGGTCGCTTAGTTCAAATGCGCCCTTGTTAAATTTCACGCTACTCTTAAATTCCTGTTGATCATTTGTGTGATCATGAAATGGATCGCTCCACAGCAGCGATCCTTCACTATGATCTAATGTAATCGTCATACCGCCACCGGTGTAGGACGCATGACCCTGACCGCCAATGGACCAGTTAACATCGGACGTTGATGCAAAACTGCTGGGCATGGAAAACGAATAGGTGGCGGGATGCGGATCCACATCGGCACGTAAATACGCATGAATCTTTGCCGCTTTGAAAATAGTGCCCTCATCCGGTTCTTTATACTGCATATCCACTTCCCATACGTTAAGCATGCGTTTATTTGTTTCTTTCCCGTTGTTGAGAACGGATATGTAGCCTGCACCGGTATTATCATTCACATCACCAATACTCACTTTGATATAACCCGGTGTCCAGCTAAGGATCAATCCTTCACCACTTGGTTTACCATCCAATAAAGTATTACCAACTCTTACTTTACTGGATGATGAACTGTCACCAAAAATGCCATACAGGTAAAGGTCAGCGCCGTACAGGTTTTCCTGGATCTCCATATAGTTAAGGGTAAAACCGGCAGGCGGCGGGTCGACAGGTCTATCTACAGAAGATTTTTTACAGGCAGACAACGATACCATCGTTATGATAAGTGAGAATAGAATAAGTTTTCGCATGATAATCAATTTTTGTTCGGTGCAAATATGAAACGCAACTTCAGTTAAGAATAGCTCATCCTGTATGGGTTGACATAATTTGCGTTGAATTGCGGTAAATCTGCGGTTATACAACTCTGTGAGATCTTAAAAAAACGTCAAAGAAAATTGCTGGTGAAAAAAATGCGTGGGTCAAGTTGTGGCGATGGTGAATGAAACAGCCGCAAAATTATTTAATAACCCATCGTAAGAAAAGCTGACCGTTTACCGGACGAATATTTTTTCGGGGTAGTGCAGTCAAACTGGTAATTGGAATGAAAACAGTAATTCCTGCGTGAAGTTTTTTAAACATATACCTCATTTCCATCTTACCCAACCATATTGATGAATTAAAGTACAGCCCGTCTGCCGACGTTTTACGAACACTATATAGCGAGTCTGATAAAACTCGACCATCAGATAGTCTTGACGTTTGCCTGTTGATCAAAACCTTTCTTTGCCAGTAATAACTGATACCGGCTCCGACACATAAATTGGGGGTCAAATAATAACTGTATTGCAACCCTGCTTCCATTCCACCTGTTTTAATCAAATCAGTATTTCTTTTTACCAGGGTGGTATCTGCCGATGAGCCTGGCCCGGTAACACTTACCAGTGTATTATTTCCTGCAAAATATTGCCGGGCAGGGGCAAGCTGAATCATTATTTCGTGTTTACCCTTGAAGACATTGTTTATCCACAGGGCCGGTATTAATAAATTGTAAGGCTCAGGCTTACCATTTGTTCCGGTGAAATAGTGATGAGTACCCTGCAAGGGTAAAGTGATATACCATACAGGACCAAAATGAATATGCGGGTGTATTCCCGTATTTGTTTTATTAGCAGAACGGACTAATTGTGATGTATGCAATGAAGGAATATCTTTTTGCCGCCCGGGAATTATGGCTTTTTCAGCATTGTTTAAACTGGCTTTTTTACTAGCAGGTGCAAGCGCAATTGAATCTATCGGGGCATTATTGCGGGTAAAAAGACCTTTTTTTAGGTAAATGACCGAATCCTGATCGGGATTGATTTCGACATGCATAAACACGGTTGCCGGTAGCCTTTGTGCGGTATCTTTCATAATCACTTTACCGCTGTTGTCGGTTCTCTTTTTGTTCCTGACTGAATTTGATAAAATGGGTTTTTCAGTCACCCGTTTTTTTATTGGAGGAACTTTCTTCTTTACAAAACTTTTATTTGCTCCTGATATCGATGTTTGTTTCCTTTTCGATGGCTTATCCTCGAATATTACATATCCTTTGTACAATGTGTAATAAAGCGAAGTCGTTTTTCTTACCTGGTCAAGCAATGCCTGGAAAGAATATTGACCGCGGGGAAAACCAATTTCCGTTGAGCTTTTCACCTTGGCCGAGTTGAATGAAAATCTTATTCCACTCCTGTTGTGAACATATTTTGTGAGAGAATCCAATGAAATTTTTCCTTCAAGCGAAAAGATGGTTTTTTGTATGGATGTTTTATTCTGCGAGGCCTGTGCAATGCAATAATGATCGTTTATGAAAACGAAAGCAAACGACATTATTGCAAAGAATGTTTTACATACATCCATATCCGGTTACAAACACCTGCCTGCTTTTTTCATTTATGTAATATTTAAACTTTAAGGTGTATGCCATTATATCCAGCATCTCTTTTAATGTTTTGTTATCGAACCTTGTCGTGATTCTGCAGCGATACAACTTCTGGTTTTCAAATAGTATTGTTATTCCATAGGTTTTTTCAATCGCTGCAGCTGCTACCTTTAGGGGAGTATCCGTAAAATCAAAGATTCTTGTTGCATAACTGTAGAGGTTCACATCGGCTTTCTGCTTTTCACCCATATGCTTCGCTTTCTCATCATAGCTTATGGACTCACCGGCATGTAAACTGAGCTTTGTTTCTCCTGTTTCCACCATTACCGTTCCCGATTCAAGCTGAACAGATACGGCACCGGCAACGCTGTCAAACGATACATACAAGGTTGCCTGTTGCGACGTCACATCCAGTGAACCTATTTTTATATGATGTTTGGAATGAGCCTGCGCCTGGTTCCATTCAAAATAAGCTGCTCCGTTTACAGTTATTATCGGCTCTTTGCCTGTTGTGGTAACTATTCTGACGTCGCTGTTTGTATCGAGAAATAGTGTTGATCCGTCCGGCAGGCTATCTTTCTTCGTGTATCCCCCGCTGTGATAACTTACCGAATCAGGTATGTTCGGCGCTTTCTTTGGGAATAGGAAATAGGAAATTCCGAGGATAACTATGAGACCAAACCCCACGTACAGCAAATAGCTGCCGGTGAGCGGGCGTGCAGATTTACGTGCCTGGATGCTGACAGGAACATAACCGGGCAATTTTTTCATTTCGCCCCATGCAATATCAGCGGGAATATCAGGGTCGGGATAATTCCCGAAGTTCATCGCGTTATGTAAATTTTTATCATCCAATTTTTCTTAAATTATTTTGTTCAAAAATTTTTTTCAGCTTGCTCCTGCATTCATTAAGATGCCATTTCACGGTACCTTCCTTCATAGTAATTGAGCTGGCAATTTCCTTGATAGAAAATCCTTCGAGATAATACAGGCTGCATACATACCTGGTGTTTGCGGGCAGTTTATCGAGGTAATAATATATATCTTTCCATTCAAGGCGTTTAAAAGGATTATAACCGACGGTATCGTGTACATTTTCGTTTAACTCATAGGTTAGATTGTTATTCTTATCGCGGATTAATGTAAGCGCAGCATTTCTTACAATTGTATATGCCCAGTTAAAAAAGTCTCCTTTAGCTGGATCGTATTGATTTATATTTTTAAACACTTTCAGCATGCCATTATTTAAAGCAGTCAAAATATCGTGCTGATTGGGGAAAAAAGTTTTACAAAGAGCAAAAAGAGCCGGATAGAAAGACTTGTACAGCATTTCCTGGCTCTTTTGATCTTCGGTTTTGCAGCCTTCCAATATGGTATCAAGATTTTCCACTCTTATCAGCTGCAATTAAGCGATCGCTGAATAACGGCTCTTTGTGTGAGTATTATTTGACTGTTCCATTGTTGGAGATGCTAATGATCCCGTTGATTTCTTTTTTACAGTATAAGATTCCAAGACATACGCTGAACCAACCTGCTTCGATGCACTATCGTAGCTGGCGTAATAACCTGCGATTTGGAATACGTTCCGATTTTCAGGTGCAGCATAACCGGTGCTGCCACTTGTTAAGCGGCGACTTCCGGCTGAATCGGTAACGGGACGAATGATAATCGTGTCACTAATGTTACCACCGTTGTTATTGCCAACTGTATCCTTTCTGGTGTGAGTGGTAATTGTATCGCCAACGATACTGCCGTTGCCATACCTGACTGTATCCGTGCCACCGTGATTGATACTTGTATCACTACCATTGTGATTGACAGTAGTAATGCTGTCTTTATTGTTGCGCAGCGTATCACCGGCATTATGACTCATCATTGCAGTGTCTGCAGAAGGCTTACCGGCCGGACTGAGGCTTTTGTCTTTATTACAAGCGATAAAACATATTATCGCAAAAAGAAATAAAAAAGGAATAATTGCTACTTTTTTCATGAGCTAGATTTTAGATGATAAAAAATTTGTTGGCTATTGTATAAACAACAACATCATCTAAAAAGGTTGGGAAAAATAGCAAATTGTAGCCGGTTGCAATATTCCGTACCGGTAAGTTGAAGTAAAAATCGCAGTGTAAATGTATATCTGTAATTGTACCTACAATAGTGCTAAGTTTTTCTCGTTATAGTATAGTCGAAGCTTATATTATGAGAATTGTTTATATACTAATCGCAACAACAGTTTCAGTTTTATTACTAGGTTGTCATAAATCCGGCGACTCGCCCGATGCACCCGGTGCCCGCCTGAAGGAAGTAATTACCCACCAGGCCATCAGGGATTCAAATGTTTTTACTTTCTTCCATTATAACAGCAACGGCCAGCTGGTAACCTATGTTGACAGCTTTCATATGCTCAGCGACAATAGCAACTATGTGAACGTTGTTTTTTCATATCCCTTTCTATATAATTCACAAGGCAATCTCGAAAAAATAGACTATCGTGAAGGTTCAACGATTGCAGCGCTTTATGACCTGCGTACCTATGACGGACAAAATCATTTGATACAGAATACACACATAAATCAATATGCGCAGGATACGGCCGTTACCATTTATGTATTTGATGGCGCAAACAGGTTGACATCTGATTCGACATTTAGTAATAACAAACCGGGAAAAATTGAATTCACCACATATACTTACGATAATAATGACAACATTGTAGCATGGAAGCGATTCACCGATTCATTGAACATCGTGACGGCTGTTGACTCCAGTGAAATAACGTATGAGGGCAACCAAAATCCTTATTATGCTTTTGGTATGAATCTGTATCCATTGAGAAATAAGGAGCAGGTATTGAGTAAAAACAATATCGCCGAACAGCGGTTCTCAGATGGCTCAATAGTTAATTATCAATATACTTATTTCAGCAATGGTTTACCAAAAGACGTTTTTGTAACAATCACCTCTTCTGCGTCTGTACCGAACCGGGAGTTTCATTTTATTTACGAGTAAGTTGCAGCCGGATGAAAACAATTTCAACCAGTTTCATTTTGATCACAATCGTTTATTGAAGACATTCGGCGCAGCGTCAGGATAGAGCTTTCCTTAGCATCCCGATGCTTTTGGGCACAGCAGTCGCCGCATCTTCTTTCCCTTCATATTCTAGGGAAATATATCCCTGGTAATTTACTTTGTTAAGTATGGACACGATTCGTTTATAATCAAGGTCGAGTGCATACCATTCGCCACCACCATAATACGTCTTCGCCTGTACAAAGCTGGTAGAAGGTGCAATCATTTCGAGTTTGGAATAAGGATTTTCAAGGAAGTTGCCGGTATCCATCAGCAAGCCAAGCCAGGGTGAATCAATCGCTTTTTTAATCCGCAGCATTCCTTCCGGTGTAGAACACAGGCCCCAGTGATTTTCCAGAGCGAGCAACACGCCGTGTTCTTCTGCTGCCGGTAAGCATTGCTGAATACAATCGATACACCACTTAAATCCATCATCTTCTGTATAACCGGGTAGAATAGGTTCAATTCCGCGATTTTTCATCAGGTCGTCAAAAGATTTGATCGTATTCCAGCGGCCCGAATTGAGCCGCAGACAGGGTATGCCCATTTTGGCGGCAAGCTCGATGCAATGCTTTGTTTTGTCAATATTCTTTTGTCTTTCTTCTTTATCGGCAAATACAAAGCCCTGGTGAATGGACAAGCAGGTAAAAGCAATGCCATTGAGGTATGCACGTCGTTTCAATTCCTGGATATAACGGTTATCCTCACCTTCCATTTGCATATGCAGAATATCCACGCCTTCCACACCCAGTTTTGCGGCTTCGTCAATCACTTTTTCAATAGGAAATTTGGTTTCTTTGAAATGCCAGTAGGAATAGGATGAAATACTGAGTTTAATACGTGGTTTCGGTTGGGCATCAGCGTTGATAGTCACGCCGGGCAAAGCAACAGCCGCCATGGAACCTGCAATGCTGTTACGAAGAAAGGATCTCCGGGAATTTTTCATAGGCAGAAGATAAGATTTTTATGGCTTCAAAAAGTCATACCCGGTATCCTTTGTCAGCTACCTCAGGTTTGCCAGCTCTTTTGGTAGTTTCACTTTTAACTCTGCTGCCCGTATTTTTTACATACCTTAGTTAATCGGTTCCACGTCTTTCTACTCTTTGCAAACTTTTTTCACGTTCCCACACACAATTTTTTTAATTATTAAATAAAATCAACTATTATGAAAAAGGTTTTGCTTTTTGCCACCGTGGCTGTTTTTGCTGCTTGTAACAATCAACCGGCTGCAACGGTTGATGCATCTGCTAAAACGACGGCGGATTCAACAATAGCAGAGATCAAATCTCCTTATGAAATCGGGTATTCTTCGAAGTTTGTTATGGGCGATCCTAAAAATGCGGAAACACTTTTAAAACTGTGGAAAGATTGGGATGCAGGTAATCTGATGGGAAGCAAAGATAATTTTGCAGATAGTGTTGAATTGTACATGAACGATGGTTCTGCGATTGTTGGTAAAAAAGACAGCGCATTAGCCACCATACAGGCATTCAGGAATACATTTGCCAGTGCAGTTAGCAGTGTGTTCACGATAACAGCTTTAAAAAGTGTCGATAAAGATGAAAACTGGGCGCTGATATGGGGCAAAGAAATAGATACTGACAAGAAAGGAAAAGTGGATTCATTTTACCTGCAGGAAACATGGAGATTTAATAAAGAAGGTAAGGCCAATCTTGTGTATCAGTTCAAGCAGGCTATCGCTCCGGCGAAAAAGTAATTCTAATTCTGGTGGAAAAGCTCCGTGATGCGGGGCTTTTTTGTTTTATAAGGTGCCTGATTCTATATACCAGGCGTATCGCCTTAGGTTATTTTATCGAACATTATCAGTTTCAAAAGCGAACGACATTTGTTTCAAAACCGGACAGTTCCTTGTTCATGGTTTTAAATAGGCGATTGATTTTTAACTCTATACTAAAATGGCATTTTCTTAGCCGCAAAATTTACAGCTGTTTCCATTTTTCCTTTTGAGCTTCAGTATTGTGAACGTGAAAACCGGATCTCTTCTATCGGCGGGCGCGGTAATACAATTGGATTTAATAACAATAATGTCCTTCACCCTCAACTAATATACCTACTGATATGTTTAGAAATTACATTCCTGCAAGACACTTCGTCAAAACCGCATGGCGCAGTTTGGTAAATAACAAACTATATGCATTGCTCAATATCGCAGGGCTTACATTTGGTTTGAGTTGCTTTTTGCTCATCGGACTTTATCTTTTTGATGAACTCACGTTTGATGAACAGCATAGTCGTGCCGGCAGAATCTATCGCGTTGTTGAACACAAAACAGTCAATGGTGAATCGACTGTGATCGCCGCCGCGGGTTATAAGCTTGCTGAAGAATCGAAAAACAATATCGAAGTGGAAAACACCACCCGGATGCAACGTCTTGGCCGGGCCAACTTGCTGAACCCGGATAATCCTGAAAATTTTTTCCAGGAAACGGTCACGTCTGCGGATGAACGTTTTTTGCAGATTTTCGACTTCCCGTTGTTGTATGGTGACAGAACAACAGCGTTGAAAGAACCGTATTCTATTATTATAACCGAAGCCCAGGCAAAGCGGCTGTTTAATAAAACGGATGTTATTGGCAAAATTCTGAAGTTCAGTTTTATAGAATCGCCTTTTAAAATTACCGCCGTGTTGAAAAATCATCCGCGCAATTCCAGTTTCGATTTCAGCTCTGTCATGTCTGATATTTCTTTTATGAGCGATAGTCTCAACAGGGTTGGAAGGGCAGGGGACTGGTTGTCGAACAGTTTTTCGGTGTATGCATTGCTGAAACCAAAAGCGGATGCAAAATCTGTTGCCGATAAAATGTCGAAACTGGTGCACGATAATTTTAAAACGCCGGCAGGTACCAGTTTTTCATTCAGCCTGCAGCCATTAAAAGATATGCATCTGCGTTCTGACAATATCCTGGATGGTGCAAGAAATTCCAATGTGGAAGCGATGGCAACCGGTAGCTTACTTTATATCCGCATATTTTGGTTTGTAGCGGTATTTGTATTGCTCATTGCCGGTATTAATTATATGAACCTTACTACGGCAAGAGCGAGCAGCCGTATAAAAGAGATTGGCGTCCGCAAGGCAATCGGTGCATTCAGAAGCCACCTGATCCGGCAATTTTTAGTTGAGTCTTTACTGGTTACCGGAATTGCTTTTATTTTATCCGTTATTGTAGTGAACCTGACCCTGCCTGCTTTCAATCATTTTACCAATAAACAATTATCTCTCGGACTGGCAACCGATTATCGAATTTGGTTATTTGCGATTGCCTTTGCCGTGCTCACAGGTTTTTTATCGGGCAGCTATCCGGCATTGATGTTGTCCCGTTTTAAACCGGTCTTGTTATTGAGAGGATTGAAGTTGCGGAATACAACTGACCTGTCTTTAAGAAAAGGATTAGTCATCTTTCAATTCACGATATCTGTTATAATGATCATTGCTACTATCGTACTATTCATGCAGGTACATTATCTCAATCATACCAATCTCGGCTTCAACAAAGACCTGCTGGTCGTGATTGATGTAAATACCAATAAGGCCAGGTCGAATTTTCAGGCAGTTAAAACAGAGATGGCAAAGATACCGACAGTGAAAAATGTGTCGGTTACATCCAGGGTGCCCGGTGAATGGAAAACCTATCGCACGATTAAGGTAAAAAGTATGGGAAGTACGGATGAACCTAAAGTAGCTTACATGTTTGGTGCGGATAAAGACTTTGTAAAGACATTTGAGGTGAGGTTATTGAATGGAAGAAATTTCGATACGCCGGCTGATTCGTCTTGCGTGATTGTCAATGAAACGGCTGCAAAAATGCTGGGCATCACAGAGGCCGCGGGGCAGATCGTTGAAATTCCGGCCGCGTCGAGGGGCGGCGATTATGTATCCATCAATGCGCAGAACATTCCCTTTAAGCCAAGAGTGATCGGTATTGTAAAAGATTTTCACTTCCAGACATTGCGGGCGAAGATCGAGCCATTAGTTCTTTGTTATAATAACAATCCTATCCATGGCATTGATTATTATTCAGCGCGCATAGCCTCCACCGATATACAGGGAACGCTGACTAAATTAAAACAGGTGATGGTGAATAATGATAAGAATGATCCTTTTGAATATCATTTCCTCGACGAACAATTGGCCTTATTTTATATTGAAGATGGCCGCCGGCAAACGATGCTCATATGGGTGGCTTTAGCTACTATTTTTATTGCATGTTTGGGTTTGTTTGGCCTGGCTACTTATTCTGCGGCGCAACGGGTAAAAGAAATCGGTGTACGGAAAGTGTTGGGTGCAACGGTGTTCAATCTTACTTCGTTATTGTCAAAGGATTTTTTAAAGCTTGTACTTATAGCAAATGGTATTGCTTTTCCTGTTGCCTGGTGGGCTACAAATAAATGGTTGCAGGAATACGCGTATCATATCAACGTGGAATGGTGGGTGTTTGCGGCAGCCGGTTTATCAGCTGTGCTAATTGCGTTTGTTACGATAAGCTACCAGGCTATACGAGCGGCAATGGCAAACCCGGTAAAGAGCCTGAGAACAGAATAGTCGATTGTCGTGTCATCATAATTTTTGAAGATGTTGAAAATGCTTAATGCCTTACCTGTTTTGCCGATGCGCTATTTTAACGTATGCTGATTTTGTGATGTCTTATAATGCTTACTATAACGGTTTGTCGCTGTTGACGATAACATGTGTTCTGAGCCATTGCGCATTTTCTTGTTTCCTGAACAGGCAAATGAAACGATAGGTGTCGGATTGAGTTGTTTCGTACTGGACTTTACTTGATTTATAAACAGTACCTCTTACAAAGGCGAGCCTTTCATCGGTTTCTACTTCATGGACATCGTAAGCGAGATGAATTTGCAGTTGTCTTGTTTGAAAATCGGCAAACATTTCGCGTATTCTTTTCTTGCCTTGTATCAATGGCATGCCGGGGTCCATTAAAATCACATCATCACTATGTAATGATAACAGCGTGTCAATGTCATTAGTATTAAATGCGGTTATAATCGTTTTTAATAATTGAACGATCTGTAGTTTGTCATCGTGCTTTGTTTGCACCGATTGTTCTTTTAATAGCATAGGTTTATTTTTTTTTGTAAAAATGCGGTATGATCTTCTACATACATAATTAGGCGTGGTGACCGGCACTGAATCAGTATTGAAATGCAGAAAAGAGAGATGGAAGTGAAAAAATGAAAGTGCGTGAGTGGTTTTCGGAAATCGGTTCAGCTTACAGGTCGACTTAAAGATTTAATAAAGAGTGTTTATTGACTTGCTGTAATTTTAAAAAGCATCAAGCCATACTTCCACATCGTATGGCTTGATTAGTTTATATACCGTCGCAATAAAATGATTTATTGTTCGGTGGCCTTTTGTTCTATGGTGATAACCGGAATAGTTGAACCGTAGGATAGTATTTTTTTGGTAAGCCGGTTCCATAAACCAGGCAACCGGAATTCTTTTATAGGATTTACCATGATCAGGTCCGCATTGATCTTTTTTGAAAACTCCAATGTACTTTTCGCCAGGTTCTTTCCTTCAAGTAAAATAGACTGTACGGGTATTGTAGACAAACTCTGAATCACCTCCAGCGTGTTACTGATGATATTTATTTGTCCCGGTTCGTTATTGCGCAACGATACGAGATAAACAGTAGATTTGAAATGCCTGCCCAGCATCGTCGCCATTTTAATAGTCCTCAGCGGCACATCCTGGTGCA
>Ga0105246_10002212_pt1 | contig 11739 bp, 6 predicted proteins | sample KBSM64metaG_FD_99694 | JGI IMG/M metagenome (GOLD analysis project Ga0105246, IMG submission 99694) | Miscanthus rhizosphere microbial communities from Kellogg Biological Station, Michigan, USA - KBS M6-4 metaG | ecosystem: Host-associated > Plants > Roots > Rhizosphere > Soil | place: Michigan...
TACGTGAGTCCTCGCTTGGCGCAGTAGTCGAGCAGCGCTTCATGCAGTGCCTTGTCGCGCCGTCCGATCCAGAAGAAATCGATGTCGCGCGGCCTGCCGACATCACGGAAGACGTCCGTATCGACGCAGACCGGAAGCCACGAGAAGCCCAGATGTGGATAACGGTCCGCCAGCATGTCCGCGGCCTGCCGGTAGAAGACGAAGCAACGGCGGATGTGCTGGCGCTTGACGACCAGAGCGAGGTTGTCGAGGTGCTGTCGCCAGGCGTCGAGAACGATCATCGTTCTCATCGTGAGCGGGCGCGCATAGGCGAGGCCCCAGATGGGGAGCGGCGGGCGAAGGTGCATTTGCATCCAGAGCACCGCGTCCGCTTGCCGGACGGCTCTGATCGATGCCAGCCACGCGGGACGATCGGCGCGAAATGTGGGCCGCCGAAGCGGAGGTGGAGCAACGACCGTGACGCCCGAGATGCTCGAGAGCGCGTGCTCGAGTGGCGGCGTCATGTTGCGCCAGTACACCTCGTGCTGCAAGTGGCGATTAGAGAGGTAGACGAGCTTCAAAGCGAACCCCAGCGCAGGCCGATTGGCCGGGAAGGGTACCGGATCGCAGAAATCCCAACGACGCCGGAAACGCAGCCGCAGCCCCGGCCGAAGCCCGGTAGAGCGTGACCGTGCGACCTGCGTCGGTGCGCCTCGCGCGTGGCCCGGATCATCTCTAGGTGTTCTTCCTCCGAGGGAGCGACAGGGGCGGCAGCATCCCCGTGGCGAGTTGGAGCGTGTCTCTCAGATCACTCCTGCAGACCACGACGAGGCCGGCGGCGCTGAGGAAGAACCCGAGCGCTCCCGCTCCCAGCGCCATGGCGAGCCCCGCCGGGCCTGCGACGCAGGCAATCCAAGCGGTGGTGCCCGCAAAGAGGGCGACGGCGAGCGGCCGAAGGAGCGGACGGTACGGTGCGACGCCTGCTGCTCGGCGAGTGGCCCTGTCAAGGATCACCGCCTCGACCAGAGCGCCGCAGAGGTTCCCGACACCGATCGCCTCGATCCCGAGAGAAGGAAGCAAACACGCCGTCAAGGCGACCCAGATGACACCGAACGTCGCCGTGGCCACCGCGACGATCCCAGGTCGACCGGCAGCGTTGAGGTAACTCAACGCGCCCACGGAGATCGAGCCCAGAATCACCGTGGACACGCCGACGAACGGGAGGACGTTTGCTGCATCGCTCCACTGCGTACCGAAGAGCGCGGGAATGAGCGCCGGGCTGGCCGCGATGAAGGCTGGGAAGACGAGGGCTGCCACGATCGAGGCACGACGGACGACTCGAAGGATGATCGGGCCCGGATCCTCTCCACCGGCGAGGATCCGTGACATCGCGGGAAACCCCACCGTGTACAGCGAGGTGAAGGCCAGAATCGGCACTTGGATCAGGCGCGATGCGAGCGTCCAGAGACCGAGCACACCGAGGCCACCGGCCACCGCTGTGACAAGGTTCACGCCCTGTTCGCGCAGCACGTAGAGAAGTGGCGTTGCCTGAAAACGCAGCCCGAAGCTGACGAGTGGACCGAAACCACGCCACCCGCGCAGCGATGGCGCGAGAAAGCCGACGCTCAGGAGTGCGATGAGGACAGTGGACGTCGTCGCCCGGACAAGCGTCGCGGTCGCTAGACCCCACACGTCCGCACCCAGCGCCACCGTCGTCACGGCGAACAGATAGAAGCTCATCTGCCCGGCCGCGTCCACGGCCGCCTGCCGATCGTAGAGCATGTTCCGGGCCAGCACCACGCGCCCAGGCGTCTGAAGCATCGTGATCGGGAGCGAGAGGATCATGATCGCCGTGATCGCCCCGGTACGGCCGAACCCGAGCGCGATCAGACAGATCGGAGCGACGACCGCCGCCGCGATCGCGAGTTGGATCCCGTTCAGCGTCCGAAGCTCGCTTCGCTTCGGCGGCTCCCGGCGCCGGATCATGCCGGCGCCCAGCCCGCCGTCGCTGATCGCTGTACCGAGGAGTGTCGCGGTCAGACCCACGGCGACGACCCCGAAGTCCTCGGGTGTCAGCATGCGCGCAAGGGCGAGGTTGCCTACGAATCCGATGAGCAGGTTGATGCCGCCGGAGGCCGTGACGTAGAGCACCCCCGTCAGGGCACGACCTCGTACCTCCGACCGGCTCAGCTCGGACGCGTCCGTCCCGGATTCAGTGGCATTCATCGCATTCAGCCGTCCGTATGGCTCGAGAGAGAACCGTGCGCCTTGCCGACGGAGACGCTACTCACCGTCCACCTCTTCTCCACTATCGTCCTCACATCGATCTCCCTCGCAAGTCCCATCCGACGCTGCGGCCGGGACCCTCTACCGTCAGGAGCGTTCCAGCTTGAAGCAAGCGTCCCGTCAGGCCAGGTGTGGTTCCCGTCGATCAGCCGCGATTGGGCGCGTCGGCACACGAGGGCCACACGCCGACACCGAAATTCGGGGCACGGTGTCGAGGGCAGGTTGCCGGTCAGCGAGGAAGCTGTCGGGACGTCCACGCAGCTGATGTCGAGACCCGTCGTCTTCCTCGCGTGGAGCTCGGTGGCCGGCCGATCGCAGGAGATCGCCGCTGCGATCGGAGGTGAGTCACGCTGCTATTACGATCTTCGGATTGCACGGCGTGCGCTCGTTCCTGTGCGGTACTTCCTGAGCGCCCTCCGGACAATCGGCTACTTGGCGGTCCGCCGCCCGACCGCTCTGATCGTCACGAACCCCCCGGTATTCGTCTCGTTGCTCGTCTACCCCTACGCAGCGCTGACGGGCGCACCCTTGCTCCTCGACAGTCACCCCGACGCGTTTCGCAAGGACGGCCCTCACGCGCGCTTCCTCCGCCTCCACGCCTGGCTCGCCCGCCGCGCAGCGGCGACACTCGTCACGACGGACGAGCTGGTTGCGCAGGTCGAGGCTTGGGGAGGGACGGGCGTGGTCGTCCATGAGCCCGAGCCTGACTGGGTGGTCGACTCCGTGGCTCCCTTGCCCGCCCGGCCGTGCATCCTCGTGCTCGGCTCTCTTTCGCGTGACGAGCCCGTCGAGCAGGTCCTGGCGGCGGCGGCGGAACTGGAAGATCTCGACTTCGAGCTCACGGGCGACACGCGGCGTTGTGATTCCGACCTCGTAGAGTCGGCGCCGGAAAACGTGACGTTTCTCGGCTTCCTCGACCGGAACGAGTACGTCGCAGCGCTCGAAAGGGCATCCGTCGCGGTTGTGCTGACCACATGGCTCGACTGGGCGGTGCCGAGGTCCGCGTACGACGCCGTCTACGCGCGCCGGCCGCTCGTCGTGACCGCGTCCCCTGTCCTCCGCGAGTTCTTCCCGTATGCGGCTCCTGTTGACAACAACCACGCGTCGATCACGGCCGGTATTCGCGACGCTGTGGCTCGCCACGCGCAGTTGGTGGATGCGACGTCTGCTGCTTTCACACTTCAGGCGGGCCGCTGGCGAGAACAGCTCGAGCGTCTCCGCTCTCTTCTGGTGGAACGCGTCGAGTGATCCAGCGGCTCGCTGCGCGAGTCGAAGGGGACACGGGACATCGGGCATCGTCTACCCTGACCGGGCGCCAATGGCGACCGGACGCTCCTCCATGCGGGTCGAATATTCCCTCTGGGTCGCGTGCCACCACCAAACGAGATCGGCGTGATCGCGTCCCGCAGGCTGACGTTGATCGCAAGCTCGGTCGCCGCGCCGTTGGTGGTCGGGGCGGCGACGACACTCGGCCCGATCGCGGGTCTGGGCGCTGTCGGCGCGGTCGGCGTCGGGCTCTTGGTCTTCTTCCGACCGGTGTACGGAGCGTACGCACTCGTCGCGCTCGTACCTGTCCTCTCCGGGATACAACGAGGCCTACCGGTCCCGGGTTTCCGGTTGTCGGAGCTGATGATCGTCGGAATTGCCGGGATCGTCCTTCTCTCGGCACCGAGGTCTCCGCGGTGGGGTGCATTCGACTGGATGGCCCTCAGTTACGTTGCCGCAACCGCGTTCCTGGTCTGGTTCAACATCGTCCGCCACGGAGATGCCCTCACCGGAGACAACTTCGGGACGCTCATGGGCCCGTTGCAGTTCCTCCTCCTCTACCGGGCGATCCTCACAGGACTCCCGGGCGCGGGTCAGCGTGCGCGGGCGATGCGGTTTCTCTTGTTCTTCAGCCTGCCTGTCTCGATCTTGACGTTGCTGCAGCAGTTCAACGTCGGCGGTGTCAGATCGCTGATCGTGACGCTGACTGGTACGGACATCTACGAGTCGACCGTGACCGAGGTCCCTCGGGCGACGGGGCCGTTCCCGCATTGGCACAACCTTGCCGGCTACATGCTCCTGATCGTGTTGCTCGGGTTCTCCCTGCTGATCGAGCCGGGACAACGCGTGATGCGGAGACGAACGCTTCTGGTGACGCTCGCATTCGCGCTTGCGGCGCTGGTACAGACGGCCAGCTTCGCGCCATTGCTCGGCGCGTTCGTCGGCGCGTCCCTGATCGGCTTGTTGTCAGGTCAGGGCCGGCGCATGCTCGTGTGGCTCGGGGTGGCGGTAGTTGTCGGAGGACTGCTCTTCGGTCCGCTGATCAAGGAGCGAGTGTCACAGCAAGAGGCAAGTACCAACTACACCGAAGACCAGTCCTTTCTCCCACAGACGATCGAATTCCGTTACAGGCTGTGGAAGACGGCGTATGTGCCCGTGATCGAAGACAATTTCGTCGCAGGTTACGGACCAAATCTGCCGCCTGGGATCTACTTCGATTTTGCGGAGTCACTCTATGTGACCCTCCTCCTGCGCGGAGGCATATTGTTGCTGCTCACCTACCTGGCGGTGATGGGAACTCTGGCCCTGCGTGCACGTGGCGCAATGCTTGCCGGCGAGGTTGAACGCCGTGTCGTCGGGCGCGCAGTCCTCGTGACAGTCCCCCTGCTAGTTCTGATCGACATCATCGAAACCTATTTCCTCGACAGTGGGCCCGCCCCACTCTTATGGGTCCTTGTTGGACTCATGGGCGCCGGGACCGCTTCGGCTCGTCATGGAGTTCGGTGGCCGCGCGCCTCGTTCATTCGGGAGCATGCTCGAGTGTCGTGGCAAGATCGGCCGGACACCGGCTAGTCCGGCCGGACACTTGCCAGCCCGGCTGGTTGCTCGAGCGCTCGCGGGAGGTACGAGGCCAACCACACCTCCAGCATCAGCACGCCGAGCAGCAGTTCTGACCTGCGCTTGTCACCCCGGGCGTGCTCTTCGACGAGTTCCCGAACGGCCGCCTGGTCGAGGAACTCAGCGTAGTGCGGCTCGTCGCACAGCAGATATCGTCGGATCGAACGGTCCAGCTGCGATCGGAACCATGCATCGGCCGCATGCCGGAAGAACCCGACCTTCTGCTTGTCGATGATGTCGTCGGGAACGAGGCCGCGCGCCGCCACCTTGAGAACGTGCTTGGTAGTGAGTCGTCGCACTTTGAGGTCACTGGGAATCGTCGCGCAGAACTCGACGACCCGCTGATCGAGGAAGGGGACACGAACCTCCAGGGAGTGCGCCATCGAGGTGTGGTCGAAATAGTGGAGGAGCGCGTCCACCAGCGCGAGCCGGCCGTCCAAATACATGCTTGCTGCGAGCGGCGCATCGTCCAGCTCCTCGGCGTAGGGGGCGAGCGCGTCGGCGACGATTCGGTCGTCCGCGCCCGCGAGCGAGTGGGTCAGAAGACGCTCACGAGTCCCAGCGTCCAACCGACCGCTCATCGCGAGGTGTCGTTCGACGGGCCCGGTGGCCGCAAGCGTCCGCGCCGGCCGCCTGAGGGCGGGCGGGGCAACGAGGGCAGCAACGGCCGCCGAGCGGCGGCCCAACGTCCCGAGCATCTTCCAGCGCTCCGCGAGAGCGGCCGCGCGATGCTTCTTGTACCCGCCGAGGAGCTCGTCCGCACCCTGGCCGGACAGCGCGACGGACACACTCCGTGCGGCGAACTCGGAGAGAGCCAGGAAGCCCAGCGAGGAGACATCCGCGACCGGCTCGTCGAGATGCCAGACCAACTCTGCAACGTCGACCGTGTCTCGCGCGAACGAAAGCTCGAGCTCGTGGTGGTCGGTGCCGAACCGTTCCGCCACCAGGCGCGCATCCGCAAGCTCGTTGTCCTGTGTGGACTCGACGAAGCCGACCGAGAACGTCTTGACGGGCCGGGTCATGTTCCGGGCCATCAGGGCGACGATGACACTCGAGTCGAGCCCGCCGCTGAGCATGGCGCCCAACGGAACATCGCTCATCAACCGGACACGAACGGATTCCTCGAGCTCTGACAGCAGACGACCGCCGTACTCCTCGGCGCTGAGTCGATCGGACGCAGCCGACGGCTTGGGATAGGACCAGTACTCGCGGAGCTCGACGCGTCCGTCCCGGATGATCAGCTGCTCGCCCGGTAGCAGCTTCGAGACCCCCGAGAGCAACGTTCGAGGCCCGGGCACGTATCCGAACGTCAAGTAGAGGTAGACCGCTTCGGGATCGACGTTCGCGTCCACGAGCCCACTGCCCAACAGGCTCTTGAGCTCCGACGCGTACACGACCACGTCGCCTGTTCGCGCGTAGTACAGGGGCTTGACTCCTGCGCGATCGCGAACGAGCACGGCGCACCTCTGTCGCCCGTCCCAGAGCGCGATGCCGAAGTCGCCGCGGAGCCTCGTCGGGAATCCGTCGCCGAAGCGCTCGTAGAGATGCGGCAACACCTCCGTGTCACAGCGGCTGTGGAAGACGTGACCATCGTCCATCAGCTCCGTTCGGAGGCTGTCGTGGTTGTACAGCTCGCCGTTCAGGATCGCCCACACGTCGCCCGTCTCGTTCGACCACGGCTGGTGTCCCGACTCCACATCGATGATGCTCAAGCGGCGTACGCCGAACGCGACGCCGTCCTCCGCGAACGTCCCTCGATCGTCCGGGCCGCGGTGCGTCATGAGGTCCGTCATCCAATCGAGGCGCTCGGGAGCGATCACCTGCCGCGGTTCTCCCCCCACCTGCACAACTCCGCAGATCCCGCACATTCAGCTACCCCCAGCGTCTGTGGCGCGCGCAGCCTCGGGCCCGATCGTCATTCGATCATCATATTGGCCAGCCTTCCGGTCTTTGCTCCGCGCACACCGGCCAAGGCACGCGTGCGGGCCTTCGCCGGGCGCTGGACGCCCCTTCCGAATCTGGTTCCGTCGATCTCGATCCTCGAGCAAACCGAACCAAAAAGGGGGTAAAGGATCTCCGAGGGCGTCCCGATGAACGGTGGCATGCTTCGCCGCCAGCTGCCGTTCGTCGTGCTCGCAACCATGCTCGTCCTCGGAGCATTCGCCGTCCAAGGCGGGTTCGGTGCTCAGTCTCAGGGCGAGTGGACGACGAGCCTGAAGACGGGGGATGTCGTCGCGCGGGGGACGGTGTGGAGGGTGACGGTCACGCCGACGCCGGACGAGGTGGAGTTCTGGGCCTCCGGTCGTGTGATCGCCACCGACAAGACGGCACCGTTCGAGACGCCTCTGGACTTGGCGCCCGGCAACTACAAGCTCGGCTTCTGTCATGAGAAGGACGGCGTCTCCAAGTGCGAGACGACCGAGACCGGTGAGGGAACAGGAATCGTCGCGCGTGTCCAGGTCGTCGCACCGACATCGACGTCCACGACGCCCACAACGACAACACCGACGCCAACACCTGCTCCTGCTCCTGCTCCTGCACCTGCCACGACGTCGGGAGCTACGGCAGGAACGGCAGCCACCACGTCACGGGATTCTGTGGCTCCGAGGCAGATTCGTCAGGTCGCCGTCACAGCGGCGGGCGCCTCGTCGGTCACGCTGCAGTGGAGGAAATCGAGCGACAATGTCGGAGTCGCGGGCTACGGCGTCTACCTCAATGGTCGTCCAAAGGCAACGACGCCTGACACGCGGTATTCACTCACGGACCTCGCGTGCGGCACGGGATATACCGTCGGCGTCGACGTCTACGACTCGGCGGGCAACCGCTCTGCGACGACGACGACCACAGTCTCCACCTCGGCCTGTCCCGACCGCACCGCACCGAGCGCGCCGACAGCGGTGAAGCTGGCGGCTGCGACGGCGACCTCCGTCTTGCTCGTGTGGCAGCCGTCGACCGACGACCGCGGCGTCGTCAGTTACGGCCTGTACGTCGGCGGTCTGCAGGTTGGCTCGACGAGCGAAGCCGCCGCGACCGTCTCAGGGCTCACGTGTGGCCGATCCTACGAGGTGGGCATCGACGCCGCCGATGCGGTTGGCAACAGGTCTGTGCGCACCAGCGCGTTCTTCTCCACGTCTCCTTGCCCGCCTGACAGAACGGCCCCGAGCCAGCCCAACAGCCTGGGCGTCGGTACCGCGACAGCGACCAGCATCACGCTGTCGTGGGCTCCTGCAACCGACAACACCGGCGTATCGGCTTACGGTCTCTATCGCGGTTCGACCCGTATCGGCAGCACAGCCGGCACGACGACGGTGTTCGACGGCCTTACCTGCGGCACGACGTACCAGCTGGGCGTCGACGCCGTCGATGCAGCCGGGAACCGTTCGGCGATTTCGTCGATGTCCGCGTCGACGGGGGCGTGCGCTCCCGCATCTTCGGGAACCTGGTGGAGCAGTCTCACGACGGGAGACGTCGTCGAGCGGGGCACGGCCTGGAAGGTGACGGCGACGCCCACGCCTGATGCCGTCGAGTTCTGGGCATCGGGTCGCGTCATCGCGACGGACACGTCGGCGCCGTTCGAGACGCCTCTGGATCTCACTCCGGGTGACTACAAGCTTGGCTTCTGTCACGACAAGGATGGCGTTACGAAATGCGAGACGGTCGAGTCCGGGGCGGGGACGGGGATCGTTGCCCGCGTCACGGTCGTCGACACCTCCTCGGGGTCCACGACGCGCGACACCTCCGCTCCGACGATGCCCGGAAGCCTGCGTGTCGTAACCGCCGCGCCTACGAGTCTGAGCATGACGTGGTCTCCGTCAACGGACAACATGGGCGTCGCCGGGTACGGCCAGTACCGTGGCGCGAGCCGCGTCGCTACCACGACCCAGACGACAGCAACGATCAGCGGCCTTGCGTGTGGTACGGCGTACCCGCTGGGCGTCGATGCGTACGACGCCTCGGGGAACCAGTCGCCGCGGGCGGATGTCACCGCGACCACAACGGCGTGCCCGGACACCGATCCGCCGTCGCCTCCGACGAACGTCGTCATCGGCACGCGAACGGGGACGAGCATCGCGCTGTCGTGGGCTGCGTCCAGCGACAACACCGGCGTCGTCAGCTACGGGCTCTACCAGGGTGGGACGCTTGTCGCATCTCCTTCGGGAGCCGCGGGCATCGTGACCGGACTGTCCTGCGGGACGACATACACACTCGGCGTAGATGCAGTCGATGCCGCTGGTAACCGCTCCGAACAGGCACTCGTCATGGTCGCGACAACGGCGTGCGGCGATACACAGCCGCCGACCGCGCCGACGGGCCTCGCTGCTTCTTCGGTCACGCAGACGTCGCTGACACTCCGGTGGGCTGCCGCAACCGACAACGTCGGCGTGAGCGGCTACAACATCTACCGCGGCGGCACGCTGCTCGGTCAGACGACAACCCTCACGTATCCGATCTCGGGACTGACGTGTGGGACGTCGTCCACGTTCACCGTGGAGTCTCGCGACGCGGCCGGAAACGTCTCGACCTCACGAGCGTCACTCACCGTCGCGACGACCGCATGCTCGCCGACGCCGACGGGGACCGGCCTGCAGTGGGCTCCTCCCGCGCTCGCAAACCCGACCACGATCGACGTCACGAACCAAAACCGCGAATTCTATCTCGACAACAACAAGGACTACATCGTCAAGCTCCCTTCCACCCCGCTGACGGCCGAGGGCGGTCTTGTGCTGATCGGTGGTCACAACGTCGTGATCGTCGGCGGGGAGATCCGCAACGACAGCCCGATCTCAGGTGGCCAGGGCGTCGACATGGCGTACGGGATCGCCCTGTACCGGCAGACCGGCACCGTCCATATCGAGGGCGTCTGGATCCACGGCGCCGGCATAGGCCAGACGATCCTGATCGCTCATACCGACCAGACGAGTGCCAACTCGGTCATCCAGGTCGAGAACAGCCGTCTCGAGTCGCTGCATCCGGTGGGAACGGTCCACACGGACACGATCCAGTCGTACGGTGGCCCGGGGCAGCTTCGGCTCTACAACGACACGCTGATCTCGAACGGCGTGACGCTCCAGACGCAGCCTTGCGACGTCGGCAACGGGCCTACGCCGCACAACTGGGACTACCGACGGCTGAACCTCGTGCATCAGACCGCGGATGCCTACGCGCTGTGGAAGAACTGCACGCCGTGGTCGGAGTACCACCAGGACCTCTGGCTCAAGGTGAACCCGAACCATGTCGCCGCCTCGTCCAATTCGGCATGGGCCGGGGGCAACTGCTGGGCCTGCTGGAACCCCGGCGGCTCATGGCCGATCACCGGAGAGGCGATCCACCTGGGGACACCGCCCGGCGGCGACTTCGTCCCGTCGAGCTCGGTCGGCATCGGGTACGTCTCACCCGGTTAATCGGGTACGTCTCGCCCGGTTACCAGTAACGGTCTCGGACTCGGGCTCGCCTGGAAGTCGCGGAGCGGGAGACGATCCTGACTGTTCTCGATGCTCCGCCCGCAGGCCTCGAGGAACTCCGCGCCACGCTCATGCGCGGGATGCATGTGTCGTGGCGGGTCCGGCCGATTCGATCAGGACGTATCTCGCCACCACGCGATAGCTGCGTGGCTGCCTGCTCCACGAGCACTTCGGCCGTGTCCGCGACGGCCTCTCGTAGCCTCCGCTTCGTCTACGGCGAAACGCTGATCGCCACGCAGCGAGTTCCCGATGCGCCAGCTCGGCGCGGTGGCGACGCTCGAAGGCGAAAGGGGGGCGTGATGTTCAAGACGATCACCGCCTCGGTTGTTGCCGTGCTCGTGCTCGGGGCCGGAGTCGCCTATGCGGCGACCCAACTGGCGTCCGCTGACGGGACGCAAGTGTGCGTGAACCGGACCAACGGACTCATGCGTGCCTCGTCTGCCTGTCGGGTAGGCGAGTACGCGCTGACAATCGGAGGCGGTAGCGATGCCAAGGTCACGTCGAGCGGAAGCCAGAACGTCGCCTTCGGTGCGACGAGCACTCCCGTGACGCTGCCGTTGACCGGGATGACGGTCACAGCCGTCTGTGATCGCCAGAATCCGCCGCCGGTTCCGCCTTACTCGCCCGATGCGGCTGTCGCTCGGATGGCGTTCTCCGCACCGAGCGGTATGGATGCGTTTTCGTCGCCGGGCTCGAACGTTGGAACGATCGGCGGCACAAGCCTCACCCACACCTTCCAGGGTGTGTTGAGCGTGGGGCAGGTCAACGTCGGCTACGGATCGACCATCGCCAGTGCGAGCGGCGCAACGGCGACGATCACCTACGGCGTTCGGCTGAGTGAACCGGACAAGACGTGCAAGTTCTTCTGGCAAGCAATCGAGGCACCCAACTAGGCACCTAGAGTCGGCCTGGACGCGGCTCCTCGCGAGCTGCGTCCAGGGTCTGACCCTTGGTGATCGGGACTCTTCAACGGTATCCGGGCGAGACGTACCCGATTCCGGCAACACCCTCCGGAACGAAATCTCCTCCCGGGGGAGAGCCGAGCTTGATCCGCTCGCCGGTGATCGGCCACGACCCGCCCGGGTTCCAGCACTTCCAGCAGTCCCCGTTTGCCCACGCCGAATGGACA
>Ga0105246_10002219_pt1 | contig 11721 bp, 12 predicted proteins | sample KBSM64metaG_FD_99694 | JGI IMG/M metagenome (GOLD analysis project Ga0105246, IMG submission 99694) | Miscanthus rhizosphere microbial communities from Kellogg Biological Station, Michigan, USA - KBS M6-4 metaG | ecosystem: Host-associated > Plants > Roots > Rhizosphere > Soil | place...
CGACGGCACCGAGCACTGGGCGATCGAGATGACCGCGCCCAACAACCTGGTGCAGGAAGGCTGGAAGCGCACCACGATCAAACCCGGCGACCGGGTGACGCTCTACGTCCACCCGCTGCGCTCCGGCGGCAAGGGCGGCAGCTTCTCCGGCGTCAAGCTCGCCAACGGCACCGTGCTCGGCCAGACCACGTCCGGACGGCCGAGCTGATGCGGGCCCTGCTCGGCGCGTCGCTTGGCGCCCTGCTGCTCGCGGCGCCGGTCGCGGCGCAGCAGCTCGGCGCCGCCACCCAGTCGTCGCCGCCCGAAGGCGTGCAGCCGGAGCAGGGGTCGGCCAATCCCAAGGGCCATTACGCCGAGCTCGACAAGCTGCCCGATTGGGGCGGGGTGTGGTTCATGGCCTTCCGCGGCCGTGTTCCCGGCGCGGTTCCCGAGCCTGGGCCCAAGCTCAAGGGCCAGTACCTCAAGGATCACGAGGCGTGGGCGGCCGAGGTGCGCGCCAACAACGGCGTGACCAAGCGCGACCGATCCTATTGCAGCCCGCCAGGCATGCCGGGGATCATGCGGCTGGGGCAGTACCCGTACGAATTCATCTTCGCGCCGGGCCGCGTGACCATCAACCAGGAAGCGTGGATGCAGACGCGCACGATCTGGACCGACGGGCGCAAGCACCAGGAGGATGCCGATCCCAGCTACATGGGCGACTCGATCGGCCATTGGGAAGGCGACACACTGGTGGCCGACACCGTGGCCATCAACCCCGCCCTCGAGATCGATCACGGCGTCGGCCATTCGGACAAGTTCCATCTGATCGAGCGCATCCATCTCGATCCCGCCGATCGCAACGTGCTCATGGACGAGATGACGATGGAGGATCCCGACGCGCTCGCAGAGCCGTTCCACACCACGGTGCGGTACCGCCGCGACCGTTACGGCGCGCTGCTCGAGTTCGAATGCTCACAGAACGACCGCAATCCCGTCGGCGAGAACGGCGTCACCGAATTCCACTGATACAATTCAGGCGTAACCAGGCTGATTGACGGCCTGAATCCGCCCGCATAAACCCGCGCCCGATCGGACTGTAATAACAAGCGGGGAGCAATGCTCGACGTCTATAGCTGGGAACCTAATGCCAATTCTGGCAAACCATTGTTTTGTCTACACGAAAAAGGCGTACCTTTTACTTACCACTACATCGACATGGACGCGCACGAACACCATGCGCCCAAGTTCCTCGCAATAAATCCGGATGGGACGATTCCGGCGATCGTCCATGACGGTTTCACAATGACCGAGAGCACCCCGGCGATGGAATACATCGACGAGGCTTTCACCGGACCGCCGCTGCGGCCCGCCAGTCCATTCTACCGCTGGAAGATGCGCGTGCTGCTGCGCTACATGGACAACGTCGTTGCCCCGTCGCTGGCGATGATCGCTTCGAACAGTCACGTCGCGCCGGGCTTTATCGGTCACGACCCGGCCGAGCTGCGGAAGAAGCTCGACCGCATTCCGCTGCCCGAACGCCGTGCGACCTGGGAAAAGCTGATGTTCCAGGCCACGCCGCCGCGGGAGATCGAGGAATCGCAGCGCCGCGTGTCGGACGCGATCGTTCGGTTCAATGCCATCCTGGCGAAGCACGAATGGCTTGCCGGTGACAGCTTCTCGCTCGCCGACATCGGCGTGTTCGCTTGCGTTTACGCACTGCCGCTGTCGCTGGAGAACGAGGTCAACGACAAGGCAACGCCGAATCTGATGCGCTGGCAGCGCGCCTGTCACGCCCGCCCCGGCCTCCAGGCGGCGCTGGCGATGGGCCAGGGCTTCATCACCCAGCGCGCCGCCGAGGTGCGCGAGCGGCTCGGCCTGGCGGAAGCGGGACACGCCTGATGCGGCTCCATTATGCCCCCGGGTCGCCGCATTCGGCGGCCGTTCGCATCGCGCTCGCCGAAAAGGGCATCGAGGCGGAGCTGCACAAGCTCGACCTCGCCCGCCACGAGCAGCACTCGCGCCAGTATCTGGCGGTCAGCCGCCACGGAATGGTCCCGGTGATCGAGGACGACAGGCACACGCTGTTCGAGAGCTTCTTCATCCTCGAATACCTCGACGAGCTGCAACCGGACCCGCCGCTCGGCGGAAACGATCCGCGCCAGCGCTATCTCGCGCGCAAATGGGGCAAGTATGTTGAAACGCACATCGCCCCGCATCTGGCGATCGCCCGCTGGGCGGCGCTCCAGGGCAAAGTGTCGGATGGTGCGGTGCCCGCCCTCGCCAACCTGCTGCCTGCGCGCTGCGAGCTGTGGCTGCGGGCCAAGCGAGGTTTCGATCACGAGCAGCTATCGGTTTCAACCCGGGCGCTGCTCACTGCCGCCGACCGACTCGCCGCCGATCTCGCGGACGGCGAGTGGGTCGCCGGGGACCGCTTCACGCTCGGCGATATCGCGGTTTATCCGCATCTCGTCCAATTCTCGGCGCTGGGCCTGGCGGTGCCGAAGGCGGTCGAGCAATGGCTCGGGCGGGTGGCCGAGCGGTCGTCGGTGCACGCAATCCGCGCGGACCTGTTCCCGCTCGCGGTCATGGGTCCGGAGCCGGGCCGGTGGGGGTGATGTGGGACTGATTATGCGGTAGGACCGCGCCTGGGGAGAGGAGCGAGCATGGTGAGCATTCTCGTCAGACTGATCGCCGGAGCGGCACTGTTGATCGCCGCGCCCGCCGCGGCCGATGCGGGCAAGCTGCCGTGCACGCGCCGTTGCATGGAGGCATTGGCCGCCGAGGTGCTTGCCGCGCTCGCCGCGCACGACGCCAAGTCGCTGCTACTGGCCAGGAACGCCCGCTACACCGAAAATGGTCAGGAAATGGGCTTCGACAACGGCTTGTGGCAGACCGCGAGCAAGGTCGGCGCCTACCGCCACGTGTTCGCCGACCCCGAAAGCGGCCAGTTCGGCACCTTCGCGACGATGGACGAGAACGGCCACGGCCTGGTCCTCGGCATGCGGGTGAAGGTCGAGCTGGGCCTCATCAGCGAAATCGAATTGGTCACCTATCGTATCGGTGCCGGCCCGGCATGGAACGATGCGGGCTATGCCAACCTCGAGAAGATGCAGGCTCCCAGGCCGCTGTGGCTGCAGACCGCGGTCAAACGCCTCTCGCGCGAGGAGTTGGCGAAAGTCGCCAATTACTACTTCGAAGGCGTCCAGAACAACGACGGCAAGGGCTTTTACCCTTTCACCGACGATTGTGACCGCATCGAGAACGGCACCGAAACGACCAACAACCCCGGCGTGGTCCGCATGGGCCCGGTCGACATCGGCGGGATGGGCTGCAAGGCGCAGTTCTCGACCGGTCTCTACGGCGTCGTTACCGAAGTCCATGACCGCCGCTTTGCGGTGATCGACGAGGAGCGCCAGGCGGTGTTCGCGCTGGCCGTGTTCGACCACTGCGGTTGCAAGAAATCGCTGACCATGCCCGATGGGACCAAGGTCGACACCGGCTTCTTCAACAAGCCGTCGAGCATCCTTTTGGCCGAGGCGTTCAAGATCGACGGGAGGCTGATCCGCCAAGTAGAAGCGGTCGGGACCACCGTGCCGTATCACATGCGGCCGGGCTGGGGGCGATAAGATCCGGCTCGCGGTCTTGTAAGGAACTCGAGAATGACCACGGCTCCGCTTAACGGCTTCTATGCGCCCGGCTTTCCCTTCGAGGGGCGGCAGCGGGCGCCGGTGGGCACGCTCATGGACGGAATGCTCCCGCATGGCGTCGAGGTCGAAATCGCCGACGCCCGCGCGTTGCAGGCGAGCGACGGCCGCTCCGAGGCGGAGTTTTTCCGGCGCTACGGCTTCGTCCTGCTGCCCCACGTCACTGCCGTGCGCGACTGGGACCATGACTTTGCCACCCATTATCGGACGGAAATCGAAGCGGTGATTCGCGAACGACTGTTTCCAGGTCGGCGCGTGGAAATCCAGCAGGGCCCCGACGTGCTCCGGCGCGGTCGCGATACCCAGACGCCCTACTACGCCAACGGGGTCCATTCCGACGGCGGCGTCGGCCTCGACGACTACGTTCACAACATCGCCGCCTTCTCCACCGAGCAGACGGCGCAGGGTTGGCGGGCAATGTACGATCGGCCCGACGTCGCCGGATGCGTATGGCTCGACTTCTGGCGCACGACGAACATGGCCGGGCCGCTGGAGCACATGCCGCTGGCGCTGTGCGAGCCTGCGAGCATCGACCCGGGGGACCTTGTGCCGACCGGGCTGACCGGGATAGCCCCGGAAGGCCGCGAATCGCACCACCTCAGCCTGCGTCACAACGCCGGGCAACGCTGGTATTACTACCCGCGCATGACAGGCGACGAATTGCTGGCTTTTAAGCTGGCGGAATTCTGGAAGGGGCAGGCGATGGTGGGGAACTGCTTCCACTCGGCCTTCGATCATCCGGATACGCGGCCCGGGGCCGAGCCGAGGCAGAGCTGCGAACACCGCGTCGGCGTGATCGTGCTGGCGGACTGACGGCGAGCACGGCGCGCCGGCGCCGGTCGGTTCCTCGTCGTCGCCCAGCCGCGCCAGGATTACTGAGCCGCGGAGCGCCACATCTCCCCTGTCATCCGTGGCCATCCCGGTAGAAAAAGCCATTTTGACACCGGCAATGCTGCACTAAGGAGGTCGCGAAGGGACGGGTGAATGAGCGAAACGAAAGCAACGGCCAGGCCGGAAGCAGGAACGCTGCGCGGCCTCGTGTCGATGCGGATGGTCCGGCTGTTCGTGCTAATGCGTAAGAGCGGCATCCTGGCGCAGCGGCGCCAGTTCGGGCTGTCCGAGACCGAGTGGCGGATTATGACCCAGCTCGGCGAGGCCGCGCCGCTGTCGCTCAACGGGCTCGCCGATGCGATGCTGCAGGACCGCGGGCAGTTGAGCCGGGCGGTCAAGTCAATGGTCGAGCGCGGTCTGGTCACGCGCCAGCGCAAGCCGGGCGGCCCAGAAATCGAGATAGACCTCAGCGACCCGGGCCGGACGCTGTACGGTCGGATGGTCGCGTGGGTGCATGAGCGCGACCGAGCGTTGATCGCGGGCATACCGCAAGAGGACGTGGCCGAGGTCTACCGCGTGCTCGGGACGATGATGGAGCAGGCGCAGGCGATGCTCGACGAGGAGCAGCGGCTCGGCGGCTGATGCTGGCGCTTTCGACCAACCGCCGAGTCTGGCCTACGAGCTTCAGTTGCAATTCTGCGTGAGTGTATTAAATCGCCAACACAGCGAATTTGACGCGAGTTGGGCAAATAGCCTTGTTTCCATTAGGATTTGCGAAGAAAACGGCGGAGTCGTCGGCGGGCGGCGCAAAGAATTTGATACAATTGACGACTTGATAGGGAATTAGCTAATCAGCTAATTAGTGCGGTGGGGCACTTGCATGGGGAGGGTCGTGAAACAACTCGAACGCCAACGCCTGGCCAAGGCGCGGCTGCTGGCGCTGCCGCTGGTCCTGGCCGTCGCCGGTTGCGCGCGGCCGAATCTGGTGCCTCCGGCTTCGGGCATCCCGGTGCCGGAGCGCTGGGCGGAGACGGACAGTGGGCCCTTGACCAGCGATGTCGCTGCCTACTGGACCCAGCTGGGTGATCCGATGCTGACGCAGTTCGTCGAGCAGGCGCTGGCGAATAACCTCGATCTTGCGCAAAGCGCCGCCCGGCTAGAGCAGGCAAGGGCGCAGCTAGCTTCAGCGCGCGCCGGGTTCTTCCCGCAAGTGACCGGCAGCGCGGGTGCCAGCAAGGATATCGGCGACTTCGCCAAGAAGAAGGTCGGCTTCAACGTAGGCGCCGACGCCAGTTGGGAAGCCGATCTTTTCGGGCAGATCTCCGGCAACGTCGCCGCCTCACGCGCCGATCTCGCCGCCGCCGGCTATTCGCTGGCCGACCTCCAGCGCGTTATCGCCGGACAGGTGGCACTGACCACGATCCAGGCGCGCGCCACCGCGCTACAGCTGGCGATCGCCCGCGACACGCTCAAGTACCAGGATGACAACCTGCAGATCGCCCGCTGGCGGGTCCAGGCGGGGCTTGTCTCCAGCCTCGACGTGGAGCAGGCGCGCGGCCAGCGGGCGCAGACCGCGGCGACCATCCCGCTGCTCGAAAGCAGCCTGGCGGCAAGCGCCAACGCCCTCGCGACCCTGATCGGAGAGCCGCCGGGACGGACGCTCGACCTGTTGCAAGACTCCGCGCTCATGCCGACACCGCCGGTTGCCGAGGGCCTCGGGGCGCCAGCCGAAGTGCTCCGCCGCCGGCCCGACGTGCGCGGCGCCGAGCAGAGCCTGATCGCCAACAGTGCTCGCATCGGTGTCGCCCGCGCACAACTATTTCCGCTGCTGCGCCTGACCGGCAACCTCGGCACGTCGTCGGTGGGTATCGGCAGCCTGTTCGACGTAATCACCGGCGGCGTGTTCGCGACCGTGAGCCAGTTGATCTTCGACGGCGGCCGCACCCGCGCGCAAGTGCGCAGCGCCGAAGCGGCGGCGCAAGGCTCGCTCGCCGCGTGGCGCCAGCAAATCCTCACGGCGCTCGAAGAGGTCGAGACGGCCGGGGTCGATCTCAAGTCGGCGCGCGAGCGAGTGGCGATCCAGGGTGAGGCGCTCGATTCATCGAACAACGCCGCGCTCCTCGCGCGCAGCCAGTACCAGGCGGGCTTGACTGACTTCCGCGACCTGCTCACCTCCGAAAACCAGTTGCTTTCGGCGCGCAACGCCGTGGTCTCGGCCGAAGCCGACCGCGCCAGTGCTTTCGTGCGCCTGACTCAAGCGCTCGGCGGCGGCTGGTCGCCCGCGGCGCTTCCCATTCCCTCGAACGACAGGCTCGCGCCATGAACGACATCGCCACCATCCAGGAACCCGAGAGCGTCGATGAATTCCTGGGCACGACGACCCGGCCGCGCTGGCGCCGCTGGGCCAAGTACTGGATCCCCGCGGGCATCGTGCTGGTCCTGCTGGTCATCGTCCTCGCCTCGCGGGGCGACAACAAGCCGGAATACATCGCCGAACCGGTCTCCCGCCATTCGCTCGACATCACCGTCAACGCCACCGGCAACTTGCGCCCGACCAACCAGGTCCAGGTCGGCTCGGAAGTGTCGGGCCGAATCGACCGCGTGCTGGTCGACGTCAACGACCGGGTCGCCCGCGGCCAGGTCCTGGCGCAGATAAACACCGATGTAATCGACGATCAGATCAGGCAGTCGCAGGCCAATCTCAACTCGGCGCGCGCTTCGGTCGCGCAGGCGGGGGCGACGCTGGCCGTCGACGGGGCGCAGCTCTCCCGCTTGCAGGAGGTCTATCGCCTGTCGGGCGGCAAGGTTCCCTCAAAGACCGAGCTCGAAAGCGCGGAGGCCAACGTCAAGCGCGACCGGGCTTCGGTCGCGGCGGCGCAGGCCAGCGTGGCGTCGGCGCAGGCGGCGCTGTCCTCGTCGATGACCAACCGCGACAGGGCGGTGATCCGCTCGCCCGTCTCAGGGGTCGTGCTCGCGCGCCAGGTCGAGCCCGGGCAGACGGTCGCCGCCTCCTTCAACACCCCGACAATGTTCGTGCTCGCCGAAGACCTTTCGGCGATGCAGCTGCGCGTCAACGTCGACGAGGCGGACGTCGGCCAGGTCCATCCGGGACAGAGGGCGAGCTTCACCGTCGACGCCTATCCGGGGCGGGCCTTCCCCGCGAGCGTCGAGCGGGTCGACCTCGCCTCTACCAATACCGCCACCACCGCCGCGTCCGGCACTTCCGCCGCCGCGAACGGGCAGGGCAACTCTGTGGTCAACTACGAAGCCCGGCTGGCGGTCGGCAACCCCGGCGGGCTGCTGCGGCCGGGCATGACCGCGACCGCAACGATCGCCACCGAGAGCACGGCGTCCGGCCTGCTGGTCCCGAACGGCGCTTTGCGCTTCCATCCGGACGATGCCGGCAAGCCGGGAGCGGGGAGCCTAGACGTGCAGGTCGGCCTGGCCCAGGAGGAACAGAAGGCCAGCATCGGCGTCGGCAGCCGGCAGCAGGTCTACGTGCTCAAGGCCGACGGCACGCTGCAGAATTATCCGGTCGTCGCCGGCCCCAGCAATGGGCGGCTGACGCTGGTGACCTCGACCAAGCTCAAAGCCGGGATGAAGGTGGTCACCGGCATCAAGGCGAAGGCCAAGAAGTGACGGGCCAGCCGCTCATCGAGCTGACGGGCATCACCAAGACCTATGGCCAGGGGACAGCGGCGTTCCAGGCGCTGAAGGGCGTCGACCTGACGATCGCACGCGGGGAATTCGCCGCGATCATGGGCGCCTCGGGCTCGGGCAAGTCGACGATGATGAACCTCCTCGGCTGCCTCGACACTCCGACTTCGGGCAGGTACCTGTTCAAAGGCGTCGAAGTGCAGAAGCTGAGCAAGGACCAGCGCTCGCTGCTGCGACGCAAGTATCTCGGCTTCGTGTTCCAGGGCTTCAATCTCCTCGCCCGCACCAGCGCGCTCGAGAACGTCGAGCTGCCGTTGCTTTACCGCGGCGAGAAGAAAGCCGCCCGGCGCGAGGCGGCGATGAAGGCGCTCGACCTCGTCGGCCTGGCTCCCTGGGCCGAACATACCCCGGCAGAGCTGTCCGGCGGCCAGCAACAGCGCGTCGCCATCGCCCGCGCGCTGGTGACCGAGCCCGAAGTGCTGCTGGCGGACGAGCCGACCGGCAACCTCGACACCGAGCGCTCGATCGAGATCATGGAACTGCTGAGCGCGCTGAACAAGGACGGCATCTCCATCTTGCTGGTCACTCACGAGGCTGACATGGCGGCTTATGCCGGCACCGTCGTGCACTTCCGCGACGGACTGATCGAACGCATCGAACGCGGCCATCGCGCCGGCGCGCCGGTATCCGCCTGATGTTCGGCGCCACGCTCCTCCTCGCGATGCGGCAGATCCGCCGCCACCTGCTGCGCTCCAGCCTGACTACGATCGGCATCATCATCGGCGTGGCCGCGGTCGTCACCATGGTGACGCTCGGCAAGGGCGTGACCGCATCGATCGAGAAGCAGATCGCCTCGCTCGGCTCCGACGTCCTGATCGCGTTCCCGCAGCAGACCGACAACAACCGCCCGCCGCGGCCGTTCAAGGAAGACGACGTGATCGCCGTGCGCGAGCAGTTGGCGGGGGTCAAATCGGTCGCCGGCGAGGTCAACAAGAGCGTCCAGGCGGTCCACAACGGCCAGAACTGGTCGTCCAAGGTCGAAGGCGTCAGCGGGGCCTTCATGGACGCGCGCGGCATCGGCATGGATCAGGGACGCCGCTTCACGGCGGCCGAGGAGCAGGCCGGCGCCAACGTATGCATCGTCGGGCCCAAGGTGATCGATGAGATCTTCGTCGCCGGAACGAGCCCCTTGGGCGAACAAGTGCGGCTCGACAACGTCTCCTGCACGGTCATCGGGGTGTTCGCCAGCCGTACTCAGGGCGGCAACAACAGCGACGACGACAACGCCGTGTTCATGCCGCTCAAGAACGTCCAGCGCCGCTTCACCGGCGCCGACACGATCGGCTACATGGTCATCGCCTACGACCCGGCGTATTCGAGCGCCTCGATCCAGCAGTCCCTCGTCGACCTGCTGCGCGAGCGCCACTTGCTGCAGAAAGACGAGCCGAACGATTTCAACGTGATCGATTCCGCGGCGCTGAACGAAACGGTCGCCAGCGTGGTCTCCCGCCTCACCGTCGCGGTCGCCGCGATCGCCGGAATCAGCCTGCTGGTCGGCGGCGTCGGGATCATGAACATCATGCTCGTCTCGGTTACGGAACGCACGCGCGAGATCGGCATCCGCCTTGCCATCGGCGCCTTGGCACGGGAAGTGCGCATGCAATTTCTCACCGAAGCGGTGGTGCTGTGCTGCTTCGGCGGGGTCATCGGCCTGCTACTCGCTTTCGGCCTGTCGTTCTCGCTAGCCAAAGTGGCCGAACTGCCTTTCGTGTTCAGCCTGCCGGTCAACATCCTCAGCTTCGTGTTCTGCGCGCTGATGGGGATCATCTTCGGCTATTACCCGGCCCGCCGTGCCTCACGCCTCGACCCTATCGAGGCGCTGCGGCACGAATAGGGTCGGTCAGGCGAAAATGTCTTCCAGGGCCTGCTCGGGCAGGCCTTCCTTCCAGTTGCGCAGCTCGACGTAGAGCGAGCTCTGGACGGTGCTCCACACGGTGCTCACCAAGGTCGAGGTGACCGCCGTCGCCAGAATCCAGCTCAGTGGCAATCCGCCCCCGGCGGCGATCGAACCGAGGTTGAAGCCGACCGTGGCGTAGATCACAGCGCCGACGATCGCGGCGATTACGTAGTACACGACCAGCATGATCACTTCGACGCCGAAAACGCGCCAACGCGCGCCCCGGGTCAGCTCACGGCTGCGACCGAACGCAGCGAAGACTCCGGTTCTTTCAGCTACCAGCGCTGGGGAAGCGACCGACCACATCACGAACAGGATCACCCCGGGCACGAACAGCAGCATCAGGCCGATCCCGATCCCCAGGCCCATCAGGATGGCCAAGCCGATCAAGGGCAGGATCACCGACAGGCTCGCGCTGGCGCATTGCCCTAGCGTCGCGCGCTCGCCGCGTGCATAGGCCAAGGTCGCGCGGACCAGCGATCCCTGTACGAGCGCCTGGATTACCAGCGAAACGAGCATCGAGGCGACGCCGAGCCCGAACGAACCGATGGTCTGGAACCGGTCCATCGCGGTCGCTGCCACGCTCTGCTGGAGCCAGCTGATCAAGACCGAGGGGACGGCTCCGAAAAGGAACGCGATCCCCAACACCGTCACTGGATTGTCGGCGATCACGCCGAACCCGCGGCTGAACACGCGCCCGACCGACATGCCTTCGTCGGCTTCGATTACCGTTGCCACAATGCCCCTCCCCAGTTGCCGGAGGGCATCGTGCCGCAAGGCATCCTTGCTGTCCAGTGACTTGCCCCGCATTCAGCCGTTGCCACGCGCCAGCCTGCGCCTTAGGTTCGCCGCGCGGCGCCGGCCGTCGCGGGGGAAACGGGATCGACGTGCTTATCGGCCAGACGCGGCAGCCCGAGGCCGCAACCGACGCCCGGCTGGACGAAGCCTACCGCGCCTTGCGCGGCGACCATGCGGTGCAGTTCGATCTCACGCCGGTGACGCCGCGGCCGCCGGCTCCGGAATGGCTGCGAACATTGGGCCACTGGATCGCCGACGTGTTCCGCCCGGTCGGCCGGGCGCTCGAATGGGTTTCGTCGCTGATGCCCGACGCGCCTTACGCCCGCATCCTGCTGTGGACGGTGCTGTTCGCCGCGGTCCTCGCACTGGTCTGGCTCCTGGTACAGCGTTGGCGCTCCGGCGAATGGCGGCTGCCGCGCTGGCGCCGAGGTGAAGAGACTATCGCGGACGAAGAAGAATGGACCCCGCCGGCCGCGCCTGTCCGCGCCTGGCTCGAGGAGGCTGACGCGTTGGCGGCTCGGGGCGAATTCGCCGAAGCGGTGCATCACCTGCTGAAACGCAGCATCGACGACATCGCCTATCGCCGCCCGCAACTGGTGCGCCCCGCGCTGACCAGCCGCGACATCGCCGCCGCGGAGGCGATACCTCCGGGCGCGCGCCAGCTTTTCGGGGGGATCGTCGCGGCGGTCGAGCGCAGCCTGTTCGGCGGACGGGCGGTCTCCGGCGGCGAATGGGCAGCCACCCGCGAAGCTTATGCGAACTTCGCGCTGCGCGAGGCGTGGCGCGCATGAG
>Ga0105246_10002220_pt1 | contig 11718 bp, 15 predicted proteins | sample KBSM64metaG_FD_99694 | JGI IMG/M metagenome (GOLD analysis project Ga0105246, IMG submission 99694) | Miscanthus rhizosphere microbial communities from Kellogg Biological Station, Michigan, USA - KBS M6-4 metaG | ecosystem: Host-associated > Plants > Roots > Rhizosphere > Soil | place...
CATGCCGAGCCGGGTCAGGGAGTGGTCGATCTCCTGCAGGATCGCCTTGCGGGACAGGCCGGCGCCGTTCGGACCGGGTCGCATCCGCCCGTGCACCTTGGTGGCGAGTACGTAGTCCTCGCGCACGGCGTACTCCCGCAGCGCCCGGCCCGTGAACTCCTCGCTACTGCCGCCTGAGTACACGTTGGCGGTGTCGAAGAAGTTCACGCCGGCGTCGAGCGCCGCCTCGACGATCTGCTCGGCGAACGCCTCGTCCTTGGTCCAGGGGCGGTCCGGGCCGCCGTCGCCCCAGCTCATGCAACCGATGGTGATCCGCGAGACCTCGAGCCCGCTGTCGCCCAGCCTGGTGTACTCCATGTCCTCCTCCTCGGACGTGCCGTCCTCTCCACCCTGCCACGCCCGGAGCGAGCCCTCACCCCGCCTCGGTGACCACCTCGAAGAGGACCGGCGAGCTCGGGAACTCCTCCCACCCGTCGGCGGTCACGACCGCACGGAACTCCTCGGTCGCATGCGCCGCACGGAACGCCTTCTCACTGTCCCAGCGGGCCACGTTCACCCAGCGGTACGTCGCGTCCTCGTTCACGGCCCGGTGCAGCCGCAGCGACCGGAAGCCGGGCTGTCGCGTGAAGTAGCGGCTGGTCCTCTCCCAGAGCGCGTGGAAGTCCTCGTCGCGGTCGACGGGCACCTGGAAGCTGTTGATCAGGGTCACCGGACCGCTGGTGGTCGCACCGGCGGCGGCGGTGCGAGCCTCGGCATCGATCATCGGACCGCCTCCTGGTGGGCGGTGACGCGGCGACACAGGGTGGGCTGCGCCGTGAACGGCAGGTCGCCCTCGGTGAGGGCGCGGAAGCCCGCGTCGTGCGCGGCGCGCCAGGCGTCCGGCGACTCCCACTCGACGACGTTGACCAACCCGAAGGGCGCGTCGTCGTCCAGGCGCCGGTGCAACCGGTGCCAGCGGTAGCCGGGCTTGGCCACCATGTAGCGGTTCACGCGCTCCCACGCCGCGAACGCGGCGTCGTGGTGCTCCGGGTCGAAGCGCATGCAGTTGACGAAGATGACGCTCTCGTCCGGGCGCCCCGGGTGGAACGGCTCGGCCGCGACGTCGTTGACGTGGAACGCGTCGTACCGCCCGCTCAGCGCGCCGGCCCGGCCACTCGCCTCGGCGACGACGAGCGCCGCCTCGTCGGGCGTGGCGCTCTCGCCCAGGTCGATCCAGGGGAATGCCGCGGGCAGGCCCACGGCGCGGTGCAGGGTGTGCGTGTCGCCGAGCGCCGTGGGGGCGGCGGCCCCGTCCGGCAGGTCGTAGACGGTGATGACGGTGGTCATGGGGTGATCCTCTCGGGAGAAGTCGGCGATGTCAGTCGTCGTCGGCGTCGGTGGTCGGTGCGTCGTGCAGCAGGGCGGCGGCGTGGGTGGTGCCGGCGCCCCCGGAGACGACCCAGGCCCGCGGGGCCGTGGGGTCCTCCTGCTGCAGCGGGACCACGGTCACGCCGAACAACCACGCCCAGCGCGGCACGCCGCGCGGGAGGGTTCGTCGGGCACGACGGTCGGCCCGGCTGATGCTGGTGGTGCTGGGTGCGGCGAGTGCGCAGTCGGTCATGGCTTTTCCTACAGTCCTGTGTCGTTGTTACACTTGTGTGCAATGAGTGCACGACGGTATATTGGACCCAGGAGATCGACGTGTCAAGGACGAGAGGACGACCGGTGTCACAGCAGCCTGTGGAGACGGGGCGGGTCGCCCAGCGGCGGCGCACTCGGCGAGCGATCGTCGAGGCCGCGGCCGAGCTGCTGCGCACCGGTGCCGAGCCGTCGGTCAACGAGATCGCGGCCGCGGCCGACGTCTCGCGGCGCACGGTCTACCTCTACTACCCGACCCTCGACCAGCTGGTCCTCGACGCCACCATCGGCACGCTCAACGTCGACGTGGACGCCGCACTCGCCGCGCACACGTCCGACGACCCTCACGATCGCCTCCGCACGCTGGTCGACGAGGTCTTCGCCACGATGGAGACCTCACTGCCCCTCGGCCGCAAGCTGATCAAGCTCACCGTCGACGCGCCGGCACCTGCCGAGGGCGGTCCCCGGCGCGGGCACCGGCGGATCGGCTGGATCGAGTGGGCCGTCGAGCCCTGTCGGAAGCGCCTCACCCGAAAGGACTACGAGGACCTCGTCTCGGCGCTGGCGCTGGTCATCGGATGGGAGGCGTTCATCGTGCTGCTCGACGTACGCGGGCTGACGCCGGGAGCGGCACGGACGCTCACCGTGCGCACCGCCGAGGCGATCCTCGATGCGGCGCTGACGGAGCGATGACGGCCCGGCGACGGGCCCGCGACGGAGACCGGCCGGAGACACGTCACGCGTGCGTCGCAACGACGCACGCGTGACGCCTAGCCCCCCGGCCGAACACCGGCATTCTATCCGCGAGCGGTGCGACTGCCGATGGCGGAGAATCTAGTCGTTCGGTTGCGATGGCCTAGTCCTTTGGGACCAGTTCTTCCAAATTTGCCTCCAAAGATGCCCGACTTGTCAGATTTGTTGCCCAGATCGGCCATCTCTCGGTCACAATCGCGCTATGGACGTCCGGGATGCAGACCTGCTCAAGGAGCTCGACCCCGCCGAGCTCGGCCAGAGGATCCGTGCTGCCCGCGTGGCGAAGGGGTGGACCCAGACCCAGCTGGCCGGCGAAGACATCTCCGTGGGATACGTGTCGCGCATCGAGTCGGGACAGCGTCGGCCGAACAGCCAGACGCTCGACGACCTCGCCGCGCGCCTCGGTGTGCCCACGGAGCACCTGCTGCGCGGGGTCACCGCTCGTGAGTACGACGAGATCAAGCTGACCCTCGACTTCGCCGAGCTCTCGCTCGAGACCGGCCAGCACATCGAGGCCGAGGCCCAGGCGCGGCAGGCGCTCGACCGGGACAGCGTCGCCTCGCAGGACGAGCTCGTCTTCCGGGCGCGCTACATCGTCGCCCGGGCCCTGGAGGGCCAGGGCAACCTCGACGACGCCATCCTCGAGCTCGAGAACCTGGTCTACGCCCGTCAGGGCGGCCTGCTCCGGGTCAAGAGCGCGATCGCGATGGTCCGCTGCCTGAAGAACTCCGGCGACCTCAACGCCGCGATCGAGGTGGGCGAGCGGGTCATGGCGCAGCTCTCCGGGTCGCTGGTCGAGAGCTGCGACGAGGCCGTCCAGCTGGCCGTGACCGTCGCGTTGGCCTACTTCAACCGCGGCGACGCCGGCCACGCCATCCGGATGTGCCGCAAGGCCATCGTGAAGGCCGAGGCCCTCGACTCCCCCGTCGCGCGCGCCTCGGCGTACTGGAACGCCAGCGTCTTCGAGGCGGAGCGCGGTGCCGTGAGCAACGCCGTCCCCCTGGCCGAGCGGGCGCTCGCACTGCTGGCCGAGGGCCAGGACGCCCGCAACCTCGCCCGGCTACGCACGACGCTGGGTCGCATGCAGCTCGAGCTCGACCCGCCCGACGTGCCCGAGGCCAAGCGGCACCTCGAGCAGGCGGCCCAGGACCTGGCCTGGTCCAGCGCCAGCACGATCGACATCGCCCACAACAACCTGGCGATCGCGCGGGCGCGGTACCTCGACGGTGAGCTGTCCCCGGCTCACGACATCTGTGCCGAGATCATTGCGTCGGTGCAGAACGAAGCTCCGCTCCTGGCCGCCGAGGCCGAGTCACTCGCCGGTCAGGTGGTGGCCGCCACCGGCGACGCCGAGGGCGCCAAGGCGGCGTACCGTCGCGCGGTCTTCCTGCTGACGGGCGTCGGTGCAGACCGCGACGCGGCGCAGCTGTGGTTCGAGCTCGCCGATCTCCTCGAGGACATCGGCGATGTCGAGGCAGCGCGAACCGCCTACCGGAGCGCAGCAGCTGCGTCCGGGCTGCGGACCCGACCGAAGGTTCGAGCGGGAGTGCAGGTCTAGCTGCCGATCAGCAGCAACCCTCGGCGACCTTGAACGAGGTCTTGGTGGAGTGACCGGCGTCGGCCGCGGTCATCGGCGCAGTGGCAACGATGCCCAGCGCGGCGACGAAGGACGTGGCCAGAGCGGCGATCTTGATCTTGGTGTGACGTGCCATGTCAGTGTTTCTCCCTGTGTGGTGCGGTTCAAGCTCCGGGAGAAGCATGGAGCACGCCCTGGCAAATTTGGAAGTCTTGACAAGCACCCACGTGTCGTGTGTGGCGCCTGTGACCACCTCTCCAGGGCCTTCCAAAGGCTCTCCCGAGCGCGTTCTGAGCGTGAACTCACGAGGGTTAGGTAAAAAGCGGATCAATTTCGAGAATCTGCCTCACGCGCGCGCGTGACGTGTAAACTTGAGTCAACATCAGATGGCAACCCCCCAGCCATCAGATGCCACCCATCGGATGGCAACCCCCCAGCCATCAGGTGGAGAAGCTCGCAGGCGCCAGCCCCCCAGGCCGAATGCGAGACCGCGAATTGGTCAATGCCAATCGCGACCGGCCCCCCGCATCCGTGCGGGGGGTCCTTACATTTCCGGGACTTATCCCCTTTTGACAAGGCCCAGTCGATAAACGCTGGATAACGCCGCTTACGGCGGCTCTCGAGCTGGACTAGACCAGTTGGCCCTGACCGGGCCGTTCGCCTGCGGTCGGCGGCACCCTGTGCCGGCCCGGCACCAGCCCGGTACCGGCCCTGTGCCGGCCCGGTGCCCGGTCGCGGGGAGGCCGGGCGCCCGGGGTTCCGGGCCGTGGGACCCGGCCACGGCCGGGACGATCGGCCCTCCTCGATCGATCGTCCCTCGGTGCCACGCGAACGAGTCGCCGCCCCGTCACCCGACCACCCTCGAGGCGACGGACCCGCGTGTGGCAGGCTCGCCGTCATGCTGGACGAGACCGCGCGACGGACCCTGGATCTCGAGTCCGGCTGGTGGCGGTACGCAGGCACCAAGGACTCCGCGATCAGAGCCCGCTTCGCCGAGGACCCGGCGACCTACTACCGCCGGCTCGGCCGGCTGCTGGACGACCCCGCGGCGGTCGCGTACGCGCCGGTCCTGGTACGTCGACTCCGCCGCCAGCGCGCTCGGCGCCTGGGCTCGCGCTCCGGTCGTCGCCTCGCGGGCTGACCGGAAGGGACACCTCGAGCACCCGGCCGGCGGTCGCGTGGCCCCGGGTGATCTCGGGTGATGTCGCGTGATGGTGGAGCTGAGGGGACTCGAACCCCTGACCCTCTCATTGCGAACGAGATGCGCTACCAGCTGCGCCACAGCCCCATGCGCCGCCTGGGCCGGTCCTCGACCGGCACGGCGACGCGAAGCGCAAGGCTAGCACCGGCGCAGTGGCGGACCGAATCGGCTCGGGGCCTGCCGGCCGTCAGGAACCGACGGCCTGGTCGCCCGTGTCGTCCTTGCGCGAGACGCGGCGCTGGACCCGGTCGGCAGCCTCGGCCTCACGGGCCAGGGCGGAGTCGGCCTCGGTCCGTCCGGAGGTCCAGACCCCGGTGGAGTCGAGATCGATCGTGCGGACCGTACGACGCGCCGCCGGCTTCGAGACGTAGGTCGGGAGCGTCACGGGGACGGGGTCCCACATGCTCGGGTCACGCTCGACCGCGGGGGCGTCCGGTTGCGCCTCGACCGCCGGGGTCCCGACGACCACGTCGGCCTCGTCCACGGTCTCGGGGAGCACGACGGGGCGCCAGGCCCGCTCCTTCTTGACCATCAACCGACAGGCGACCAGCCAGGCGAGCAGGAGTCCCGCAGGGGCTGCGACGTACGCCCAGGCGATCCGGCCGTCGGCACAGGCGACCACCACACCCGCCAGCGCCAGGACGAGCAGGGTGAGCACGCGCCGGCGGCGCCTGGTGGCCCGGCGCGTGGCGGCGCGGCGCGCGGCGTACTGCTCGTCGGGCGAGGGGATGCTCGCGGAGGGCTTGGTGGTGACCATCGCCGCCGTGGCCCGCGCCGGGGTGACGACCAGTCGGGCCATCCGCGCGCTGACCGGTTCGCGGCGGGCCAGGACCCGCATGCTCTGGGAGAACCGGTCGATGGAGCGGCCCCGGACGACGTCGTCGTGGTGGCGCAGAGCCTTGGGGATCAGGTAGGCGGCCCAGGCCACGGCCAGAGCCACGAAGATGAGTCCGCTCAGGTCCACGACCCGACCCTAGATTCGGTGCCACAGGTGGCCGGGGATGTCAACAGGTGTGTCGCGAAATCACTCCTGTGGCTGTTGGGACAGACGAGCCAGCATCCCCTCCGGACACTCCTCGACGGTGATCGCGTAGATCCGGTGGTCGCGCCAGGCCCCGTCGATGTGGAGGAACCTCGGCGCGTACCCCACCTCGCGGATCCCGAGCTTCTCGACGACCCGCAGCGAGTTGGAGTTCTCCGGCCGGATCGCGATCTCGATCCGGTGCAGCCCCGCGGAGCGGAAGCAGTGGTCGATCACCAGCGCGACCGCCGTCGGCATCACGCCGCGGCCGGCGACGTCGCGGTCGAGCCAGTAGCCGACGGACGCGAACTGCGCCGACCCGCGCACGATGTTGTTGACGGTGACCTGGCCGGCGAAGCGCCCGTCGACCTCGATCGCGAACGCCATCCCGTGCCCTTGGCGCGCGTTCCGCTGCATCCGGGTGACCAGGCTGCGGAAGCTCGCGGGTCGCTCGGTGCCCCCCGGAGGGACGGTCGCGTCCCACGGCTGAAGCCACGCGGCGTTGCGTCGGCGTACGGCGCGCCAGGCGCGCGCGTCGCGGTAGCGGAGGGGGCGGAGCGTGACCGCGCCGTACTGCAGCGTGGCCGGCCAGCCGGGGCTCAATGGTCGCTCCCCACGACCTGCTCGACGGCGTGCAGCAGGAGTGGCTCGAGGACCGCGATCGCGTCCTTGACCCCGCCCCGCGACCCGGGCAGGTTCACGACCAGGCAGTCACCGGCGACGCCGGCGAGTCCGCGGGAGAGGGCAGCGGTGGGCACGCCCTTGCCGACGCCGTACGCACGGATCGCCTCGGCGATGCCCGGCACCTCGCGGTCGAGGAGCGCCCGGGTCACCTCGGGCGTGCGATCGGTCGGGGTGAGGCCGGTGCCCCCTGTGGTCAGGACGACGCGCGCTCCACCGTCGACCTCCGCCGACACGGCTGCCCCGACCGGCTCGCCGTCGGGCACGACGACCGGCTGGTTGCACGAGAACCCCAGCGACACCAGGAACTCCACGAGCAGCGGTCCGGTGGTGTCGTCGTACACGCCGGCGGCCGCACGGTTGGAGGCGACCACGACAGCCGCGCGCATCATCGGCGGAAGTCTCCGGACTTCCCACCGGACTTGCGCAGGATGCGCACGTCGGTGATCACCGCGCGCTTGTCGACCGCCTTGACCATGTCGATCACGGTCAACCCGGCGACCGCGACCGCGGTCAGCGCCTCCATCTCGACGCCGGTGCGGTCGGTGGTGCGGACCGTCGCGGTCAGCTCGACCGCGTCGTCGGCGACCTCCAGGTCGACGGTGACCGATGACAGGGCGAGCGGATGGCACAGCGGGATCAGGGTCGAGGTCTGCTTGGCGCCCATGATCCCGGCCAGCCGGGCCACCGCGAGGGCGTCGCCCTTCGGTACGCCGGCGCCGCGCAGCAGCGCCACCACGTCCGGCGACACCAGGACGCGTCCGGCCGCGACGGCCTCGCGGGTCGTCACCTCCTTGCCCGACACGTCGACCATCCGGGCGGCCCCGGTCTCGTCGAGATGGGTGAGACGGTCCGCCATGATGTCTCCTAGAAGTCCTCGTCGAGCGGCAGCACGGTCACTGTCTCACCGGCCTCGACCCAGGTCACGGACTCCGGCACCACGACCAGCGCATCGGACTCGGCCAGGTCTCCGATCAGGTGCGATCCCTGGGCGCCGACGGGCGTGACCGCGAGTCGGCCGTCCACGACGGACAGCCGTCCCCGGGCGAACTGCCGCCGCCCCTCGGGGGAGCGGATCGCCTCGGTGAGCAGCGCGTCTGCCTCCGGTCGGAGGTACGGCGCGCGACCCATCATCCGGCGCACGGCGGGGAGCACGAACTGCTCGAACGAGACGTACGACGAGACCGGGTTGCCCGGCAGGGTGACGATCGGGACCGCGTCCTCACCGACGGTGCCGAAGCCCTGAGGCTTGCCCGGCTGCATGGCCACCCCGCCGAACCAGACGGTGCCGAGCGGCGCGAGTGCCTCCTTCACCACGTCGTAGTCGCCCATCGACACGCCGCCGCTGGTGACGACCAGGTCGGCCCGCACCAGCTGGTCGTTGAGTGCGCCGAGGAACGTGCGTGGCTCGTCGGGGACGATCCCGACGCGGTAGGCGATGGCGCCGGCCTGCCGGGCCGCCGCCGCGAGCAGGAACGAGTTGCCGTCGTAGATGGAGTCGCGGCCGAGCGGCGAGCCCGGCTCGCGGAGCTCGGACCCGGTCGACATCACCACCACGCGAGGTCGGGGTCGCGAGCGGACCGACGACCGGCCGACGGCGGCCAGCAGGCCGATCTGGCGCGCTCCGAGGACGGTGCCCGTCCGGACGAGCAGGTCGCCCTTGGCGATGTCCTGGCCCTGGAGACGGACGTGCTGGCCGGGCTCGGGGGCCCGGGAGATCACGACGTTGGCGACCCCGCGGTCCGTCCACTCGTACGGCACGACGGAGTCGGCTCCGGCGGGGACCGGGGCGCCGGTCATGATCTTGACGGCGGTGCCGGGCGACATCGCCAGCAGCGACGCCTGCCCGGCCCCGATCTCGCCGACCACCGGCAGGTGGACCGGCGACTCCTCGCTGGCCGAGGCGACGTCCGCGTGGGCCACGGCGTAGCCGTCCATGGCGGAGTTGTCGAAGCCCGGCAGTGCCACCGACGCGTGCACGTCCTCGGCCGCCGCCAGCCCGAAGGCCTCCATCAGCGGCTGGTCGTAGGCCGGGAGCGGCTCGATCGCGGAGAGGATGCGCGTGCGGTGGTCCTCGACGGAGACCAGCTCGTCAGTCATGCTCCAAGACGCTACCTGTCGGCACGCGCTCGGCCGCTCCGGTCTCCAGGGTCACCTGGCCGACGACCTTCACCCTCCGGCCGAAGGTCCAGTCCCCGCTGACCCTCAGCGACGTGGCCTCACGCAGACTCGGCGCGCCCTCGGGGAAGCGCCGCTCGAACTCCGGCACGAGCCGGTAGTAGTCCGGGTCGAGGTCGACGAACGGGACACCGGCGGCCGGGTCGAGCACGAAGTCGTCGCCCACGTCGTACACGTCCGAGCGGAGCACGAGCAGGTCGTTGGTGGTCTTCACCGGCACGAAGCGATCTCGGCCGACCTCGATCGTGCGCGAGCCCTCGAAGACCTCGATCGCGGCGCCCATCGCGGTCTCGATCTGGATCACCTCGGGCGTCGAGGGGTCGGCGGGATCGACCGGCTTGACGTTCCGGATCAGCGGCAGGCCGAGGATGCCGTGCCGGGCGTCGAGCGCCTCGGCCATCGCCCGCAGGTCGAACCAGAGGTTGTTGGTGGAGCAGAACCGGTGCCGGTCGAGATCGGCCAGCGCTGCGCGGTCCTTCTCCGAGGTCTGCGCGGTCTCGCGGAGCACGATCCGGCCGTCGGACGTACGGCGCGCGAAGTGGCCGCCCTTGCGGTCGGACTGGGTACGGCGGACGGCCTCGATCGCGAACGGTGCGCCCGACTCGGCGAACCAGCCGGCGATCCGAGCGTCCGGTACGGCGCCGAGGTTGTCGCTGTTGGAGACGAAGGCGCGCTCGTAGCCCTGGTCGATCAGGGTCTGGAGCAGGCCGGTTCCGCGCAGGGCGGTGTAGAGGTCGCCGTGCCCCGGTGGGCACCACTCGAGGTCGGGATCCCTGGGCCAGGAGATCGGGGTCAGGTCCTCCGCGACGAGCTTCGGCTCGCGGTTCTGCAGGAACTCCAGAGGCAGGCCGTCGACGGGGAGGTCGGCGTACCTGGCCAGCGCGTCCATGGTGTCGGTGGAGGTGCGGAAGCTGTTCATGAACAGCAACGGCAGGGGCGCGTCGTGCTCGCGTCGCAGGTGGAGCACCTGGCGGGCGATCACGTCGAGGAACGACATGCCCTTGCGGACGCAGAGCAGGCTCTTGGCCCGCTCCATGCCCATCGAGGTGCCCAGGCCGCCGTTGAGCTTGATCACCGCCGTGGTGCGCAGCGCGGCGGAGGCTGTCTCGGCATCGATCTCGACGTCGGACAGCGACTCGCTGTCGATCGGCTCGATCGACGACTCCGGGATCAGGCCCGTCTCGCCGCGCTCGAGCAGGCGGTAGTAGTGGGCGAAGGTCTCGATCGCGACCGGGTCGATCCCGGCCTGCGCCATCTTCTTCCGTGCGCGCTCGAGTCCGGCACTGCTCATGCTGCGATCGTAGGCTGGCGGGGTGCCCCCACCGCAATCCCGATCGGGCGATCCACGGGCCTCGGCGGCCGCTGTGGCCAAGATCGCCCTCCGCGACCAGATCCGCACCGCACGGCACCGGTTGCCGGTCGCCGAGCTGGGGTCCTTGAGCCGCGATCTGGCAGCCGTGGTGACCGCCCATCCGGACGTCCAGCGAGCGGCGACCCTCACGGCGTACGTCTCGGTCGGGGCCGAGCCCGGCACGGGCGCGCTGCTGGAATCCCTCGCGGCCCTGGGCAAACGAGTCATCCTGCCCGTCGTCCTCCCCGACATGGACCTCGACTGGGGCACGTGGCGGGGCTCGACGTCCCTGGTCCCGGCGCGCTACGGGCTGCTCGAGCCGGTGGACCGGCTGGGCGTCGACGCCATCGCCACCGCCGACGTCGTGCTCGTGCCCGGGCACGGCGTCTCGGCGACCGGGGCCCGGCTCGGCCAGGGCGGTGGCTGCTACGACCGGGCGCTGGGCCGGGTCCCGGTCGGCACTCCGGTCGTCTGCCTGCTGTACGACGACGAGGTCGGCCTCGACGTGCCGGTCGACGAGCACGACCGGCCCGTCACCGCGGCCGCGACCCCCACCCGCTGGGTCGATCTGGGCTGATCATCCGCACCGCCCTCGGCACGTGGGGCCGGTGCCGTAGCATTGGCAGTCGCCGGTGGCGAGTGCCAACCGGCCGATCCGCTGCTACGACCCGAGGACCGACCGCGTTGCCGACCTACCAGTACCGCTGCACCGAGTGCGGGCACGCCTTCGAGCAGTTCCAGAGCTTCACCGACGACGCACTCACCGTGTGCCCCGCGTGTGGCGGGCAGCTGCGCAAGGTGTTCAACGCCGTCGGCGTGGTGTTCAAGGGCTCGGGCTTCTACCGCAACGACAGCCGCGCTGCGAGCACGTCGGCGGGCTCATCCCCGGCGTCCGGTGAGTCCGGCGGTACGTCGTCGGGATCTTCCGACTCCTCGTCGGGCACGAGCCCGGACTCCTCCGGGTCCTCCGGCTCGTCGTCAACGTCGTCATCGTCCTCGTCGTCCCCCACGTCCGCCACGCCCTCGTCGTCGTCGTCGAGCAGCGCCGGATCCGCCGCGGCCGGCTGAGCGCCGGCGCACCTCCCCTGTGGAGGGAGGCCCCGGCCCGGGCCCGACGCCGCCTACCGTCGAGGGGTGCCTCCCTCGACCGAGCCGTCTCCGACCGGTGATCGCCGCGCGCGGACACGCCGCGCCCTACGCCGCACCGTGCTGGGACGGCGCCGTCCGCTGGCGGCCGGGTGTGCGGCCGTCGCGGTCCTGGCCGGGGTGCACGCGGCCCGTCCTCCGGCGGCGCCGACCGTGGCGGTGACCGTGGCCGCGCGCGACCTCGCCTCCGGCAC
>Ga0105246_10002221_pt1 | contig 11717 bp, 8 predicted proteins | sample KBSM64metaG_FD_99694 | JGI IMG/M metagenome (GOLD analysis project Ga0105246, IMG submission 99694) | Miscanthus rhizosphere microbial communities from Kellogg Biological Station, Michigan, USA - KBS M6-4 metaG | ecosystem: Host-associated > Plants > Roots > Rhizosphere > Soil | place: Michigan...
AGTGGCCGCAGCTTGGAGTTCGAAATCAAAGGTGACACAGAAGCGCTTGCGCAAGGCCAATCCCCAGGCCTTGTTGATGCGCCCACCGAAGGGGGCGTGAATGACAAGTTGCATTCCACCGCTTTCGTCGAAAAACCGTTCAGCCACGATGGTGGCCTGCGTGGGAACCGTTCCGAGAACGGAGCGGCCGCTGAGCACGTACTCGACGGCCTGCTGGGCGCCGCGTGCGTCCAGACCACAATCCTGAATAAGCCAGTGAAGGGCCGACTGCTGCGCGTTGAGCGCTTTCTCTGCGATTTCTCTTCGGACGTCGGCCACTTCGGCCGAGAGCTCGGAGGTACGCGAGGGGGCCTCTCCCCGCCAGAACGGAATGTTCGGTGGCGCGCCATGCGCATCTTCGACGCGCACTCTCCCCATTTCCACGCCTTTGATGCGCCAGGAGGTGTTGCCCAGCAGGATGATGTCGCCGGCTAGGCTCTCCACCGCAAAATCCTCATCGACCGACCCCACGACCGTGCCCTCCGGTTCTGACACCACCGCATAATTGGCCGTATCGGGAATCGCACCTCCCGACGTGATCGCAGCCAGCCTCGCGCCCCGCCGCCCTTTCACCGTGTGATGGATGCGATCATGGTGCAGATAGGCCAGCCCGCGTCCTCGATTCGTTGAGATGCCTTCCGCAAGCATGTGCACAATGCGATTGAACTCCGTTCGCTCGAGCTCTCGATAGGGAAACGCACGGCGGACAAGTGCGTAGAGGTCGGCTTCAGACCATGGGTGCGTCGCGGCGGCGGCGACGAGTTGTTGAGCGAGAATATCCAACGGCGCCGGAGGCACCCAAATGCGGTCCAATGTTCCCGCCCTGATGGCTCGTATCAGCGCCGCACATTCAATCAATTCGTCGCGCGTCGTTGCGAAGAGCCGGCCCTTCGGAATCGCCCTGACCCAATGCCCTGCGCGGCCGATCCGCTGCAAACACGTGGCGATGGCTCGTGGCGAACCGATCTGACAGACCAGATCCACCGTCCCGATGTCGATGCCCAGCTCCAACGATGCCGTGGCCACTACGACACGGGTCGTGCCGTTCTTGAGGCGCTCTTCCGCAGAAAGCCGGATCTGCCGCGATAGGCTCCCGTGGTGCGCTGCCACCGCGCCTCGTCCAAGGTCCTTGAGTCGCTCCTCCAAATGATGCGAGACCCGCTCGGCCAACCGGCGCGTGTTCACAAACACGAGCGTTGTCCGGTGCGCTCGTACCAGCTCGGCCACTCGATCATAGATATCCGACCAAATGGCGTTGGTGACAACCGCGCTCAACTCGTCCTTGGGGACTTCGATCCCGACATCCATCCGCCGCTTGTGACCGACGTCGATGACCGTCGGAAGCGGACGGTCTCCGGCCAGAAATCTCGCCACCAATTCGATGGGACGCTGCGTGGCTGACAACCCGATTCGCTGCGGCTTCGCGAGCGTCAAGGCTTCCAGGCGCTCGAGCGAGAGCGCCAAGTGCGACCCGCGCTTGTTGGGCGCAAGCGCATGAATTTCATCAACGATCACGGTCCGGACGGTTTGCAACAGATGCCGGCTTTTCTCGGCCGTGAGCAGGATAAACAGAGATTCCGGCGTCGTAACAAGGATGTGCGGCGGCCGCCTGAGCATCTGCTGGCGATCCGCCATCGGCGTGTCGCCGGTCCGGACCAGCACCCGCAGCTCAGGCATGAGGAGTCCGGCTTGGAGGGCAGCCTCGCCGATCTCGGCCAGTGGCTGTCGGAGATTTTTCTGGATGTCGTTACTGAGAGCTTTCAGCGGGGAGACATACAGGACCTGAGTCTGGTCTTCGAGCTCGCGCGCCAACGCCTGCGTAAAGAGCCGATCGATGCTGGAGAGAAACGCGGCAAAGGTCTTCCCGGAACCGGTTGGCGCCGCAATCAGCGCGTCCCGTCCGGACTGGATGACCGGCCAGGCCTCGGCCTGCACCTCGGTCGGGACGCCGACGGAGGTCTGAAACCACTCAGCGATGAGGGGGTGAAAGCGCGTTAACGGCATCCGGTTGATGCTAGGATGCCGTCAGGGCTGAGTCAAGGCCTGTACCCGCCAATGACCGAAAATCTTTGTCACCTTACCGCAAAATCTGTGACGTTCTTCCCTGCACCAAGTGGTGGGGCATTCAATTTGGCACTCACACCGGGGGAAGAAAACATCGCCCGATACAGTTCTGTGACGGCAGGATTGTCCTGGTTGGCAAGGTAAATTGCACTAGCACTATCGGGCGACACGGTGTAGGTTGCAACATTTTGCCCGATGGAGAGCGCAGGATTGAGTCTGGTCGAAGCGGGAAATCCGAACACCGCTAGATAAATTTCGTTCACCCCGTCGGTATTTTGATCAGCCTTATAGACGACTCCCGTACTATTCGGCAGCAGGACAAAATCGACCACATCCTCAGTTCCGAGGAAAGGGGGATTCACCTGAGAGTTCCCGCCCGAGAAAACTGTCCGAAACAACTCGAAAACATCGACAGTCGATTGATCGGCAACATATATGACCCCGCTGCTGTCTGGAATGACGCCAAATGAAGTTACATTCATGCCGAAAACAAGGGGAGAATTCAGTTTGGTGTTCGCCGGCGCTAAGGCAATCACGGTCCGGTACAGTTCAAAGACTTGATCAATATCCTGATCGGCGCGAAAGACCACAGAAAGCCCGTCAGGCGTCACTGCAAAATCAGTCACATTTGCGTTTGCATTCGGTGGAGAGACACTGTTGAGTTGGGTGCTGGCCCCATTTCCTCCGGCCGAGACGATAAACAAGTTCATAGCAACGGGTCGATTCGCGATGTAGACAACATTTGCACTATCGGGAGTTGGTGTAAACTTGCCCACGTTTTGTCCCGTGAGGAGCGGCGGACTTGTAATGAGTCGGTCAGTGATTTGAGGCGTTCCGAACAGTACCCGATATAACTCTTTCGCACCCGGCGTATTTTGATTGGCTCGATAAATCACGCCCGTGCTGTTTGGTAGGACCGCAAAAGCATCGACATTTTGCCCTGCCGAAAAATTGGGGTTGAGTTTTGAATTCGCCAGACTCGTCAGAACGGTCCGGAACAACTCAAACACATCGTCGGCGGTTTGATCGGCGATATACACCACCGCACTGTTATCGGGCGTGATGGCAAACGCGGTCACATCTCCGCAGACAGCAAGTCCACAAAGAGCAAGCGGGCTATTGAGTTTGGTACTGGATCCCGGCGAGGCCAAATTCACGCGATAGAGTTCGAAGACATCGTTTTGGTCTTGATCGGCGATATACACCACCGCTGTGGCATCCGGTGTTAATGCGAAACTTTGCACAGTGCGTCCCGCGGGCAGTGGCGGATTCAGCTTGGTTCCTGAGGTGGCCAGAAATAACTCAAAGACACCGACGATGTCTTGATCTGCAAGATAGACGACTGTTCCACTTGCAGGGGCAACATTGCCGCCGCTCCCGTTGTCATCGACACAGCTTGTCAAGAAAATGAACGTGACAGCGATGAGGAAAAGTGATCGTTTCATAAGGTCCGCATTCTAACTTAACCAGGGTACGAAATTATGTATGCACAATTACGTATCTTTGAAAGTATCTTACTTGACATTCTGTAGGGGAGAAGTCTGCGGTTAGAGAGTGTGTAGTCTGACTCTCAAGATTACGGCCGTCTCGGCGTCGCAATTGCCCGCGGCGTGACACCTGCCGGGAACGGCGAGCCGGACACAGCGGCCAACGCGCCTGAAGTGCTGTTGATGGTATAGGCGAAGACGTCGTTTGAACCTTGGTTAGCGGCATAGAGGAAGGCTCCGTCCGGCGATACCGTGACACCCCGGCAAGCTGAATAGGTAGAGGGCAAGGCTCAGGACACTTTGTCTTCCGAGAAGCGTAGCTATCAACTAAAAATGCATGCCAAAATACCCCGTTGATTTTCGTAGATTCTCGCCAAGCGACGAAGTCAAACTGTCCTCAAATCCAGACAGGCACTTCGCATGAGAATAAAACGAAACACTGTTGTGATCTTGGGATCCGGCTACTTGGCCCGCTTTATGCTTTTCCTTACAGACTTTTACCATAATGTCCTACATACGAGCCGAGATCCGGAACACCATCTCACGTGGCTTCCACAGACACAGAGGCTGCGGTTCGACCTGAATGAAACGGATACATGGAGCCACATTCCTTCCGATGCCGATTTATTGTGGTGTTTTCCTGCCTCGCCGTTACCCGCCGTTCAACACTTTGCCTCACATATCAATGCACCATCTCGACCGCTCGTCGTCCTGGGCAGCACGTCGGCATACGATGCCGGCATTACTCACGACTATCCACCGCCCTGGATCGATGAAACCGCGCCACTTGATCTTGAGAAACCGCGCGTGCAAGGCGAAGAATTCCTCCGTGCCGAATGCGGAGCGATCGTCTTGCGAGTGGCCGGCATCTACGGACCGGGCCGGCATCCTTACGAGTGGATCAAGAACGGGCGCGTCGGGCTTTCGGACAAATACGTGAATCTGATTCACGTGGAGGACTTGGCAGCAATTTGCCTGGCGGCGTTAGCACACGGAGTGTCCGGAACCGTCTACAATGTCAGCGATGGCATGCCGAGGACGTGGAGAGAAATCGGCCGAGGACTCGATGGAGGTCAGCTCCCCCAACCAGAGACAGCAGAGCAGAAGCAGCCATTAGGCAAACGCATCAACACGACGAAGCTTCGTGCGATGCTTCAGAAAGCCCGCATCTCGCTGCGTCATCCCGACCTGTTCCGTGCCCTCGAAGACCTCCAACACACCAGGGCCGGAACGCGGGTTCAGCGCACTGAACAGTGAGGCATCGATTACTGTCCGAAGCGCAACAGAGCCATGACGGACAGACAGACGAGAAGATTGTTGATCGCGTGCGCCAGGATACCTGGGCCGAGGCTCCCTGTCTTTTCATAGATCCAGGCCCACAGGACGCCGCTCCAGCAAACGCTGATCAGTCCGACCACACCATAGCCGTGCGCCAGACCAAAGATGGCCGCGCTGAGGAGCGCCGCTGGAAGGAACCGGAACTTGCGGCGCAGAATCGCAAAGAGCAATCCCCGAAACACGAGTTCTTCGAAAAGCGGGGCAAGGATCACGTACTCGAGCAGACTGACCATCGTCAGCGAGCTCGATCCCCAGACAAGATCCTCATCGAACCATTCAGTCCAATGGCTCGCAAGCTGCCACTGTTCGGCCGCGCGATCCATGAACCACTCCCCCCACAGGCCCGCGGCAACAACGGCAAGCACTGCGATCACCAGCTTGCTGAAGGAACGCCACGGAAGACCAAGGCCGAAACCTTCTTCGAAGGTCATGCCGGCGGGCCTAAACAAATGATAGTAAGCCAGCGCCAACACCGGCACGTTAGTCAGCGGAATCGCCAGGGCCCGCAACGACGCATTCTCGGGCGGCATGTAGATCAGGCAAAAGGCCATGACGATGGCGCCGAGGGCACCGCCTCGTAACAGCACGGCTGCTCCGACGCGGCCGGGCCAGGGAGGTGGAATTCCGGGATCATGCAGACGGACTACATTTCTCCCCGCCCGGCTCGCACGCCAGATCATCCCCAGACAAGCGGACCCTGCAAGCATGATGACCAGTTCGAGGACGGTCAATCGACGCGAGTAGCGATATAAGCGATCGGCACGCCGGTCGGATTGCTCCTGGATGACCGAGGCCAGTTCCATGTGGCCGGCGCGCCGCGCCAATTTGATGATGAGGCGATCATAGAACCATCCGACTGGCAGCACATCGGCCAGGCGACTCTGGAGGGCCTCGACGACGTCGGGATTCAGAGGAGGCGCTTCACCGTAGGCTGCTCGAATGATCTCGGCAAACCGGGGAAGCGGATCGTCCTTGCCGTCCCATTCATGAGCGGACAGCAGCGCTTGCGACACCTGCCCCGATTCGGCTTGAAGAATCACCAGCTGCAAGCGCACGGACGCGTCCTCAGTGCGTGCGGCCAACTCCTGATACCAGCCGATCGCCTGCCTGCGTTCGGCCGCTCCATCGCCCGATAACCAGTCCATGATCCGCTGTTCCCACACAGGAGCGCGCGTCAGCCCTGCCTGAACGTCCATCGTTCGTCCAACCATCAGTCCGAGCGCTTGCTCCGGCGCTTCAAACCGGTCGATCTTCAAGGTCGAGGAGGCCATGACCAGGACTGCGGCGAACGAGAGGACCAATAACAACGCCGAGAGCCAGCTTACCGTCGTTGAATAATGACAGGGGAACGATCCGACGGCCGGCGGCGCTTCAGTTTCACGCCACCATGAGCGAACGGAAGGAGAAGGATGGGGGGCAGTCGTCAGGGACTCGTCCATAACGGCCTGCACTATACCACGCACGTTTTCCAGCCAAAAACCCCTCGAAAGTAACGACGCCCTGCCAGAGCGACCGCCAACTGGCTGCGAGCGGTATGAGTCCGCTATACTGTCGACCCTGATGACGAGCCGTCCTTGACACGAACACCATGACCCTGCAGGAATTCATCCCCCCGCGTCGCCTCCTTCTCGGTCCTGGCCCGAGCTTGGTTCATCCCCGCGTGTTGCGCGCCCTTTCGATGCCGCTGCTTGGCCACCTGGACCCTGTGTTTCTGACCGTGATGAACGATATTCAGTCCTCGCTGCGGATGATCTTCGAAACCGAACATCCCTTTACCATCGCTATTTCCGGAACAGGCTCTGCCGGAATGGAGGCGTCGATTGTGAATCTGGTTGAGCCGGGTGATGCTGTCATTGTGGGCATCAACGGTATATTTGGCACCAGGCTGGCATCGGTCGTCGAACGCTGCGGCGGGAAAGCAATTCGGCTCGAGGCCCCGTGGGGAGAGTGCATCCAGCCAGACGCCATCGAGCACGCGCTCGTTCGTTCCGGGCCCGTCAAGGCGGTAGCCATCGTCCATGCGGAAACTTCCACCGGAGCCTGGCAACCGCTCGAAGACATCGGCGCAGTGTGTCGACGACATGATGCGCTGTTCGTGGTCGATGCCGTCACGTCGCTCGGTGGCCTCGCGGTTGGCGTCGATCGGCTCGGCATCGATGTCTGTTACAGCGGTACCCAGAAATGCTTGAGCTGCCCTCCCGGCCTGTCGCCGTTTACGATGAGCGAGCGGGCGCTCGCCGCCGTCAAAGCTCGCAGGCTGCCCTGTCAAAGTTGGTATTTGGATATGGGATTGATCGCCGAGTACTGGAGGGAGAGCAGCAGAGCCTATCATCACACGGCGCCAATCTCGATGCTCTATGGCTTGCGTGAAGCATTGCGATTGATCGAGGAAGAAGGCCTCACTGCTCGATACAAGCGCCATCAAATCAACAGCAGTGCGCTACTGGCGGGGTTGGAGGTCTTAGGACTCGCCCCGCTTCCGCCGGCCGGGCGGCGATTACCGATGCTGAATTGCGTGGTGATTCCAGCTCAGATTCCGGAAGCGGACATCCGCGCACGATTGTTATCGCAGTATGGTATCGACATCGGCGGAGGGCTTGGTCCGTTAAAAGGGAAAGTCTGGAGGATCGGCCTCATGGGTGAATCGTCGACCGAAGCCAATGTCTTGACCCTCTTGAATGCGCTGGAAGCGCTCTTTCTGGACGGCGGCTGGCTGAGCACGCCAGGAGTGGCGCTTCAGGCCGCGTCGCGGGTGTATAGCCACGTGTCTAGTTGACCGGAGGTGTGACATTGTATGGACAATAAACCTTTGCTGTGGGTGCTCGGGGGCGGAGCGTTCGCCTTCACGGCCGTCGTCGCCTACTGGATCTTCGCGATCGCCCTGGCCAATCAGCTGAAGTCGGATCAGGTTTCGCCTCAAAAGACAGCGGAGTTCGTCCACGCCATCCTTGAAGCGAACCGGAACAACTACACTGACAACGTGGTCGTCAAACTCAGCCGTGACGGCATCGAGGCCCATGAGCATTGGCGTGATGAACGAGGCGTCCCGCTTCCCGCTCAGTTTCTGCTGGAATCAGGCCGGCTCGTGGCCATCAAAGACCTCGGGTTCTCCTTCCGATTGGCGAGCTTGACGCCAATCTATGCATGGAACGGTGCGAACAGCGATCTTGAGCGCGTGGGACTGGCCGCCGTGCAAAAAGATCCCTCAGAGCCCCATTACGGCATTGTGCGCCGGGGCGAACTTCGTCTCTTTCAAGCCGTGTATGCCGACCGCGCGGTCTCCCAAGCCTGCGTCGATTGCCATAATCGGCATCCCAACAGCCCCCGCCGAGACTTCAAGCTCAATGACGTGATGGGTGGCATCATCATTACGTTTCCAATCGGAAGCTGAGACCACGTGGCCATCGCCATACACCACGTCCGGCTGATCGACGGAACCGGACAGGCCATCGAACCGGCAACCGTCATCGTCCGCAACAGTAAGATTGCCGCCGCCGGCCCGAGTCGCACGATCTCGATTCCACGAGGCGCGGCACGCATCAATGGGCGCGGCTTGACGGTGCTTCCGGGACTGATCGATTGCCATGTCCATCTTTGCCTCGGAGCTGAACCCGACGTCGTGAAGGCCATCGAGAACGAAACGACGGCCGAGACGCTCCTCAAAGCCGCACGATCGGCGCAACACACCCTTGAGGCAGGTGTGACCACCGTTCGGGATGTCGGCTCGCGCGACCACTCGATCTTCGCGCTGAAGCAGGCGATCGACAAGGGGCTCACCCCTGGGCCACGCATCATCGGCGCCGGCCTTGCCATCTGTATGATTGGAGGCCATGCCCGCTTCATCGGGCAGGAAGCGGCAGGCCCCGAGCAGGTGCGAAAAGTGGTGCAGGAACAGATTGAGGCTGGAGCGGAAGTCATCAAGGTGATTGCTTCCGGTGGGGTCCTGACGCCGGGGACGTCGCCGGATCAAGCGCAAATGACGCTCGAAGAACTTCGCTCCGCCGTTGACGAAGCGGCCCGCGCCGGGCGAAAAGTCGCCGCCCATGCGCATGGTGCCACGGGAATGAAAAATGCCATTCGTGCCGGAGTCCATTCGATCGAGCATGCCACGTTGATGGATGAAGAAGCGGCCGGCCTGATGCAGTCGCACCGCGTGTATATGGTTCCTACCCTTTCCGCACTGGCGACCACGGCGGCCTGTCGCCGCGGCTGCGGCATTCCCGACAGTGCGCTCGACAAGGCCAAGGCGATGACGAAGCGTCATCAAGCGAGCTTCCGCCAGGCCCACCGGCAGAGCCTATTGATTGCCATGGGCACCGACGCTGGAACGCCCTTCAATGCGCATGGCGACAACGCGCAAGAGTTGGAACGGATGGTGGCCTATGGGATGAGCCCGATGGAAGCGATCCTCACCTCGACATCCGCTGCCGCGCGATTGATTGGCATTGACGATCAGGTGGGAACACTGGCGCGGGGCAAAGAAGCAGATCTCGTGCTGATTGATGGCAACCCGTTACGCAAGATCGAGGTGCTGCGCGACCACCGCCGCATCGTCGGCGTCATGAAGGCGGGGCGATTCGTGGCAGGTCCGTTATCTAAATCTCACTGATATCGCTGACCAACGTCTTACCGTCGTTCATATAACAGCTCCAATGCCGACGCGAAGCCGTGCAGGCGGCCTTTCTTGAACTGCTCATCAAGCCGCGCCCGTAAGGAGCGAATCCCGCCCTCGTCGTTTCGACCGACGACACCCTGCGACACCATCATCTGCGTGGCCACTTCGATCAGCCGCTTCCTGCGGCCTTCCATCTCCTCGGTCGCCAGCTCGGGCATGATCTCCGCTGCACGTTCGTGGACCAGCGTTTCTTTAAATGAATCGTATCCTTGATCGTTGACCACCCGCTCCCGGATCAACGCCAGCTCCGTCTTGATCCTCGGCACATCCTTCATGAGCAGGGCAAACAGTTCCTTGCGTCCTTCGTCGAAGAGCTTTTTCTCCATCTCCTCGAGCAGGACGGCGACATCGACGACGTCGGGTGCGAACTCATCTCCCCAGTTGAGCCGATCGTAATTGCGGCGCGCTTCCGCATCGCCGATGACCTCGTAGGCGGCATTGATTTCACGTATCTTCTCTTCCGCCTCTTGACTGTTGGGATTGCGGTCGGGATGGTGTTCGAAGACCAGCTTCCGGTAGGCCTTCTTGATGACGTCGTCCGACGCCTCACGAGAGACGCCCAGGACGCGGTAAAAATCCACGCGAGGCATGGCCGCGACTATATCACGGCCATTCTCGGGGCTTCACCTTGACTCCCGCTCTGAACCTTCGTAGCCTGGCGCGCCATGTGTCCTGTCCCTACTGAACAACCCTCGTCATCGCGAGACCGCTGGTGGTTTGATGGTGTGACCGGTTATCAATGGCTGGTCTTGTTCGTCGCATGGCTTGGATGGGTCTTTGATGCGATGGACGCCACGATTTATGCCATCGTACTGCATCCGGCTCTCCACGACCTGCTGCACACCTCCGGAGGTCCGCCCACGGCTGAACGCATTGGCTGGTACGGCGGCATCATCTTTTCGATATTTCTGATCGGTTGGGCCATCGGCGGCATCGCGTTCGGCATTGCCGCCGACCGCTTCGGCCGGACGAAGGTGCTGATGGCGACCATCATCATCTACGCGGGATTCACCGGCGCCGCGGCGTTGGCAGAGGAATGGTGGCAACTCGCGGTCTATCGCTTTCTCACCGCACTCGGCATTGGCGGAGAATGGGCGGCGGGCGCGGCCATTGTCGCTGAGACATGGCCAGAAGAGAAGCGCGCCAAGGCGGCCGGTATTTTACAGAGCGCCTGGGCAGTGGGATTTTTTCTGGCGGCGGGCTGCAATCTCGCATTTAAGGATGCGTACGGGTGGCGCGGGCTGTTTCTCATCGGCATCCTGCCCGCGTTCTTGGCACTGCTCGTCCGCTGGTGGGTAAGGGAACCGGACCGTTGGACCCACGCCCATGCGCAACGGATGATCCCCCTGTCGGCGATCTTTGAAGGTGATTTGAAACGGGCCACGCTGGCTGGATCGACGTTGGCCTTCGTCGCGGTATTCGGTCTCTGGGGTTCGACCAACTGGGCGCCGACCCTGGTGCATGAATTACCAGAGTTCCACGGTGCTGAGCCGGCCACCCTCACGAAGGCCGTGAGCTATGCGATCATGTCGTTGAACGCTGGAGCGATTTTCGGGTATCTCAGCTTCGGCCCTCTCGCCGACCGCTTCGGACGACGGCCCGTCTTTGCCTTCATGTGCATCGGGAGTTTGGTCATGCTGCCTACGACATACCTGCTTCCATCGAACTACGCCGGCGTGCTCATGCTGTTGCCAGTTCTTGGGTTCTTCAACAACGGCATTTTTAGCGGTTTCCCCATCTATCTGCCTGAACTGTATCCGACGAGGCTCCGTGCCACCGGCGCTGGCTTCTGCTTCAATGCCGGAAGAATTTTGGCGTCCGCCTCGCCATTTTTGACCGGCTGGCTGGTGACCGCGCTCGGCACCTTCGGCCGTGCCGCCAGTACCGTAGCATTGGTGTACCTCGTCGGCCTCGGCGTCCTGTGGTTTGCTCCGGAAACGAAAGGCCAGCCGCTCAGGGACTAACGAACGGTGGATCCTTGACTTTCATCCTAGGAGACTTATGTTCCTACGTATGCAAAACAAAGAGAATCCTCGTGCCCTTTCCCATGACGAACGCTACGCTGCCGAGGCGGCCTTTGCCGGCCGTCCCTTGAATCCCCGATGGTCCGCTCG
>Ga0105246_10002222_pt1 | contig 11713 bp, 12 predicted proteins | sample KBSM64metaG_FD_99694 | JGI IMG/M metagenome (GOLD analysis project Ga0105246, IMG submission 99694) | Miscanthus rhizosphere microbial communities from Kellogg Biological Station, Michigan, USA - KBS M6-4 metaG | ecosystem: Host-associated > Plants > Roots > Rhizosphere > Soil | place...
AGCTCGAGCGTGACGGCGAGGCCGACGGTCTCAGACTTCAACACGATTCCCGGCCCCGCCGAGGTCGTGACGCCGAGCGCGCCGCCGAACGCCGCGCCGAGCGCCGCGCCGGACGCGGCGATCTCATCCTCGGCCTGGAAGGTGCGGACGCCGAAGTGCTTGAGACCGGCGAGTTGCTCCAGCACGTCCGACGCAGGCGTGATCGGGTACGCACCGAGGAACAGCGGCAGCCCGCTCAGCTTGCTCGCAGCGACGAGGCCGTAGGTGAGCGCGGTGTTCCCCGACACCTGGCGATACGTCCCGGGTGCGGCCTTGGCCGGAGCGACCTCGTAGGAGCTCGCGAAGTCCTCCGAGGTCTCGCCGTAGTTCCAACCCGCCTTGAACGCCTTCGTGTTCGCCTCGACGATCTCGGGCCGCTTCGCGAACTTCGACTCGATGAACGCGAGCGTGCCGTCCGTGGGACGGTGGTAGAGCCACGACATGAGACCCAGCGCGAAGAAGTTCTTCGAGCGCTCGGCCTCGCGCGAGGTCACACCGTCGATCCCCTTGAGCGCCTCGATCGTCATCGACGAGAGGGCGACTGCGTGGAGATGGAAGTCGCCGAGTGTGCCGTCCTCGAGCGGGTTCGACTCGTAGCCCGCCTTCTGGAGGTTCCGGTCGTTGAACGCGTCCGTGTTCACGATCACGGTGCCGCCCTTGGCGAGGTCGCCCAGGTTGACCTTGAGCGCTGCCGGGTTCATCGCGACGAGCACGCTCGGCTGATCGCCGGGCGTGAGGATGTCGTGGTCCGCGAAGTGGACCTGGAATCCCGAGACGCCGGGCAGCGAGCCCGCCGGTGCGCGGATCTCCGCGGGAAAGTCGGGCAGCGTCGCGAGGTCGTTCCCGAAGATCGCAGTCTCGCTCGTGAAGCGATCGCCGGTGAGTTGCATCCCGTCACCGGAGTCGCCGGCGAACCGGATCACGACCCGTTCGAGGTGCTCGACCGGCTTCGACGCGGCCACAGTCGAGGTATAGCGAACGGAGCGGCGTTGCTGCGAAGGAAAGCCGTGGCCGCATGCGCGGCCACGGCTCGATGCTCGTTATGCGAGCGGGACGACGTTACGAGCCTCGGGGCCCTTCTGACCCTCGGCAGGCTCGAACTCGACCTTCGCACCCTCCGACAGGCTCTTGAAGCCATCGCCGGCGATGTTCGAAAAGTGGACGAACAGGTCTTTCGTGCCCTCGTCCGGAGTGATGAAGCCATACCCCTTGCTGTCGTTGAACCACTTCACGGTTCCGGTTGCCATCGATGAAACACCTCCCTACGCGAACTCACGAACAAGCAGGAAGGCGCACGCGCGAACCCGAACTCGCTCTGGTTTTGACGCGGGGAAAATAGCAGGCAGCTACTCGGCTCCAGCAGGGAGCTATTCGGCTTCGGCGAGGAGCGCTTGGACGTCCAGCGGCCGCGTGAACATCCCGAGGCTTCCGTCGTCGTTCCTCGGCCACTCCTCCACCGGGCGATCCCGGTAGAGCTCGAGGCCGTTACCGTCCGGATCGCTGAGGTAGAGGGCCTCGCTGACTCCATGATCCGACGCACCCTCGAGCGGGACCCCCGCCTCGACGAGACGTCGCAGCGCATCCGCGAGTGCCTTGCGGTCGGGGTAGCGGATCGCGGCGTGGAAGAGTCCCGTGTGGCCGGGTGGGGGTGGAGATCCACCGCGGGACTCCCAGGTGTTGAGCCCGATGTGGTGGTGATAGCCACCGGCCGAGATGAACACCGCCTGGTCGCCGTACCGGGCCTGCTCCTCGAAGCCGAGGACGCCGGCGTAGAAATCGAGCGCCCGCTGGATGTCTGCGACCTTGAGATGGACGTGGCCGATGTCCACGCGCGGATCGATCGAGGTTGTCATGCGGTGAGCCTAGTCCGGGAACGATTCGCTACGCCGGGGTGTATGACACATGTCCTACGAGGAAAGGGAGCTGACATGCGCAGGTACCTCGTTGCAGCCGCGCTCGTCGCGCTCGTGCTGCCAGTGCTGGCCGCAGCGAAAGGCCCGGTGGGCGCGTCGATCTCGGGGCCGGGGCTCACGACCCCGCTCAGCGTCTCCGGCGACGGCGAGGGGCCGGGGACCGCGCTCGGCACGCTCGCGATGTCGAGCGGGTTCTTCGCCCAGATGTTCGGCCAGACGCCCGACCCGACATTCACGACGCGTCCGAAGCGCGCGCTCGGCCCGCGTTACAAGGTCGTCTATGTCGTGCCGGGCGGGAACGACATCGAGAGCCGCGTCGTCCAGTGGATCTTCCCGTACGCGAAGCCCGCGACGCTCACGTACATGAGGGCGAACCAGCCGTTCTGGCAGACGGAGCGGACTCACGGCGGCTGGTACCGAGCGACGGCGGAGCTGAAGCGGATGCTCGTGCGGGCAGGACTGAGTCGAACAGCGCCATAGAGTGGTGGTCGTCGGATTTCGGAGATCACCTGCTCAGCTGATCGGCGCAGGGCTGGCGTCGCTCCTCGTTCTGGCCGGAGCCGCGAGTCCTGCACCGTCGCGGTCGGAGATCCGCGTTCCCGAAGACACCCCAACGCTCCAGGATGCGGTCGCGCAGGCATCGCCCGGCGACGAGATCGTCCTGTCGGCCGGCACCTACCCAGGCGGAGTCGTCATCCCCGAGGCGAAGCGTGATCTGACGATCCGGGGAATCGACCGCAACGCCGTCGTCCTCGACGGCGCCGACCGGCGCAAGAACGGAATCGTCGTCCACGCCGACGGCGTGTCGATCCTGAACCTGTCGGCCCACAACTTCACCGAGAACGCGCTCTACTGGGACGGCGCAGACCGGTTCCGCGCGTCGTACGTCACCGTCTGGAACGTCGGCGAGTACGGCATCTACGTGGAGGACGGCGAGCACGGCCGGGTCGACCATACGTACGTCTCGGGCGCAGCGCGGGCCGCGTACTACGTGGGCGAGTGCCGACCCTGTGAGGCCAAGATCGCGAACGTCGTCGCGAGGTTGTCTGCGATCGGATATTCGGGCACGAACGCGACCGGCGTGGAGATCCGCAACTCCACCTGGGATCGGAACGGCGCGGGAATCGTCCCGAACACCTACGCGAACGAGGCGCTCCCGCCCCAGGAACACGCGACGATCATGCGCAACACCGTTACGCGCAGCGGGCGTGCGCCCGTGCCGATCAAGACCGCGCTGGCCGGCTTCATCGGCGTCGGCATCGCGATCGCGGGCGGCAACAGGAACCTCGTCGCTGGGAATCGGGTCACGGGAAGCGAGCGCTACGGCATCGCGGTGTTTCCGACTGCTCGTTTCGTGGACTTCTCGGGCGGCCCCGAGCCCGGGCCACCCTGGCGCCCACGGGGCAACACGGTCTGGCTGAACACGGTCAACGGCAGCGGCCGGGCCGATCTGGCTCTGGCAGCCGGCGTCGGCAGGGGCAACTGCTTCACGCGCAACCGTGCCGCGCGCTATGCACCGCACGACTTGCCGAGACCGACGTGCGCCGGCCCGAGCTCGACGGGCGACGCGCTGGTTGCGGAGGAGCTGACGCAGCCGGTACGCGTGATGGTGGCGGACACGATGCGTCGCCGCGACCCGCCCTCGTACAAGACGATGCCCACGCCGCCCTCGCAACCAAGCATGCGGACCGGCTAGGCGGTTGCCGAGGCCGGTTCCTCGCCGGTGTCGATGCTTGTATCGGCCCGAGCACGCCCGAGCGCGAGCCCTGCCGCCAGCCACAAGGTGAAGGCGATCCAGTGGATGCCCAGCACGTCCGTCTGGAGGCCGATCGCGAGAACGGTGACGAGCGACGCCGCAACCCAGGCCTCGCGGCGCCAGAGCCCCGCGAGAAGGGCGAGGTTCCAGAGGACGAACGCAAGCACGCCCGCGATGCCGGCATCCACACCGAGCTCCGTGTACGTCGACTCACCCGCCAGGATCGCGACCCCGGTGCGCTTCGCCGTCACCCCGGAGTTGCCGAGGCCGTGGCCCTGAGGATGCTCGATGACGACTCTCACGCCGTCACGAAGGTTCTGCCAGTGGCTCTCGGTGGACGAGTCCTCTGTCGGGAAGCGGCCACCCCCGGTCGCGGGGCCTTCCTTCGCTGCGTTCTGGCGCAGGAACTCGAGCTCCTCGGGGGTGTAGCTGGTCGACGGTCCGATCGACGGATAGACGACGAGGAAGAGGGCGCTGAACGCGATCGAGCCGAGGGCGAGCACCGCGGGTGCGAGACGACGCTGTGCGAGCGCCAGGACGACGAGGCCGAGTACGAGCGCGGCGAGGGCGGCACGCGTGTGCGTATAGAGGAGCGCGACGTACAGAAGGGCGGCCACGACCGCCCACCACCAGCGGAACGGCCGGCTCACGACGTAGACGAGCGCCACGACGAGCGCGTACCCGCTCGCGAGCGGCGAGAGGAACGTCGAGACGAGGCGCCTGATCGGGTCGTTCTCGTCGCCGGTGTTGTAGACCCAGTTCTCGGGGAGCCCCGAAAGGCCGACGTACTTGAGGTCGAGCTGCTCGCGGTACCACCCGGGCACGCCCGAGTCCCGCCAGGACTGCAGCGAGATCAGCGCGAGGTCGGCGAGGCCGACGACCGCGACCGCCACAGCCGACAGCACGACGAGCCCGCCGACGCGTCCGCGCTCCTCCCACGCGATGGCCACCAGCCGGCCGAGCGCGTACGCCCCGACCGGGAACAGGTGATGCCGAAGGGCGAGCAGCTCCCCCCGCGTCGTCGCCGCGCCTCCGAGAACGTCCTGCGGGATCGCGAAGTAGACCACGATGACGATCGCGTAGACAAGGGCGAGGATGTCAGCCGCCCTGACCGCAGGGAAGCGACGGACGTGCCAGGCGACCAGGAGCAAGGCGACGAGGAGGAGCGCCTCCTTCCACGCCGCGACCACGTCGAGCGTCGTTCCGCGGACGCCGAGGTCCCACAGCTGGGCCATGACCGCGTTGTGGAGGACGAGCCCGACGACGAGCACGGCGATCACGACACCGGTGACCCGCCGGGCGCTAATCGACGATCGCCACCAGTGTCAGCCCGAGGCTGACGACGCGCACGCGGCCCGGGAAGAGCTGCGCAAAGCTCCGCCTCGTGAGCAGGTCGACCTCGGCCCCGATCTCCCTGCCGGTCAAGTCGTACGCGCGGTGCGAGAGCGCATCGGGCAGCCAGTGGACCAACGGGAGACGCGTGTGCACCTCGACCGGGAAGCGACGATTCGGCGTCGTGATGAAGAGGCGCCTGCCGACACGGATCGCCTCGGAGACGAGCTGCCTCTGGCGATCGCGTCCTCCGACGTGCTCGATGACGGCATTCGAGAACACGATGTCGAACGCGCCGTCCTCGAACGGCAGCGCGCACGCGTCCCCCTGGACGTACGGGATGTGCGGATACGTCGCGCGGAAGCCGGCTCCATCGTGCAGTCCGAGAGCCGTGATGCGCTCCGGCCAGGGATAGAGCTCCTCGAAGAAGTTCATCGTCGCGCAGCCGTCGCCCTCACCGAAGCCGAGCTCGTCCGCGCCGACATCCAGCACGGTCGTGTCCGCGGTCGGTCGTAGCTCCTCGAGGAAGAGGCGGAGCTTGCGCCCGCGGGAGCGCAGCGAAATCGAGTCGGCGAGCCGCATCGTGGGTGGAAGTATCCGGTCCGCGGACGCCGGTAGGGTGCTCCGATGGTCGAGGCGGTGGTGCGAGCACGCGGGCCGTACTCACTCCGACTCACCGCAGGGACGGGATCGTGGTCGACCCGACTCCCCGAGGGTCGCTGGGCGTCGGCACATCAGCTCTCCGACGGCCGGGTCGTCGTTCGCGCATCGTGCGAGCAAGCCGTCGACGAGACGCGCTTCGTGCTCGCGCTCGACGACGACACGACGGAGTTCCATCGACGCCACGCGCGCGACCCATTGCTGGGGCCGACGGTTCAGAGGCTGCGCGGCATGCGTACACGCCGGAAAGCAACCGTGACGCACGCGGCGATCCGCGCCGTCTCGGGCCAGCTCATCCAGGCACGACGGGCGCTCGAGATCGAGCGCTCGATCATCCGCGCGTGCGGTGAGGAGCCTCCACCGCGGGAGGCACTGGCCGCTCTTTCGCCGGCACGCCTCACCGCGTGCGGACTCGCCGCGAGCCGCGCCGCGACGCTCTCGCGACTCGCGAGGCGGCTCGACCTCGAGAACCTCCGCGGACGGGAAGACGCGCTCGCCCGCCTGGGCCGCGAGCGCGGCGTGGGGCCGTGGACGGTGGGCGTCATCTCGCTCCAGGGGCTCGGCCGCTACGACGCCGGGCTCGTCGACGATCTCGGCCTCGTGAAGCTCCTTGCGTCATTGCGCATGCGATCGCCGGAACCGGGAGAGACAGCCGAGCTCCTCGCGCCCTATGGGGAGTGGCAGGGGCTCGCGAGCGTCTTCCTCCTCCAGGGCTTCAAGCGCGGGCTCGTCCCGGGAGCGAGCTCGGATCGTGCCCGGCTCGTGCGCACGACCGCTCGAAACGCCGCCTAGACTCCGCGGATGGTCGACAGCCGCAAGATCGCGGTGCTCGGTGCCGGGCGCATCGGCGAGTCGCTGATCTCGGGCCTCCTGTCCTCGGGCTGGCGCGAGCCGTCCGAGGTGGCGGCGACGACGCGTCGCGCCGAGCGCGTCGCCGAGCTCCGGGAGCGCTACGGGATCGAGGCGACACTCTCGAATCACGACGCTGCGGCCGGCGCCGCGCTCGTCGTCATCGCGGTGAAGCCGCAGGACATCGAGGGCCTGCTCGGCGAGATCGGAGCGCTCATCCTTCCCGAGCAGACCGTCCTCACCGTCGCGGCGGCGATTCCGACCGCCCGCATCGAGAGCCGGCTCTCCGACGGCGTGCCCGTCGTGCGAGCGATGCCGAACACCCCGTCGACCGTCCACGAGGGGATCGCGGGCCTCTGCGCCGGCGCCCACGCCGGCGAGGCGCACCTCGACCTCGCCGAGGAGGCGCTGTCGCACCTCGGAGCAGTCGTCCGAGTACACGAGGAGGCGCTCGACGCGATAACGGCCGTGTCCGGCTCGGGGCCGGCGTACTTCGCGCTCCTCGCCGAGGCGATGATCGAGGCGGGGATCCTCCTCGGTCTCTCGCGCGAGGTGTCGACCCAGCTCGTCGTCCAGACGATGCTCGGCACCGCGAAGCAGCTGCGCGACGAGAAGATGCACCCCGTGGAGCTGCGCGAGATGGTCACGTCGCCGGGCGGCACGACCATCGCAGCCATCCGCGAGCTCGAGATCGCAGGCGTGCGCGGCGCGTTCCTGAACGCGATCCAGGCGGCGATGGTCCGCGCGCGCGAGCTCGCCGCCGGCGAGCCCTAGGCGCTACCCGGGCAGAACCGCTGACCGCAGCTCGACGACGATGCCGCGCTCGGCGGCGAGCGCCTGGAACGCAAGGACCGTGTCGGCCACCGGCACGTCCTCGAGGAACGCGTCCCGCTCCTCGAAGTCCGTGACGAGGTCGCTGATCGCTATGACGTAGCTGGCCGCATCACCGGCAGCGAGCGCACCCAACGAGGCGGTCACGGCAGCCGGGATCGACTCGGCGTCTGCAAGGGTCGGCACGATCGCGGCCGCCGCCGCGTCCTCCCCGAGGACGAGCTCGGCGAGTGCACCTGCGTACCGGCCGATCGGGCTCTCCGACGCGCTCGCGCCCGCGTCGAGCGCCCAGCGCGCGTCGGTCCGCCCGCCGTCGACATCGCCCGCGATCAGCCTCGCCTTCATGGCTCCGATCGGTCTCCCCCAGCTCCCGGGCGGCGCGTCGGGCCAGCTGCGTCGATAGGTCTCGGCGGCGCGGACGAGCCAGTCGTCGGCCTCCGCGCGACGGCCGAGCATCAGCAGGGACAGCCCCGCAGCCCAGGCCGCATTTCCCATCCGCGTGAGCTGACGCTGGCCTTCGTCTGCTCCCTCCGGAAGCCGGGTGGCGCCGTCGTCGAACCGTTCGCGTGCCCGCGCGGCTCGTTCCTCCCAGTCGGCCATCGCCCCGGAAGTATCGTCTCGCCGTGGCCGAGCTCCGCGAGGTGGTGTACGTCGACGGCGTGCGGACCGCATTCGGCCGGGCGTCGCCGGACGGCTTGTTCGCGAGGACGCGCGCCGACGACATGGCGGTCAAGGCCGTTCGGGAGCTCCTGCGGCGGAACCCGCAACTCCCTCCCGAGCGGGTGGACGACGTCGTCTTCGCCGCCACGGCGCAGGTCGGGGATCAGGGGCTGACGCTCGGTCGCGACGTCGCGCTGCTCGCCGGGCTCCCGACGACGGTTCCGGGTTTCGCCGTCGACCGCATGTGCGCTGGTGCGCTCACGGCGACGACCGCGGGCGCGGGCGAGATCGCGATGGGCGCCGCCGACGTCGTCCTCGTGGGAGGCGTCGAGCACATGGGCCACCATCCGATGGGGAACGACGTCGACTTCAACCCGCGGTTCCTCGCCGAGCGGCTGATCGACGAGTCGGCTGCCGTCATGGGACAGACGGCCGAGAATCTCCACGACGAGTTCCCGCAGCTGACGAAGGAGGCGGCGGACGCCTACGCCGTCGAGTCACAGCGGCGGGCGGGCAAGGCCTGGGACGACGGCGTCATGGACGACATCGTCGTCCCTATGGCCGTGTTCACCGACGACGGCTGGACGGTCGCCGACCGCGACCAGTTCCTGCGTCCGGACACGACGATCGAGGGACTCGCGACCCTGAGGACGCCCTTCCGCGCGGGGGGCCGCGTGACCGCCGGGAACTCGGCCGGCCTGACGGACGGCGCGACCGCTGGGCTCATCGCGTCAGCCGACGCAGCCGCCGAGCTCGGTCTCGAGCCGAAGATGCGGCTCGTCGCCTTCGCGTACGCAGGTGTCGAGCCGCACCTCATGGGTCTCGGCCCGGTCCCCGCGACCGACAAGGTTCTCTCCCGTGCCGGAATCGGAGTCGACGACATCGACCTGTTCGAGCTGAACGAGCCTTTCGCCGTCCAGGTGCTCAGCTGGTGCGACGGCGTCGGTGTGGCGCCCGACGATCCGCGGCTGAATCCGTACGGCGGCGCGATCGCCTGCGGCCATCCCCTTGCCGCCACAGGCGTCCGTCTCATGGCTCAGCTCGCGCGCGGCTTCCGCGACCGACCCGGATCGCGCTACGGGCTGACGGCACTGTGTATCGGGCTCGGCATGGGCGCCGCGATCCTCTGGGAGAACACGCAGAACGGTGGCTAGCCCCCCGACCGAGTTCAAGCTCCAGAAGCTCGCGACGCGAGTCGGCCCGATCGCGCTCGTGACGATGGACAACGGGGAGGACTGGCAGAAGCCGAACACGTTCGGCGAGGCAGCGCTGCGCTCTGCCGAAGCCGTTCTCGACCAGCTCCGCTCGCGCGACTGGCGAGGACTATTGCTGACGGGCAAACCGTTCGTCTTCGCCGTCGGCGCAGACATCGGCGAGTTCGGCGCGATCGAGCCGGAGCGTGCACGGCTCGGCGGCCGAGCGGGGCACGAGCTCTTCGGCCGAATTCGGGACCTCCCGTTCGTCACCGTTGCGGCGATCAACGGAGCCGCGCTCGGCGGTGGAGTCGAGATCGCGCTCCACTGCGACTTCCGGACGATCGCGTCGTCCGTACGCCACTTCGCCTGTCCCGAGGTCTTTCTCGGGCTCATCCCAGGATGGGGCGGCACGCAGCTCGTCCCCCAGCTCGTCGGGGCCGAGGAGGCCGTGCGCTTCATCGTCGAGAACCCGCTCCGCCAGAACCGGATGCTGAACGCGCAGCAGGCATTCGACGCCGGCTTCGCGGACGCGCTCTTCGAGCCCGTCGAGTTCCTCGACGAATCGCTCGCGTTCCTGCTCGAGAAGGTCGAGGAGGGAGCGGGGAAGCGCCGCCCGGCGGCCGATCTTTCCGACGCCACCGAGGTCTGCAGGAAGGCGCGCTCGCGGCTCGACGGCCAGGTCCACGGCGCGACACCCGCGCCGTACCGCGCGCTCGACCTCATCGAGGGAGCAGCATCGTGGTCGCTCGAGGAGGGCTATCGAGCAGAGGAGGACGCGCTCGCCGAGCTCCTCCCCGGCCCCGAGGCGCAGGCATCCGTCTACGCGTTCAACCTCGTCGAGCGCCGCGCGAAGCGCGGGGTCGGCATGCCCGAGGCGGAGCCGCGGCGCGTGCAGAAGGTGGGCCTCGTCGGTGCCGGGCTGATGGCCCGTCAGCTCGCGCTCCTCTTCCTGCGACGCCTGGAAGTCCCCGTGGTGCTGCGCGACCTCACGCAGGAGCAGGTCGACGAAGGCATCGAGTGGATCCGCGACGAGCTCACCGATCTGGCCAAGCGCAGCCGGCTAGCCGAGGGGAAGGCACGATTTCTCGCCTCCATCGTCACCGGCGGGACGGACTGGGACGTCTTTTCGGGCTGCGATCTCGTCCTCGAGGCGGTCTTCGAGGAGATGGACGTGAAGAAGGAGGTCTTCACCGAGCTCGAGCGCGTCGTCTCCTCCGAGTGCGTCCTCGCCACGAACACGTCGTCGCTCTCCGTCACCGAGATGAGCTCGGCGCTCGAGCATCCGGAGCGCGTGGTCGGAATGCACTTCTTCAACCCGGTCGCCGTCCTTCCGCTCGTGGAGCTCGTCCGCACGCCGAGGACCGACGACGTGACGCTCGCCACGGCCTGGGCTGCGACGAGGAAGCTGCGGAAGACGGGCGTCCTCGTGCGGGACGCGACCGCGTTCGTGGTCAACCGGCTCCTCGGCCGCCAGGGCGCAATCGTCATGCAGGCGCTCGACCGCGGGAACACGGTCGAGGAGACGGACGAGGCCGTGCTGCGGATGGGGTTGCCGATGGCGCCGTCGGTCCTCCTCCAGCTCGTCGGCCCGAAGGTGGCGAATCACGTTCGGCATCACCTGCACGATTCGTGGCCGGAGCGCTTTCCGCTCTCGAAGACCCTCGAGAGCCTCGCCGAAGGCGGCGACGTCGTCGTGGTCGACAACGCGCCACGCTCGGTCGATGAGCTGCACACCGCTGTGCTCGAGGGGCTCGCGGACGAGTCTCGATACATCCTCGAGGACGGGGTCGTCGCCGAAGCCGCGGACATCGACACCTGCCTCCTTCTCGGCGCCGGGTTTCCGTTCTGGCTCGGCGGGATCACGAAGCACCTGGATCAGACCGGCATCTCGGAACGTGTCGTAGGCCGCCCGCTGGCCGAGCTCGGCACACCTTCCTGACCCGTTCCGTCCGACACTGAGGTATGCTCTGCCGGTACCGCTCGCCGGTCATACCGGGCGAGCGCAACTCTTCGGAAGGAGCGGCACGGCACAACGTGCTGCCTGAATGCACGAGGCGACGACTATCCCGACGCTGACGTCGGACACATCCGAGAACCTGACTGCGGCGGCTCGTCGAGCCGAGGCCTGGTTCGGTGAGCCCTTCCTCCAAGCGGACGAGGATCCGCTGCAGGCGCTCGCTCCGGGCACGGCGCGACGTGCCGCGCTCGACGACGCGCTCGCCGAGATGGATGCGGGCCTCACGAGTCCCTCCGCACGCTGGAAGGTCAGGTACGGCCTCATGCTCGGGCTCGAGCGCGTGCTCACGGAGGACCCGGCCCACACGGCGGCGGGCACGGAGTTGCGCCGGCATCAGGTCGACGCCCTGACGTGGCCGCCGGGCCGGGGGCCCGGTCCTGGGGGCGAACGCGCGCGAGCGCGAGCCTGAGGCCGCCGCCGACCGGCCCGGGTGCTGAGGGACCACTGGGGCCCGCCTCAG
>Ga0105246_10002225_pt1 | contig 11702 bp, 10 predicted proteins | sample KBSM64metaG_FD_99694 | JGI IMG/M metagenome (GOLD analysis project Ga0105246, IMG submission 99694) | Miscanthus rhizosphere microbial communities from Kellogg Biological Station, Michigan, USA - KBS M6-4 metaG | ecosystem: Host-associated > Plants > Roots > Rhizosphere > Soil | place...
CAGCCGCGCCTCGAGCCGCGCTTCCGGGAGATGCTCGATCTCGGCCTCGTCGAATCGATCGAGGACCACGTCGATCTGACGAACTGCTTTCGCGGCGCCTCCGGGCTCAACACGCACGAGGCCTACGGCTATCTGTTCCAGCGCACGCTGGCCGAGATCGTCGGCGAGTTCATCGAGCGCGCGCCCAATGGCGCGCCTACTGGTCGAGCTGCGGCTCGATGATCACGTCGATGCGGCGGTTGCGCGCACGGCCCTGCGGCGTGTCGTTGCTCGCGATCGGCTGGGTTTCGCCGTAGCCGACCGCGCTCACGCGCGACGCCGCTACGCCGAGCGTGCCGGTGAGATACGCGCCGATCGCCTCGGCGCGGCGCCGCGACAGCGTCAGGTTCGCTTCGTCGTCGCCGTACGAATCGGTGTGCCCCTCGATCACGACTTGCGAGCGCGGGAACACGTCCGCGGCTTGCTGCACCTTTTTCAGAAGCTCCATGTGCGCCGGCAGAACGGTCGCCTGGCCGCTGGCGAAACTGAGGCCGACCAGTCGGACGATCATGCGGTTGCCCTCGCGTTGCACGCGCGCCTCATCGCGCTGGAACATGTTTTCGATCGTCGCGAACTGCTCGCGCACGCGCGCCTCGGCCTCGACGCGCTGCACGAGCGCGGAGCGTTCCTGCGACACGCCGCCGAGCTGCTGATCGAGGTTGCGGACCTCCTCCTCGAGATCTCCGATCCGCTTGCGCGAATCCGTCGCGTCCGCCTGGGAGCGCGCGGCCGTTTCACGCAACTGCTCGATATACGCGACGAGATCGCTGGTGACCGGCTCGACGCCCTTGTCGAGCTGAACTACCTCGTCCGCGGCCGCGCCGATCTGCACGAGCGGGTCTTCGTAGCTCAGGATCAGGTCCTCGGTCGAGCGATTGTCCTCACGCATCGTGCTGATCACCTTCGCGAGGTAGATCGCGTGCCGCGCCTCGTAGTTAGCCTGCTGCGCGAGGCTGCGCGGAAGGTCGGTGTCGTAGCGGTTCTCGTTGAGCGCCCGCTCGGCTTGCGCGAGGAGGGAACGCGCGCTCTCGAGGGTCTTCGGCGCGAAGCGCGATACGCGGCCCTGATCCGCCTCGGCGAGCAGCGCGCGCGTCTGGCTCAGGTATTGCGCCTTGATGGACGTGAGCTCCGCGTCGCGAAAGAGCGCCTGGGCCTCGTCCGCGCGGCTGTGGGCGCCCCGAATGTCGCCCGATTCGAGGCGCTTGACGGCGGAGTCGAAGCGCTCGGTCGCGCTCGTCCATTGCTGCGCCGCAAAAGTCGAGGCGTTCGCGTTGGTCGCGTCCGCGCGGGTCTTGACGAGCGACGCGAGCGTGACGCTCGCGGTTTCGGCGGCGTCCTTCGCCTCCCTGAACGTCTTCGCGGCCGCTGCCGCGTCCGTGCGTACGCGATCCTGGCCGCGATTGCGCGCCAAGTCGTTCTCCGCGGCCGCATAGGCTTCAGCCGCGCGCTGATACGTGGTCGGAGCGAGCTGCTCCGCGTTCGCGGCCTTCGCTTCCGCGCGCGCTTTATCCGCCTCGACGAACAGCGTCGCGCGCAAGTCTTGCTGCGCGACGGCGAGCGATGCGCTCGCGAGCGTGAGCGCCGCGACAGCGGCGAGCGAAAACGATCGTGCAAACGTCATTGCGTGCCCATCCAAAAAAAGCCGCACTCTCTATAATCGCGCGCGAAAAAATATGTCAAGAGCGCAGCAGCGGCGCGGGTTCCAGGGCGTATTTTGACGATGATCACGCACGACAAACTGTGGAGCCAATCACAGACGTCGCCAATGCGTGGCCGATAAGCTTTGGCACCATGGGCGTCAAGTATTACACGCACTTCGTACTGACCGGTGAAGCTGCCGAGGGCAGTGATCAGGAGTTCAGCGGAGTCGTGGAAGTGAATCAGCCGACCGAGCAACGCTACGAGACGAAGGACATCGAAGCTCTGCTCGCTCGCAACTTCGATCTGCGTTCGAGCGACGTCCGATTGATCAACTGGGCGCGTCTGCAATAGCGATAGACGAGCCCGTTTTTACGGTTCCCCCTGTGACTCGCCCGGCCTCGTGCCGGGCTTTTTTTTGGCCGCGATTTCACCGATAGCGCACACCCACGACCTCGTAGCTTTGTTCGCCGTCGGGTGCGCGCACGACGACGGTGTCCGCGGTGCACTTGCCGAGCACCGCTCGGCCGAGCGGCGAATCCATGCTGATGTATTCCGCCGCGTGCGTCGACTCGTCGGGCCCTACGAGCCGATATTCGGACCGGCTGCCATCGGACGCGCGCAGCTCGAACCATGCGCCGAAGTAAACCTTGGTCGTGTCGCTCGGCTGCTGGTCGACGACCTTCACGCCGGAGAGCCGTTTACGAAGGAAACGGACCCGCCGATCGATCTCGGCAAGCTGCTTCTTGCCGTAGATGTATTCCGCGTTCTCGGAGCGGTCGCCTTGCGCCGCCGCCTCGGACACGGCGCGCGTGACTGCCGGCCGCTTGACGCGCCATAGCTCGTCGAGCTCGCGCCGCAAAATGGCCGCGCCTTCGGGCGTGATGTACTTCGAGCTTTCCGGCCGGGGGGCGCGGTACCGTGCCATAACGCTCCGTAGACAAACATGCGATACTCGGGCGCGTCGATTCGGAATGTTAGCAGGCAGAATGGACGAGTTCCGCGGCATCCGCGTCGTCGCGACAGGGACGAAATTTAAGACCGAGCAAGGCTTCACGGCGATCAAGAACGGAGTCAAGGCGCGCGACGATCGGCGCTCGACGCCGAGCGAGCCGAAGCCGCCGTGGCTCAAAGCCCGGATCCCTAGCGGCGAGCGTTTCGAGCAGCTTCGCGACACGGTGCGCGCCCATCGGCTCGCGACCGTGTGCGAAGAATCGATCTGTCCGAACATCGGCGAGTGCTGGAACAACGGCACCGCGACGCTGATGCTGATGGGCGCCGTCTGCACGCGCGCGTGTCAGTTCTGTGCGGTCGACACCGGCAATCCGCGCGGTTGGCTCGACCTCGACGAGGTCGAGAACTCGGCGCGCACCGTGAAGCTCATGAATCTGAAGTACGTCGTGCTCACGTCCGTCGATCGCGACGATCTCCCCGACGGCGGCGCCGCGCACTACGCGGCCTGCGTGCGCGCGATCAAAGCCGCGTGCCCGGAGACCGCGGTCGAGGCGCTCACGCCCGATTTCGCGGGCAACCTCGAGCACGTCGAGATCGTTTTAGACTCCGGTCTAGACGTGTTTGCGCAGAATCTCGAGACGGTCAGGCGGCTCACGAGCCGAGTCCGCGACGCGCGCGCGGGTTACGCGCAAACGCTCGCGGTGCTCGCGCACGCGAAGCGCTTCCGCCCGAGCGTGATCACGAAGACGAGCCTCATGCTCGGGCTCGGCGAGACGGACGACGAGATCCTCGAGGCGCTCGACGACTTGAAGCGCGCCCAGGTCGACGTCGTGACGTTCGGCCAGTACCTGCGCCCTACGCCGAACCATCTGCCGGTCGAGCGCTATGTGACGCCGCAAGAGTTCGAGCTGTATCGACAGTGGGGCCTCGCGAGCGGCTTCCTCGAGGTCGTCGCGGGTCCGCTCGTGCGCTCGAGCTATCGTGCCGACCGCGTATTCGAGAAGAACAACGTGGGTCTCTCGCCGTAGTGAGCGCTTTCCTGTCCGCGTACGGCCTGTTCCTGGCCGAGGTCCTGACGCTCGTCGCGATAGTCATCCTGATCGTTCTGCTGATCGCGGCGAATCGGCGCGGCGGCCATGGCGCCGGCCTGCACGTCGAGCACTTGAACCGGCGCTTCGAGGACGAGGCCGAGGCCGTGAAACGCGCGATGGCCGGCAAGCGCGGCAAGAAGGAAGCGAAGGCCCGGACGAAGGAGCGCAAACGCGAAGAGAAAGAGCGCGCGAAGCAGGATGCGCCGCGGCCGCGTCTCTTCGTGCTCGACTTCAAGGGCGACCTGCGCGCGAGCGCCGCTGCGTCGCTGCGCGAGGAAGTCTCCGCCGTGCTCGCGGTCGCGAACGATCGAGATCAAGTGCTGGTGCGCCTCGAGAATCCCGGCGGCACCGTGCACGAGCACGGCTTCGCGGCGTCGCAGCTGGTGCGAATCAAGCAGCGCAAGCTCAAGCTCTTGATCGCCGTCGACAAGGTTGCGGCGAGCGGCGGATATCTGATGGCCTGCGTCGCGGATCACGTGCTCGCCGCGCCGTTCGCGATCATCGGCTCGGTCGGCGTCGTCGCGCAGCTTCCGAATTTCCATCGGCTGCTCGAGGAGCACGGCGTCGACTTCGAGCAGCTCACCGCGGGCCGCTACAAGCGCACGCTGAGCCTGTTCGGCAAGAACACGGACGAAGGCCGCGATAAGCTGCGCCAGGAGCTCGAGGAGGTGCACGAGCTGTTCAAGGCGCAGATTCGCGAGCACCGCCCGCAAGTCGACGTCGAGCAGATCGCGACGGGCGAGCACTGGTATGGAGTTCGCGCCCTCGAGCTGAAGCTCGTCGACGAGCTGCGCACCAGCGACGACTTCCTTATCGAGGCGGCGAAGGAGCGCGATCTCTATTCCGTCTCGTTCAAGCGCAAGCGCTCGCTGCCCGAACGGTTGCTCGGGGGTGCAGAGGGACTGCTCTCGCGATGACGCGCGGTGTCCGCGGGAGCTGAGCTAGCTCGGCGCAACCGTGGTTGCTTTCGCCGCTTCTTCTCGAAATTGCATGCTCTCGATCGCGGTGCTGTAGTCCATCGGCTCGCCGAGCCATTTGCAGCGGGCGGTTTGCGCGTCGATCAGCGACGCATCCGCGTCGACGATTCCGCGGAATCGTCCGGACTCGGTCTTGGTCTGCACCGGTCCGCAATCCGGAATCCGGCTGCCGTCGGGCCGCGTGAACACGAACATGCCGTCGTCGGTGGCCGTGACGCCGAACCGACCCTCGTGCAGCAGCGTATGGTGGAACGTGCACAGTGTGACGAGATTGCGAAGCTTCGTCTCGCCGCCATCGATCCAGTGCTTCACGTGGTGACCTTGGCAGAAGCGCGTCCTGTCGCAGCCCGGGAAGCGGCAGCCTCGGTCTCTCGCGCGCAGAGCCCGATCGATCGCTGGGGGAATGCTGCGCGTTTTGCGGCCGATGTTCAGCGGCTCGCCGTCGCGGCCCTCGAGCACGCCGACGACCGTGCCGTCGCAGCTCAAGCGACGCACGGTCTCGAGCGCGAGCGCAGGACCGCGGTCGAGCTCCGCTCGATGTGGCTCGCTGTCATCCTCTTCGATGTTCTTCATGAGTACGGCCTGGTCGACGTGCACGACGACCTGGAAGCGGTCCGCGCTCGAGGTCGCCTCCGTTTCGTCGGAACGCATCGCGAGAAAAGCCTCGGTGACGAGGCGCAGCGCGTCGGCTCGGTTGGCCGAGCGCGCCGTGCTGGCGGACGACCACGCGAGCTCGTTCACGTCGACATGCGGCCGTAGCTCGTCGCGTTCATCGCGCACCTCTTCGCGCAATACGTCCTCGGCTGCTTGGAGCGCTTGTGCGACGAGCGCACCGATCTCCGGCGGCAGCCGTGCGTTCAGCACGAAAGTGTCGTTCTCGTCGAAGTACCAATGCACTGAGCGATTGAGATGCTGCGACTGTGCCGTTTTCTCCGCGTCGCGTCGCTGGGTCCACCGATACTTGCGCACGAGCTTCTCGACGTGCGACGCCGTGCCGTGGCGTGCGATGCTCACGAGCACGCCTTCATTCGCCGGTGTCGCGACGCGCGTCATCGCGCGCACCTTCGAATACGAGAGCTCGCCGCTCGCGAAGCCCGCGCGACTCTCGGGCAGGTTCTCGAGCGCGCGCGCGACCCGAACCTTCTCACGCGCCGCGATCATTCCGATGCCGCACTGCCAATTGAGCCAGTGCGCGGTGCTCGGTAGGAGGTGCCGCGCGTAGCCTTCGTTGCGATCGAACTCGGCGACGAGTGCGAGGAAGCGGTAGGTCGCGGCGTTCAGGTGTCCCCAGAGCTCGGTGATCTGGGCTTCGAGGCGCTCGAAGACCGCGGCCGATGGTCGCGCTGTAAGGGACGCCGCAGCGGTCGATTCTGCATCGTGGATGTTCATCGCGAAGCCCCAGACGGTGGCTGTTAATACATACAGTACTATAGAGTATTAGCTAATTAATATCAATGAGTTGTGCGTCATCGATTGCCGCTTATGTCGAAGTAACGGCACACCGCACGGCGCGCTCGGCATACTGATGAGCACGAATCGATAGCCCGCTAACAAGAAGACGTAATGAGGAACGGATTCGGCTCCGCGCTCCGGCGAGGAGCGTGGTTGCTCTCCTGGTTTGGACTTTGCTGCGGGGTCTCGGGCGCGGTGAGCGCTGATGACACTTCGGGCGGCGCACGCACGCCGGTAGCCAGTGCGAACTTGCCGCTGCCGCTCGGTCAAATCGAATGGTCCTCGCTCATGGACCGCCACGACCTGATCATCGGCGCGATCGACGCGGCCCACGACGACGCGTACGAATACCGGCTGCCGTATGGCGAGCAGGTGAGCTTCGCCGTGATCCAAGGCTACGGCGCGCACTTGAGCCACCGGGGCGTCGAGCAATACACGGTCGACTTCGGCATGCCCGTCGGCACGCCGGTCCACGCGGCCCGCGACGGTGTCGTCGCGCTCGCCGAGGACTCGCACGACGCGGGCTGCGCGCGCGAGGAGTGTGGGCGGCTCGCGAACTTCGTCGTCGTGCTGCATTCGGACGGTACGACCGGCGAGTACTTCCACTTGCAGCACGGCAGCGTCCAGGTCCGGATCGGGGAGCACGTCGCGCGCGGCGCTCTGCTCGCGTTCTCCGGTAACACGGGCTATACGACGGTCCCGCACCTGCACTTCGGCGTGTATCGAACCGAGCATGGCGGCCGCACGCAATCGCTCCAAGTGAGCTTCACGACGCGCGAGGGTCTGATCCGCGAGCCTCGCGAGGGCGCCCGCTATCTGAATCTGTCGGCGAACGGCTACTGAGCGCAAAGGCGCGCTCGCGCGCCGCTTCGGTATACTGCGCGCGATGTCGCGTCGCGCTGTCGCTCGCAATCCAGCCCCCTTCTGTTGCATGCCGTCGGCCGTGCTCGGCTTGACGCTCGTCGTGCTCGGGGGCTGCGTCTCGCTGCCGGCCGACGAAGGCGCCGTGCCGGCGCATGCCGTTGCGGCCGCGCCCGATCCGAAGGCGCCGCGCCTCTCGCCGCTCGACACGCGCACGGTCGCGCTCGCTCCGGGCCAATCGCTCGTCGGCGAGACGCAAGTATTGTTCGCACGCTACGAGAACACATTCACGGCGATCGGCCGCCGCTTCGACGTCGGCTACGAGGAGATGCGCGCGGCCAATCCCGGTGTCGATCAATGGCTGCCGGGCGAGGCGACGCCGGTTTATCTGCCCACGCAGTCCGTGCTGCCCGACGCGCCGCGCGAGGGCATCGTGATCAACGTGCCCGCGATGCGTCTCTACTATTTCACGGCCGAGAACGGCGGGTCCGCTACGCCCAAGGCGCCCGCGACGAAAGTCACGACGCATCCGATCGGGATCGGCGCGCAGGGTTGGGCGACCCCGATCGGCGACGCGAAGGTCGTCCAGAAAGTCCGCGACCCGGTCTGGTACGTGCCTGCGTCTGTGCGCAAGGAGCACCTCGGCTGGGGCGAGAAGCTGCCGAGCGTCGTGCAGCCGGGTCCCGACAATCCGCTCGGCGAGTACGCGCTCACGTTGTCGCTGCCGAGCTATCTGATCCATGGCACGAACAAGCCGGCCGGCGTCGGGATGCGATCGAGCCATGGCTGCATCCGCCTCTACCCCGAGGACATCGAGGAGCTATTCGGCCGCGTCGCGAGGGGCACGCACGTGCGGATCGTGAACCAGCCGCTGCTCGTCGGCTGGCGCGACGGCGCCCTATACCTCGAAGTGCATCGGCCGCTTACGGAAGACACGCGCGATCTCGACGCCGAGGCCGAGCGGATGCTCGCGTCCGCGCTCGAGCGTGCGGGCCGCGCCGGCGCGATCGAGATCGACCACGACGCGGTGCGCAAGATCACGACGGAGCAGCGCGGCGTGCCATTGCCGGTGCAGCGTGGCGGCCGATCGCTCGCCGAATATCTTGCCGCCGCGCGGATCGTCGAGAACGACGTTCCCTACGAGCCGGACGAGCAGGCGCGCTCGGTGCGCGAGCAGGCGCGGCCGGGCGCCGCGCTCACGTCGGGCTCGCCTTGACCGACGCTCGGGCCGCGAGCTCGCGGCGGCTGCGGCGATGATCCCGCTGCGCGACGACAATCCGACTCGCTCGACTCCCGTCGTCAACGTCGCGCTGATCGCGTTGTGCGTGATCGTGTTCCTGTGGGAGATCATGCTGCCCGAGCGCGATGCCGAGCGGGCCATCTACCTGCTCGGGTTCATCCCGGCCGTGTTCTTCGGCTACAAGGATCTCGCCCAGCACTGGGTCGCGCCCGAGTTTTCGATCGTCACGTCGATGTTCATGCACGGCGGTTGGATGCACCTGCTCGGCAACATGCTCTATCTATGGATCTTCGGCGACAACGTCGAGGATCGCGTCGGTCACGCTCGCTACGTTCTGTTCTATCTCATCTGCGGCCTCGTTGCCGCGCTCGCGCAGGGGTTTGCGGACATGAGCTCGACCGTGCCCATGGTCGGCGCGAGCGGCGCGATCTCGGGCGTGCTCGGCGCGTACATCGTTCTCTACCCGCGCGCGAACGTGCTCGTGGCGCTGCCGCTCCTGATCGTGTTCTACACGCTGCGTGTCCCGGCCTGGGTCGTGCTCGGCATGTGGTTCGTCGGCCAGCTGTTGAGCTCGCTGTCGGCGCCGCAAGGCGCGGGTGTCGCGTTCGGCGCGCACATCGGCGGCTTTCTCGCGGGTGTCGTGCTGATTCGTCTGTTCGTACGCGATCGGCGCGTGTACCGCTACTGAGAGGCTCGCGAGCCGCGAGCGGCAACGCGTTCCAAGCGGCGGAGGGGGTGCGCGGAGCGCGCGCTGCCGCTATGATGCTGGCGTCTTTACGACCTGCGGGCAGCATGGCGTCGGAACTCCTCGGCTTCGCGTCTCGGGACGAACGAACACTCGATAGCGACGAAGTCATCCCGCTAGAAACCCGCACCGTCGTCGCCTTCGTCGGCCGCGCCGAGCGCGGCCCGCTCAACGAACCCGTCGCGATCAAGAGCTTCGACCACTACCGCCGAGTGTTCGGCGGCCATTGCTCGTTCAGCTTCTTGTCGTTTGCCGTGCAACATTTCTTCGTGCACGGCGGCGAAGCGGCCGTGGTCGTGCGCGTTGCGAACCGCGCGAGTCGTTCGCTGCTCGAGGTGCCCGCCGGCGCCGAAATGCTCAGGCTCCAAGCGCGCCACCCCGGCAGCCGCGAATTCTTGCGCGTCTCCGTCGACTACGACCGCTTGGAACGCCAGCCCGACCGCTTCAACCTCGTCGTTCAGCGGCTCGGCCGGCCGGGCTCCCAGCTCGTCGACGATCAAGAGCTGTTCGAAGGTTTGTCGATGAATGCCGAGGCCGAGCGCTTCGTCGTCGACGCGCTCCAAGACTCCGAGCTCGTGCGGCTCGTCGGCCCGCTGCCCCTGACGCGCCCCGATGCGACGCGCGCGGCGCGTCCCGGCGAGCCGATTCCGTATCTCGCGGCCACTGTTACGGGCACGGACGGCGACGAGCTCACCGACTACGACGTGGTCGGCTCGAACAGCGACGGCACCGGGATCTTTGCGCTCGACCGTTGCGAGCAGATCGACTTGCTCTGTATTCCGTCACCGCCGGGGCGGGACCTCGGCAGCACGAGCTTCGTCGCGGCGACCCGCTACTGCGAACGGCGTCGAGCGCTGCTCGTCTGGGATCCGCCGTGGTCGTGGTCGAGCACGAGCGGGGCGTTGCTCGGCGTGCGAACGTCCGCGCAATCGAGCCGCAACGCGCTCACGTATTTTCCGCGCGTGCGCCCCCGTGGCGATCTCGGACGCTACGACGAAGGCATGCCGGCGTGCGGCGCAGTCGCAGGATTGATCGCGCGCTGCGATCGCCACGGCGTTTGGCACTCGTTGCCGGACGAGGAGACGACGCTCAAGGGCAACCTCGTGCCGGTCTGCGACGTCGACGCGCCGCAGGCGCTCGCGCTTCAGCGCTCGGGCATCAACGCGTTCGTCCGCTCTCAGCCAGGCGTCGCGACGCTGCATGGCAACGCGAGCCTCGCGGCGTTCACGTCGGCCGAGAGCTGCTGGCGCACACTGTCCGTCACGCGGCTCAATGCGTTCGTTCTGCGCTCGGTCGAGCGCTACACGCGGTGGGTGTTCGACGCCGAACGGTCGGACGAGCTCTGCGCCGATCTCGAGCGCCAAGTCTGGCTCTTCCTCGCGCGGCTGCAACAGCGCGCGGCGCTCGCAGGCAAGACACCGGAGCAGGGATTCTTCGTGCGCTCAATGAGGCCGAGCGAAGACTCCGACGCTCCGCCGAGCGGCGTCGCGATCACGCTGCGGATCGGCTTCGCGCCCGAGAGGCCGAACGAGTTCGTGATCTACGACTTCCGTTTCCGCGAGACCACGATGACCACCGAGGTCGTGCCGGTCGCAAGCGCGGAGCGCCGGCTCGGCTGACTGCGCGCGGCGTCGGAATCACTGCCGAGCCAATCCGGTCGCCCAATTGACGATCACGTGGATCGTCGGCGCAGCCGCGCTCTCTGTCTCGCCGCTACTCGTCGCAATCGGCTCGTTGACGAGAAAGCGCTCTCCGTTTTTCGCCACGGCGTAGAAGTAATCGGGACGAGTGCCGCTCAGCAGCGACTCGACCGGAAGGCCGGTGTCGAACAGCTTGCGCGGCACGCTCGGCTCGAGCGCGTCGCCGGCCGGCATGTCGACAGACATCAACGCGCCGTCGGGCGCGAGGTAGAACAGCTCGCGGCTGTCGGCGCGCCATCTCGGCTCGTTGCCGCCTCTCGTGCTGACCTGGCGTTTGTCACGCGCGAGATCGGGGAACGACTGGATCACGACTTGACTCGTACCCGATTCGTTCGAAGAGTAGGCAAGCCAGCGGCCATCGGGCGATATCTGGGCGTACCCGAACACGAATGGGGCGTCGATCAGCGCCGTAGCCGTGCGCTCACCGGTGAGCTCGAGCTTCCAAAGCGCGATTCTCGATCGAAACGTCGCGATCGACGCTCGTCCGAACAACAAGAAGCTGCCGTCGGGCGCCCAGGTCAACGGCGCGACGACCTCACCGGCCTTGGCGGCGAACAACAGCTCGTCGGAGCCCGTGCCGTTCGCCGCGCGCTGAAAGATAGCGTTCGGCACCGGCCCGCTGCCGGCCCGGCCCGAGCCGAACGCGACGTGCGTGCCGTCGGACGACCAAAGGGGTGTGCCCTCGTCGGCCGGGTCCGACGTGAGCCGCGTCGTGACCCCACGCTCGATGTCGAGCGTCCAAATGTCGCCCGAGCTGTTGCTCGGATCCGGAGCGCGCATAGCGAGCCAATGCTCGTCGGGGGAGAGCACGGGCGTTATGTATCCGGCCGGTGCCTCGATTGCGCCGAGCGGCTGACCGCGGCGGTCCACCCATGCGAGCCGGCGCGGACGCTGCGGCTGGCCTGCGCGGCTCACGTTGACCTCGCTGTACACGAGCGCGTTCTTTGCCGCCGAGAACAGCCCGACGCGCTCCGCGAGAACGGCCGGTTGGCCTCGCGGCTCGAG
>Ga0105246_10002227_pt1 | contig 11700 bp, 6 predicted proteins | sample KBSM64metaG_FD_99694 | JGI IMG/M metagenome (GOLD analysis project Ga0105246, IMG submission 99694) | Miscanthus rhizosphere microbial communities from Kellogg Biological Station, Michigan, USA - KBS M6-4 metaG | ecosystem: Host-associated > Plants > Roots > Rhizosphere > Soil | place: Michigan...
CACGTCCTTGACCGGCTCGACCGGCGCGTTGGGCCCGGTGTTCGGGTCCGGCGACGTCTCGGAGTTGAAGTCGATGTCGGTCGTGATCGCGTACGGATGCGCGCCCGCCTGCGTCGACGGCGTGCCCGCGGCATCTGCCGTGAGGTGAGCGTCGAAGGCATCGATGCCAAAGGCTGGCACGTCGTTCGAGACGATCGTCGGATCGGCGGTGCTGGCGTCGGCCGCACCGCCGCCGCTGATCGTGGCGGTGGCGGTCGCAGTGCCGAGCGGAGCGTCCAGCGGGACGCTGGCCGTGATGTCGACCGTGATCGACGCATGGGGTGAAACCACCACTGACGGATCGGAGTCACACGTCACCACGTCCGTGCCGGTCCCCGCGCATCTCGCGAAGACCGGGAAGAGGCCGAAGAAGCCGAACGGACTCTGGCTCGTCCCCGTGGCCGTCCACCCGGACGGCAAGTTGAAGGTCAGCGTGTATGGCGGATTCGCCGACGAGTCGCCGTCGTTCGTGACGGTCACGAAGTAGTCCAGCGTGCCGCTCTGGGGGACGGTCGAGTTGGCGATCGAGTCGATGCGCCAGATCGCGGCCAGCGCCGAGCCACTCCAGCCCAGCAGCAGGGCGCTGACGAGCAGCGAGAACATCCAGCCGCGCGAGCGGCTCCGGGGCGCCGGCGTCGCGATGGACGAGCGCCGGATCGAGTGCCAGACACGCATGCGCATTCCTCTCATCTCGTCCGCCGCCCTCACCGGACGCTCCGTCCGATCGAGGCGCTCCGGCTCCTCTGGTGGTGGTGCCGGTGCGCTCTTCTCTTCTTCTTGACGCATCTGACGCGCCCCTTGACCTTCTTACGGACGGTGCCTCTGCGGCACTTCCGCACCTTGTGTCTCGGCTTGGCGTGGTGCACGTTGCCGGCGCTGTGGAGATCTCTCGACCCGGGCACCGTGCCGGGCGGAACCGAGCCCTGGGCGCCCTGGCAGCCGTCGCCCGTGCACATAGTGGGAGCCACGGGCTCGGGGAGCCCGCCGTTGACGCGTACGTCGTAGACGTCGTAGTTCCCGTCCTGGTCCCAACCATTGAGCTTCTGCCGGGTCAGGATGAACACGTTTCTCCCGTCGGCGCTCGCGTCCAGGAAATACGAGTCGCTCGCGTCCTTTCCGGTCGAGAGCAAATGCGGCTCGCCGGTCAAACTGTCGTACTCGTATGCGTCGACTCTGCCGTTGACGTCACCTGGTGAGAGCGCCTCGCGGGTGCTGAAGAATACCCAGCGGCCGTCGTCCGTGAGCGGGCGGTTCAAATGCATCGCCGTTACGGCGCCACCCGTCCCCGCTCGTACCATGTCGGTTCCATCTGACGTAGCCGGCGCCCCGGCGGGGTTACAGCTAACGCACGACACAGTGCCAGATGTTTCGCTGTAGATGTACAGCTCGCCACACGCCTCCGGGCCAGCCTCAAGCGTGCTGTTGGGCGTACATGCATGGCCATGGTCGTATGCCGTTACACCATCCCCGCTGTGTGAAATGAACAAGAGGCTCTTGCCATCAGGCGTGACGCGAGCCCGTGCGAACGCAGCAGGAAAGACCCATTGCTGTCGAGGCAGATTCTGATTCTCGTCCACACTGGGTCTCTGCATACGGGAGACATATGTGATCACACCATTTCGCCACTCGAACACAGCGTCGCTGCCGACGAACGGTCCTGTTGCTGCAAGCTGTCCTCCGGCCGCAATGAAGTAGACCGCGTGTCCGTCATCGCTCGCACCGATGACTCCGACGACATTTCCGCCTGATACGAGAGTCAGGTTGTGGGGATCGTCATCAGGCAGCGTCGCATCGTACATGTAGAGATGTGTGCCACCGGGCTGCGCATCGTCTGTGAGCATCTCTCTAGATGTGAAAAAGATCCGAGCTCCGCTCGGCGTGGCTGTCCAAAAAGTTGCGGGTCTGACGCCGCTCGGATCGGGAGCAGACCGCTCGGAAGTATTGATCCGCACTGTTCTGGCACCGGGAGTCCCGTTGTCCGTACGCATGTACAGCGCCCCATCCGGCGTCGCGAAAAAGATGCGCTGGCCATCATTAGAAATCGCCCGCATTGTGTAATAGCCGCGGCCCGGCTCGCCCGGCCGTGCTGCCTTCGCGCTGGAGGCAGGGGTGCCGTCGGGAAGGATCTCCGCAAGGGTGACCGTCCCGTCGTGCCACTCGTAAAGATACGGACCGCCTGTCGGCGCGTCCACCGTGAGCTGGAATGGCGACTCAAACAGCACGTGACTGAAGTCGGCTGAGGCCCCTGCGAAGACAGGCTGCGAGATGTCATAGCTCGGCAGCGAGAAGAAGTCCACCGGCATCTGCAGTGGCGACGAACAGTCAGGGCACCGGGTCACGAGCTGATAGCTCCCCGGCCCGCTGGTCCGGAGGTCTTCACGCACGTAGAGGTTCAGGACTCTCGCTGTCATCGCATCGTCGGTCACGGACGACCATGCGTTGAACACGCCACGCGAGAGGTCAGAGGAAAACTCACCTTGCCAGAACGGATCGACACCGCTTGTCAGCGCAAGTGCATTCATCGCCTTCTGCGGCGGTGTGATCGAGTGCGTAGCCCAGCCATTCGTTCCGGCTTGACCGGTCCGCTGGCTCAGATACTCGACCGCGGCCCCAGTACCCCGCACGTCGCCGAACCCGGTCAGGGAGGCGAAGCTGACCGCGTCGCCGGCCTCGCTCGCACGCGTGCGCTGCGAGTCGCCCATGACATCACCACCGTTCTTATCGGGCGGTGAGACCATCTCGTACGCACGGCAGTCGGGCAAAGCGGCCGAAGCGCCGACTCGGAACTCTGCATTCGGACATGCAGTCGCCGCGAACGGCGCTTTCATCGTGAAGGTTTTGTCCTCTCCCATCGTCGTCCCTGCGACGTTCGTCGCAACCAGTCGGTAGTGATACGTCGTTCCAGGCTGCAAACCATTGATGCGACGAAACACGTCGATGGTGTTGTTGCCAGAGCCCGCGTCGGCGTCCTGCGCCGCAGGCTCGCTCGTGCCATAGCTCGTCGTAGTCCCGTACTCGAAGTAGTAGGTCGTCGCCGCGTGATGCGGGTTGATGAACCCACGCAGCACCACATGCGAGGGCGTGATGTCCTCAGCCCGGTCACTGTCCACCGTCGGCGCAAGCGCATCCGTCGTGAACTGGACATCAGACGAGATCACGGGCGCGTTGAAGGGCCGCGTCGCGACCAGCCGGACGTAGTACGTCTGGTTCGGGAGCAGGCCAGAGAGCGACTGCGCCGCCGGCACATCGCTCGTGCCGGAACCGGCGTCTTGGTCGCTCGCGAGCGGGCTCCAGCTCGACTCGTCGGTGCTGATCTCGAAGTGCCAGCCCGTGTCAGTGCCCTGCGGGTTGACCGTGCCGCTCGCCGACGCGCTGTCGCTCGTGATGCCGGAGATCGGGTCCATCGCGACGGTCGCGGGCGTCAGGTCGGTCATGATGAAGACGCGCGCGTTGAAGCCGTCCGCCAGGTAGATCGTCGCTCCGGTTCCGTCGAGCGCGAGCCCAGACGAGTTGTTCGCCGTCGAGCCCACGCCGTGCGTGTCGACCAGCGTCCCCGCCGGGTCCACCTCGATCACCCGCTGCTCAGAGAAGTCCTGCGCCCACTGGGCGATGTAGACGTGGTCGCTCGGGCCGATCGCGATCTCGGCCGGCAAGAAGACATCCGTCGTGTCGAACACCTCGTCGAACGCGCCTGCGCTCGTGAACCGCTCGACACGGCTGTTGCCCGAATCGAGGACGTAGATGCGGCCGGTCGAGTCGACGGCGACACGAGTCGGGCCCTCGAACTGCCCATCCCCCGAACCCTCGGACCCGAACTGCGAGACGTACGCGCCGCTCGAGTCGAACTTCTCGATGCGGTGGTTCGACGTGTCGGCGACATAGACGGAGCCGTCCGATGGGTCGACCGCGATCCCCTGGGGACCGCTGAACTGCCCGTCACCTGAGCCAGCGGTCCCGAACTGCGAGACATACGCGCCGGCGCTCGTGAACTTCTCGACCCGTGCGTTGTTGCCATCGACCACGTACACCGAGCCGTCGGACTGGTCGATCGCGATCCCCTGCGGCGTGTCGAACTGGCCGTCCCCCGAACCACCAACGCCCGCTTGGCAGGTGCTCGTGCAGGTCTGGAAGGCACTGCTGCCGTCGGCGACGCCCCAACCCCAGGTGCGGATGAAGTTGCCGCCCGCGTCGAACTGCTGGACGCGGTTGTTGTAGGTGTCGACGACATAAACGTCGCCGCTCGAGGCGTTGACTGCTGTTGCTCCAGCAGCAGCGAACTGCCCCTCGGCTGATCCCGACGACCCGAAGACGCTCTCGACGCCATTCCCGGCCCACGCAGCGCTCGTGCCGAGTGCAAGCGCAACGACCGTCGCGCATGCGACCAGCAAACTCGTCAACGCCCACTTTCGGCGACCGGCAACAGCATCAGACATCAGCGAGATCCCTTCGTCGACACGAACGCACCATCACTCCCTGACCCACTCAGCTCAATCGATGCCGGCTCCCAAGCCCGGCCACACACCCAGCGAAGGCAGCGCGGCGCCCGTTGACCGGCCGCTCCACTGCGTACAGAGCCGCCGCCATACGCGCGCCTGCGGGACCGCGCTGCGCGGCCGCAGGGAGCGCGCGGGCTTGCAGCATCAAAGATCTCCGCACGTTGAGCGGGCGTCGCGCCTGCGCCCGCCTCGCTCGCACCAGCATGCGATGGAGAGCCGGCTGACCGAAGCGCCGACAGGTCCGGGCAGCCGCGATTCGAGCCCGCGGGTCTGTCCGTGCCTTGTTCTGCCGTGCAGCATTGCGGTCGCTCCGGTGGCCGCGGGCGGTCTTGCCCTCAGCCTTGCGCTTTGCCGAGAGGTCAGCGGTCGTTGACGTCCGGCCACTCGTCGCCGGACGTCTCCCCGTAGCGCCCGAGCCGCTGCCGCAACCGGCGGCGACGACGAGTGCGCAAACGACGAGCAGAGCGGCGCGCGCAAGCGCGCCCACCCTGAAGACCTCTCTCTCCTCAATACGGTCTTTCATGGGTCGCGACGGACTGTAGACGCGCATGGCTCCTATTGCAAGGCGGCACGGTCAGAGCAGATCTAGCGACCGCTCTTTTGACACCCCGACTTGAGGTCTGTACGCTTGCCCCCGCGTCGGGGGAGCGGACTCCGGGTATTTCCAGAGTGCCCGCTCGGTCAACACCGGCGTGGCGCCCGCACCCGCTGGCGTCAGGGGGAATCGCTGCTCGACGGTCCGACCGGTACTTGCCGGTGAGCGATAGAGCAGTCTCACCAGATCGGAGGTGGGTTCATCACTCGACGCAGTTCTTGCGTCCTGGAGGCGACTCGCGACGCACGGCGCGCTCGGCCCCGCGCGACCGGTCCACGCACCGTCGGCCTTCGCAACGACTAACTCCTTAGGAGACATCTCAATGCGGACACGCAGCAAGCTCCTGCTGACTGCCCTCACCGCCGCCTTCGTCATGGCCGCGGCTGTCGGTACTGCCAGCGCCGGTCGTTTCTCGAGCAGTGAACAGAGGTTTAAGGTCACTTGGTCAAGCCTCGAACTCAGCGGTTTTGCCACCAACGTCAGGTGTGCCGTTACGCTCGAAGGTTCCTACCACTACAGGACCTTCGCTAAGACCCCTGAAGCCCTAGTCGGCTACGTCACTGGCGTGACGGTCAGGCACCCCTGCACCGGCGGTGAAGCGTGGGCCTTCAACGGCACGGAAAACCTAGAAGGCACCACGCTTAGCAACAGCCTTCCGTGGCACATCCGCTATGAATCATTTGGCGGCACGCTACCGAACATAACCGAAATTAACCAGAGACTGATCGGTTCAAGATTCCTAGTGAAGGCTACGTTCCTCGGCGTTACCGTCAGGTGCACCTACACCACAACTAGCGCCCAACCGGCGACTGGTCCTGCGAGACGCGAAGTTGGCACAAGGACACTGACCGAACTCGAAGCCGGTGGCGAAATATCGTCTGAAACCGGTGGATGCCCAAGGGGCAGGTTCCTCGGCGCCGGTCCGATCACGACGCCCACGGGCGCCAGGATCACCGTCACCCTAATATAAGCACCAAGTCTGACCAGAAGTTGCACGGGGGTCCGAATTAGCGGCCCCCGTGCTCATTCTTCCTGAGTTCTTGCCACTACCCTCCAAGCATCAGGCCGCCGATATAGACATCGGCTTCGCGCGTGCGGGAGGTGGTTTCCGCCGAGCGGGCCTCCGGTAGAGCGCCGCGCTGCCGCTCGACATCCCTCGAACCGGGACCGAACTTAAGTTTGGGGCCGGTTCTAGCGGCCAAGCGCGCAGACCCCGGGGCGAGCGACGGTTCCGTACCGATACGGTCGTCGTCACCGCGCTAAGAAGGTCTTTCAACATGAGCGGAGCCTTCTGAAGCAGAGGATGGCGCAGGCGAGCGTGAGGAACGCCTGGTGGATCTGGGGTCACGTTCGTAGCCGCTGCGGAGCCGGCGGAAGCTGTGGAGGTGCGCGAAGCCGCGTTCGACGACCCAGCGTTCGCGGCCGAGGTGGGAGCCGTGCTCGACGCCGCGCTTGGCGATGACGGGCTTGATCCCGCGAGCCCAGAGCAGCCGGCTGTACTTGTCGTGGTCATAGCCGCGATCGCCCAGGAGACGATCGGGCTTGCGGCGGGAGCGGCCGCGCTTTCCAGCGACCGGCCGCGCGTGGAGGTTCTCTAGGAGCGGGATCAGCTACACCCAGCCTCCGCAGGCGGCCCCCGATCAGACTAGAAATAATCATGGCTCTGGTTTCAGCACTTAGATCTAGCGTCCGTCCATGAGTTTCCGGCGACGCCGGCCGACTCTGGGTCTCCCGTTCGACTTCTTACCGTGGCTTCGACAGCCACTTCCTGGGCGTTAGCGTCCTAGCCGGGCCAGACAACCAGCGCGACGCCGCGGCCATTGTCATTCGGCGAGCGCAATCACTTAGTTTAGTTTTGCTCTCTATAGGGCGGCGGTACTAAGCACTAGTTCGATTGGAGGGTGATCCCAGCGACACCGGCGCATACTCAATGCGGGGACGACGCTTCCGTACACAACGGGGCCGGCCCCCATTACATCAACGTTGTTGACCTATACCCTAAGGAGACAACGCGGACACGCAGCAAGCTCCTGCTGACTGCCCTCACCGCCGCCTTCGTCATGGCCGCAGCCGTGGGCACCGCCAGCGCTGGGCGCTTCTCCAGCAGTGAACAGAGGTTTAGCGTCACCTGGTCCAGCCTCGAACTCTCTGGCTTCGCCACCAGTATAAGGTGTGCTGTGACGATCGAAGGCTCGTATCATTACAGGACGTTGCGAAGACTCCTGAAGCGCTAGTCGGCTATGTCACTGGCGCAATGATCAGGCATCCGTGCACCAGGGTGGAAGTTTGGGTATACAACGGGAATTGAAAACCTAGAAGGCACGGTCCTCCCGACCAGCCTCCCGTGGCACATCCGCTACGAAGGCCTCGGCGGCACCCTACCGAACTAAGCGGGAAGTACTCACTAGGACTCTGACGGAACTCGAAGCTCAGGGCACCGTAAGGTCTGAAACCGGCGGCTGCCCGAGCGGCACCTTCTCCGGCAATGGCCCGATCACGACGCCCGCCGGCGACAGGATCACCCTCTCCCTAATATAGTCGACTAGTCTGAGACCAAGGATCGGGACCGCGGTTGCGGTCCCGATCTCGGTTCAGCAGTCGCGCGTTAGCCACGCACCCGCCGGCGGCGGCGCACAGCGAACCCGCCAAATACGAGTCCCGCCACCATACCCATCAAGGAAAGCGCCGCCCCCACCCGCAGCCCCGGCACCCGATAACGCCACTCCACCACGTGCGATCCGGCCGGCAGGGCCACCCCGCGCATCACGTCGTTGACCCGCACCGGCGCGGCGTTGTGACCATCGACCTGGACGCTCCAGCCCGGTGCCCAACTGTCGTTCAGCACCACCAGCCCCGGCCTGTCCAGCTCCGCGTGGAGCGCAACGTCGGCGTTCGAGCGGTCGACGACCGAGACGCGGCCGGTCGACCCGCCCGCGCGGCCGGTCGACCCGCCCGCGCGGCCGGTCGACCCACTGCCGCCCGCAACACCAGCGACCCCCGCACCACCCAACGCCCCCGTCCCCTCCGGACCCCGCTCCACCACCGCTTCCCGCCGCGGGTCGAACCCGGCTTCGACGAGCGTCGCGACCGTCCCCGCCTCGCCTTCAACCACCCGCACCCGCGCGGGCACGAGGGCCCGCGGCGCCGCCCGGTCATTCGAAAAGACCCGCGCGTCTATCCCGTCGTACGCGCGCCTGAGCCCCCGGAGCGCTTCTTCGCCCGTTCCGCCGTTCCCGAGTTCTGTGCCGGGGTTTGTCACGAGGTACCGCGCCCCCAGCACGCTCATCACCTGCAGCGCCGCCGGGCTCACCAATTCCATCGTCAGGGTCGCCCAGTCGAGCTGTTCCGGTTCGGCGGTCCGCCAGAAACGCAAGTAGCGACCTGAGGGCTGGGGCGGGTCGTAGCCGCGGATGTCGCGCAAGCCGTATGTCAGGTCCCAGTCGTTCGTGAGCGCTTCTTCAACCCCGACTATCCGCCCCTCCGCCTCATGCTTCTGCAGGAACGCGATTGCGTCCGTCCGCGGCAGGATCACCTTCGACGCCGGCCCCATCGGCTGGTAGCCGTGGGCGAAGTGCAGCATGTCGAACGCCGCCAGCAGCACGATCCCCGCAGCGACCCATACACGCCGCTCCGGCCACCGCCGCGCGGCCAGCAGCGCCAGCCCCACCCCGAGCGCGAGCAGCAGGAACCACGCGACGCTCGTCACCGCCAGCACCGCATCCGTCGCAAAGTCCTTGCCGCTCACGAAGTGCACGACCGTGTCGCCGAGTGCCGTCGCGCCGCCCCTCTCAGCGGTCGCCGCCACCAGCCCCACCACACCGGCCAACCCCGCTGCGACGAGCACGCCCAGCCGCCGGCGATCCCCCGCCGGCCGCTCGAGCAGCGCCTCCAGCCCGAACGCCGCCAGCACCGACATCCCCATCGCCCACACGAAGTGCAGCCGCTGGTTCTGCACCTGTTCGAACAGCGGCAGGTGCGTGATGAGCTGCCACAGCCCCGGGAAGTGCAGCGGGATCGCCAGCCCGAGCACCGCCAGCACGACGAACGGGCCCTTGCTGCGCCAGCGCCCCCCGGCCGCCGCGCCGACGAGCGCGAGCAGCAGCCCGACCGTCCCCGCGTAGAACGTGCGCTCGTTGTAGTTCAACGGCACGAACAGCCGCGCCGAGACCCGCGTGATCGGTCCCCGCGTCTCGTGCGCGCTCGGCCGGCCCCACCAGTCCGGGAACACGACCGTGCGGATCGCCGAAAACGGCATCTGCGTCCCCGGCAGCGTCCCGCGGCCGTGCGCGCGCGCCGCCGTGCCGACCGTCCCGTGCGTCGAGAGCGCCTCCGGCACCAGCATGAACGCCATCAGCAGGCTCCCGAGCGCCAGCCCGCCGGCCGCGAGCCCGAACGGCACCAGCCGCCGCCCAAGCGGCACGTCGCGCGGCAGGAACGCCGCCCGCAGCAGCGCGTACATCCCGACCGCCGCCATCAGGTGCACCTGCATCCCCGGATGCCCGCCGCCGAGCCCGATCGCGGTCGCCAGCGCCAGCCCCAGCAGCGCCCCGAGCCGCCCACCGCCCTCGCGGCGGTAGATCCGCTCGACGAGCCACAGCATCCACGGCAGCAGCGCCGCGACCGCCGGCAGCGTCTCGTGCGTCAGCCACACGATGTTGATCGCGCTGAAGCTGAAGCAGACCCCCGCCAGCAGCGCGGGCAGGAAGCCGAGCCGCAGCTCGCGCACGAGCAGGTAGCTGCCGAAGCCCGCCGCCCACAGCTTCAGCGCCGCGCCGACGCCGATCCCGTAGTTGAGCGGCAGGATCCACAGCGGCAGGCTGAAGATCGAGAACAGGCCCGTCTGCGGGTTCGACCACAGCGGGATGCCGCCCAGCACGTACGGGTTCCACGACGGGAACGTCCCTTCGTGCAGCATCTTGCGCACGAGGAAGCGCCACGGGTAGTCGGCCGTCGGCACGTCCGACAGCAGCGGGTTCAGGTACCTGCCGACGTCGTCCGGCGCGAACGCCTTCCACGGCGTCGACCCGTACAGCACCGAGAGCGGCGACAGCAGCTCGCCGCGCACGAGCGCGGGCCACAGGTACACGAGCACGAACAGGCCGAACAGCAGCGCGGCCGCGATGTTCGGATGCGCGAACAGGTACCGCGACGGGGCGCTCGAGCGCAGTGTCTGCGCGAGCGCTCCGCCGCGGGCGCCGCTGCCTCCCCCAGGCGCATGCCGCCCCCTCGGCCGCGCCGGCCGCGTCGCTTGGCTCCCCCGGGCCATGAGGCGATCCTCGCACAACCAGACGCCTCGATGTGCACCTTAACGGGCGGGCTGATCTACCGCCACCCTGGTTGACACCGCGCCATATAATTGCTGGGGATCGTCCGCACTCGAAGCTTCGTGGGGGAGCGGCGGGCGACATCCGCAGCGCGGTCTGTCAGGCGTCGGGGAGCGACGCCCGGCAGCCGCTGCCCGTCCACGGCCCTGGGGGACCGCACACGCCATGCGCTCAGCGTTCGCACAGACCCTGCTCGACCTCGCCGCCGAGGACGAGCGGATCGCCCTGCTCACGGGCGATCTCGGCTTCGCCGTGCTCGAGCCGTTCGCCGAGCGCTTCCCGGACCGCTTCTGGAACGCCGGCGTCGCCGAGCAGAACATGGTCGGGCTCGCGACCGGGCTCGCCGAGGCCGGCTACACGCCCTACGTCTACTCGATCGCGACGTTCGCCTCGATGCGCGGCTACGAGTTCGTGCGCAACGGGCCGATCCTGCACGAGCTGCCGGTCCGCGTCGTCGGCGTCGGCGGCGGGATGGACTACGGCCACAACGGCGTCACGCATTACGCGCTCGAGGACGCCGGGATCATGCGCGTGCAGCCGGGGATCGCGGTCGTCGCGCCGGCGGACCCCGAGCAGACGCGCGCCGCGCTGCCGGCGCTGCAAGAGCTGCCGGGCCCGGTCTACCTGCGCTTGGGCAAGGAGTCTCAGCCAGTTCCGGGTCTCGACGGGCGCTTTGCGCTCGGACGCGCCGAGCGGATCGGCGACGGCCGCGACATCGCCCTCGTCGCGCTCGGCGGCATGGCCTCGACGGCAGTCGAGGCGGCCGAGCGGCTCGCCGCCGACGGCGTCGACGCGTCCGTGCTCGTCGTCTCCAGCCTCAACCCGGCGCCGACCGAGGACCTCGCCGAGGCGCTCGCCGAGGTCCCGCTCGCGCTGAGCGCCGAGGCGCACTATGTCAACGGCGCGCTCGGCTCGCTCGTCGCCGAGACGATCGCCGAGCACGGCCTCGGCTGCCGCCTCGTGCGCGCCGGCCTGCGCGCGATGCCGATCGGCGCGACCGGCAGCCGCCCGCACCTCTACGAGCGTCACGGGCTCGCGCCCGAGCAGCTCGCCGCGAGCGCCCTGCGCGCGCTCGACGGCGCATCCGCACCCGTCACGACCGGAGCCACGCACCCACGATGACCGACACCGTCACGCCGTTGGTACGGCAACTGATCAACGAGCCGGACCGCATCAACAGTTATCTCGATCGGATTCCCGGCGCCCAGCTGCTGGCGCCCTATCGGGAGATGCTGCTCATGAAGGC
>Ga0105246_10002228_pt1 | contig 11700 bp, 12 predicted proteins | sample KBSM64metaG_FD_99694 | JGI IMG/M metagenome (GOLD analysis project Ga0105246, IMG submission 99694) | Miscanthus rhizosphere microbial communities from Kellogg Biological Station, Michigan, USA - KBS M6-4 metaG | ecosystem: Host-associated > Plants > Roots > Rhizosphere > Soil | place...
CGACAAGTCCATGGAAGCGGTCAGCTACTACGCGATCCAGGCTTCCTGCGACCTGGCCGACGAGCGCGGCGCCTACGAGACGTTCCAGGGTTCGCTGTGGTCCAAGGGCATCCTGCCGCTGGACTCGCAACAGATCCTGATCGAGCAGCGTGGCCAGAAGTACATCGATGTTGACCTGAATGAATCCCTGGACTGGGCGCCGGTACGTGCCCGCGTACAGAAAGGCATTCGTAACTCCAACATCATGGCCATCGCACCGACCGCAACCATCGCCAACATCACTGGCGTGTCGCAGTCGATCGAACCGACCTACCAGAACCTGTATGTGAAATCGAACCTGTCGGGCGAGTTCACCGTGATCAACCCGTACCTGGTCCGCGACCTGAAAGCCCGTGGCCTGTGGGACTCGGTGATGATCAACGACCTGAAGTATTACGACGGTTCCGTGCAACAGATCGAGCGCATCCCGCAGGAACTCAAAGAGCTCTATGCAACCGCGTTTGAAGTGGACACCAAGTGGATCGTTGACGCCGCCAGCCGTCGTCAGAAGTGGATCGACCAGGCGCAGTCGCTGAACCTGTACATCGCCGGCGCTTCGGGCAAGAAGCTCGACGTGACCTACCGCATGGCGTGGTACCGTGGCCTGAAAACCACCTACTACCTCCGTGCCCTGGCCGCGACCAGCACCGAGAAGTCGACCATCAACACTGGCAAGCTGAATGCTGTTTCCAGCGGCAACCATGGTGATGACTCGGTACTGGCCGCGCCAGCCGGCCCGGCGCCGGTGCCTAAGGCTTGTGCGATTGATGAGCCGGATTGCGAAGCTTGCCAATAAGCTGAGCAACGCCGGGGTTACCGGGATTAAAAAAACCGACCGCCTTAGACTTGTCTAAGGCGGTCGGTTTTTTCGTTATTACGCTAGATAAGAGCGAAAGCATTAGGCTGATCAGGCCTTCCGGCGCGCCCTCCCCACAACTCAAGACGGCCGCCGATTACGGCCATTGAGTGTTTTCCGTCATCGACAACGCCCAGCACCCCACCGCCTGCCAATTCCGCACTTGAAGAAGACCTGTAAAGACCTTTGAGTCCAAGCCGGTCGAGTGCTTCAGTGCTCCACTCACCGTCGTTCAAAGTCTGTGTGGCCGTAAAAAAACTCGCCAGCGCGCGATCATCATTATTTTCCATTTGAGCGCGCTTGGCGCTGGCGGCATACAGGAAATTGGCGTCCGTCATCATGGCCGGATCATCGCCCCTGAACCGTGCTTGCCGTGCCGCCATCTGCAATTCGCCTCTGCTCAAATACAGCTGAAACCCATCACGCATCTGCACTTCATAACCATCACCGGCCATTTTCACATCTTTGAAAATATCGGTGGGTTTTTGACCAAATTTCATCATTGCGACTTTAATCGCTGAGACCGTAACGCAGTTGCCATCCGGCCCCTGACAAAAACCACTCCAGATATTGCCGGGCTCCTTGCCCATACCGGGTTTCTTACCTGGGTTGCTTTTGTCCGGCTTGTAGTCAGCGTGAAACGCGCCCTCGGTAAACGGCTTGTCGCTCATGGACTCCGCAGTGCCGTAATTACTCGGATCGACTTCTCTGCCTTGGAACCCGCGATATGACGGTGGTGAGGGGGTCGGCGGTGCTGGAGAAGGCGGTGGAACAGACTCATCTGCAAACAGCTCCGGAAACAGAGCCTTCAAGAACGCCAACCAAGCCGCATCGGCGTCTTTCTTGAGCTGCTCGAGAATCGCCTTGAATGTCTCGTCCCCCAACTTCTCACGCAGCGCATTCAACTTGTCGCGCGTGTCCTGAACTGTCTGCGTCTTGCCCGACTGCTGCGCCTCAAACAGTTGGTCAAGCAGGGTTTTAACCGTTGCCTTGTCGGCGTCAGGCGCCACCGGTTTCGACTGATCCGCAACCCTGCCTGGTAGCGGTCCTGCACGCTTGCTATCGGCTGCGAAAACACCCGTACCCCACATATCCCCGCCCCCTATGATGGCTGAACCTCTCGGCTATGATCCGATCAGTGGCAAGGCGGGCATGTCGCGTTCCGTGTGGCGCGTGTCTGCGCGTAACCCTATATGTCGCCGGCACTTTTCCTACGGGCACAAAAAAGCCCCTCTTACGAGGGGCTTCTTGTGGAGCGCCGGCGCATTACGTCATCTGAATGATGGTCTGCATGATGGTGCTCTGGGTGGAGATGGTCTTGGCGTTCGCCTGGTAGTTGCTCTGTGCCTTGATCAGGTCCACCAACTCATTAGTCAGGTTGACGTTGGAGTTCTCCAGGGAGTTGGCCACGATCGAGCCCAGAGTGCCGGATTGCGGGGTGTCATAACCCGGTTGGCCCGACGCGAAGGTTTCTTTCCAGGTGGTGCTGCCGGCGGGTTGCAGGCCTTGTTCGTTGTTGAAGCTGGCCAGCGAGATCTGGCCGATAGCCTTGCTCTGCTGATTGCTGAAAGTGGCGAACAACACGCCGCTGCCGTCGATCTTCAGGCCGGTGATCTGGCCGGTGGCATAGCCATCGGTCACCGGAGGGTTACGGTAGGTGGCCGAGTTGTACTGAGTGATGTTGGCCATGTTGACCGCAATCCCACCCGGGTTGGCGTTCGCACCGTTGGCCTTCCACACTCCATTGGTCACCGTACCCGGGACCCAACCGGCAACGGTGAGGGTCTTATCGGATACACCACCGGTCACCACACTGGTGAGTTTGCCCGCGCCATCGAAGGTCAGGGTCGACGCCACAGGTGGGGTCGATGGGGTGCCCGTGGGGGAAGAACCGTCAGGGTTGCGGCCGTCGATCAGGGTGTAGGCATTCCACTTGTTGCCGTCGGTTTTCACCAGGTACTGCACCATCGGGTGAGCGTTGCCCTGGGAATCGTACAAGGTGGTGCTGTATTGCGTGGTAAAGGTGTCGGTCTTGGTGGGATCGAATGGCTTGGCCGTTTGGTCGATCACCGGCTCCGAGGAGTTCAGGTTACTGGCGGAGTCCACTTTGGTGGAGGCCTTGGGCGGCAGGTTCGTCAGGTTCAGTTGCAGGTCGGTCAGGCCGCCCTTGTTGATTTTGCCGTTATCATCCGCCGCGTAGCCTTGCAGGCGCGAGGTACCGCTGTTGTTGGTGATGTAGCCGTCTTTGTCGGCACGGAACGCACCGCTGCGGGTGTATTCCAGCGAACCGTCACTGCCCTTCTGCACGAAGAAACCGCCGCCCTGGATCGCCATGTCCAGGATGCCGCCGCTGCCATTCACGTCACCCTGGGTGAATTGCTGCGACACCGCCGCCAGGTTCACGCCATTGCCGATGCTGTTCTTCCCGGTGCCCAGTTTGGACGCCGCGTAGATGTCCGCGAACTCTGCACGGGACGACTTGAAGCCAGTGGTGGCAACGTTGGCGATGTTGTTGCCGGTCACGTCCAGTTGTTTGTTGGCCGCATAGAGGCCGCTAAGGCCGATATTAAAAGACATGTTTCTCTCCCTCTGCCGATGTTAGCCGGCTCTATGTACCGATAGTCTGAATTTGCGACAGCTTGACGCTGCCCATGCCACCTGCAAGGTTCAACAGCATTTCGCCACCTGTCTTGCTCAGCGTCACGCTGGTCACCGTTGCCGGCAGTGAAGTAGCCAGGGCAACCGCGTCGCCCTTGTCGCTCTTGGCGGAGGCCGCGAAGGTGTAAGTGCCGGCTGGGGCGACCTCACCCTTATCGTTTTTGCCATCCCAGATGAAGTCCGACGAACCCGCGCTCTGGGCGCCCATATCGAGGGTGCGCACCACGTTGCCGTCCTTGTCGGTGATCTTGATCGAGACGTTGCCCGTTGCCGCCGTTACCGCCACCGATCCGTTCATGCTCTTGCTGGTATCGACCAGTGCCTTGTCGGTCTGGGTGATGATCGAACGTCCCACCAGCGACGAAGCCTGCAGCGCCTGCGACGAGCTGAAGTTGCTCGATATGTTGTTTACCGAGTCGTTCAGGGTGTTGATGCCTTCCAGGCTGCTGAACTGGGCCAACTGGGCCACGAAGGCGCCGTTGTCCTGTGGCGACAACGGGTTCTGGTTTTTCAGCTGGGTGACCAGCAGTTGCAGGAATGCATCCTTGCCCAACGCCTGGTTGCCGGTGGCAGCCTTGGAAACATTCGCTACATTGTTTGAAGCGTCCTTGACCTTGGAGTTGAACAGGTCCTGGACTGCCGTGTTGTTTGAAGTATCAACGATGGCCATTATTCGGCGCCCCTTATCACTGACCCAGGGTCAGGACCTTCTGCATCATGGTTTTGGCGGTGTTCATCATTTCCGCGTTGGTCTGGAACGAACGGCTGGCGGAAATCATGTCGGCCATCTCCTCGACCACGTTGACGTTGGGGTAGTAGACATAACCCTTTTCGTTCGCTGCCGGATGGTTCGGCTCGTAACGCGCTTCGAGGTTGCTCTGGTCCTCGACCACACCCAGCACCTGCACGCCTTGCCCGGCGGCATCCTGGTTCTGGAACAGCGAATCACTGCCGCCGCCCTGCCCACCCTGGAACATGGTGGCAAATACCGGATGACGGGCGCGGTAAGTCTGGTCAATGCTCGAAGACACGGTCTCGGCGTTGGCGATGTTACTGGCGACGGTGTTCAAACGCGTGGTCTGCGCGCTCATGCCACTGCCGGCAATATTGAAAACACTGGACAGGGACATGGCTTATTCTCCACGCAGGGCTGACATCAGCCCTTTGAATTTGCTGTTGAGCAGGGTGAAGCTGGCCTGGCAGTTCACCGAGTTTTCGGCGTAGTTCGATTGTTCCAGTTGAGCATCAACGGTGTTCTGGTCGATCGACGGCTGCATCGGCGTGCGATACAGCAACGACTCGTCACCACTGCTCAGGCCTTGCGCTTCAATATGACGGCTGTTGGTCATGTTCAAGGCGAAGGCGCCGTTTTTGGTCTTGTCCTGCTGTGCGGCGAGCACGGCGGAGAAGTCCAGGTCCCGAGCCTTGTAGTTCGGGGTGTCGGCGTTGGCAATGTTGTTGGCCAGGACTTCGGCACGCTGGGCGCGGAAGCCCAGGGCTTTTTCGTGGATACCGAGCGCTTTATCGAAGCTGATGCTCATGGCGGAAACCTTTAGGCTGACCTGCTGTTCGTTAGCAAGGTTATAGCAAGGTGCATGCCAATATGACCAAGCCCCGTATATCAAGGGCTTGCAGAGAAATTGCCGGCGGCAATGCCAGAAAAGCGGCAAGTGCTTTCCGCGTGGCGCCAGTAAAGCGGCAATGGAAGGATTGCCGCTACCGTTGAAAGTGCCGCGAAACAAATGTGGGAGGGGGCTTGCCCCCGATAGCGGTGTGTCATGTCATGAATAGCTGACTGACCCACCGCCATCGGGGGCAAGCCCCCTCCCACATTTTTTACCGGGTAAATGTTGTTATTTGGCCTGGTAGATGATTCCCGGGCTGCACTGCACCATCTGGTAGTGGTCCGGCAAGCCGTTCAAGGCTTCCGACGCGCCGAGGAATAGATACCCGCCGCGCTTGAGCGTGCCATGGATGCGCAAAAGGATGTCCTTCTTCACTTCGGCCGAGAAGTAGATCAGCACGTTGCGGCAGAACACCATGTCGAACTTGCCCAGGCTGGCGTAGCTGTCGAGCAAGTTGAACGAGCGGAACTCGACGCGGTTCTTGATTGGCGCCTTGATCGCCCAGCGCCCTGCCCCCTTCGGGTCAAAATAGCGCTGCAACCGCTCCTGGGACAGGCCTCGGCCCAGGGCCAGGCTGTCGTACTCACCGGTCTTGCAGTTGGTGAGCATGCTGCCGGACAGGTCCGTCGCCACAATTTGCGCGCCGGCTTTCAACTGGCCCATGTTGGTCCGCTCGAACTCGTCGATGGTCATGGAGATCGAATAAGGTTCCTGTCCCGAGGAGCATGCCGCCGACCAGATGCGCAGGCGCTGGCCCGGGCTGGCCTTGATGGCTTCGGGCAGGACTTTGTTCTTGAGCACCTCAAAGGGGTAGGTATCGCGAAACCATAAGGTTTCGTTGGTGGTCATGGCATCGACCACCATCTCCTTGAGCCCGCTGCGCGGCTGTCCCTGGATACGCTGGACCAACTCACCCAGGGACTTGATGCCCTGCTGTTCCATCAGCTTGTTGAGACGGCTGGATACCAGGTACTGCTTGTTTTCACCGAGCAATATGCCACAGGCTTTTTCCAGGAAGACCCGGAACTGTTCGAAATCCAAATTACCCGTAGACAATGGTACCGCCTCTTAAATCGTGTGACCGCCAGGAGAAATGCCCCTAGCCGTGATCTGCTGCCTTGATCCGGTCGACTACCCGGGATGCGAGGTCATCAGGCCGGAATTTGGCCAGGAAGTCATCTGCACCGACCTTCTTGACCATGGCCTGATTGAATACCCCCGACAATGAAGTATGCAGGATGATGTGCAATTTTTGCATGCGTGGATCGTTGCGTATTTCAGCCGTGAGGGTGTATCCGTCCATTTCCGGCATTTCAATGTCGGAAATCATCATCAGGAACTCTTCTTCCGGCTTCTTGCCCTCGTCCACCAACTTGCGCAGGTAATCCAGGGCCTGGCGCCCATCATTAAGGGCGACGACCTCGACGCCAACGGTTTGCAGGCAACGCGTGACCTGTTTGCGCGCGACAGAGGAGTCGTCCACGGTCAACACGCGCAGGGATACCGCCTTGTGTGCCGTCTCGGCATCCACGACCCCGACGGAAATCGTTTCCGAGGTGGGCGCAACCTCGGCGAGGATTTTCTCCACGTCGATGATTTCCACCAACTGGTTATCCACCCGCGTCACCGCCGTGAGGTAATGATCGCGCCCGGTGCCCTTGGGCGGCGGATGAATCTCTTCCCAGTTCATGTTGACGATACGTTCCACCGAGCGCACCAGAAACCCCTGGGTCTTGGTGTTGTACTCGGTAATGATCACGAACGGGCTCTCGCGGTCCTGCAAACCAGAGGACCCGGTGGCCATTGCCAAGTCAAGAATGGGGATGGTCGCGCCACGTATATTGGCCACGCCACACACCACCGGACTGGACTTGGGCATGATCGTCAGTTTGGGACACTGCAGCACTTCGCGCACTTTAAACACGTTGATCCCGTACAGCTGCTTGCCGTCCAGGCGAAAAAGCAACAACTCCAGGCGATTCTGCCCTACCAGCTGTGTGCGCTGGTTTACTGAATCCATTACACCTGCCATGCCCAGACTCCTAAATCCCAGAGGTACGATGCGTACCCAACACTAAACGGCACGAGCTTTGCTATTTGGTTGGCTATGGATATTAAAACGACAGTTTCCCGACGCGCTTGCCGCCCAAAGTATCGCAGATTGCTCTGCGCCGCGATGGCGCTGCTTGTCTGGGGCGTGGGCGTCACCGCTCGCGCCGACAACGTCACCCTGCCTGATCTCCTTATCGGCGTCACCCAGGGCTTTCTTGAATACACTGTAGAAGATTATCTGGAGACCACCCAGACACCGGGGCGCTATGAGATCCAGGTCAAACAGTTGGACCCGCGCCTGCGCATGCCGATGTGTGACAAGGAATTGACAGCCACCCTGGAAAGCCCGGCCCAGCCGATTGGCCGTGTCACCGTAAAAGTACGCTGTGAAGGCGCCTCACCCTGGACGGTGTTTGTACCGGCTCAAGTCAAATTGTTCCGCGACGTCGTCGTGGTGGCACGGCCGTTGAAGCGCACCGGCATCATTGGCGATGACGACGTTGCACTGCGTGAACGGGATATCAGCCTGATCAACCAGGGTTACTTGACCTCTCTGGACCAGGCGATCGGGCAGCGGCTCACCCGACCAGTGGTCACCGATCAGGTGATTACCCTGGTTCACCTGGAGCAGGCTGAAGTCATTCGTAAAGGTGATCAGGTGGTGATTTCCGCCAGCAGCGGCGGGTTGAACGTAAAAATGCCGGGTGAAGCGCTGTCCAACGGTGGCATGAGCGAACAGATTCGCGTCAAGAACCTCAACTCCAACCGTGTGATCAAGGCGCGAGTGACAGCTCCGGGCCAAGTCGAGGTGGCGTTATAGATGACTGGTACGGGGCGCCAGGTTTTCCTACACTGTGCATAGAGTGCTCCGTGCGGAGATTTATTGTCATTCGCGCCTAAAGTTTGTCCGGGTATTGCCGAAAACATGGCAAGCGTCCAAATACCCAGAGGTTTTTTGATCATGGTCATCGATTTCAGCCGTTTAAATAACACCCCGACGACGTCAGGCACTACGCGTACTGCCGGCAAGGAAAACGTAGAAGCCAAGTCCCAGCCCCTGCCGGTCAAGGCAGAGCAGGCGAGTGCGAGCCAGAGTGGGGAGTCGGTACACCTGAGTAATGAGGCTCAGCAGTTGCAGAAGGTCACTGACTCGCTGCGCGATCAACCGGTTGTCAATAAAGCCCGCGTGGCCGAGTTGAAACAGGCCATCGCCGATGGCAGTTACACAGTCGACAGCAACCGTGTAGCCAGCAAGCTGCTCAACTTCGAAGCCGAGCGCTAGGCAAAGGCCTGCGCTGGGCTTCTGGACGCTTAAAACCCAAGGCCAGCCATGCACCACGACGAACATTTGCTTCAACTGATCATTGATGATCTGGCGCCGACGCAACAATTGCTCGAGCTGCTAAAAGAAGAGTCCCTGGCCCTGTATGGCCGGGATATGCCTTTGCTCGAAGAAATACTCGCGCGCAAACAATCGCTGATTGTGCTGCTCGAACAGCACGGCAAGAAGCGCAGCGAGATCCTCAACAGCCTGGGCCTGCCCGCCGATCACGACGGCCTGGCACAGTTGGCAAGCCATTCCTCGGTCGGCGATCAGTTGCTGACGCAAAGCAAAGCGCTCAATCACCTGCTCACCCAGTGCCAGGAAGCCAATCTGCTCAACGGCCAGTCGATTCAGCTACAGCAAGCCACCACGGCCAATCAGTTACGTATTCTTCACGGCGGCGAGCCTCCGGCCCTGTATAACGCCCAGGGGTCCACTTCACGCCTGGTCAAGCCAAGCACCCGCAGCCAAGCCTGACAGCGGTTCAAAGCGCGGCCTATCCAAGGTGCGCTACATACTGGCAAAATGCCGGTTCTTGCGTGTAGTCGTATTTTCCTGGAGATGGAACAACCGTGTTCAACGCCCTTAATGCGGAAGATGCACCGCAGCCACCAAAGGTTCTTACCACACCTTTGGAAATCGCCAGCACGCTGCGGATGCTCCAGGAAAGCCATGATCCATTGATCATCACTTTCCACGAACGCAGCCAACGCTTCCAAAGCTACCTTGTGGACATCGACCGGGACAGCAAGACGCTGGTACTGGACGAAATGATTCCGCGTGACGGTGAACGTCACCTCGAAAGTGGCGAACCCTTCCGCGTCGAAGGTTTTCATGACGGCGTCCGAGTCGCCTGGGACAGTAACGGCACGCTGAGCATCAGCGAGAAGGATGGTCACCGTATCTATAGTGGCAGCATGCCCGGTGAGGTGGTCTATCATCAGCGTCGCAATGCATTTCGCGCAGCACTGAAATTGGCGCAGTTGGTCAATATCGAATTGGGCGGCGAAAAGCTCAAGGCTCCGGTCAACGGCAAGTTGCTGGACATTTCCGCCACTGGATGCAAATTGCGCTTTGAAGGCGACATTGCCGAACGCCTGCAACTCGGGCAGGTCTACGACCGCTTCATCGCCGCGCTGCCATTCGGCAATATGACTACCGCTGTCGAGTTGCGTTACCTGCATTTCGAAGACAGGATCAACACTACGTTTGCCGGCGTGCGCTTTCATAACATGAGCGGTTTGGTGCAGCGCCAGGTAGAACGCTTTGTGTATCAGCTGCAGCGTGAAGCTCGACGCTTCGACAAGGACGACGACTTTTAAGCCTCGAACGCTGAAGTGAAAACGGGCAGACCCTGATAGGGTCTGCCCGTTTTTCGTTCAGGGACGCGCTCGGCTCAAGTCGTGGGGATGGTCTTCCGAGTCTGTCGACTCAGGCGCCATCTCGACAGCCGGCTCGTCGACGGCAGGGTCCGGTTCAGGAACAGTGGCCTGCATCTGCTCTTGCACCACCTGTTCATCTACGCGCGGGTCAAGGGCTGCCACCAACGGCGAGCTGGACATACTGTCAGGCATGGCGACGTGATGCAGCGGCGCATCGTCTACCTGATGCAAGTTGGTCACCGCCTTCGGCCGTATGCGCCATACCAGGATCAACGCGCAGAGGCTGAAAAACGCGTACAGCATCTGGCTGCCGAACAGCTTCATCACCACACCTGCCAGAAGCGGGCCGATACTGGCGCCCACGCCGTAAGTCACCAGCAACATGGCCGTCAGCGAGACCCGGCGATCACCTTCTACGTGGTCGTTGGAAAAAGCCACGGCCAACGGGTACAGACAAAACTGCACAAGTGAACAAAAGAAGCCCGCCACGAACAGCACTTCCAACGGAACCTGAGTCATGATCGCCAAGGGCAATGCCGCCACTGCCAGGCACAAGGCAAAGCAGCGGATCAGCAAGGCGCGGTCATAGCGGTCGGACAACCAGCCCAGCGGCCACTGCACGAGCAGTCCCGCAAAAATGCAGGAGCCCATGAACAAACCGACTTGCTCGGTCGTCAACCCCTGCTGGGAGGCATAGAGCGGCGCCAGGCCATAGAACGAGCCCACGATCAGTCCAGCCCCCAGCACCGTGCTGAGGGACTGTGGCACGCGCTTGATAAAGAAACGCGGCTCCATCGGCGCCGGATGCAGCGGCGCCGGGTGAATACGTCGGGTCATGGCCACCGGCACCAGGCACAGGGCAAAGCACAGCGCGACCAGCATCAGCAGTTCAAGCCCCAGATGGGGATGCATCACCAGTATCAGTTGGCCCAGCACCAGACCGAGGTAGGAAGCGATCATATAGCCGCTGAACACCACGCCACGCTGCTTGGCCTCCGCCTGCTCATTGAGCCAGCTTTCAATGACCATGTACTGGCACATCATCCCCAGGCCCACGATCACCCGCAGGACGATCCAGGCAGGCAGCCAATCGATCAAACCGTGACCCAGCACAGCCGCGCCGACGATCCCGGCGCAGGTCGCGTAGGCGCGTATATGCCCGACACGAGCGATCAAGCGGTGCCCGATCTTGCCGCCCAGCACCAGGCCAAAGTAGTTGGCCGCCATCAACGCACCCACCCACAGGCTGTCGACATGGTCAGCCGCCAGTCGCAAGGCTAAATAGGTACTGAGCAGGCCGGAGCCGATCAGCATCATCAAGGACGCGAAATAAAGGGCTCGAAAAGATTTCCAGATCTGGCGCATCGGCGTTCCGAGCGGCTCCTTGCAGTGAGGGGACAGGGCTATCGCATGATAGTCCGCGTTGGTCGGGTCCGGACAGGCGGCATTAGCCTTTTCCAGGGATTATTTTGCTTAAGCTCAGACGCTGACTGCGTGGCTGCAAGGTACATAGCGGGCAGATAAATATACAGCGCACCACCTGTGAACCTAGATCATGTGCAAGGTTCGACTGGTGTTTGGATATCTGCGATAAAAGCCCTGAATAGAGCGTTCCATAGAGGGCGAGTCTGTTCGATGCGCAGGCTTTTCGAGCGCCCAAAACAAAACCCCTGTTTGCGTTAGCAAACAGGGGTTCTGGAATTTAATCTTGACGATGACCTACTCTCACATGGGGAAACCCCACACTACCATCGGCGATGCATC
>Ga0105246_10002230_pt1 | contig 11691 bp, 10 predicted proteins | sample KBSM64metaG_FD_99694 | JGI IMG/M metagenome (GOLD analysis project Ga0105246, IMG submission 99694) | Miscanthus rhizosphere microbial communities from Kellogg Biological Station, Michigan, USA - KBS M6-4 metaG | ecosystem: Host-associated > Plants > Roots > Rhizosphere > Soil | place...
GCACCCCAAAGGGGGCCAGCCAGACGGCTGGCCCCCTTTGGCTCAGTGCCCGGAGATCTTTGCAAGCTCGTCCAACAGATGAGTGGATACCCCGCCGACAAAATGGTAGGGGGCTGGCCCCCACCTGTGCTTGCTGTCGGCTACGAGCAGCCGTTCCGGATAGTCGATGAAACGGATTTCCGGATGGGCGGCGAGGTCGTCGTACAAGCGATTGAGAACAGTGTTGTGATGCGCGATTTCGACCTGGTTGGGAAGATCCACGCCCTCGTCGGTGACAGTCGCCCAAAAGACCCGGTTCACGATGATCTTGGAAGCAGGGCAAGCGGCGAGCAGGCGCTGCAGGCCGGCCGTCCAGCGTGCGTAGTAGTCGTCCGAGCCGACGCGTAGGAGCTGATCGGAAGTAGCCGAGGTCCCGGTTTTCTGCAGCTCCGTGGAATACGCGATCACGGTGTCCTGATATGGCATCAACCGGATCCGCTCGTCGATGAGGTCCACCAGCAAATAGTCGAAATCCGAGTCCCGGAGCAGGCCGTCGAGCTGCTTGCTGACATCGGCCCGGACCATTCGCCGCTGGAATGGACTTTGTATGGATTGAAGCTCCACATCGAGGTCCTTCGGCGGTTCGGCGAATGCGCTGCCGAATGGTGAGCGCGCAATATAGTTGACTAGCTCGAATTCGTGTTCCAGCGCAAACGCGTCGCGTGTGACGCAGCTGCCATAAATGAAGAAACGCGAAGGACTGGCTTCCAGCCGCGCCGCGGCTTCGATCGAAAAGAGCTCATTGTTGAATCCGTCGCGGACCCGGACCTGTGCCGTGAAGCTTTCTTGCACGCCGTCATACGGGAAAATACATTCCGTGTCCGATGAGTACCATTTCGGGTTCGAGACCGTACCGTCGGTCCCGTGTTTGAAGAAGCCGAAACGGAGCCCTCCGTACCCGGGCGGGACGTCACCAAGATTGATGCGGGCGAGGAGACCGCCGTCGTGGTTTCTTTCGAGGTCGACCGACAGCTGGCTTTCGAGATCGTCCTTCAGATGGCGCAGGTCCCGCGGTTCGGATCCAGGCAGTTGTCCGGGCACGAGGCCGGAATCCTTGAACGAAGAAACGACCTCCAGGGCCGTTCTTGCCGGGTTGAGCAGGTCTTTCACGAGTGAGGTGACGCATTCGGGCGGGAGCGCCGCGTGGTCGGTGCCAAAGTGAGTGATCCAGACCGCGTGGTTGACCCCGTGTTGGTAGAGGCCCCGTCCCAGATGCCTGTAGTTGCCGGCCTCGATGAACGGAGCAGTATGGACCGGTACGTGCCAGTCCGTTGCATTTTGGATAAAAACGGTGCGCCTCGGCCGAAGGCCAGCTGTTGCGTCCGGAAGGAGGGAAAGCTGCACTCCCGCGTCGGCGAGTTCCTGCCGTACCCGTGATTTCCAATCCTGTGACTGGAGGGTGCCTGTGTGGTTTGGAAATGCGGTCTCCAAGTACTGCCGGACGAACTTCTCGTTGTATTCGAGAATGTCTGTCTGGGCATTCCATACGAATACTGAGGCGCGGTCTCCCATTTTCTGGCCGTAGAAGAGAGCCGTATACCCACCGCCCGATCCTCCAACGAGCAGGAGCTCGCGGTTCGTGGTGTCGGAGAAGGCCCTGAGGATCGCGAGCAGCGGCTCGTGGAGCCGCTGGTCTTCACTTCCCGTGTACCAGGCCAGGCCTAATGTCTCGTGCAGTTCGAGGGAGGGGTCGGATATCGAGATGTACGGAAAGTCGCCGGAAAGTGAGACATTGCCGCCGGAAAAGAAGGGTCCAGCCTTAGTCTCGCGGTTCTGCACGGCACCGGAGAAGAACACCGGCACGGCAATGGAGGGACGGGAGAACGGTTGGCCGCTGATAATGAGGTCGAGGCTTGGCCCAGCACCAAGCTCGATCGTGTGCACTCCGTCCTGCCAGGTGTCTTCTCCGCAAAAGGCAGCGACCGAATCCCACGAGAAATGCGGCGTTTTCCACCGTCCGTAGTTTCGCTCGAGCTTGGATGTCATTGCTTTTTCCCTCGCAGTCCGGAGATCTCGTTTTCCAGTTCCGCGATCCTCCGGGAAGACGATTCCTGAAGGCTACGCAGTTCCTCCAGAAGGGCACGGATTTCGGCGATCTCGTTGCCATCCGGTTCTCCGGCGACCGGCGCAGCCATCCTTGGCTGCTTGTCCCGGGGCTCCGTCCGGCTGTTGATTTCCTGGAGGGCCTCCCGATGAAGCCGCTCCGTGTACCTGTTTGATCTCAGGAGGCGGGAATCAAGTTCCTTGTGCATGTCCCTGACGGCCTGCAGTTGCTGGCCTTGGAACCTCACGATCGCCGCCTGCTCGAGTGGGGTCCGCGCCGGTGCAAGGATGTATGTCGGTGTTGCGTTATAGACGCCCAGGCAAACGTAGTCGATGGTTTCAAGGATGCCTTCGAGCGCCTGCAGTTCGGCGGGGTCGTTCAACTCGCATGAAATGAACGGACGATCGCGCTCGATTAGGGCCAAACCGCCGCGGATAACCTCCAGGTCCATTCCCTCGACATCGATCTTGATGAGGGAAACACGACTGCCGATGGATTCGTTGTCGAGCGACGTCAACGGAAGATCGCCATCCTCGGTTTGGACCAGCGAGGTTGCTCCCAGGTTCGACTCATCGAAGGTGGTGATTCTCGCGTGCCCTGGTGCGCTGCCGACTGCGAACGGGCGGACTTCAATGTTGGCGTCCGCATAATTGATTTCGACATTGTGCAGCAAGCATTCCAGAGTCGTCTCAACCGGCTCGAAAGCGATGACGTTACAGCGGAGAAGCTTTGCAAAGTACAGTGAGTGGTTTCCGATATTCGCGCCGACGTCAACCACAAGATTTCCGGGCGAAAGAATCGGCGCAAGCGCGTCAAGGAACGGACGCTCGTAAAAGTCGCCAGTGGCTCTGATTACCCTGCTGATGTGATCAACATTCGACGGCAATGCGAATCTGACGTCGACGTCACCGGCACGGACTGTCACAATATCGGACTTCATCAATCCTTCTGCCATGTTTCAACCAGCTCCTCTCGGACCCGGCACTCGATTATGTCAGGCTGTCGCGGCATCTTGTTGGGCCGGACCGTTGCCTGCCCGGACGGGAAGCCTCCCGCAGCGTCATGCAATGCTATCGCTTCCGCCGCCGCGCTCCTGCCAGATGTCAACTCCTGGGTCGCTTTCGTCACAGCTGCGCGACGGCGTCCTGCACCTTGATCATCGTGCGGAGGTTCCGGGTGGTGGTTGCCGCCTTGTAGCGGGCCTTGGCGGTGATCTTGCTGAAGGGGCTGTCAATAGTTCCGCCGGCGGGAGCCAGCCAGGCGATCGCCTCGGGGCCGATACGGGCAAGGTCCACTCCGCCGTCGGCCGCGCTGCCGAGGGCCGAACCGGCGTCGAACAGTTCATCCAGCACCGCGGAGTCCGAGGAGAGCGTGATGTAGCTGTGGGTGGACTTGTCATCCGGGGGATAGGGGCAGGCCGCCACCAGTTCAGCCACGCGCGCGCCGCTCAGGACCACTACCCACGCGTCGTAGCCGAAGGAATCGCGCAGGCACTTTTCAAAACGCTGCTTGACGGCGGCCGCTTTGAGATCGCTCTTGAGCACCACGTTGCCACTGGCCAGCAGGGTCTTGACGCCTTCGAAAGGGAGCTCGCCGAGGGCCGTCCTGAGTTCGGCCATCTTGATGTTGATCCCACCAACGTTGATTCCCCGCAGGAATACCGCAAAGCTGTCCATGGGCCCTACGCTACAACCCAGCCCCGGCGGGTTTTCACAGACGCCGGCCCCGCGCGCCGGTATCATCGGCTGGTAATCCCAATGAAGCTGGAGGACACACTCTATGGCGCACGCTCGAGGGCAATTGGCTTTCAGTGACGACGTGAGCCGGGACACGGAACTGAGGGAGTACGGCCTCGATCCCAGCTCGGATTCGCCCCTCCTGAGCAATGCGGCCGTCTACAGCGCGCTGCAGAACCTGGTTCGCCTCGCAGCTGAGCTTTGTGGTGCTCCCTACGGCGTGGTGAACATCATCAGCGCGGAGTACCAGCACCAGGTCGGGGCGTGGGGAGTTGAGGCCGCGGTCTGCCCGCGGGAGGACTCCATGTGCGCAAAGGTGTTCCTCTCCCGCGAAAAGACTGTGGTCCCGGACGCCTCGCAGGATGTCCGCTTCGCCGACAACCCGTTTGTCACCGGCGAAATCGGCAACGTGCGCTTTTATGCTTCCATTCCGCTGGAAACGGGAACGGGTTTTGTCCCCGGGACGCTGTGTGTCTTTTCGAACGAACCCAAAGAGCTGAGCCCGGAGCAAGCCGGCATTCTCGAGGTACTGGCCAAGCAGGTGGTCGAGCTCCTGGAACTGCAACGCCGCACAACCCAACTGGATCGCACATACGCCGAGCTGAAGGACACCAACGCGAAGCTGAAGGACAGCAATGCCAAGCTCGCTGCTTTCGCAGGACGCGTCAGCCATGATCTGCGCATTCCACTCACCACGATCCTCGGCTACGCAGAACTGGTGGAGGACGATCCGGAGGTCCAGTCCGACAGCGCAGCTGCCAAGTATCTTGAACGCATCGGGTACAGCGGACGGCGCATGCTCGGAATGCTCGAGGACGTCCTTAGCTACTCACGGGTAGGCGGCAGCATCCAGCCGACGCATGTCTCACTCCAGGACACGGCCAGGAACGTTGCCCGCGACCTTGGCATCGAAGGCTCCGGCATCATCGAAGCAGAAGACCTGACGCTCTACGCGGACAAGGGACATTTCCGCATGCTGATCCAGAACCTGGTGTCGAACGCGATCAATTACCGCAGCCCCGAGCGGAAGCTTCGCATCCGAATCACCGCTGTTTCCGACCACCGTGGCGCCACGGTCTACGTTGCCGACAACGGCAAGGGGATCAAACCCGAAGACCGGGCCATGGTCCTGGAGCCGATGTTCCGCCTGAACCGCCAAGGCGACGGGCCGGGAAACGGCCTGGGACTGGCCACCTGCCACAGCATCGCCGAGGCACACGGCGGCGAACTCTCATTGTCGGAAACTCCGGGCGGCGGAACGACCGTCGCCATTACTTTCCCCGCCGGACCCTAGGGGCGCAAGCCCGGGAAATGCTCAGTCGTTGCCCTTGCGCAGCGCATCGGTGAGGACGCGGGCGGCGTTGCAGACCACTTCGGCGTGCAGCCGGCCAGGCTGACGGGTGAGGCGTTCGATTGGACCCGAAATCGAGACCGCCGCGATGACCCGGCCGGAAGGTCCGCGCACGGGCGCGGAAACGGAGGCGACCCCCGGCTCACGTTCGCCGAGGCTCTGGGCCCAGCCCCGGCGTCGTACGCCTGCCAGGACGGTGGGAGTGAAACGGGCATTCTGCAGGCCATCCAGCAGGCGGTCGTGGTCTTCCCAGGCGAGCAGCACCTGGGCCGCGGAGCCGGCCTTCATGGACAGCTGGGTGCCGACCGGGATGGTATCGCGCAGGCCGATGGGGCGTTCCGCCGACGCGACACAGACACGCCAGTCGCCCTGGCGGCGAAAGATCTGCGCGCTCTCGCCGGTGGCGTCGCGCAATTGGATCAGGACGGGGCCCGCGGAGGCGATCAGCCGGTCCTCGCCGGCAGCCGAGGCGAGCTCCACCAGTCGGCTCCCGAGGACGAAGCGGCCCTGGATGTCGCGGCTCACGAGGCGGTGGTGGACGAGGGCCAATGCCAGGCGGTGCACGGTAGGCCGGGCGAGGCCCGTTGCGGCCACCAGCTGCGCCAGCGTGGTAGGCCCGGCCTCAAGCGCGTCCAGCACCTGGGCCGCTTTATCAATGACACCGACTCCACTAGAATTGTCCATGTACTGATATTGCCGTCTCAATATCTGAGATGCAAGTTGTTTCGCTGGCGCACTTTGCGGCGCTCATGTTCAGTGGATGTAGACAATCCAACCGCAGTGAAGGGAGCAGGCCGTGGGGAAAACACTGGCCGAGAAAGTTTGGGACGCGCACGTAGTGCGCAAGGGTGACGGCGAAGGAGCCAACGCCCAGCCGGACCTTCTGTTCATCGACCTGCACCTCGTGCACGAAGTGACCTCCCCGCAGGCTTTCGAAGGCCTGCGCCTGGCCGGGCGCCAGCTGCGCCGCCCGGACCTCACCATCGCCACCGAGGACCACAACACGCCCACCCTCGAAATCGACAAGCCGATCGCGGACCTCACCAGCCGCACCCAGATCGACACCCTGCGTGCCAACTGCAAGGAGTTCGGCGTCCGCCTGCACTCGCTGGGCGACAAGGAACAGGGCATCGTGCACGTTGTCGGCCCGCAGCTCGGCCTGACCCAGCCCGGCATGACCGTAGTCTGCGGTGACTCGCACACCTCCACCCACGGCGCGTTCGGCGCGCTGGCCATGGGCATCGGCACCTCCGAGGTGGAACACGTCATGGCCACCCAGACGCTGTCCCTGAAGCCGTTCAAGACCATGGCCATCAACGTCGAAGGCACCCTCCGCCCCGGCGTCAGCGCCAAGGACATCATCCTGGCCGTGATCGCGAAGATCGGCACGGGCGGCGGCCAGGGCTACGTCCTGGAATACCGCGGATCGGCGATCCGTGCGCTGTCCATGGAAGCGCGCATGACCATCTGCAACATGTCCATCGAGGCCGGCGCCCGCGCCGGCATGGTGGCCCCGGACGAGACCACCTACGCGTACATGTCGGGCCGCCCGCATGCGCCCGAAGGCGCCGACTGGGATGCCGCCGTCGAGTACTGGAACACGCTGCACACCGATGCTGACGCCACCTTCGACGTCGAGGTGGACCTCGACGCCGACACGCTGGAGCCGTTCGTGACCTGGGGAACCAACCCCGGCCAGGGCGTTTCGCTCAACGACGCCGTGCCCTCGCCCGAGGATTTCGGCGACGAGAACGCCAAGCTGGCTGCCGAGCGCGCCCTGCAGTACATGGGCCTGGAAGCCGGAACCCCCATGAAGGACATCCGTGTAGACACCGTGTTCCTGGGCTCCTGCACGAACTCCCGCATCGAGGACCTGCGGGCCGCAGCCGACGTGATCCGCGGCCGCGCCAAGGACCCGAACGTACGCATGCTGGTGGTTCCGGGTTCCGCCCGTGTCCGCCTGGAAGCCGAGGCCGAGGGCCTGGACAAGGTGTTCAAGGAATTCGGCGCGGAATGGCGCTTCGCCGGCTGCTCCATGTGCCTTGGCATGAACCCGGACCAGCTGGCCCCGGGGGAGCGCTGCGCCTCCACCTCGAACCGCAACTTCGAAGGCCGCCAGGGCAAGGGCGGCCGCACCCACCTCGTCTCGCCGGTGGTGGCCGCAGCGACCGCAGTGCGCGGCACGCTCAGCTCGCCTTCCGACCTGGAATCCGTCTCCGTCGCCGCCGGCGACGCCGCCTAGGAGGACCCCTTGGAAAAGTTCACCACCCACACCGGTATCGGTGTCCCCCTGCGCCAGAGCAACGTGGACACGGACCAGATCATCCCCGCCGTCTACCTGAAGCGCATCACCCGCACGGGTTTCGAGGACGCGCTTTTTGCCGGCTGGCGCAAGGACGAGAGCTTCATCCTGAACCAGGAACCGTTCAACGCCGGATCCGTGCTGGTGGCAGGGCCCGACTTCGGCACCGGCTCGTCCCGCGAGCACGCCGTCTGGGCGCTGAAGGACTACGGTTTCAAGGCCGTGCTTTCCTCCCGCTTCGCCGATATCTTCCGCGGCAACTCTGGTAAGCAGGGGCTCCTGGCCGCCGAGGTGGCCCAGGACGACATCGAGCTCATCTGGAAGGTGCTGGAAAACACCCCCGGCACCGAGGTCAAGGTGGACCTGGTCTCCAAGACGGTCGAATGCGGCAACGTCGTGGCACCGTTCGAAATCGACGACTACACCCGCTGGCGGCTGCTGGAGGGTCTGGACGACATCGGCCTGACCCTGCAGCACGAAGAAGACATCACCGCCTACGAGGCCACCCGTCCCTCCTTCAAGCCGAAGACGCTGCCGGCGCGCAGCTGACTCCGTCTCAAAGCCCGAATCGGCGCCGGTTGCGGGGCGAGCAATAAGAACGCCGCCGTCGAATCAGCAATTCGACGGCGGCGTTTCTTGCCATTCGCTGCGTCCCGCAAATTCCGGCCGGGACGCCTGATTCCGGCAGCGACGCCTGATTCCGGCCGGGACGGCCCTCTGTTAAGGTTCTTTAATGCACAAAAACCTGATGATCTACGGCAGCTGTGTGTCCAGGGACCCGTTTGAAGAACTCGGTTCCGACTACGCATTGCTCGGCTATGTTGCTCGTCAGTCCATGATCAGCGCACTCTCAAGGCCCACGGAACTTCTTAACGGCGAGGCCCTGGCCTCCTCCTTCCAGAACCGCTCCCTCGGCGGAGACTTGAAATCGAACCTCCTGCCGACGCTTCGGCGATATGCGGCGGAAATCGACCTGCTGGTCATTGATTTGACCGACGAACGGCTTGGCGTCATCCGCTTGCCCGACGGCAATTATGTGACCCGTTCCTCGGAACTCATGCATTCCGGCCGGCTGGCGGGAATTGCGGGACGATACAGGCTCATTGAGCCGGTGACAGAGGAACATTGGACCCTTTGGGAGTCCGCTGCCAACCGGCTCTTCGGTGCCCTGACCGCCATGGGGCTGCGTGACAAGACGCTCGTCCTGGGTACGCCGTGGGCGCAGGTGACAGAGAAGGGCGAACCCGTCCCGCCCTTCCGGGATCACGGAAAAGACGTTGAGCTGAACGCGTATTTCGCTGAATGCTGCGCGCATATCAAGAGCCTCGGCTACACGGTGCGGACCCTTCCGGAAGACCTGAGGGTGGCCCAGGCCGATCACAAATGGGGCGCGGCGCCGTACCATTTCGGAGCCGTTGCCAGGCAGTGGATTGCGCGCCAGATCGAGGTCGCGGCCTCCAGCGTCGCCGTCGCGTAGGGGCGCCATTTCCCGGGGGTATGCCACCCCAGGCCGGCCCTTCCGCATTTCGGATCATTAACCCCAGCTTCTATGCTTAGCTTGAGCCCTCGGCAGTATGGGGGCATCAACTCGTGAGGAAACGGTATAGATGAGCAGTGTCCTGACAATCCGCGGCGGTGTGCCGCTGGCCGGCCGTGTTACCGTCCGTGGCGCGAAGAACCTTGTGCCCAAGGCCATGGTCGCGTCCTTGCTGGGGAATGAGCCTTCAGTGCTCCGGAATGTCCCGGAAATCAAGGACGTGGAGGTTGTCACCAGCCTGCTGAAACTGCACGGTGTCACCGTGGAAAAGGATCCCGTCACCGGTGATCTGACCCTGGATCCCAAGGACGCCAAGACGGCCTCCAGCACGGCGATCGACGCCCATGCAGGGGACTCCCGCATACCGATCCTGTTCTGCGGCCCGCTGATCCATGCGATCGGTGAGGCGTTCATTCCGGACCTGGGCGGCTGCAAGATCGGCGATCGCCCCATCGACTTCCACCTGGACGTGCTGCGCCAGTTCGGTGCCGTGGTGGAAAAGCGCCCCGGCGGCATCCACATCTCCGCGCCCAAGGGCCTGCACGGTGCCAAGATCTCCCTGCCCTACCCGTCCGTCGGTGCCACCGAGCAGGTGCTGCTCAGCGCCACGCGTGCCGAAGGCATCACCGAACTCAGCGGCGCGGCCACCGAACCCGAGGTCATCGACCTGATCGCCGTGCTCCAGAAAATGGGCGCCATCATCAGCGTGCAGACGGACCGCACCATCCGGATCGAAGGCGTCAAGGACCTGGGCGGCTACGACCACCGCGCCCTGGCGGACCGCAACGAAGCCGCGTCCTGGGCCTCGGCCGCGCTGGTGACCCGCGGCGACATCTTCGTCGAAGGCGCCTCCCAGCGCGACATGATGACCTTCCTCAACACCTACCGCAAAGTGGGCGGCGGAATGGACATCCGCGAGGACGGGATCCGCTTCTACCACCCCGGCGGCAAGCTGAGCCCGCTGGTCCTGGAAACCGACGTGCACCCCGGCTTCATGACCGACTGGCAGCAGCCGCTCGTCGTCGCCCTGACCCAGGCCGAAGGCGTGTCGATCGTCCACGAAACCGTGTACGAAAACCGCTTCGGCTTCACCGAGGCCCTCAGCCGCATGGGTGCCACGATCCAGGTGCACCGCGAATGCCTGGGCAGCGTCCCGTGCCGTTTCGGCCAGCGCAACTTCCTGCATTCGGCCGTCATTTCCGGGCCGACGCCGCTGAAGGGCACCGACATCGACATCCCCGATCTCCGCGGCGGGTTCAGCCACCTGATCGCGGCGCTTGCTGCAACCGGAACCTCCCGCGTTACGGGCATTGACATCATCAACCGCGGCTACGAACGCTTCACCGAGAAGCTGGCCGGCCTCGGCGCAGATTTCGACATCACCGAATCCAAGTAAGCGGGGGACCCTTTGAAGGAACCGGCCAAGAGCCGTGCCACGTTCGCGCTCCTCGCAGGGATCGCACGGCCGTTGATGAACCTCCTGATGGCCAAGAAATGGGAAGGCACCGGGAAGCTTCCCAAAGGCGGCTTCATCGCCGCACCCAACCATTGCACCGAGATCGATCCGATCGTGATCGGCCACATGCTTTACAACCAGAAGCGCCTGCCGCACTTCCTCGCCAAAGCGGGCCTGTTCAAGGCTCCCGTTGTGGGTTCCCTGCTGCGCGCCACGCGCCAGATCCCGGTGGAACGCTCGACGGCGGGGGCGAACCGCTCGCTGCAGGCAGCCCAGGAGGTGGTGGACGCCGGAGGCGCCATCATCATCTATCCCGAAGGCACCCTGACCCGCGACCCGGACCTCTGGCCGATGAAGGGCCACACCGGTGCCGCCCGGCTGGCCATACAGACCGGTGCGCCGGTGGTCCCCATGGCGCACTGGGGCGCCCACGAAGTCTTCCCGAGGTACGCCAAGCGCTTCCACATCTTCCCGCGGAAGACGTCCCGCGTGCTGGTCGGCGAGCCGCTGGACCTCAGCAGCTTCGCGGGCCGTCCGTTGGACCGCACCACCCTCAATGAGGCAACCGAGCTCATCATGGCCGCCATCACCGGGCTCCTGGCCGAACTCCGCGGCGAGGAACCCCCTGCCGAACGCTGGGATCCCGCCGCCCACAACCAGGCCAAGCAGGGCCGCTTCCAGGCCCGGGGCACTGAGAGGCCCGGAAACACAGCGAGGCCCGGAAGCACAGCCAATCCGGGGGAGCTGAAGTGACCGGCGCCGGCACCGACTGGGAACCCGCGGTCGTCGCCGTCCTGGGCGCCGGCTCCTGGGGAACCACCTTCGCCAAGGTCCTTGCCGACGCCGCCGCGGCCGCTGGCAGCGAACGCAGCATCCGGATCTGGGGGCGCCGCCCCGAGGTCGTGGAGCAGATCAACCGGCAGCACCTCAATGAGCAGTACCTCAAGGACACGCCGCTGCCGCTGTCGATCTCCGCGTCGACCGACGTCGCCGAGGTCCTGGACGGCGCGGAACTGGTGATCCTCGCGGTTCCTGCACAGTCCCTGCGCCCGCAGCTCAAGGAGTGGAAGGAGCTCGTGGCGCCCGGCGCCGTCGTGGTTTCCCTCATGAAAGGCCTGGAACTCGGCACGGATTCGCGCATGAGCCAGGTGATCGCCGAGGAACTGGACATCCCGGACAGCCGGGTGGCAGTGGTCTCCGGCCCCAACCTGGCGATGGAAATCGCC
>Ga0105246_10002232_pt1 | contig 11683 bp, 9 predicted proteins | sample KBSM64metaG_FD_99694 | JGI IMG/M metagenome (GOLD analysis project Ga0105246, IMG submission 99694) | Miscanthus rhizosphere microbial communities from Kellogg Biological Station, Michigan, USA - KBS M6-4 metaG | ecosystem: Host-associated > Plants > Roots > Rhizosphere > Soil | place: Michigan...
CAGCCGCGCCTCGATCTCGAAGCAGCGGGGCGCCGAGATGTCCTCGAGGTTGATGCCGGCGAAGCCCGGCGCGATCGCCTTCACGATCTCGACGATCGCGTCGGTGTCCTGGGTGTCGAGGCAGAGCGGCCAGGCGTCGATGCCGGCGAACCGCTTGAAGAGGGCCGCCTTGCCCTCCATGACCGGGAGGGCGGCCTTCGGGCCGATGTTGCCGAGGCCCAGCACGGCCGAGCCGTCCGTCACGACCGCAACGGAGTTGCGCTTGATGGTGAGGCGGCGGGCGTCCTCGGGGTTCTCGGCGATCGCCATGCAGACGCGGGCCACACCCGGCGTGTAGATCATGGAGAGGTCGTCACGGTTGCGGATGGGGTGCTTCGACGCCATCTCGATCTTGCCGCCGAGGTGCATCAGGAACGTACGGTCGGAGACCTTGCCGAGGGTGACGCCCTCGATGCCGCGCAGCTGGGTGACGATCTCGTCGGCGTGGGCGGTGGAGGTCGCCGCGATGGTGACGTCGATGCGGAGTTTCTCGTGGCCGGAGGCGGTCACGTCGAGGCCGGTCACCGAGCCTCCGTGGGACTCTACGGCCGTGGTGATCTGGGAGACCGCGGTTCCGCTCGCGGGCACCTCCAACCGGACCGTAATGGAGTAGGAGACGCTGGGCGCCGTTGCCATGGCCGACTTCCTCTGCTTTCACCGTGACGCTGGGTATGCCGTCCGATGGTCGCACCTACTGCCGAGTAGGCGTTAGCCGCTCCGGATTGCGATCGTTTTGTTCACAGCGAAGAGGCCCGCGTCACATCGTGACGCGGGCCTCTCGGACGTTAAGTGACACCGACCCGCCATGCTCGCCTCGCGGCAAGTGGTCGCTCGTAGCGACGAAGGTTGGGCCCGGGGGCTTGGATCGGGCCGGTGCCACACCCAGGCTAACAAACAGATCCCGTAAGGCCATTCCCGTACCGAGAGTTCATCCGGATCTTAACTTTGATGGAGCAGGGGCTAGTCCCGGAGCAGGTCGGGCACGGCGTTCGCGTCCGGCTCGTCCCGGTCGGACGAGACGATGGTCAGCTGCTGGGTCGCGCGGGTGAGGGCGACGTACAGCACGCGCAGGCCGGCCGGGGACTCGTCGGCGATCTCCGCGGGCGAGACGACGACCGTCGCGTCGTACTCCAGGCCCTTGGCCTCCAGGCTGCCGAGGGCCACCACCCGGTCGCCGAGCCCGGCGAGCCAGCGGGCGGCCTCCTCGCGGCGCTGCATGGCGACGACGACGCCGACCGTGCCGTCGACGCGGTCGAGGAGACGGGCGGCCTCCTCGCGGACGGACTGCGCGAGGGAGTCCCGTACGACGGAGAAGCGGGGCTTCACGCCGGTCGACCGTACGGCCGACGGGGACTTGGCGCCCGGCATGGCGAGGGCCAGCACCTTGGAGGCGAGCTCGGCGATCTCGGCCGGGTTGCGGTAGTTGACGGTGAGCTCGAAGCGGCGGCGGGGGCGGGTGCCGAGGGCCTCGTCCCTGGCCTCGGCCGCCTCGTCGACGTCGGACCAGGAGGACTGGGCCGGGTCGCCGACGACCGTCCAGGTGGCGTGCCGGCCACGGCGGCCGACCATGCGCCACTGCATCGGCGTGAGGTCCTGGGCCTCGTCGACGATGACGTGGGCGTACTCGGTGCGCTCCTGGGCGAGTCGCTCGGCGCGCTCGCGCTGCGACTCCTCGCGCATCGGCATCAGCTCCTCCAGACCGGTGAGCTGGTCGAGCGGGTCCAGGTCGCGCTTCTTCCTCGGGCGGGCCGGGGTGCCGAGGATCGACTGGAGCTCGTCGAGCATGGCGATGTCGTGCACGGAGTGGCCGTCGCGTCTGAGTGAGCGGGCGACCCTGCGGACCTCGCCGGGGTTGAGGATCCGGCGGGCCCAGCGGCCGAGGCGGCGCTCGTCGGACATGGCGGCGAGGACGGTCCTGGGCGTGAGCTCGGGCCACCAGGCGTCCAGGAAGGTGAGGAAGACGTCCTCGCTCGACACGTCCTCGTCGAAGGAGGACCGCAGTTCGGCCGCCAGCTCCGGATCGGTGTGCCGGCCCGCCGCGCCGGACTGCGCCCACAGGGCGTCGAGGAGCAGCTTGCGGGCGCGGGGGCGCAGCAGGTTCACGGGCGCGGTGCCGCTGAGCACGGCCTGGCGGATACGGCCCAGCTCGGCGGCCTCCAGTTCGAGACGGCGGCCGAAGGCGACGACGCGGAGACGGGTGGGCGGGCCCGTCGGAGCGCCGGCTGACCCGTCCGTGTCGTCCTCGCCGAAGGCGAGCTGACCGGAGGCGGAGGCTGCGCGTCCGGAATCGGCGGTCGAGCGGGCGCCGCCGCCCGGCCCCAGCTCCAGTGCTCCGCGCGCCGCCTTCCGCAGGACCTTGAGCATGCGGTACGAGCCCTTGGCGCGGGCCGTGGACGGGGAGTCGTACAGCGTGGCCTCGGCGCCGTCGACGAGCGAGCCGATCGCACGGATGGCGACATGGCCCTCCTCGCCGAGGGAGGGCAGGACACCCTCGGTGTAGGCGACGAGCAGGGGGGTCGGGGAGACGATCAGGATGCCGCCCGCGTACCGGCGCCGGTCCTGGTACAGGAGGTAGGCGGCGCGGTGGAGCGCCACGGCCGTCTTGCCGGTGCCCGGGCCGCCCTCGACATACGTCACCGAGGCGGCGGGGGCGCGGATCACCAGGTCCTGTTCGGCCTGGATGGAGGCGACGATGTCCCGCATGGTGTGGCTGCGGGCCTGGCCGAGGGCGGCCATCAGGGCGCCGTCGCCGATGACGGGCAGCTCGTCGCCGTCGAGGGAGGCCTTGAGCTCGGGGCGCATCAGGTCGTCCTCGACGCCGAGCACCTTGCGGCCCTTGGAGCGGATGACACGGCGGCGCACGACCCGGCCGGGGTCGACGGGGGTGGAGCGGTAGAAGGGGGCGGCGGCGGGCGCCCGCCAGTCGATGACGAGCGGCGCGTAGTCGGAGTCCAGGACACCGATCCGGCCGATGTGCAGGGTCTCGGCGATGTCGGCGGTGTCGTCGTCCCGCACGGCGCCCTCAGCAGGCTCCACGGCGGTGTACGCGCCGTCGGGCCCCTTCTTGCCGTCCTTGCCGAGCAGCAGGTCGATCCGCCCGAAGAGGAAGTCCTCGAACTCGTTGTTGAGCCGGTTGAGATGGATTCCCGCCCGGAAGACCTGCGCGTCCCGCTCGGCGAGGGCGCCGGGCGTGCCGACCTGACCGCGCTTGGCCGCGTCGTTCATCAGGAACTCGGCCTCGTGGATCTTTTCCTCGAGACGCCGGTACACCCGGTCGAGGTGTTCCTGTTCGATGCTGATCTCTCGGTCACGTACAGAGTCGTGATCCGAGCCGACCGCGGTTTGCTGCTGAGCCTGAGCGGCCACCGGGCCCCCTTCTGACGTGCATGGCAGCCGTCAACCGTACGCGAAGGGGACCCGGCAAAGCTACGTAAGCTACGCGTCGATCTGCACGAGCTTCTTGCCGTCGAAGGTCATGACCTCGAAGTGGTCGATCTCGTTCGGCTTGAAGGCCGCGCCGCCCTGGGCGTAGAGGGGCGCCTTCGCCTCTTCAGCCTTGGCGTTCGGGATGCCGTAGCCCCACTTGGGGACCGACCAGGAGGACATGGTCTCGCGCTCGCCGTTCTTGCCGACGGCGATGAGCGAGCACTTCAGCGGGCCCTTGACGTTGCTGAGCTCGACGACGCCCCAGGTGCCCCAGTCCTTCTGCTCCATCGCCACGGTCGCCTTGACCTTGGTGGACGCGTCCGTGGCCGAGACCTTGTCGGAGATGGTGCCGAAGGCTGCCTTGGCTCCGGTGGCCGCCAGCGGTGTGGCGGTCGTACCCGAGTCGTTGCCGCCGTTGACGGCCATGACCGTGAGCGGACCGCCGATGATCAGCGCGGCCGCGGCCGCCACCAGGTAGAAGCCCTTGCGGCGCTTCTGTGCCCGGCGTTCGGAGACCTCGTCGACCAGCTTCTCCGCGAGCCGCGGGCTGGGCCTGGCGGACAGGGACTCCCCGATCGCGGGTGAACCGGTCCCCGGCAGGTCCGCGAGGGCGGCGAGCATCGGTTCCATCCCGGCCAGCTCGTCGAGCTGCTGGGCGCACCACTCGCAGGTCGCGAGGTGCGCCTCGAAAGCGGTTGCCTCGGCGTCGTCGAGGATGCCGAGGGCGTAGGCACCGACCGTTTCGTGTTCGCTCGGGCCCGGAGATCCCATCATGGAGCCAGACATACCCGAACCACCTGTACCGAATCCCTGGTTTCCCCCGTAAACACTCATCACGCCGTCACCCCCCGCTCCTCCAGTGCCAGCTTCATCGACCGCAGGGCATAGAACACCCGAGACCGCACCGTGCCACTGGGAATGCCCAGCGTCTCGGCCGCCTCATTCACGGTACGTCCCTTGAAATACGTCTCGACGAGCACCTCCCGGTGGGCCGGGGTCAGGTCGTCCAGCGCGTCCGACAGCGTCATCAACCACAGCGCCTTGTCGATCTCGTCCTCCGCGGGGATGACCTCCAGCGGCGACGGATCGACCTCCTGCGGCCGGGCCTGCCGGCTGCGGTGGCCGTCGATGACGATGCGGCGCGCAACCGTCACCAGCCAGGGGCGTACCGATCCGGTCGCTCGATTGAGCTGACCGGCGTTCTTCCAGGCACGGATTAGCGTCTCCTGAACCACGTCCTCGGCACGCTGCCGGTCTCCGGCGACCAGCCGGAGTACGTATGCAAGGAGAGGTCCGGCGTGCTCGCGATAGAGGGCACGCATCAGCTCCTCATCTGGTTCCGAGGGCTGGGACATGCGATGTCGGGCCCTCGATCCACGTTCATTGGCCACGACGGAATCCTTGCGCACGCCCACCTCCGATGTCCGGGGGTTCCCCCAGTCGGTCGCTCGTCCACGGGTACGGATGTGGGCCGTGTCATGTTCAACGTGAGATGACAGTTTTCTTCTGAGTGACGTGACGAGGGGGACATGGGTGCACATTCCCACCTCGCGATCTTTACATTTTCGCCACATTGGCGAGATCGCAACCGCTGCCCATGCCACGGATGAGGTAAACGGTGTGTAATCGAAATCACTTCGACGGCTCGTTCACAGAAGCCGCATAACGGACGTCAGGCGCGCGCCAGAGCCGCCCTCCGACGGTGCCGGGCCACCCTTTCGCGGTTCCCACAGACCTCACTGGAGCACCAGCGCCTCCTGCGCCCCCGGGACGAATCCACGTAAACGATCGGGCAGTTGTCCCCTTCGCACTGCCGAAGACCGGCCCGTGCGACGGGGTCGGTGAGGAGCTCCACGGCATCCCGCGCGATCGCACCGAGCAGCGCCGCACACTCGGGCGGACCGTCCAGCTCGCGTACGAGCGAGCCGTCCTCGCCCCGCACGGCGCGTGGGGCGGGAGGCGAGACCAGGGCCGTCTCGTTCACGCGGGCGAGCGCGATGTCGTACGACGGCCGGAGCGCTGCCGGCATAAGTCCTCCGTGCACCAACTGCCCGATCTGTCCGCGCAGTTCACGGAAGCCGACCAGCCACGACGGGTCGGCGTGGGTCAGCGGGGTGGTCTCGGGGACCAGTCCTGCCCCGGTGATCCAGGCGCACAGCACCTCGAGGGAGTCGAACCGCTCCTCGGGGTGGGTGGTGGCGAGGAGGTCGAGACAGATCCGACCGGCGTCGAACCGCAGCTCGTACGCGACCGTGGCCGTACCCAGTGCCATGTGCCTGTCACCGCCTGGCTCGGGAAACCTGAGGGCTGAGCAACCGATCCCTCTTACAGTGCCTTCCCGCTCGCGCGGCCGGAACCCCTCGTACCGGCGGTGGGGAAGGCGGCCGGTGGACGCGTGCTTATGCGGGTGCGCTTCTCGGCGATGTTCCGGGCGGGCGGCCGTCCGTTGACTGGAGGGCATGACAACCCACAGCAGGAGTACGGGATTCGTACTGGGTGCGGCCACGGTCGCGATGGGCCTGATCGCCGGGGTCTACTACATCTTCGCGTGCTGCGTGATGCCGGCGCTGGCCCGCAGCGACGACCGGGTCTACGTCGAGGTCATGCGGAACATCAACGACGTGATCCAGAACCCGGTGTTCTTCCTCAGCTTCATGGGAGCGCTGCTGCTGACGGCGGTGTCCTCGTGGCAGCTGCGCGGGCAGCCGTACCGCTGGTGGGTGTGGGCGGCCCTGGCGGCCTACGCGCTCGGCTTCCTGACCACCATGGCCTTCAACATCCCGCTGAACGACGACCTGGCGAACATGACCGACCCGACGGCGGCGCGGGAGCATTTCGAGGATCCGTGGGTGGCATGGAACGTCGTACGGGCGGGGCTGTCGACGGTGGCACTGGGGTGCTTGGCGCGGGCGCTGGTGCTGTACGGCCGGGTCGCGAGCGGCACTTCTCGGCGCCGGTCAGTGCCCCTCAGCCCGTCGTGGGGGTCCCCCCGCTCGAGCGAAGCCGAGAGTGGGGGAGTTTGAGGACGAGGCCGTTCAGGCCGAAGCGCCCGTCCCACAGAAGGCAGCCCCCAGCACTACGCGTCCGCGTACTTCGCGTCGGCGGCGGGATCAAGCGCCAGGCGATACCCCCGCTTCACCACCGTCTGGATCAGCTTCGGCGCACCGAGAGCAGTCCGCAGCCGAGCCATGGCCGTCTCCACCGCATGCTCATCGCGCCCCGCGCCGGGCAGCGCCCGCAACAACTCGGCCCGGGCCACCACCCACCCCGGCCGCCGCGACAGCGCCCGCAGCAGCGACATCCCGGCGGGCGGTACGGGCTTGAGGTCGCCGTCGACGAGGACCGCGTGGCCGCGGATCTCCACCCGGTGCCCGGCGATGGGCAGGGACCGCGCCCGGTTCGGCAGCTCCTGGCAGAGCAGCTGGACGAGCGGGCCGAGCCGGAAGCGTTCGGGCTGGACCGTGTCGACGCCATGGGCCTGCAGCGGCAGTGCGGTGACCGGGCCGACACAGGCCGGCAGCACATCGTGGTGGAGGGCGGCGAGCAGCTCGGGCAGCAGCCCGCGCTCCTCGGCCCGGTTCAGCAGCGATACAGCGGCGGGCGCGCTGGTGAAGGTGATCGCGTCCAGCCCGCGGGAGACGGCGGCATCCAGCAGCCGGTCCACCGGCCCGATGTCCTCCGGCGGCATCCACCGGTACACCGGAACCCCGACGACCTCCCCTCCGGCGGCCCGCAGCGACTCCACGAAGCCCGGCAGCGGCTCACCGTGCAGCTGCACGGCGATACGGCGCCCGTCGACGCCCTCCTCCAGCAACCGGTCCAGCACCTCGGCCATGGACTCGCTCGACGGCGACCACTCCTCGGTCAGCCCGGCGGCCCGTATCGCGCCCTTGACCTTGGGCCCGCGCGCCAGCAGCTCCACATGCCGCAGCCGGTCGAGGAGCGGCTCGCCGAGCCCCCATCCCTCGGCGGCCTCGACCCACCCCCGGAATCCGATGGCGGTCGTCGCCACCACCACGTCGGGCGCCTGGTCGATCAGGTCCTTCGTCGCCGCCAGCAGTTCGCTGTCGTCGGCGAGCTGCACGATGCGCAGGGCGGGTGCATGCAGGACGGCGGCTCCCCGTCGCTGCAGCAACGCGCCCAGCTCGTCGGCCCGGCGGGCGGCGGTCACGCCCACGGTGAATCCGGCCAGGGGGCCGTGCCGGCCCGGGTCTGGTCGCTGCTGTTCGTCGTACATGGCTCTCGTCCCGAAGAGTCGTCGTACATGCAGTACGGCGGTACTGCCTGCCATGCCGAACGAGCCTGTCAACGGTCCGTGACAGGCTCGGTTCGACTTGATGTCGCTGGTGTTACGTCACACCTCGGCGTAGCTGAGCTGCGGCTTCGCCTCGGAGGCGGCCTCGGACTGCGCCGCGGCGGCCGGGCGTCGAAGGTATACGGCCCAGGTCACCGCGAAGCACAGGGCGTAGAAGACGAGGAAGATCACGAAGGCCCCGGTGCCGGACCCGTTGGTGAGGAAGGACTGGCGGAAGGCCATGTTGATGCCGACACCGCCGAGCGCGCCCACCGCGCCGATGAGCCCCATGGAGGCACCGGAGAGCCGGCGGCCGTATGCAGCGGCCTCGTCGCCCTGAAGCCCCTTGGCGAGGGCCTTGGTCTGGAAGATTCCGGGGATCATCTTGAACGTGGAGCCGTTGCCGAGACCGCTGAGCACGAACAGCACCACGAAGACGGGCACGAACAGCGGCAGCGACTTCTGCATGCTGGCGAAGATCAGGAGGCCGGTGGCGGCAGCCATGGCGACGTAGTTGTAGAGGCTGATCTTCGCGCCGCCGTACTTGTCGGCGAGCCAGCCGCCCACGGGCCGGATCAGCGAGCCGAGCAGCGGGCCGATGAAGGTGAGGTACGCGGCCTGCAGCGGCGTACGGCCGAACTGGACCTGGAGCACCTGGCCGAAGGCGAAGGCGTATCCGATGAACGACCCGAACGTCCCGATGTAGAGGAAGGACATGATCCAGGTGTGCGCGTCCTTCGCGGCGTCCTTGGCGGCGCCCGTGTCGTTCTTCACGGACGCGATGTTGTCCATGAAGAGTGCGGCGAGGACGGCGGCGACGAGGATCAGCGGGATGTAGATCCCGAGCAGTACGCGCGGCCCGCCGCTCGCGCCGATGATCGCGAGGGCGACCAGCTGGATGACCGGCACGCCGATGTTGCCGCCGCCCGCGTTGAGGCCGAGCGCCCACCCCTTCTTACGGAGCGGGAAGAAGGCGTTGATGTTGGTCATCGAGGAGGCGAAGTTTCCGCCGCCGATGCCGGCCAGCAGGCCGATCCAGAGGAAGGTGTCGAAGGACGTGCCCGGCTTCATCACCGCGAACGCGGCGATCGTCGGGATGAGCAGCAGGCTGGCCGAGATGATCGTCCAGTTCCGTCCACCGAAGAGGGCGACGGCGAAGGTGTAGGGGACGCGGACGACGGCGCCGACCAGGGTGACCATCGAGGTCAGCAGGAACTTGTCGGCCGGGGTGAGCCCGTACTCCGGGCCCATGAAGAGCACCAGCACGGACCACAGGGTCCAGATCGAGAACCCGATGTGCTCGGAGAGGACGGAGAAGAACAGGTTCCGCTTGGCGATCTTCTCTCCGGTCTCGTTCCAGAAGGTCTCGTCCTCGGGATCCCACTGCTGGATCCAGCGGCCTCCCCTGCTGGGTGCGGGGGCTGTGCTAGGGGCTGTCATGACGCCTCCACGGTGCTTCCGGGGCTCGGTCGTGCTCGGGGGCAGATGAGCGGTGATGAGTCCCGAAGGTAGGGAGGCAGCGTTTCCGGCCTGTGGCACTGGGTGACCGGAAAGGAACTTTGCTCTCACCCCGCGCGGACGGCGGATGAGAGGTAGTGCGTCGGTACGTTACGAACGGCTCCCGTCATGGGAGCGGCTCCCTGTGAAGGTGACGACCTCCAGGGGTGGCCTGCCCACCGCGTCCGTCACCGACCGCGGCGGTCGACGGCGGTCAGGTCGATCTCGATGTCGAAGGGAGTGGAGACCTTGAGCCTGTCGTGGCTCCCGGGAATCGGCGGAGACGACTTCGACGGCGAGGAGGACGTCTCGGAGTCTCGACTGTCGGTTCGGCGTACCGAGGGGAATGACGGGGGCCCCACCTCAACGAGTGATCCAGTGGAGGCTGCCCCGTGTCTGTCAGCCGGCCGAATCTGACTCCGCCGTGCCCTCCGCGGTCGTTCCGGGTTTTGTGTGGAGGATCTCGCGGGCCTGGTCCGCGGCGCGGGCGAGGCTCTCGGAGACGAAGTCGAGGAAGCGGGCCATGTTCTCGAGGCGGGTGGCGGCCGGTGTGCCGGATCCGAGGACGGGGACGCCCTGCCGTGCGGTGTCGGCGACCTGGGCGGTGCCGCGGGCGCTGGCCATCATCGCTTCGTACATGATGTCGTCGTCGATGACGTAGCGCTCACGGCGGCGTGTGTCGCGTTCCCGGCGGATCATTTCCTGGCCCTCGAGGAACGCGACCGCTTTGGAGATGGACGCCGGGCTGACCTGCAGGCGCTGGACGAGTTCGGATGCGGTGAGACTGCCCGCGTCGCTGATGGTGAGGCAGGCCATCACCCGGGCCGCCATCGTGGGCGTGCCGGACTGTATGAAGACGGTGGTGAGCGTCTCCTCGTACTCGCGTACGGCCTCGGCGTCGCGCCCGTGGGCCTGCGGCGGAGCCTCCGGCCCTCGGGGCGAGGCCTGCCTGCGGCGGTGGGCGCGGCGTTCGGTGGCGCGATGGGCGATCTCGGCGCGGTAGGCGGTGGGGCCGCCGTTGCGCAGCACCTCGCGGGTGATCGTCGAGGTCGGGCGGTCCAGGCGTCGGGCGATCTCGGCGTACGCGAGTCCGTCGGCCAGTCCCAGCGCGATCTGCTGGCGGTCCTGCTGGGTGAGCCTGCCTCCCGGCATCGCGGTCTCCTTCGTACGCCGTTCTTCGGTGCCTCCACCCTAGCGTTCACTTCCAGTCCATTGCAACGAGCGACGCTCACCCATTGCGTTAGATTCTGGACCGTTGCAACGATTTATAGCTATTGACCTGCAGCTTTAGCTGTTTTACGCAATGAGTGTGTTGCTGGATCCTTGAATGCAACGTAGCTTTCCATCATCAGAAACAGCGGGCCGACAGAGCGCCCACTGCAGAAGAAGGAGAGCACCATGCAGAAGTTCGACACCCCCGCCGCCGTCTCCGCCGTTCTCGACATCCCCGCCGGACGCATCCAGTTCATCGCCGCCGACCGGGCCGACACCACGGTCGAGGTGCTGCCCGCGAACGCCGCCAAGAGCCGCGACGTGAAGGCAGCTGAGGAGATCGAGGTCGCATACGGCGACGACGGTGTCCTGCGGATCGAGGCCCCGGCGGCGAAGAACCGGATCCTCGGCAACTCGGGATCCGTCGAGGTCACCGTCCAGCTGCCCGCCGGCTCCCGCATCGAGGGGAAGTCCGCCGCCGCCGAGCTCCGGGGCGTCGGACGACTCGGTGACGTCGTCTTCGAGGGCGCGTACCGCCGGATCAAGGTCGACGAGGCGGCCTCCCTGCACCTCACCGCGGTCGACGGCGACGTCGAGGTCGGCCGGCTGGGCGGCTCCTCCGAGATCAGCACCGCACGGGGCGACATCCGGATCAGCGAGGCCGTGCGCGGCACCCTCGTGCTGAGCACCGAGTCCGGGGACATCTCGGTCGGCGCCGCCACCGGCGTCTCCGCCGCACTGGACGCCGGCACCGGCCACGGCCGCGTCAGCAACTCCCTCAAGAACGACGGCAGCGCCGAACTCGACATCCGCGCCACCACCAACCACGGCGACATCACCGCCCGCAGCCTGTAAATCGCATCCACTCAATAGGGGGCATCTCTCATGACCGACCTGGCCATCGCGGCGCACGGTCTGCGCAAGTCGTACGGCGACAAGACCGTCCTCGACGGCATCGACATCGCCGTACCGGAAGGCACGATCTTCTCCCTGCTCGGCCCGAACGGGGCCGGAAAGACCACCGCCGTCAAGATCCTCTCCACTCTGATCGGCGCCGATGACGGCCAGATCCGCGTCGGCGGCCACGACCTGGCCGCCGACCCCCAGGCGGTCCGCGCCGCGATCGGCGTCACCGGGCAGTTCTCCGCCGTGGACAACCTGCTCACCGGCGAGGAGAACCTCGCTCTGATGGCGCGGCTGCGCCATCTCGACCGC
>Ga0105246_10002235_pt1 | contig 11676 bp, 4 predicted proteins | sample KBSM64metaG_FD_99694 | JGI IMG/M metagenome (GOLD analysis project Ga0105246, IMG submission 99694) | Miscanthus rhizosphere microbial communities from Kellogg Biological Station, Michigan, USA - KBS M6-4 metaG | ecosystem: Host-associated > Plants > Roots > Rhizosphere > Soil | place: Michigan...
CCACACGGTGTTATTAGCGCTGGTTTCAAAAAAGATCTGGTTAGTGCTCTGGTCGTGACGAATGCGCCAAAAGCGATTGGCCGTGCCATCGAACGGGATCGAAGTTTGATCGTTGACGCCGTTCACTCGAGAGCGAAAGATCATGTTGCCGGCGCCGACTTGAATCATGAGGTAGTTGTTAGCATTCAATTCTACTTCGAGGAAGTTTTCGCACCAGCCGGCCTGGCTTACCGACTGCACTGACTCGACCTGGATCATGCGGTTAGTCAGGTCGTAAGTTGCATTGGAGTACACGCCGTTATAAGCCGCCGTGTTAGGTGATAACGTCATTTGCAGTTGCTGTGATTGCTCGCTGACTGTCGGCGACCCGCCGGGATAATAAACACTCCAGCTATTCGCATTGAGCGAGTTGTCGTCGAAGTTGTCGCTGAAAACAGGCGCAGCCGAAGCGCCGCCTGCCTCGGCTGTAATCAGCATAGTTCCATTGCGGTATCCGTATTCCTTTTGTGGAGTGAGGGCGGCGATATTGGCGGGATACTCAGCCACCAGCTCGCCGGCAAGACCATAAACCATCCATGTCTCCACGCCATCGACGGTGCGCTTCACGCGTTGGCCCGAAGCATCGTACGTATAAAGTTCCGCCTGCCCCGGCGCAACTCCACCAAACGCTGACGTGATTCTATTTTCGGCGTCATAGGTGCGATTACCGGCGCCGGTGTAGGTGTCGTTGTCTAAATTCCCGTTGGCGTCGTAGTGCATGATCTTGTTTTGACCGCTCGGCACTCCCAGCCGATTGTCATTATTAAGATTCACTGTGAAACTGGTGTTGTTAATACCAGTACCCCAGGTACGCGTGTGCGGGTCTCCGTTATCCTGAGTGTTGTCTATAGTGCGATTGCCGTAGCTATCATACTGGAACCACTGTCGCCATTGGTCAGTGTTGAGTTTTGTTTCACGGACCGATTTCAGGCGGTTCAATTCGTCATAGACATATAGCTGAGTACGGGTGTCGCTGCCGGGAATCAATATCTCCTGCTTCTTAACAGTCCCGTTGTTATCGGTCATTGCTTTGGGACCATTTGCATCGGCTACGCACCGGCCCGAGCACTGATCGCTGTAGTGATTAACAATGGCTCCGCGATCGAAGGTCGTGTCGTCAGGTCCGGTATAGGTGCTACTACTGTCGCGAATTTCGGCGAGCTGTCCGCGGCTGTTGTAAAACAACTTGTTGTAGATCGTGGCATTCGTGCCAAATTGTTCCTTCAGCAGACCACCAAAGGCTGAATAGAGAATACCGGTCGAATACGTTCGATTGGTGCCATCTCCAAGAGTGCCGCTCATGGCACTGAGGCGTCCGGCAGTGTCCAAAGTATTGGTTACGACGTGACCAGAGGGGGACGTTAACGAGAGGGTGGCATTGGCGCGGTTATATTGAGCGGTAACCTGATAGTCCTGCGCGCCGATGCGCTGAATCTTGGTATAGGACCGGCCCAGCAAATCATAGCGATAGTAATCGCCCGTGGTGCTGTTCAGTCCATACGTCACCGCAGTCAACAGGCCTTTGGATTTATCCTGGTTCTGAAACGAAAAGAATGGGCTCGTGGCAGGATGCGCATCGTAAATGAAATTCACCTGTGGGGTAACGCCTACGCCTGCGGGAAGATTCTCGTTTGAAGGAGTATCCTCAACCGCGGAAGTACTGTTGTACCAGCGCCTGGTGATACGATTGAGTTGATCGTACGTGAAGTGAGTTGAGACCAGCCGCGCATCTGTTTTTACTCTTAGATTTCCATCTTCGTCATACTTGTAGGAGGTAAATCCGCTTTCAGGATTTTGGGCAGAGGTCAATCGGGATAAGGAACTGTATGTAAAAAGTCTGGATTGATTACCCTGCGTAACGCTCGTCAAGTTTCCTAACCCATCGTAGGCATACGAAGTTGGTTGCAGCGGATTTTCACCATCGCCAAGGTCATCGTTGGCGCCCACCTTTACGGGTTCATCCACGCGAATAAGACGACCAAGCGCATCCACCTTACTGCGACGCTTCTTCTGGGTTTGGTCCGTTATAGTTGTTAGGTAGCTGTCATATGAAGTCGTGACCGTTCCGGTGCTGATTGTATTGGCGCCCCAGGGAGCGGGCAGCCCAATGCCTGCAAAGCTTTGTTTCTCCACCACTCTTCCAACCACATCACTCTTGGTTCGTGTCCAACCCATTGAAGTTTCTGATCCCGCCTGCTGAGACGTGTTTGCTCGATAAGGATTTGATCGCAATGCATAGGTATTCCCACTCGCGTAGAGGTACCGACTTTGCACTTTTATCCCGATCGTCTCGAGCACATCTGCCTGGCTCACGGATGAGTCTTCCACCCGACGGGTGAGACGAACCCTTCCGAGTTGATCGTAATGTTGGACATCAAGAAGCTTGCCATCTGCCTTTGCTGTCAGGTCAGAACGCATCACGACCCGACGCTCTACGTCAAAATATTGGGTAGCGGTTTGCCTCTCTTCGGTACTCCCAAATGCTTCCTGGACCAGTGTCGGACGGCCAAATACATCGTACGTCGTCTTGGTAGAGATCGTGTTATCGGCATCCGTCGTTTTAGTAACCAGTCCAGTGTAAAAATCGTACTCAAGATTCTGGGTTCGTTTCACTGGCGTGCTGTAAGCAGTTTCGACAGTCGTCGGATACAAGTCAGTCACGGCGCCTACCACGCCGTAGGTGAATCTGGTTTGAATTCCTCGCGGATCTGTTGATAGCGTCAGCTTGCCCGTCGCCCCACTCGCCCACGTTGAATACTGATTCGACGACGACAGAGAATTTCCGGTCGTGAGTGGATTGCTGTAAGCGCCCTTGGTTGAATCCCAACGCAGTATTTGAGTGACATTACCGGCACTATCGTAAGCAAAGTCAGATCGAGCCTGGACTTGAGATCCGGTGCCGCCCTGGGTTGCCGCCGCCAACGCGCGCAACGTCGGCGAGTTCGGCCTGCTATAGGCATTCGCACTAATGGTGGTTGTGTCCGATGCGTCCGGAGTTGGGTTGACGTAAGAAGTTGTAGTCAACCGCTTTAGCAGTGCGGTCGTGAGCGCAGGCTGCTGCGCAACATCGAGAGGCTGGCCAGTGGTGGCGTCGCGTTGCACACTGGAATAGTCGATCCAGTCGTATTCCGCCACTGCTGTTAGGTTCCCATTCTTGTCGTAACTGTAGTTTTGAACTGACGTCTTGACTGGTTGGCCCAAAGAGTTCGTTATAGAAACGAACTTCGCCTTGATGAATGGATTGACTTTGATTGGCTGATTACTGAATTCGACGATGCCCGCGGGCGTGTTTATCTGCCACAAATCCTCTTCAATGCTTCCGTCCGGGTGCACGGTTTTGTAAACCGACCCTTTTGCTGAATCGCCAAGCAACGTAGTTATGCCGGTGTAGTGAGACGCTATGGTCGTGCCGTTATCGGGCGCCGTGATCGTGGTGACACCGGTGGTGTGATTATAAGAATAAAGCCAGGAGTCGGTTGCCGTAGTGGAATTAAGATCGTACTCGAGTTGATATGAAAGATCTTTGCGAGCTACTGAATTGTCTTTGACTTTATGCCAGGCGATCTGGCTCTGTCCGTCCTGCTCGTAATGGTAATTGCTCACGGCTCCGGAAGGTAAGGTGATGGAGTTCAACTCTCCCCAGCCTCCCGAAGTGGGGTTGTAAGTAAAATGATAAGCCAACCCGCCCATTTGGACAGGCAGATTTATCTGATCAATCCCGCGCAAATTCACATTTAGATTCTGGAAACTGTCACACGCACCGCCGGTGGCGAAATGATCGCAGTAGCTTTTGTTGATGATGGTGTACTCGGCGCTATTCCAATTAATGGTCCAACGTAGTTCCTCATTATTTACTCCTGCCGTCGTAATCGTAGCCGTTGGATTCACTACACCGGGATCACCGTAATCAAGCAGTAGGTAGCGACCAAACTCATCCACGAGCTTGTCGGCAATGCGATTTGTCTGACCGTTGTAATTATGAATTCGTTGAAATTCTGTATAGTTGTTATTTCGATCGTAAGTACGCTGAAGATCGGGAACGTCAGAGGAGCTAACCGACGTCTCTACTCGTTGCCCGTCGGCAAAATATAGGGTCCACGAATTATTGCCTGGATCTTGATCGCCGTCGTGCTGAACGTCGAGACGCAGATAGGTCCCATCAACGCTGAAGTAAGTCATGGTGCTGGACGTTTGCAGAGCATGAGTAATGATGCAGTCACCTCCAGTCTGAACGGATGACGCCTGCCAGCCATCCAAACGAATCCGAGAGTATTTGTTGCCAGCGGTGCTGTTCTTGATGGTAAAACCGGCCGGGTAAAACTCATGTATTCCTCCATCCGGAAATACCACTGAGACTTTGTGCACATAGCCACCATTGCAGTTGGTGCCGCTGGGAATGAACTCGTCGGTTTGGAGAGTGTATACAGGCATATTGAAACGCCAGCCGCCCTGCGAACTTGCAACCAGGTCATGGAAGGTTATGCCGCCGCCCGTTTCCGGGTCCCCTGGAATGATGATTGGTTCAACGTTCCAAAGCTTGCTGTTGTAAGTCAGGCTGACACCCGGGCCTTTCGTTCCGCCTCGTCCCGCGGGCAACGAAGCAATCGGAATGTTCAAGATGAGATTGCCGTTGGCTGTATTGATGGCCTCAATATCACCTATCGAATATGAGCCGCCGGTATAAAACCCTCGTTTCGGATTGCTATCATCCTGGGCCCTCGTGAGAGTAGTTATACACAACAGCAACATTGCTGCCGCTAATACACTGGTGGAATAAGATTTGACGGTGGTTTGCGTGAGAAAGTAAGTTAATGTTGGTCGCATAGGTCTCCTCGGATGCGCACGTAGGCGGATTTGAGTTAGGAGATCCTATTGCTTGATTTGCCGACTAAACTTGATGCTGGTTAGAACATCATGCGAGATCGGTTTAACTGGGCTGGGGGTATTCTACGCAGATTACAGATCTTTTCAACAAATTTTTTAAGAGTATGCATTTTTTCGAAGGTGTCCCGAAACGGTGACCTAGTAATTTACCCGCACCGCCACCCAGTCAAGCGAAAAATCGCGCGAGGTGCTGCTCGAAACATCGATGACGCGCACGCGGAAGTTCGCATTGCTGAGGGCTGAGAGCGTCCACGAGAAGCCCCAGTTGTCGGTTGGTCCGCCGAGAATGTAGGTGGCGTTGCTCGTTGTCAACGTCGCTGTTGATTTGGTCGCCGTCCACGATACGCCTCCATCCCAGGACAACTGCACACATATCTTCGGCGCACCGCTGGTGCTATCAGCCTTCGCGTCCAGCCTTACTTCGATTCCCTGGATCGTCGCCGTGCCCGGAATGTCGAAGCCGAAGTTGTAGAAGCGGTGTTTATCTTTTTGCGCGTGGGTGCATGAGGTGTTGTTGCCTGAGCCACTGTTGTTATCGACGGCATACAGGCTGTCATTCGTCTGCGCACTGGCAGCGTTGACTTCGTAACCGTTGTTATCGCCGGCCGAAGTTGTATCAGCCGAGTTAGCGGACGGGCTCTTCATTCCCGTATTAGTTGGCGGCGCGCCGCTACAGTACTGCCCTTCCTTGCCGATTACTTTGTAAGGGCAGTCAGCCTTGTCGAGCAGATAAAGGACCGCGGTGCGGTTGCGCACGGTCTGGGCCGCTATGATTTCATCTCCTGGATAGAAACCTCCCTGAGACGAAGTGACCGGATACATCTCGAAGGTGAAGTTCAAGATGCGGTGAATGCCATAGAGCCAATCGTCGATCGTCCCATCGGTGATGTATAAATCGCTGGCCTGTTCAGGCGTGTAGCCATTGGTCGCCGCCATCGCCTGGCCCATAGTAGCCATCGTGTCGCGATCGTCCTGGACCATGTCGGCCGGTACATCGGTAAACGTGTATCCCATCGGCCAGAGGACGAGCTCACCGTAGGTATGGAAATCTATCGCTGACGTGATCTGCTGTTTGCTGTTAACGACGCGACTGTTGACGAAATCGCGGACCAAAACGTCTTCGGGCGCCGAGAAAGGAGCGGCGCCGCGATAGGTTTCGCTGCTCGCTGTGCCACTACTCCCGCCGCAGCATCCCCACTTGTAACCCCAATTCCGGTTCAGATCAGTGCCGACGGCGGAGGTCCCTGCGTTAGGCTGGCGATTCTTGCGCCAGGATCGATACGAGCCGGTGGCGATGTCATACTCGCCGCCATCCGGGTTTAGATCGAACACCATCCATATTTCACGCGAGTTGACGAGATCGGTGATTTGCTGATCGATGCCATACTCGTCCGTGAGCATGTGCAGCGTGTAGAGCGCCATCTCTACCGTCAGGTGTTCGCGCGCGTGTTGATGGTGAGTAAATAAAACTTCGGGTTCGTCTTCATCCACACTGACATTGTCCGAAATCTTGCCGGCCCAGATCTGGCGGCCTTCGTAGGAAGTGCCGATACTGAACAACGAGAAGATATCCGGATGGTTGGTGGCCGCCTGTTGAATATCGGCGACCATTTCCGCGTAATCGTGATAGCCCTGGTCCGCGGCCGGAAAGGCCATTATTGATACGTCCGGCTCAGCGGGCACTTCCAGACGCAGACCGAGAGCCTCGATCGCGATCTTTTCCTTTCGCGTCGCTTCCACCAGCACGTAGTCTTTGCCGACTTCGATGATATTTGCGCCTGTTGCCGCGATGGCTGAGCGCGTTTTTGCGTCGAATACATTGTGGATGACGTAAACCGGTGTTCGCTCGTCACTTTGTTTGAGCGCGGGAGCGGCTGGTGACAAGGTCAGTACCAGCAAACACACGAGCACGATTCCCACCACGGCGCGGTGAAAGGATCTTTCTCGGTTCATTATGAATTTCCTTTGTGCCTGGTTGTGCGCGGAGGTGGATAGGCCGGAACCATCGGAGGAAACGATGCTCAAGCTCCGGCCCTATCCATTACTCATTACGGTTTAACCTGCCAGCCGCCACGCTCGGGCACGGCGATCGGAATAGAGGTTGCCAGTAAGTCGCAGGCCGGTATCTGAGTGGGAGTGATGAAGAAAGGACCGACAAGAAAGCTCAAGAGGATGAAATCGTCGTCTTTTCCGTTATCCGTGAAGCCAAAGTTCAAGAATTGGCCTTCGGCGCCAGCGAAATCACCGGAAGCATGCGTGATCTCGCCCACCACGTAGGCACTGTTACCCTGTACACAAATGTCGACCGGATGAGCGATCACTTCAGTTTGCCCTGTACCGAAGCGCAGGACGCCTCCATTCCCGCCTTGTTGGGCTGAGGCGGTGACAGTGACGGGAGGGCCCCCGTTGCCTGGACCGAATACACCGGTACCAGTCACTGACTGGGCCATGGCGCTACTGGCGCTGATACACATCGCGACGATAAAAAGAGTGAAGATCAAGAATCTGCTTTTCATAGGGGACTTCTCCTTCGTTGTTCCAGCGGGTTAGTGAATCAAAGCCATGAGGACTGTCACTTCAGGCTTGCCCAGTGAAGCCCGGGCTCCTCAAGGCTTATTATTAGTTCTGAGAACCTCGCGAATTACGATCTGCTGGGAGTTTGGACATCTTCTGAGCTGAGTTAAGAACGGGAGGGATTATCCTGCAACGTACTTTGCCAGGCATCGGTGCTGCTACCCATTTTGATATGGGTAGTAGTACCTATTTTTGGAACGCGGATTAAAAACGCGGATTTGTCGCTAGAATTCCTTTTTGTGGGTGAGGGCAAAGGTTAGTAGCGCGTTGTTGCCACTCAGCCCGAGTTTCGCACAGATGTTCGAGCGGTGATGCTCGACGGTGCGTACGCTGATCGAAACCATCTCGGCGATTTCTTTGCTGCTCTTCGATTCGGCGACTAATAGCAAAATGCGGTGCTCTGCCGAAGTGAGATTGTTAATGGAAGATGATTTCGGCCGCTTCTTTCTTGAGACAAGGTAATCGCCAAGCGCCGAACAAAAGAAACTCTGCCCAGCAGCCACTACCTTGATACAGTCGACGATCTCGTTTACCGCGCAGTCCTTTATTATGAAACCCTTCACCCCGGCATCCAGTGCGGCTTCGAACAAAGCTTCGTCTCTATACATAGTCAGAACGATTACGCCCACCGGCAATCGCTGTTGTTGAAGCTCACGTGCAATTGCCAACCCGTCGGGAGCGGGCATGTTAACATCCAGGACTGCCACGTCGGGATGAAGCTCCCTGGTTTGCGCGAGCGCCGACTTGCCATCGCCGGCGTCGGCCACGACTTTCAATAGCGAGTCGGCCTCGATCACTCCTCGCAACCCGAAGCGGAAAATGGGATGGTCATCTGCGATCAGAACGCGAATTTGTTTATGCATCGTAGAATCCAACTCTGAGTTAAATTTTTTCGACAATGCTGATGCGAATCGTCACGCCCTGTCCCGGCGCAGACTCATGTGTGTATCTGCCACCGAGCATTCGCACCCGTTCGGCAATACCTATCAACCCGATGCCCCTTTCGCGTAAGGAGGCGTCAGTATCAAATCCTTTTCCGTTATCTCGACAGATAATCTGCGCCCCGGCGGCGATTCGTTTGATCGTGAACCAACAATTCGTCGCAGCGCTGTGCTTGAGCACGTTGTTGATGCACTCCTGCATCACACGATAGAGATTGATTTCAGACTCTTTCGATAACAGCGCGTCGATATCGTCTATATGAGTTATGAACTTTATATCGGTAGAGTCACTGGCGTGGCGCACCATCTGCTCGATCGTGCTTGTCAATCCCAGCCGCTCGAGTTGAGGAGGTCGCAAGTTATGCGCGATCTCGTGGACCTCGTCGAGAGCTAGCGAGGCCATTTCAGAAATCTCAGTCAGGTGTTCGCGAGCGGAATTGTCTTCTGCGAGCGAGTTCAATCCGATCAGCGCCCAGTTTTTTACGATCAGCAGGTTTTGCCCCAAACTGTCGTGCAGTTCACCCGCCAGGCGCTGGCGCTCGGCCTCCTGTGATTCGATGAGCCGTTGCGAGAAAGCTTCGCGCTCTGCCTGCCTTTTCTTCAACCGGGCGAAGTGGCCCATGACGACAACAGCCCCGACTCCCATGACCGAGCCGATGCACAAAAGCAGGAACCACAATCGTCGCCAGAAGGGAGCGCGGACGACCAGATTGATGCTCGCGCCCGTGTTGTTCCATACGCCATCGCTGTTGGCGGCTATCACGCGAAACGTGTAGTTGCCGTGCGGCGGATACGGGAAATAAGCCACGCGGCGGGTGCCTGCATCGATCCAATCAGCATCCATTCCTTCGAGTTTGTATTTGAATCTTATCTGGTCTGACTTGATGTAGCTGAGTCCCGTGTAGCTAATCTCCAGTCCGCGCTGGCCTGGCTGAACAGTAATGCCGTGCTGAAAATCAATGGGATTACGATCGAGCGTTACGGATTCAATCAGCACCGGCGGCGCTTCCTGATTTACGTAGACGGCTTCAGGATCAATTATCGCTACGCCGTCCTGGGTCGGAAACCAGAATTTCCCATCACGTGCAATGATGCCCGCAGGTAGTCGTCCACCATTGCATTCGCTGTTGAGCATGCCATCTCGTTTTCCGTAAGCGACACTGTTGATGCAGGAGATTTTGCCGCCGGCGAAATCGTTCAACTCCCGGCGGCTAACACGATAGATACCTCTGTTACAACTGATCCAAAAAACACCGTGCCGATCCTCGAGTATCTGAAAGACGCCGTTGTCGAACAATCCATGCTCTTTCCTGTAGCTGAAGAAACAGCCGTCGCGAAAACGTCTAAGACCGTCGTCGTAGGTTCCGATCCAAAACGTTCCATCCGCATCTTCATAGATGCACCGGATGTGATTGGTCCTCAAACCCTCAGGCATAGCGTAGGAAATGAATTTACCGTCATCGAAGCGCGCCAGATTTCCGGAAGTTGCGATCCAGAGCGCTCCCTGATGGTCTTCGTGTATTACGGTCACATCGTCGGAGGACAGTCCTTCTTTAGTTGTGTAGTGGGCGGTAACGCGACCGTCGTGAAATTTGAACAGACCGCGCTCGGAACCAACCCAGGTGTCGCCATCGCGGTCAGTTAGGATCGTGCTGACGATAGCTTCCTGGACCAGGCTCGAGAGATTTTTGAGTTTCCCATTTTCCTGGCGTAGTAATCCGCCAACAACGCCGATCCACAGATTACCTCTGTGGTCTTCGGCCAGAGCCTGTACGACGTTGTACCCTTCAGGCAGCGGCGTGTTGTGGAAAACTCCGTCTCTGAAGCGACTCAGGCCACGTATTGAGCCGACCCAGATATCGCCGTTGTAAGATTGCAAAATTGGATAGACTTCGCGGTGAAGGAGCCTGCTCGCTGTCGAGTACACGCTGATGAATTGTTTTGCTAGTCGATACAGCCCGTGCGACGTTCCGATCCAGATCGTGCCTTCGCGATCTTTGAAGAGGCAGTAGATATCAAGATGGCTGCCTAACTCACTATCTTTTCCATAGACAGTGAATTTTCCATCTTTGAAGCGAACCAGCGGGTCAGCTACAAACCAGATGCCGCCTTCGTCGTCTTCACAATACGGTTGTGAGATCACGCGCGTTGGCACGCCGTCTTTTTCTGAGTATCGGGTTACCTGGCCGTCCCGTAACCGGTAGATGACCGATTTATCGCCGAACCACAGATTGCCCTGGCTGTCTTCGTAAGGACGTACTCCATCAGCAACGCTCAGGGTTATCGGGTATCGAGTTACGTTTCCGGCTTTGATCTGGTTGGCTTCGTTTGTTCCGATGGTCCATTGGGCCCCGGAAGGCGCAAGGTAATGCCTCAGATTCTGAGCGACGTATTCAGGCGGCGCGGGGATGAACTTGTCTTTGCGCATATAAAACTGGCCGCTACCAATAGTGATAAGCAACTCGCCTTTCAGGTCATGCGCAAAACCCATAACTTGACCGGCCGGCACTCCATCAGCGGTCGTGTAAGAGGTGAACACTCCGTCACGATATCGCGTCAATCCGCCGTCGCCCGTTCCCGCCCACAGCGTCCCTTCCTTATCTTCGTAAAGAGCTGTGAAGCGGTTGGTGCTGAGTCCCCTGGTATTACTTTTGTCGAATACCTTGAACTGCACGCCATTGAAGCGCACCAGCCCGTCGAACGTCGTCATCCACAAATAACCGTCGCGGGTTTGTATGATCGAGCGAATGGAGTTTTGGGGTAGCCCGTTGTCAGTAGTCCAACTGTCCAGATGGTATTGAGCTGTAGCCGTGTGGAAGCAGATCAGGATCCATAGAGACAGTCGTGCGAGGATTAAGAGGTGAGCCCATGGAGGAACCATATGGTGATCCTATGGATTGGGCGAAAATCCGGCTTCAAGCTTTTAGTTCACACTGGATCAAGACGATTGATTGAGATGAAGTGAATGCCTGCTTCATCCCCTTGTCTGGCCAGAGGTTCGATGAGGGATTGTATCACCCAAACTGTACGTTAGCGAACAGAGACCTGGATCACGGACGCCCACTGCGCGATCTCTCGAAGCCAGCTATGGGGGTAAGGAGATCTGGAGCGGGCGACGGGATTCGAACCCGCAACCCTCAGCTTGGGAAGCTGATGCGCTACCGTTGCGCCACACCCGCTCAAAAGGTGAGAAGAAGATAGTTAAAGGAATGGATCCGTGTCAATCCGCGTGAATCCG
>Ga0105246_10002236_pt1 | contig 11676 bp, 9 predicted proteins | sample KBSM64metaG_FD_99694 | JGI IMG/M metagenome (GOLD analysis project Ga0105246, IMG submission 99694) | Miscanthus rhizosphere microbial communities from Kellogg Biological Station, Michigan, USA - KBS M6-4 metaG | ecosystem: Host-associated > Plants > Roots > Rhizosphere > Soil | place: Michigan...
GGCCGTGCCGAACGAGTCCGATCCAGGCACAGGTTCACCGTCACCCGATACAGCCAGCCTCCGGCCGCTGCGTCATTCGCAAATATAATGCCGCGCCGGTGCAGGCGCAGGAACACCTCTTGGGCCACGTCTTCGGCATCCGCCCAATTACCCAGAATGCGGAATGCGGTTCGCAGCACCTGGGCTTCGCGCTGGCGAAGCACTTGATCGAATGACGACGCTGCTTCGCCCCGAATCCCGTGCATGAGGGCTGCTTCTAACATTCCTCTGCCAGATGAAACGTGCGGGAAGGGTAAAACGTTGACTGGATGTTACTTCAAACCGGCTTGGGCCAGAAACTCCGCAGCCACCGTGGCGATCGGACGTTGCATCAAATCCACTTGGGCATTCAGCTTCTGCATCGTCTCTGCGCGGATCTTCCCGGATAGTTCGGCCAGGGCGGGCTGCACGCCGGGTTCAGCCGCGATCAGATCCTTCCGGACCATCAGGCAAGCCTGGTAGGGCGGAAATACCTTTTGGTCGTCGGCTAGGACCTTCCATTCCGGCGTCAGATGGCCATCCGTGGCGCGCGTTGCGATCATGTCTACGTCGCCTTTGGCCAGCGCGGCAAAGAGCTGCTTCGGTTCCAGCGTGCGCGGCGAATCCAGCGGCAGGCGGTAAGAAACAAGCTCCTGGAACCCGTCGGACCGCGACTGGAATTCGTAGGGAAGACCCAGCTTCCAGCGCTTCGCAACCTTAGCGGCGTCGCTCAAGCTAGCGATCTGTTCCGCGCCTTGCGCGCGAATGACCATGGCGGAAGGGCTATCGAATCCCAAAGGATCCAGAACCTCGATCTGCATCATGCTCATCTGGCCCCGCACACGCGCCAGTACGATCTGCGGATCGGGATTGGCCTGCTCCTTGAGAATTTCGGATTCGATCAGGCCGGTGTACTCCGGATAAACGCCGACCACACCGGAGAGAAGCGACTGGTACAGGATAGCGGTATTGCCTAGCCCCGAGCGCCGCTCCACGGGCCGGCCCAGGCGATGCTCCAGGTGCTGGGCCACGATTTCGCCCAGCAGCATTTGCTCGGTTTCGTTCTTCGAACCGACCACTATGGGCTTTTTGGAGTTGCAGGACGCCAGGAACACGGCGCACAGCAGGGCAGCCGAGGTCACGCGCAGCATGGCGAGCATCTTTCAACATATCATGCGCAGCATGATTGTAAGCCTCCCGCACGCAATCCAGCCCTCTACCTGCTATTCTCAAATTCTTTAGCCTAGCAACGATGTCTTTTCAGATTCGTCCCCTCAAGGAATTTCTCGTCAAGCCGGCGCTGCCCCCGGCGCTCAGCAGGCTACCCGAGCTCGGCCTCAACCTGATGTGGAGCTGGCACCATCCCCAGCGCGCGGTATTCCGCCGCCTGGACCCGGCCATCTGGAAAGCGTCGAATCATAATCCGGTGGTCCTGCTGGGTCGCGTTCCGCAGGACACGCTGGAAAAGGCGGCGCGGGATCCGCGCTACCTGGCCTTGTACCGCCGAGCCTGTGAAACGTTGGATGCGTACCTGGCGCCTCAGAGCATGCCTGCCTCAAACATGCTGGTGGCCTATTTTTCGATGGAGTATGGCCTGCTCGATTGCATGCCCATCTACTCCGGCGGTTTGGGCGTGCTTTCCGGCGATCACCTCAAGGCGTCCAGCGATGCGATGCTGCCGCTGGTGGGTTTGGGCTTGCTGTATCAGCGCGGGTACTTCCGGCAATCGCTCGACCCCAACGGCTGGCAACAGGAGCGGACCCCGGTCAACGACTTTTACTCCCTGCCCATTACACCAGTGACGCGCGCGGACGGCAGCGATCTTATTGTGGACGTGCTGGCGGGCGAGACCGTGGTGTACCTCAAAGTCTGGCGCATCGATCTCGGACGCGTACGGCTGTACCTGATGGATAGTAATATCCCCAACAACGCCGACCCGTTTCATCGCGATATCACCGGCCAGCTTTACGCCGGCGACCACCACAAGCGGATTTGCCAGGAAATCGTCCTGGGCATCGGCGGGCTGCGCGTGCTGAAGGAACTGGGGCTGCAGCCGACCGTCTATCACATGAACGAAGGCCACTCGGCGTTTCAGGCCATCGAGCGGATTCGCCTTCTGATGGCAGAAAACCGATTGAGTCTTGAAGAAGCCCTGGAAGCGTCGCGCACCAACAACGTGTTCACCACGCACACTCCCGTGCCGGCTGGCATCGATCTGTTCGACACGGGCCTGATGCACCAGTATTTTGAAACGTATTGCCGGCAGGCGGGAATCGGCTTCGACGAACTGATGTCGTTGGGACGCCGCAATCCGCAGGATGAGCAGGAGCCATTCTCCATGGCCATCGCGGCCATCAAGGCATCCGCTTACCGGAATGCGGTCAGCCGCCTGCACCGCATCGTTTCGCAGCAGATGTGGGAAGGTTTGTGGCCCAAGCTCCCGGTGTGGGAGATCCCCATTACCTCCATCACCAACGGCGTCCACCTGCCGTCCTGGATCAATGGCGACTTCGCCGCACTCTACGATCAGTATCTGCAACCGGATTGGCGCGAAGGCCACGCCGAACCGAAAGTCTGGGAGCAGATTGCGGACATTCCGGATTCCGAACTGTGGGAGGCGCACCGCCGAAGAAAGCGTCGCATGGTGGCATACGTACGGGAGAGCGTGATGGCCAGCGCCGTGGCCCGCAACGCGTCGGCGCCGGAGGTCCACCGGCTGCAGGACGTGCTGGATCCCGAAGCTTTGACCATCGGATTCGCGCGGCGCTTCGCCACCTACAAACGGGCCACGCTGATTTTCCGGGACCTGGAACGGCTCAAGCGGATCCTGACTCATCCCACCCGGCCGGTGCAACTGGTCATCGCGGGGAAGGCTCATCCCCAGGACATCCCCGGCAAGAGCCTGATCCGTGAGATTGTGCAATTCTCACGCGATCCGGAACTCGCCGGGCGGGTGATCTTCGTGGAAGATTACTCCATTCAGGTGGCGCGCGAACTGGTCGGCGGTGTCGACATTTGGCTCAACACACCGCGACGCGGCGAAGAAGCCTCGGGCACCAGCGGCATGAAGGCCGGCATCAACGGCGCCTTGAACATGAGCATCCTGGATGGCTGGTTCGATGAAGCCGAGGACGCGGCGGGGGGCTGGGCCATCGGTGATCGCGAACCGTATTCCCCGGATCGCGACGATGCGCATGCGGCTGGGATCTACTCGGCTCTGGAGAACGAGATCGTGCCGCTGTACTATGAACGGGATCATGGCGTACCAGAGCACTGGATGCGGCGCGTCAAGCAGTCGCTGCGGCAGCTGAGCGCGACATTCAATTGCCAGCGGATGGTCGAGGAGTACGCCACTCAGTTGTACGATCCGGCGCACCGCGCCTTCCAGATCATCTCCGAGGGCAGCTTCCGGTCGGTCCGCGAGCGGGTTCAATGGAACCGTGAAGTGGTGGAGGTTTGGCCCCGCGTACGCTTCACCAATTGCAGCATCGATGCCGATTCCGTTTCTACGGGGCGGCCTGTGGCCCTGCGTGCCGAGGTGGATCTAGCGGGTCTCAAGGCCGACGACGTCCGCGTCGAAGCCCTGGTAGGCAGGGTCGGGCCGGAAGGAGAACTGGAGGAAGTCCAGGTACTGGTTCTCGAACCACGCGAACAACATGGAAGCGCGGTTCGGGCGCGACATGGTCCCCTATGCCACCGGACGCCTCGGTTTCTCTGTCCGGATCGCTCCCAACCACTTTGACGACCCCATCAATCGGCCCTGTAACGCCCTGCTAAAATGGGCTAGTGAGCCGGTTGTGGAATAAAACCGGCCTAAAGCCGTTCACTAGTACTGCCGAAGGAACTGGTGAGCCCAAAAAGATTTAAGATTTTAAGATTTTGCTGGATTCTGCGCTCAGTTCGTGGTACATAGTGGTTTAGACGTTCTCGCGGGTATCCCAAAACTCAATTGTTCCCCGTCTGGATGAAACCCGCCGTCTCGCAGATTCCGCCGACCCTATTGATTCCGTCGAATCCCAGCACCGCTGTTCGCCCAAAGTGAACGACAAAGGAGTAAGCCAACCAGCATTCTATGGAAGGCGACCGCAAGTACCGGCAACGGGGCTATAACGACTCCGACCGTCCGCATTCTGACAACGGTTCATTTAACCGGGAAGACCGTCCGCGACCGCAGGGTCCACGCCCGCCCCTCGATATCACCGGGCCGCGTTTACCGCGGATGGTGCAGTCGGTGACCGCGTCGCGATGCTACAACTGTTCCACCATGTTGGGCGAAGGGTTCGACTTCAAGGAGTGCCCCAAGTGCCATGTAGCGCTGCATTGCTGCAAGCAGTGCTCCTACTTCGAGCCGTCCACGCGCTTCCAGTGCCTGAAGCCCATCACCGTCCGCATCGCGGCCAAGGACCAGGCGAATGTGTGCGAACTCTTTAAGGCGCGCGTCACCGTGGCTCGCGACGTTGCGCATCCGGCCCCATCGGCGGCCCCTCCGGCCGGCACGAATGGTACCAGCCTCCCCGAGCCTCGCAACGCAACCGATGCCCGCGCGGCGTTCGACAGTCTGTTCCGCAAGTCTGAATAATAGCCGCGGTTACGGCCAGTACTCCCAGCGGCCCGCGAAAATCACATAGGCGCTTAAAACCGCGTTGGTGATTCCATGCGCCACAATGACATCCCCCAGGCTTTTGGTTCGCACGATCCACCAGTTGTACAAAATCCCCGCAGCCAGACCGACATCCCACAAGGCTCCATGTTCGACCGCGAACAGCACGGCCACAATCCAGAACGCGCGCGCCGACCAGACCCCCAGAGGAACCTTGGTGAAATCCTGTGAAACGATCCAGCGCATCAGCCAGCCTCGCCAAAACAGTTCTTCGGCAATAGGCACGAACACGGCCGCACGCAGCGTCCGCAGGGCCAGCACGGCCCAGTCCCCGCGGCTCGACTCAGGTAGCGATGCCGCCACCGAACCGGTGATGGAATTCGAGAACATCCAGTGGGTGTGGTACCCCGGGAAAATAAAGTCCGGTCCGATCCAAATCGCGAAGACTGCGAGGCCCACCAGCAGCGACCCACCCCAGCTGCGGACCCGGAACTTCAAGACCGGACGCGCGACGGTAGCCAGAATGGCGGTCATCACCAGGATCCAAACCACCTGCTCCGCCAGCGGAGACAGCGACAGCAACGGGCGGACGGCAAGCAGGGCGATAACCGCGCCGAACGGGACGACGTAGGGAAGCGAGCTCAAACGAATCTTTCGTTACAGGTTTTTCAGCGCGTCCTGGATCTTGCTGGCTTCGGGTTTGGAGGGCTTGCTCTTCAGAGCGATCTCCAATTGTTTGCGGGCGGAGGGTTTGTCGCCCTTCTGTATCAACGCCAGCCCGTAGTGATAGTGGAAAGTGGAGTTAGTGGGGTCTTTATCCACCAGATCCTTGAAGATACGCTCCGCGTCCCCGCTCATGTTCTTCTTGATGTAGATCCATCCCAATGTATCGGCCATGGCGGAAGCATTGGGCGCCAGCTGGCGGGCGCGTTGGGCCATAGTCAGCGCGGCATCTAGATCCGATCCCTCATCCGCTTTGCGCATCGCCAGATTGTTCAGGGCGACCGCATTATTGGGCTCAAGCTTGAGGATCTGCTCATATATCGGCTTGGCCTGCTCGGCCGGGCCGACCGTTTCCAGAATGAAGCCCAGTTGCACCAGCGGGGCCGTCCAGTTGGGATTCGCCTGGCTGGATTTTCGAAACGCTTCCGCCGCTAGATTGATGTCCCCCTTGCGCTTGTAGGTTTCTCCCAGTTGGTAGAGCATAGTTGCCGGATTCGGCTGCTTTCCCACCAAATCCTTATACGTCGCGATGGCTTCGTCGTAGCGTTGGGAGCGCACATACAGATTGGCGCGGGCCACCATCAGGTCCTGCCGATTGGGCTCGGCCGCGATGGCCTTGTCCAGTTCCTTGATGGCGTCGCCGATGCGGTTTTGAGCCGCCAGCGTTTCGGTGATGCCCAATAATCCCCGCATATCATGGTTCTGGTGGTACAGCGAGTCGAACGTTTGTTCCGCCTTCTTGTAGTCCTTATCCTGCCAAGCCAGCACGCCTACTTGATAGCGGGCATCCGGGTTCTCCGGAAATAGCTTGATGGTCTGGTCCAGCTCCTCACGGGCCTTGGCGACGTTATTCGTAGCTAATAGCGCAGCCGAGCGTGTGATATGACCGGTTACGTTTCTGGGGTCGTACTGTAACAGCTCATCGGCCGCCTGCAGCGCCTTGGGCGCATCCTGCTTGGCCAGATATACCCGGGTCAGCAATTCTCTTGCCGCCACGAAATCCGGACGCGTCTTGATAGCGTCTTCCAGTTGCAGCCGGGCCGGCTCGATCTGGCCCTTGGCAAGCAAGGCTCGGGCATAGTTGAGACGCAGCAGGTGGTTGGTGGGGTTCTTCGCAACCAAGCTTTGCAGATCAATCGCCGCCTGATTGATTTCAGCCGGCTTCCCGCTGGTCAATAAGAGCGCGGCGTGCATCGCAATCGCGTCGGAATCCTTGGGATTATCTTTTAGAAGTGCGTCTACCAACTGATTCGCCTGTGGAAAATTTCCGGAATTCGCGTACAACTCCACCAAGCGTTTCTGATACACCGCTTTGTCCTTGGGCAGTGCAGCCATTCCCGCCTCGTACTGTTGCTTCGCCAGCTCTGTCTGGCGCAGGCGGCCATAATAAAAGTCGCCCGCCATCAGATGGCCGTCGGGGAATTGCTTTTCATCGGCCAGCTTCCGGATGACCGCATCCATATCGGCACGCCGGTTAACGATTACGTAGTGCGTTGCCAGCTGGATCAGGTAACTGGATGATTTGGGATTGTTCTCGACCTTTAGCTTCAGGATCCGCTCGGCATCGTCCGGCCGCTTATCGATCATGTACTGGTAGTACAACCGATCATAGGCCGGGGCGAAGTCTTTTTTCTGGTCGAGGAAATCGCGAAGTAGTTTTTCCCCTGCCTCTTTTTGGTTGTTGCGGACCAGCGCCTCGTAATACACCAGCATGATTTCCGACGAATTCGGCTTGATCTGATTGGCATGCTGCAATTGCTCAAGTGCAGTTTTGAAATCGTTATTTAGCAGCGCAACCTGGCCGGAGATCCGCAGACCATCGAAGGAATTTGGGTCCTTGGCGAGTATCTTCTCAGTGAGCGTGGAGGCTTCCTCCAGAAGCTGCGGGGCCTGCTTGGCGTTCTGTGTGGCGGCGAACAGGTAGATATTCGCGAGCTGCACGGGGGCGTCGGTATTGTCGGGCTGCAGTTCCACCGCGCGGCGGAACATTTGGACCGCCTCTCCCAGCCCGCCCAGCTTCATGTCGGTCAGGCCCATGCGGTAATACGCCTCGCCAAACAGCGGGCTCTTCGCGTACGCCTTCCGATACATAATGCCGGCTTCTTTATACAGGGCCCGGCCGAAAAACTTATTGCCTTGATCGACGTAACGTTGCGCTTGGGCTTTCGGATCCGTGCTGCAGGAAGCCAATACCAGCATTAACAGGGGCAGGCATAGGAAGAGTGGACTGCGTTTCATAGCTCTATCTTGATCCTAAAACCCGGGGGTTGCAACGAACCCCCAGTCCTGGGACGGTCCTAGGAGAATAGTCCTGTCTGAGCAGTCTATCCCTTCGCTCTAACGGGTGTAGACAACCCGCGTTCCGCAGATATGATCGTGCAGCGAGCGCTTTTCGCGGTCGAAAGCGGCGATGAGGAAACCGATGCAAAGAGTTAGGAAACTGAGGTATTTGGCGAAATACCGGCCCACTGCGAGGCCTACCGATATTGGCCCGCCATCCGCGGTCGTAACTTTCAGGCCCAGGGCCATTTTTCCGGGGGTCGCTCCCTTGGTGGTCAAGAAATACACTTCATAGGCCAGCGAAAGGACCAAGCGAATCAGGAAGCCTAATCCAGCCACGCCCATGATCGCCGGGAGGGCCGCCATCACCTGGGCTGGGTCCGGATTGTTGCCCAGTCGTAGTCCTGCGCCCCCCAAAGCCAGTCCAAAAGGGATGGTAATGATGGCTCCCACCACCCCCAGGATGATCGCGTCGATAATGATGGCCAGGAATCGCATCCAGAAACCGCCGAAATGTCGCGCCCCGGACAGGCGCTGGGAATAAGCAGGCTGGCATTGCGCACAGACCGATACGTCCCCATGGACGGTGAGCTGGCTGGCCGGCACCCCACGGCCGCACTCCGAGCAATAACGAATGTCCGTTCCGGGCGGAGTTGCCGCAGCGGCCGTTAAGGGTGAAGGCGGCTGCGGTGGTCCAGCCGCGTTGGCGCCCCCGCGAGCCGCGGAATGCTTTTGCCAGGCGGCCATGCCTTCTCGCCATACTAGAGTGTCATCACGCACGACACCCTGGCGAACCAAGTCGTCCAGCGCGGACTCCTCCACTGGACCAATCTGTTTCCCGCCTTCCGCGTAATACCACTTCATAGTCCTCCTCCGCGCGCACGGCTCCCTTGCAGCAACCCGGCTGCGCACATAGAGGACAGTGTACCCGTTTTAAAAACAAAAACCCCCGCCGGGTACTGCATGGTTCCGGCGGGGGGTTCGCTCCGGCAGGGTGCGTAGGAAGATCGATAAGTAGCTTAGGGCGCCGCAGTCACATGCGCGCGACGATTCTTCTGCCAGCAACTCTCCGATTCGTCGGTGCAAACGGGCCGTTCCTTGCCATAGCTCACAACGGCCAACTGAGGTCCGGGAATGCCTTGCGAGGACAGGAATTCCTCGACAGCGTGCGCCCGGCGATCGCCCAGCGCCAAATTGTATTCAGATGACCCGCGTTCGTCCGTGTGGCCCTCGATAACCAGCTTTTGATTCGGATAATCCGCCAGAATGCCGCGGATCACGTTCACGTCGTCGCGCAGAGCGGCACTGGCGTCGGATCGGATGGTGCTCTGGTCGTAATCGAAGAGCGCGTCCTCGAGCTTAGCCAGATACTCGTCCAGCTTCTTGCGGACGTCGGGCGGCATCGTGGACGGCTTGGCCTGATCGACGGCCACCTGCTTCGGCGGCGATGGAATGTCCTCTCTGGGCACGACAAGCGTACGTGTCGGCTGAGAAGGAGTGGCTGCCACCGGGGTGATGTCGGGAGGTTTGTTGGCTCTAACCACTCCTTTACTTGAACAGGCTGCGGCGGACAAGATCGCGATTGCAGCCAGCCCCGTTACGAGTGTGTTCGCTTGTTTCATAAAGCTTTCCTCCATTAAGGCATTCGGCGGCCCAGCCGGCAATCCTGTGTAGACAGTATTCCTTATGCGGATACGCAGGTTAGACTTAATTCGGATGTCGGTATTACCCCGAACTGCGCGACAGGCCGGTGGACGTCCTCTCCTATTGGCAGGCTTCGGGAGCCTCCTCCTGCTGATGGTCGCGGCCGGCGGCTATGCGCTTCGAACACTGGAACAGGTACGCGGCAGCGACCTGGAAGAGCGCAACGTCCACCTGCGGCGCGATCACGCGCTCGATCGGATTCGGACCGGAATCTACCAGTCCGCCATCATCATGCGCGATTACCTGCTGGCGGTGGATGAGAAAAGCGGCGCCGCGCAGATCGAACGGTTCGCCGAAACCCGGGACCAAACCGACCGTGCCTTGGCCGAATGCGCCAGCGTGATCGATCCCGCCGAAAGCGAAGCCTTGCGCGAGCTGCGGTCGGAACTCCAGGTGTACTGGAGGCTGCTGGCATTCATTTCCGAAATCCCGGCCGAAAACCGCGCCCTCCGCGGCTCCGAGTATTTGTCCAAACAAGTTCGCCAGCATCGTTCCGAGCTGATCCAGATGGTGGACCAACTGGATGCTCTCAGCGCCCGCCAAATGGCGGCCTCCGATGCCCGCATGAACGAAACCTTCGGCCGACTGCGCGGGCGACTGACGTTGATCGTGGCTCTGGCCGTGAGCATGGGACTGCTGCTGGCCGGATTTACAATCTGGCGGACCCTGCGCCTGGAACAGGAGTTGGAACAGCGCTATCAGGAAGTCTTGAAAACCCAGCAGGAACTGGCGGAGCTATCGGCGCGCCTGGTTTCGGCCCAGGAAGAAGAGCGCCGCAGTATTTCACGCGAATTGCATGATGAGGTCGGCCAGTCCCTTTCGGCTTTGCTGATGGAGGCCGGAAACGCCGCCGCCCATGTCGCTCCGAATGACGCCCACGTCCGGCAGCACGTGGATTCGATCAAGAAGCTGGCCGAAGCCAGCGTGAACATCATCCGCAACATGACTCTGCTGTTGCGGCCCTCCATGCTGGACGATTTCGGCCTGGTGCCGGCGCTCGAATGGCAGGCGCGTGAGGTTTCCAAACGCACCGGGATCCGCGTGCAGGTGGCCGCGGCCGATTCTACCGGGGAACTTCCCGATGCTTTGAAGACCTGCATCTACCGCGTGGTCCAGGAAGCCCTGCATAACTGCGCGCGGCACGCTCAGGCGCGCTCCGTGCGAGTAGTGGTGCGTCAGGAGGAGTCCAGGATCGTTCTTTCGGTGGAAGACGACGGCCGGGGCTTCGACGCCCGCCGCGTGCGTGGCCTGGGCCTGGTGGGCATGGAAGAGCGGGTACGTCACTTAGGAGGAGCGTTCAATGTTCGTTCGACGCCCGGCGCCGGAACCAAGGTCGACGTGGAGTTGCCCCTTGCCAGTTGAAGCTTGTGACTTAAAAATGATTCGTATTCTGCTGGCCGACGATCACACCGTCATGCGCAACGGCCTGCGCCTCCTGCTCGAACGCCAACCGGACTTGCAAGTGGTCGGCGAGGCCGCCGATGGACGCCAGGCCGTGGACATGGCGGCGGCTGAAAACCCCGACGTCGTGATTATGGATATCGCCATGCCGCAATTGAACGGCGTCGAAGCCACGCGCCAGATCGTCAATCGAAACCCGAATGCCGCAGTGGCGATCCTCAGCATGCATAAGGACGAGAGCTACGTGATCCGGTCGCTCAAGGCCGGCGCGCGCGCCTATCTGCTGAAGGATTCCGCGGAGGCCGATCTGATTGCCGCCATCGCCGCGATTACGGAAGGCAAATCCTTCTTCAGCCCCGCGGTCCGGAGCCTGCTCAAAGAGGACTACATGCACCAGCTTGACGAGCTCGGCGCCGAGGATAGCTATGAGCTGCTCACCAACCGCGAGCGCGAGGTCCTGCAACTGGTGGCTGAAGGCAAGGCCAACAAGGAAATCGCCGGGATGCTCAATCTCAGCTTATATACGGTAGAAACCCATCGCACGCATATCCTGCAAAAGCTGAACCTGCACAGCGCCCCGGAGCTGATCCTCTACGCAGTGCGTAAAGGAATCATCAGTTAGAACTCGGCTCGCAACATGAACTCGATGCGCCGCGGAGCGCCGGTTCCCACGGCACCGTCGTTGATGATATCCGTGATCCGGCCGAAACTGCCGCTCACCGGTGTACTTCCGGTAAGCGAGCCGATACTGCCAGAAGGGGCCTTGAAAATCGGGTGGTTCAAGAGATTGTACGCCGCCGCGCGGAGATTGAGCGACAGGCGCTCGGTAACTTTGAAGCGTTTCTGCAGCGAACTGTCGATTTCGAACATACCCGGTCCGTTGGCAATGTAGCGGCCCAGGTTCCCCCAAGTTCCGTTGGCAGGAAGCGAAAACGCTGCCGGGTTGAACC
>Ga0105246_10002237_pt1 | contig 11676 bp, 11 predicted proteins | sample KBSM64metaG_FD_99694 | JGI IMG/M metagenome (GOLD analysis project Ga0105246, IMG submission 99694) | Miscanthus rhizosphere microbial communities from Kellogg Biological Station, Michigan, USA - KBS M6-4 metaG | ecosystem: Host-associated > Plants > Roots > Rhizosphere > Soil | place...
CGCGCCGTTGCCCTGGCCAGGCGGCGCGGGCGGCGGTGCCGCCGGACGCCGGAGCGCGGAGAGGTCGACGGCGCCGCGGAGGTTGAGCTGGCTGGCGGCGGCCGGGGAAACGGGTCGTGATCCTGGCGAACTCATAGAGTCCACTCTATCCGTTTCACCGGCCGCCGCTTCGCCTACTTGACGCTGGCGCTGGTAAGCCAGCGGAAGGCGGCCACGAGCTTCATCGGCTCGCTGGATCCGGTCGGCGGAACGTAGATGGCTACCGATTCGGCAAAGGTCTGGGAGGTGCCCACCGAGCTCGACTCCTTGCCTGCCAGCACGGCCGCGGCCTTGTCGGCGATCAGCGTGTCGCCTTTGGTCTTGGGAGTGGTCGCGTAAACGAAGTCGAGCCGGCCCACAACGAGGGCGCCGCCGTCGGAGGTGCGGAAGACCTTGGTCTCGGCGGGCACCGGGGTGTGCGTGAACTTGAAGACCCCGTTGCTGCCCGCCTTGACGGACTCCTTCTGGTACTCAAGGGTGTCGGAGATATACGGCGAACCCGTGCCTTCAACCAGCTTGGTCTTGAACGCGGACTCCGTCTTGGAGAGCCGGTCAGCCAGTGCCGCCATGGCTTCGGTTCCGCTGTAGAGCAGCCCGGTCTTGTCGTCGGCCGCAGACTGCTTGGTGCCGCCCAGCGGGATCGCGGGGAAAGAGGAGCCAGGCTGCATAGGGGCCGTGGCCAGGAGCTTGTAGTTCTCCCGCGGAGCAGACTGGCTCAGAGTCAGCACCTGCGGCACGACGTTGCCGTCACCCTGGGTCACGGCGACAACCGTGCGGGGCCAGCTGCGCTGGGTGGTTACGACGCTGCCCAGCAGTTTGCTGGCGCGCACCGGCATGGGCGCCCGGTAGGCCGAGATCTTGGCGCGGATCTTGTAGTTCTGCGAGCGCACCAGCAGTTCGGTGCCGCCGAGCCGGGTCTTCAGCTTCGCGGCGTCGCGGGCTGCGTCACCGGCCGAAACGGCGTTGGCAACCTGTTCCAGGATGCGCTTGAGCTGGGCGTCGACCAGGACGGGCACGTCGGCGGCCGCGGAAGCGCCCTGCGACGCCGACGGCGAGGGGGATTCTGCAGCTTGGGCCGCTACAAGCGGTGCCCCTGCGAGTGCGGCGGAAAGGGCGCCCGCAAGCAGGACCCGCAGGGCGGTGGTGCCGCCCTTCTCCTGCGGAGCTTCGCCCTTCAGCGGGGCGGGGCCCGCAGCTTCCCGGCCGGCTTCCGCCGGCGCCTTGCTCCCGGAACCGCCGCCGGAACCGCCGTTTCCGCCGTTTCGTGCACCCAGGAACCTGCTGAGCAGGGGCATTGCGGCGCCTGCCGCGATGATGACGGAGCCGAAGATGATAAGCGGGACAGCCCACGGCATGGCGGTGTCATTCGGGTACGTCACGGAAATCGATGCCGGCGCGGGCTTGGTGCCGTCGCTGGCGAGCAGGAGGGACCATTCGCCGTCGGCCGGCGGGCTCCACGTATATTCAAGCTGTCCGCTGGCGCTTTCGGTTTCGACCCAGAGGTCGGACCCGGCCGGGGCCGGTGCAGTTGCTTCGCCCTCGGTGCTGGCGACCTGAAGCGACTTGCCGTCCTCCGAGACCCCGCTGACCGTGTTGTGGGCGGTCTTGCCCACCCAGGCGTCGACGTCGTCGGGGCGGCCCACGGCCAGCACGAAGTTGCCTTCGCCCTTGATCGTGATCCGGCTTGGTCCGCCCTGGTGGTCCAGGAGGCCTTGCCCGATCACAGTCAACGGGGCGGCTTTCGTATCGCCGGGAGCAGACGCGGTCACGGTGTCGGCAGGAGCCCAGAAGGTCAACTGGCCGATGCCGGCCAGCAGTATCAGCAGGCCCAGCAGCGCCAGGGAGGCTGCAGTCTTCAATCGCACAGGAATACCAATCATCAGCGGTCGTTGAGCTTTAAGGGTAACGGTTTTGTTACCCGGCGGTCGGTCGCGGGGCTCGCCTCGTGGCCCCCGGATTCCCCTCAGCGACGGGGCAAAACCGCAGATTCATGCTGCTGGTAGGGTGACGAACAACATTGGAATCGGCTTTGCCTGCGGGGCCGCACGGAATGCAAAGGCAGTAGAAGCGCGTGAATGAGCACAAGTCCCCGACGCCTCCCGGGCCGTCCGACGACGCGGAAGGAACCGCCCAAGCGGCAAACGGGCGGGCACCCAGGGCGGGCATGTTCGCCGTGCTTGCCCGCAGGCTCCGGCAGCCCCTCCCCGGTGCCCAGCCGCGGCTGCGGTTCGAGATGCCTCCGGAGCTCGACGGCGGCGATGACTCCGCGCTCGACGACGGCGACGCCCGCTTCGGTTCCCCCGGCCCCCGGATGTCCGCACAGCACCCGCTTTACCTCGGATTCATGGGAACGGCCGGCGTCGGCGCGGCACTGCTGCTCTTCTACATCGGCACCCACACGGCCCAGCTCCTGCTGTGGATCGTGACCGCGCTTTTCATCGCGCTGGGACTGGATCCGGTGGTCCGCTGGCTCGAGACCCGAAAGGTTCCGCGCCCCGCGGGCATCCTGCTCGCCGTCGGGGTGTTGGCCGTAGGTGTCGCAAGCTTCTTCGCCACGCTGATCCCCACCATCGTCGAGCAGGTGACCGAAATCGTGGGCCAGGCGCCCACCTGGATCCGGGACTTCCTGGATTCGGAGTTTTTCCGGACCCTGGACAACCAGTTTGGGGTGCGGGACCGGATCAGCCAGGAGCTGGACAAGTTCGTCAAGAACCCCGACGCTATGGGCGGCATCTTCGGCGGCGTGGTGGGCTTCGGTTCCACAGTGGCCAACAGCCTCTTCGGCGCGCTGATCGTGCTGGTGCTCAGCCTGTACTTCCTGGGCGCCCTGCCCGCCATGAAGAAATGGGCCTACCGCCTGGCGCCCCGGTCCCGCCGTCCCCGGGTCGAGGCCCTCTCGGAAGAGATCACCCGTTCCGTGGGCAACTACGTGATCGGCCAGGCATGTGTGGCCCTGCTCAACGCCCTGTTCGCCTTCATCGTCATGAGCATCCTCGGCGTTCCGTTCAGCGTGCTGCTGGCCTTCGTGGTCGCACTGCTCGCGTTCATCCCGCTGGTCGGCGGCATGATCGCCGCGGTCGTGGTGATCCTGGTGGCCCTCACGCTGGGCTGGCAGACCGCGGTGGTCTACGCGATCTGCTACTTCGCCTACCTGCAGTTCGAGGCCTACTTCATCTCGCCGCGCATCATGCAGCGTGCCGTCGCGGTACCGGGTGCGGTGGCTGTCATCTCGGTGATCGCCGGCGGCAGCCTGCTGGGCGTGCTCGGCGCGCTCATTGCGATTCCCACCGCGGCGGCGACCATGCTGCTCATCAAGGAAGTCTTCATCGTCCGCCAGGACCGCCACTAGCGACCAGGCGCTAGGCCGCCGTCGCGAACGGACCTGCCCACTCGCGCGGCAGGCCATCGGGACCGGCGCCGGCTTCGGTGACGTCGTCGACGATCTCGTCCAGCACCCGCGCGGCGTACTTCTCGCCCACCCACAGGTGCTTGGCGCCGTCGACCCCCAGCAGCCGCGCCTGGGGCACGAGGCTGAAGCGCTCGGCTGCCTCGGCCGGCTGCAGGAAGTCGTCGTGTTCCGGAACCAATACGGTCAGCGGTTTGCCGGAGGACGCCCATTCCTTCAGGTGGACATCCGTCGCGCGGTGCAGCGGCGGGGAGAGCAGGATGGCGCCCTCCACCTCGGAGGCCACCGGATCGACAGCACCGTACATGAGCGCCAGCTCAGTGCCGAAGGACCAGCCCACCAGCCAACGGTTCGGCAGGCCGCGCCCGACGGCGAAGCGCACTGCGGCCTCAACGTCATACCGTTCGCCGATGCCCTCTTCGAAGCTGCCCTGGCTGGTGCCCCGGGGCGAATGGGTGCCGCGGGTGTTGAAGCGGAGCACCGCGACGCCGGCCAGCGCCGGAAGGCGGTAGGACGCCTTCCGGTAGACATGGGAGTCCATGAAACCGCCGTGGGTGGGGAGCGGATGCAGCGTGATGAGCGTCGCTGTGATTTCCCCCGATTCCGGAAGCGCCAGCTCCCCCACCAGAACCTTGCCGTCTTCGGTTTCGATTTCGATGTTTTCCCGGCGCGCCGGCAACACGGTCGAGGCGCGGATGGCCACGGGAGCCTGAGCTTGGGTGAACACGAACGAAGCGGGGTCGAAAGTCATGCTTCCAAGGGTATCCCCGCCGCCCGCATGGCGCCCTGCCGTGCCTCAGCGGTAGCGGTAGGTGCGCCCCGTCCAGCACTTGTTGTGCCAGTGCCGGCGTTCCTCCAGGCCGGCGGCATCGCCCAGCAGGTGGCTTGCCGACCACACCACCAGGTGGGCCGTTCCCGGCAGGATCGCCATCGAACAGCCGGGGCAGACATAGTTCTTCTCGGCGTTCCTTGCGGTCATAGTGCGGACGATCCATTCGCCGTCGGGAGCGACCTCCCGCCGCGCAATCCCGGCCCTTGCCCGTTCCAGGTCCAATTCGGGAGCTTCGGCACCGCGGGTCCACTTCGAATTCGCGGAGCCTGTGCGGCGGGGACGGTTGGAACGGGGCATGGCTCCATTCTGCCCCAGAGCCGGCGGCCGGGCGGCACCCCGTCACAGGCAGTAAAGTTGAGCGGGTGCGACTCGTCATAGCCCGCTGCTCAGTTGATTACGTCGGCCGACTCAAGGCCCACCTGCCCCTGGCCACCCGGCTCCTCCTGGTGAAGGCCGATGGTTCCGTGCTGGTCCATTCGGACGGCGGCTCCTACAAGCCCCTGAACTGGATGAGCCCGCCGGCCACCCTACGCGTCACCACGCCCGAAGAGGCCGAGGTGGAAGAAGGCGTCGTTGAACAGTGGACAGTGCAGTCGGCCAAGACCGACGACCGCCTGATCATCAACATCTACGAGCAGCTCCACGACACTTCCCACGAGCTGGGCACAGACCCTGGCCTTATCAAGGACGGCGTGGAAGCGGACCTCCAACGCCTGCTGGCCGAGCAGATCGAAACCCTGGGCAGCGGCTACTCCCTGATCCGCCGCGAGTACTTCACCGCGATCGGCCCGGTGGACATCCTGGCGCGCGACGCCGACGGCGGCACGGTCGCCGTCGAGCTCAAGCGCCGCGGTGACATCGACGGCGTCGAGCAGCTCACGCGCTACCTCGAACTGCTCAACCGCGATCCCCTGCTGGCCCCTGTGCGCGGGATTTTCGCAGCCCAGCAGATCAAGCCGCAGGCCAAGGTCCTCGCGAACGACCGCGGGATCGACTGCGTGACGCTCGATTACGACGCGATGCGCGGCGTGGACGACAGCGAGTCCCGGCTCTTCTGATCGCCATTGATTGAAATATTTTAGTTTCGCTCACTAGCAATCAGTAGACTGAGCGGCTCCGCCCAATAGAATCAATGGCATGACAGACCCGAGCCTGCCTTCGGCCATGCCCACGCCACCCCGCCAGCTCATCAGCGGAACCATCGTCAGTGACGGGGCCGTCATCGAGGACGGGCTGGTGGCCGTGGACGGCGACCGGATCGCCTTCGCCGGACCGCTCGGGGACTTCGACGAGAACGCCTTCGAAGGATTCACCGGACTGCCCAACGCTACGCCACCGGCGGGCCGCTACCTCCTGCCCGGCTTCGTCGACGTGCATTGCCATGGCGGCAACGGCGGCGACTTCCCGGGCGGCGACGAGGACTCGGCACGCAAAGCGATCGATTTCCTGCACCGCTCGGGAACCACCACGCTCCTGGCGAGCATGGTCACCGCCTCGCGGGAGGACCTGCTGCGCGGCATCGGCCTCTACGTGCGCCTGGCCGACGAAGGGCTGCTTGCCGGCATCCACCTCGAGGGACCGTTCCTCTCGCATGCCCGCTGCGGCGCCCAGAACCCCGCCTACCTCCTGGAGCCCGACCTCTCGCTCATGGCCGAGCTGATTGAAGCTGCCGCGGGAAAACTGGCCACCATGACGTACGCGCCGGAACTGCCCGGCGCCGCCGAGCTGGTGGACCTGATGACCTCGCACGGCGTGACGCCGTCATTGGGCCACACCGACTGCGACGACGCCACCGCCACCGCGTCCCTCGCGGCCGCCCGGGATGGGCTGGCGTCGGCAGGGTTCGACGGAGTCAGCTCACTTCCCACGGTCACCCACCTGTTCAACGGGATGCGACCCCTTCACCACCGCTCCCCCGGCCCCGTGGCTGCCTGCCTGCGCGCCGCGCAGGCGGGCAAGGCCGTGGTGGAACTGATCGCCGACGGCACACACCTTGCCCCTGCAACCGTAGCCACCGTCTTCCAGCTGGTCGGCGCCGCCAACATCCTGCTGGTCACGGACTCGATGGCGGCCGCCGGACTGTCCGACGGCAACTACATGCTCGGGCCCTCGCCCGTCACTGTCAGCGGCGGCGTCGCCACGCTGGACGCCACCGGCTCGATTGCCGGCGGCACCGCCACCATGCTCGACGTCGTGCGACACACTGTGGCGGCCGGCGTCGGACTGGCGGATGCGGTCCTCTCGGCAACAGCGGTCCCCGCAGCAGTGCTGGGCCTTGCCGATGAAGTGGGCGGCCTCCGGCGGGGCCTGAGGGCCGATCTCGTGGTGGTGGACGGGGACCTTGAGCTGGCCGCCGTCCTGCGCCAAGGGGCCTGGCTTTAGGCTGCCTGCACAAAGGCGGGGGCTATTACCTTATTTATACCGAAATGCCGTTACCTTCTTTTTACTTAAATTTTCCCGGAATTCCCCGGCAGACCGTTGACCAGCACTAATGGCCATGAAAGTGTTGTAGCAGTCTTTGTGTAGGTGTGATTCATGCTCGCAAGACTTGTTGCGAGCGTGAAGCTCCTGCAATACCAGCCAGGCAATGCCAGGGCGGAATTCAGGTCTTCTCGCGGAGTGACTAAGCGCGGCACGCAGTGTGCCGGACTTAAAGAAGAAGTTCCACAATGAGGAGAAACGAATAATGGCACTGGGCACTGTCAAGTGGTTCAACGCTGAAAAGGGCTTCGGCTTCATCACCCCGGACGACGCCGAAGGCGACGTCTTCGTCCACTACTCGGAGATCCAGACCTCCGGCTTCCGCACCCTCGACGAGAACCAGCGTGTTCAGTTCGAAATCGGCCAGGGCGCCAAGGGCCCGCAGGCCACCGGCGTGACCGCGCTCTGATCGAGCCACGCAAACGGAAAAGACCCGGGCAGGCTGCCCGGGTCTTTCTGTTTAAGCTTCCTGGAATTCAGCGCCAGGTTCCGACTCCGATCACCGGGCCGGCCTCCAGCCAGGAGGACAGCCCCGCATAGGCTTCGAAGCGCATGGCAAGCATGAAGGACTCGCCTTCGTGCCGTAGTTCAACGACCACAACGTCGGGCTGCAGCTTGGTCAGTTCGGTCTCACTGGGCTTCCGGCGGCCGAGCAGTTCCAGGGAACTGCGTTTGAAGCTGTGCCGGGGGCGGAAGCTCAGTGACAGTAGGCTGAACCATTCCAGCTCGGAGTCCTGATAACGACAAACCCCCATCCGCCAGCTGTTTCCAGCCATGCAGATGGAGGCGTCCACGGTGCCGAGGGCGCGCCGCAGATTGAAGCGGCGCACCCCCACGAGGCACAGTGTCAAAACAAGCAGGCCAAAGGCACTTGCCAGGATGATGAACGGAAAAACAGAATCGTCCATCAAGGTCGTGCTATCGGATCCCCGCGGTAGCTGATTCACCCAGCTGGGCGTTGTCAGCAACAATGACCACCCGGTTGTTGTCGACGGAGAAGAATCCCCCGTCGACAGCCACCGCGATGCGGTCTCCGGAAACCGGCTCGATTGCCAGCTCGCCCTCGGCCAGGATGGCGAGCAGCGGCGAGTGGCCCGGCAGGATTCCGATTTCACCATCGCTGGTGCGGGCCTTGACCATCTTGGCCGCGCCGGACCACACGAAGTGGTCCGCCGCTACAATCTCAACCTCGAGCTCAGCCATGCTACTTGGTCTGTTCCTGGATCTTGGCCCACTGGCGCTCGACGTCATCCATGGCGCCGACGTTGAAGAACGCCTGCTCAGCGATGTGGTCGACGTCGCCGTCGCAGATGGCCTTGAAGCCCTCGATGGTGTCCTTGATGGACACGGTGGAGCCCTCGACACCGGTGAACTGCTTTGCAGTGTAGGTGTTCTGGGAGAGGAACTGCTGGATGCGGCGGGCACGTGCCACGACGATCTTGTCTTCTTCGGACAGTTCATCGACACCGAGGATGGCGATGATGTCCTGGAGTTCCTTGTTCTTCTGCAGGATCTGCTTCACGCGCACAGCGGTGTCGTAGTGGTCCTTGCCGATGTACTGCGGGTCGAGGATTCGCGAGGTGGAGGTCAGCGGATCCACGGCCGGGTACAGGCCACGGGATGCGATTTCACGGGAGAGTTCCGTGGTCGCATCCAGGTGGGCGAAGGTGGTTGCCGGAGCCGGGTCGGTGTAGTCGTCAGCCGGGACGTAGATGGCCTGCATCGAGGTGATGGAGTGGCCCTTGGTCGAGGTGATGCGCTCCTGGAGGAGACCCATCTCGTCGGCCAGGTTCGGCTGGTAACCCACGGCGGAAGGCATGCGGCCCAGAAGGGTCGAAACCTCGGAACCGGCCTGGGTGAAGCGGAAGATGTTGTCGATGAAGAGCAGCACGTCCTGGTTCTGGACATCGCGGAAGTACTCCGCCATGGTCAGGGCGGACAGCGCCACGCGCAGACGCGTTCCCGGCGGCTCGTCCATCTGGCCGAACACAAGGGCGGTGTCCTTCAGAACGCCGGCCTCTTCCATTTCGACCCAGAGGTCGTTGCCTTCACGGGTACGCTCGCCGACACCGGCGAACACGGAAGTACCACCGAAGTTGCGGGCAACACGGGTGATCATTTCCTGGATCAGAACGGTCTTGCCGACGCCGGCGCCACCGAACAGACCGATCTTGCCACCCTTGATGTAGGGGGTGAGAAGGTCGATGACCTTGATGCCGGTTTCCAGCATCTCGGTGGAACCTTCGAGGGACGCGAAGCTCGGAGCCTTGCGGTGGATCGGCCAGTAGGCGTCAGCCTTGATCTCGGACTCGTCAACGTCGAGCGGCTTGCCGAGCACGTTGAAGATGTGGCCCTTGACACCGTCGCCGACGGGCACGGAAATCGAGGCGCCGGTGTCCTGCACGGAGGTGCCGCGGACAAGTCCGTCGGTGGCCTGCAGGGAGATGGCACGGACGAGGTTGTCACCCAGGTGCTGGGAGGTCTCGAAGGTGATGGTCTTGGTCTCGCCGTTGAGGGTTACCTCGGTGGTGAGTGCGTTGTAGATGGACGGGATTGCGTCGGCCGGGAATTCGACGTCGACAACCGGGCCAATGACACGGGCAATGCGGCCGGTGGCACCGGCCGTTGCGGCTACGTGCTCGGTAGCGGTGGCAGTCATCTCTCTCACTTCGTTCAGTAGATGGCGTGGGGTTAAGTTTATCTGTTTGGTGCGGCTGCGACTGATGCCGTACCGGTTACGCGCTGAGGGCGTCGGCGCCGGCCACGATCTCGGACAGTTCCTGCGTGATTTCAGCCTGGCGGGCCGTGTTCCGCAGTCGCGTGTACTTCTTGATCAGCTCGGTCGCGTTGTCACCGGCCGACTTCATCGCGCGCTGGCGGGCAGCGAGCTCGGATGCTGCGGCCTGCAGCATCGCTGCGAAGATGCGGGACTCGATGTAACGCGGAAGCAGTGCATCAAGGACCTGCTCGGCTTCCGGCTCGAACTCGTACAGCGGCAGCAGTTCCGACTCGCTGACCGCCTGCTCTTCGACTTCCAAGGGAAGAAGGCGGACCACGGTGGGTTCCTGCGTCACCATCGACTTGAAGCGGGTGTACACAACGTGGATTTCGTCCACGCCGCCTTCCGCGTAATCGGTGGCGAACTCTTCGAGCAGGGCAGCGCCGATTTCCTGCGCCGTCGCGAACTCCGGTGCGTCCGTTCCGCCGGTCCAAACACGGGCGTAGGGGCGGCTGCGGAAATCGAAGTACGCCTGGGCCTTGCGGCCGAGCACGTAGGTCTTGACGTCCTTGCCTTCAGCACGGAGGAGTTCGTTGAGTCCTTCGGCCTGCTTGAGCACGCTGGCGGAGTAGGAACCGGCCAGGCCACGGTCAGAGGTGATGACCAGGACGGCGGCACGGCGGATCTGCTCCGGCTCGGTGACGAGCGGGTGGTCGATTTCGTTCTGGCTCGCGACAGCAGAAACGGCACGGGTAATCGCATTGGCATACGGCAGCGAAGCTGCAACGCGGGCGCGGGCCTTACCGATGCGCGAGGTAGCGATCAGCTCCATCGCCTTGAAGATCTTGCGCATCGACGTCGTCGAGGAGATCTTCTGGCGGTAGACCCGGATCTGGGCTCCCATACTTATCCTTTCCTAAGATCCCGGTGCCGGGCCGGCCGGAGCTTGCGCTCCGGCCGGCCCGGTCAACGGAACTAGCGCTTCTGCTTGACGATCTTTTCCTGGTCGACTTCGCCGCCGGAGATCGCTTCGTGCTCTTCGTGGCCGGCGCCAACCAGACGGTTGTCGCCTTCCCCGAAGAAGCCCTTCTTGAAGTCAATGATCGAAGACTTCAGCGCCTCAACGGTGTCGTCATCCAGGACGTTGGTCTGAGCCAGCGTGGTCAGGATGGAGGACTTGTGCTTCAGGTGCTCCAGGAACTCGGACTCGAAGCGGTTGATGTCCTCAACCGGCACGTCGTCCAGGTAGCCGTTGGTGCCTGCCCAGATGGAGACAACCTGGTCCTCGACCGGGAACGGCGAGTACTGGCCCTGCTTGAGCAGTTCCATCAGGCGGGCGCCGCGGGTCAGCTGCTGGCGGGAAGCTGCGTCCAGGTCCGATGCGAACATCGCGAAGGCCTGCATGTCGCGGTACTGGGCCAGGTCCAGCTTCAAGGTACCGGAGACCTTCTTCATGGACTTGACCTGGGCCGCGCCACCCACGCGGGAGACGGACACACCGACGTCAACAGCGGGACGCTGGTTGGCGTTGAAGAGGTCCGACTGGAGGAAGATCTGACCGTCCGTGATGGAGATGACGTTGGTCGGAATGTAGGCGGAGACGTCGTTGGCCTTGGTTTCCACGATCGGCAGGCCGGTCATGGAACCTGCGCCGAGCTCGTCGGAGAGCTTGGCACAACGTTCCAGCAGGCGGGAGTGCAAGTAGAAGACGTCGCCCGGGTAGGCTTCGCGTCCCGGCGGACGGCGCAGGAGCAGGGACACTGCACGGTAGGCTTCGGCCTGCTTGGACAGGTCGTCGAAGATCACCAGGACGTGCTTGCCGGCGTACATCCAGTGCTGGCCGATGGCGGAACCGGCATAGGGAGCCAGGTACTTGAAGCCGGCCGGGTCGGATGCCGGAGAGGCCACGATCGTGGTGTACTCCAGGGCTCCGTGGTCTTCCAGGGTCTGGCGGACAGCGGCGATGGTGGAAGCCTTCTGGCCGACACCCACGTAGATGCAGCGGACCTGCTTCTGCACGTCGCCCGAAGCCCAGTTGGCCCTCTGGTTGATGATGGTGTCCACGGCGATGGCGGTCTTGCCGGTCTGGCGGTCACCGATGATCAGCTGGCGCTGGCCGCGGCCGATCGGAATCATGGCGTCGATTGCCTTGAGACCGGTCTGCATCGGCTCGTGCACCGACTTGCGCTGGGTCACGCC
>Ga0105246_10002238_pt1 | contig 11674 bp, 8 predicted proteins | sample KBSM64metaG_FD_99694 | JGI IMG/M metagenome (GOLD analysis project Ga0105246, IMG submission 99694) | Miscanthus rhizosphere microbial communities from Kellogg Biological Station, Michigan, USA - KBS M6-4 metaG | ecosystem: Host-associated > Plants > Roots > Rhizosphere > Soil | place: Michigan...
CAGCCATGCAGCGACGACGGCGGCGGCTCGATCGAGCACGCCGCCGAGAATCAACGGCCGGCCCGAGTAGACGACGAGGACGATCGGCACGTGCTCCGCCGCGATCGCTTCGACGACCGCGACGTCGCCGGCCGCGAGCGCGAGGTCCGCGCGATCACCGACGCCCTCTGCGTAGGGCGCTTCGCCGACGACGACCACCGCAACGTCGGCGCCAGCAGCCCCGCTTCCGTCGGCGCTGAAGGACACGCGAGTCTTGGCCGACGCTGCCGCGGCAATCGCCGCGCGCAGCGTCGTGCCGGTCGTCACGGCGCCGGGTTTTCCCTGCCAGGTGACGGTCCAGCCGCCGCACTGCATGCCGATGTCGTCCGCAGCTTTGCCCGCGACGTGGATTCGCGCCGCGGTTTTGGCGAGAGGTAAAACGCGATCGTCGTTCTTCAACAAGACGATCGATTCGCGAACCGCTCGGCGCGCGACCTCGCGATGTTTCGCCGATCCGAACTCGCGCGCGAGCGCGGGATCGGAAACCTGCGACCGACGCGTGTCGAGCAAACCCATCGCCGCCTTCACGCGCAGAATTCGCGTGACCGCGTCGTCGATCCGCGCAAGCCGCACGCGACCTTCCTCGACCAACGAACGCAGCGTCGCGATGAACCGCGCATAACCGGCAGGCTCCATCGCCATGTCCATTCCGGCATTGATCGAGGTCATCACAGCCGTCTTGTAGTCGCCATCGATCTGGCCGATGGCGTAGTAATCCGAGATCAAGAAGCCTTCGAAGCCGAGCTCGCCCTTCAGAATCTCGGTCAAAAGCCGGCGGATGCCGGAAACTTTCACGCCGTTCCAGCTGTTGTACGACACCATGATCGAGCCGACGCCCGCGCCCACTGCCGCGATGTAGCCTGGCAGGTGAACTCGGCGCACGCCGCCTCGTCGACGCGCGTGTCGCCCTGGTCGAGCGGCGCCGCGCGGCTGCCCTGCGGCCGTTCCTGGTAGGTCGTGCCGCCGTCGCCGACGAAGTGCTTCGCGCACGCGAGCACCGAGCGCGGCGAGCCGAGGTCCTGCGTCTGGAAGCCCCGCACCGCGGCCGCGCCGAGCTCCGCGACGACCGCTGGATCCTCGGCGAAGCCCTCGTACGTACGCCCCCAACGCTCGTCGCGCGGCACCGCGATGCACGGCGCGAACGTCCACTGCGCGCCGGTCGCGCGCATCTCGAGCGCGGTGACGCGCGCCGCCGCCTCGACCAGCGCGGCATCGCGCGTGCACCCGAGGCCTACGTTGTGCGGGAACAGCGTGGCGCCCTCGACGTTGCTGTGACCGTGCACGGCGTCGACGCCATAGAGGATCGGGATCTTGAGGCGCGTCCGCTGGCTTCGCCCGATCAACGCGTCGATCGTGCGCTGCCAGTCGCGCATGCCGTTGCCGGTCGGCGGATCCGCGTCGCCGCCGCTCAGGACCGACCCCAAGAAATAGCGCTCGACGTCGTCCTCGTGCTCGAGCTTGCCGAGCTCGGCCTGCGTCATCTGACCGAGCTTCTCGTCGAGCGTCATCTGCGCGAGCAATCCCTCGACGCGCTCGTCGAACGAAGACAGTCGCCGCGACGTAGCCGCATGCGCGCGCGCGAGCCTCAGCATCAGCGGCGCCGTGGAACCGAGCGCCGCGGCCGTCAAAACATCTCTGCGTCGCACGTGTCCCCCGATGCAGCCGAGCCGCGCGTGGCCGCGAGCTCCCGCCGCGGCCGCGCTACCTTAGCAGAGCCGTGGCACAATCCGAGGCATGCGCGCGTGCCGCATCGTGCATTGTCTCGTGCAGTGAATACGCCGTCGGTCGCGATCATCGGGGCTGGGATCGGCGGGCTCGTGTTGGCCCACGCGTTGCGTGCACGTGGCTTATCGCCGGACATCTACGAACAATCCGCGGAGCTGACGGAAATCGGGGCGGCCGTCGCGCTATCCGCGAACGCGACGCGCGAGCTCGAGCGCCTCGATCTTCTCGACGAAGTTCGCAACGCCTCGACCGAGCCGTCCGAGCTCATCCATCGCGACGGCCGCACTGGCGCACGGATTTCGAGCCATCGGGTGAGGCTCGGGGGCAGCTACCAAGCGCGCTTCGACGCGCCCTATTTCGGCATCCACCGCGCCGATCTTCAAAAGGCGCTGAGCGCGCGTCTGGGCGACGCAATCGCGCTGGGTCACCGCCTCGTGCGGCTCGATGAGTCGGCTTCGAGCGTCCGGATGGTGTTCGCGAACGGCGTCGAGCGCGACGCCGACATCGTGATCGGCGCGGACGGGGTCCGCTCGTCCGTGCGGCGGTTCGTCGCCGGAACACCCGGCGTCAGATATTCGAAGACGAGCGCGTTTCGCGGCATCGTTCCGACCTCCAGCCTCGGCGCGCTTCCCGATCCGGAGGCGCTGCAATTCTGGATGGGGCCAGATGCGCATCTGCTGCATTACGCGATCGGCGAAAAAGCCGAGGACATCAACTTCTTCGCCGTCGTCGAGGGACCGGAGATCTGGCCGCACGGCGACAAGTGGGTCGTCAACGCAGCGCCCGGCGAAGCGACTCGAGGCTTCGCGAATTGGCATCCGGCGGTGAGCGAAATGATCAACGCCGGCTGGGTCGACAAGCGCTGGGGCCTGTTCGTCGTTCAGCAGCCGCGTCGCTGGCACACGGCGAGGACGGTTCTGATCGGTGACGCGGCACACGGGATGCTTCCGCATCAAGGCCAGGGCGCGAACACGACGATCGAGGACGCCGTGACCCTCGCGGAGCTGCTCGCACGCCGACGTCAACCGTTGCCCGACGTGTTCGCTGCGTACGAACGGCTCCGCAAAGCGCGCACGCGAACGATCCAGCGCGCCTCGTGGGCGACGAATACCGCGTTGCACCTCGGCGACGACGGCGCGCTCGAGCGCCGGAACGCCGTTCTCGCGAAATTTCCTGAGCGCTTCGGCTGGATACACGGCTTCGACGCCCTGGAATCCGCAAGAGCAGCCGCGGAAGGTGTTGATCTCGCGCGGCTCGATACGTAAGTTGCTGACCGGGGGAGGTCCGAACAATGAACAGACGCGAGTTCGTCGGCTCTGCGGCCGCGGGCGCCGCCCTGCTCGCTCGCGGCGCGAGCGTATGGGCGGCGGGACCGAAGTACGACTTGGTTGTAAAAGGCGGCCGCGTGATCGATCCGTCCGTGCGGCTCGATGCACAGCGTGACGTCGCGATAGCGGGCGGACGCATCGCCGCGATCGAGCCGAGCATCGCCGCTGAAGCGGCCGAGACGCTCGACGCGCGCGGGAAGCTCGTCGTGCCGGGGCTGATCGACATCCACACGCATGCCGCGCGCGACAAAGCCGGCCCGCCGATGTGCCTCGCGGACGGCGTCACGGGCTGGATCGACGCGGGCTCGGCCGGCGCCGACAACCTCGAGCCGGCGATCGCCGTCGCGATGGGCTCGGTGCAACCGGGCCGCATCCTGCTGAACATCGGCCGCACCGGCATCATTCCGGACGGCGACACGAAGGACCTCGCGCTCGCGGACGTCGGCGCCGCGCGCGCCGCGATCGAGCGGCATCGCGACTACGTGGTCGGCGTCAAGGCGCGGCTGTCGGAGAGCGTGGCGGGCATGAACGACTACGAGGTGCTGCGCCGGACCGCGGAAGTCGCGGGGCCGTCGGGCCTCGTCGTGATGATCCACATGGGCCAGACCGCGTCGCCGCTCTCGAAGCTCTTGCCGCTGCTCAAGCGCGGCGACATCGTGACCCACATGTTCGCGCCGCCGCCGAACGGAATACTCGACGACGCGGGCCGTATCCTGCCGGAAGTTCTCGCCGCCCGCCGGCGCGGCGTGTGGTTCGACGTCGGCAACGGCGTCTCGGGGCACTTGCGCTGGGACATCGTCGAGCAGGTTTTGCGCGCGGGCTTTTGGCCGGACACGATCTCCACGGACTGGAACGTCACGAGCAAGACCACCGGCGTCGTCGATCTCCCGAATTGCATGTCGAAGTACTTGGGCTACGGGATGTCCGTGAGCGAAGCGGTCGCGTGCGCGACCGTCAATGCGGCGCGCACCTTCGACGTGTTCCGCGATCGCGGCACGCTGAACGTCGGCGCGCCGGCCGACGTCGCCGTGCTCGAGCTGCGCGACGGCGAATTCGAGTACGTCGACAACTACGAGAACAAGATCAAGGGGCGGCAGCGCCTCTTGCCGTTCGCGACCGTGCTCGCGGGGAAGCGCGTGGCGCACGCGTAACGTAGCGTCACTCGGCGAAGGCCAACCGATGCATCGTCCAGTCGCCCGCGTTGCTCGGATGCTCGGCGCCCTTGCGCTCGCCGCGTGGGTCGGCGTGCCGTTCGAGGCGGGCGCGCAATTGCGCTTCGCGGGCAACACCTCGACGATCGAGCTCGCGCCGGTGCTGCTCGCGGCCCAGGAACTCGGCGCGCAGCGTGTCACGGTCAAGAACGGCGGGATCCCGGCGCTGTTCGACGCCGATGCCGCGGACCTCGCGACCAACGCCGAGACGCAGGCGCTGCGCCAGTCGGTCGACCATCCGGATCTCCGGATCATCTTTACCGTCGCCGAGGGGTTCTACCGCGTCGTCGCGCGCCGATCCGCGGGGGTCCGCTCGCTCGCGGATTTGCGCGGCAAGCGGATCGCAACAGCGCCGAGCACCTCCTCGGCGTTCTACTTGTACAAGACGCTCGCGACCGTCGGCCTCGAGCCCGCCGACGTCACGATCGTGCCGCTCTCGCCGCTCTCGAAGATGCCAGCCGCGCTCGACGCGCGCGAGATCGACGCGCTCACGATCTGGGAGCCCGAGATCCAGCGCGCGGCGGATCTCGTCGGCGCCGACGCGATCGAGTTTCAGGACCGGCGCGTCTATCGCGAGCTGTTCAATCTGCATGCGACGGCCGCGAGCCTCGCGGATCCGAAGAAGCGCGCCGCGATCGTCGCGTTCGTGCGTACGCTCATCGAGACGAGCGCGCGGATCAAGGCCGAGCCGCGTGCGGTCTGGCCGCTCGTCGCCGCCACCACGGGCTACGACGCGGCGCTGATCGAGAAGGTCTGGCACCACGAGGGCTATCCGGCAACGCTCGCGGCAGACTTGCTCGACGTGATGGTCGAGGAAGACGCCTACCTCGCGCCCGAGCGCAACCGCGCGCGAGCGTGGCGCGCGGTTGGCTCCCCCGATCCGTCGCGGTAGCATCCGCCGGCCGCCATCGCGGCCCGATCAAAAAACAAACGACTCGGAGCTCAAGGGGACTCGAATGAATCACCGCTCGCCGGCCGCTCTCGTCTGTCTCGCGATCGCGCTGCTCTCGACCGGCGCCCAAGCGCAACCGCCTGCGGGCCCGCCCGCGCTGCTGCCGACGCGCGACGCGCCGCTCATGCTGAACGCCGGCGCGCAGAAGGTCCGCGTCGTGCTCGTCGCGGACGGCCTCGTCGGGCCCTGGGACCTCGTGCTGCTGCCCGAGGGCAACCTGCTCGTCACCGAGAGCAATGGCACGCTGCGGATGATCGAAAAAGGTCAGCTCAAGCCCGAGCCCGTTTGGAAGGCCGAGGCGAAGGGCAACGACGTGCTGCACGGCCTCGTGATTCATCCGGACTTCGCGCGCAATCACTTCGTGTACATGTCGTACTTGAAGGACGGCGGCGACAAAGGGCAGACGCTCGCGATCTCGCGCGGCCGTCTCGACGGCGGCACTCTCAAGGACGTCAAGGAGATCTTCGTCGCCGACGCGTGGGAGAACGCGCGGATGGGCCTGGCCGGACGAATGATCTTCGGTCCCGACAAGATGCTTTACGTCGAGGTCGGCGATCGCGACAGCCTTTGCTGCCAGCCGAAGGACGACAACCACATACGGATGCGCGCTCAGAGCCTCAAGGATCACGTCGGCAAAGTTCTGCGTCTCACCGACGAGGGCGGTATCCCGAAGGACAACCCGTTCGTCGGGCACGCGGACGCGCGCGGCGAGATCTACACCTACGGCCATCGAAACGGTTACGGCTTCGCGTTCCACCCCGAGACCGGAGAGCTCTGGGAGCTCGAAATCGGCCCGATGGGCGGCGACGAGATCAACATTTTGAAGCCCGGCGCGAACTACGGCTGGCCGCTCGAGTCCATGGGGCGCAATTACTCGGGCACGGTCGTGTCGGATCATCCGTACGAGCGGCCCGGCATGGAGGCCCCTCGCGTGTTCTGGGTGCCGTCGATCAGCCCGTCGGGCCTCGCGTTCTATACCGGCGACAAGTTCCCGGCGTGGAAGGGAAGCCTGTTCGTCGGCGCGCTGAGCGGCCTGCAGGTCCAGCGCCTCACGTTCAATCAGCCGGGCCAAGCCGAGCGCCGCGAGCCGATGCTGACGGAGATGCACGTGCGCTTCCGCGACATCGAGCAGAGCGCCGACGGCTACCTCTACTTCACGACCGAGGTCCGCTACGGGAGCGGGAAACCGGACGGCACCGTCATTCGACTGGAGCCGGCGCAGTAACGCCGCGCTTCGGCGTGCCGCGATCGCGGTATGGGACGCCGAGCACGTCGTGGATGAAGTAGCGTGCGAGCGGCACGCCGAGGAGTAGTCCCCAGAAGCCGAACGCGTGGTAGCCCACGTAGAGAATGATCAACGTGAGCACCGGATTGAGCTTCAAGTGCTTGCCGTAGATCAACGGATTCAGGAGATACGCCTCGACGGCGTGCACGATCACGACGAGCCCGATCGCCGCGAGCGAGAGCCCGAAGCCCCCCGCGTTCAACGCGACGAGCACGATCGGCGTCGTCGAGATCAGCACGCCGAGAACGGGCACGAAGCTGCAGACGAACACGACGACCGACAGCATCGCCGTCAGCGGTATGCGCAGTAGCAGCAATCCGATCAGCGTGAGCAGCGTGTTCAGCACCGCGATCGCGGCTTGCGCCTCGATCGCTCTGCCGAGCAGCACGCCGAAGCGCACGATCGGAGGCGCGGCCTCCTCGTAGAAGTCGCCGACGCGTGAGTTCTTCAAGCGCATCACGCCGTGCTTGATGCGCGCCTGGTCGATCAGGATCAGGTAGCTGAACAGCAGCGCGAGGGCCATCGTGGCTATCGCGCGATACAGCGCGTTGACGATTCCCGGTGCATAGCGACGCAGCAATTGAAACTGCTCGTTGAGCAATGCGTTTAAGTACAACCGATCTTGCTTGTTGAAGTACTCGGCCAGCGCGCCGGTCGGCGGCGTCAGTTGCTCCGCCGCATCCGCGATCGCGGCTTCCGTGAGCTCGAGCCGCGCCCGCTCGCCGGCGAGCTGCTCGTTGATGACCGTAGCGCGCTCGTCGCTCAGCGCGCTGCGTAGGAAGCCCTCGAGCGGCTCGCGCAGCGTCGGATAGCGCTCGACGACGCCGTTCTTGATCTCGATGAGGCGCTGCTCCGTGGTCGGCAAGTTGCTGACCATTCGATTGAGCTCCGTGCCGACGGTCGGCACGACGAAACGCACGAACGACCAGAGCACGATCAGGAACAATACGTAAACGATCGTCAATGACAGACCATGCGGCACGCGCAACCGCCGCGTGCCGAAGTCCGCGACCGGCGCCGCGAGGTTCGCGATCACGAAGGTCAGGAAGACGAGCGCGAAGAAGTCCCGGAGCAGCCATAGGAGGCCGAACAGGACCGCCCATATGACGAAGCGGCGATTCCGCTGATAGAACTCGCTGAGACTGAACGTCGACACGCGGCCGCTAGTATACGGGCGCCCAGCTAGTACGCGCGGCGGACAGGAGACTAGACGCTCGTTGGTGCAGCGTCAGGCGACGCGCTCGGCTTGTCGTCAGAACCTCGTGCTGACGCTCACACGCACGGACCTGGGCCCTCCCGGCGTGATGTTGTTGTTATTGTCGGCGTTGAGGAAATAGCCTTGGTCGAGCAGATTCTCGATATTCACCTGCGTCCTCAGCTTCTCACTCACTGCGAAGAACATAGCTGCGTCGACCCGCGTATAGCCTGGAAGCACGACGTTATTCGACGGAGTCACGATGTCCTCGGTCGCCGCGAACATCTCGTTGCGGTAGATGACGCCGACGCCGGCGCCGAACTTGCGCGTGAAGTCGTAGCGGTTCCAAAGGGAAAACGTGTTGGTGGGAGTTTGCGCTAGCCGCGCCCCCGCTCGCACAGTCGCCGACTGATTGCTGGCGATCTCGCCGTCCTGATGCGCATACCCCCCGGCGATGCTCCACTTCGATGTGATGCGACCGCTCACACCTAGCTCGAGTCCCCTGACCTCCTGCCCGTCAACCAACACGAGCTGCCCGGGCGGAGCGCCGGGCGAGGTGTCGCCCACCGCCACGTTGCTTCTATCCTGGCGATAGATCGCGGCTGTAAATGCGAGTGACGCCATCGGGTCCCACTTGAGGCCCGCCTCGACGTTCTTGTATTCCTCTGGGTCGAGCGCCTTGTTGAAGTTGGTGAGAGACGCGAGCTGCTCCCCGGCGCGTGGCACGTGAGCCACCGAATAGCTCGTATACGCTGACAGCGAGCCGGTCGGCTTGAAGATCAGACCGACGCGGGGGGAGACCAGACCGTCGTCAGTCGCCACATTGCCGATCCCGGTCGGAGCCCGCCGGGTGTCGTTGAAGTCGACGTGGAACGAGTCGTAGCGAAGCCCCGCCACGAGCTCGAGCTTCGGCGAAAACTCCATCTGGTCTTGGACGTAGACGGCGGCAACGTCCGTGATGCCGTTGTTGTCGGCGTCAGTCGTGTCGTTGGAACGCCAGGACACCGGCGCCTGGAACGTCGGCGCGCCAAGCGGCGCGTTGTAGATGGTGCCGCTGAGATTCGTGTTCGGCCCAACCGTGTAAAAGCCGGTGTTGCGATGGTTCACGGTGTCCTGACGGCCGATCTCCACGCCGCCCAAGAACGTGTGCCGCATTTCGCCGATAGTCTTCACCCAAACGAAGTCCGTCTGATTGAAGAGGTTCTTGCGCCGCGTTGCGTTGTTGTAAGCGGTGATCGGGTCGGTGCCAGTCGCAATCGAGACTGCGCCCGGCACGAAGTTCTGATACATCCGGTCGTAGTCTCCGTACCGCGTGTTGTTGCGCAACGTAAGACCGCCGCCAAAGTCATGCTGAACCAGCGCGTTGAATGCGTCGACGTCCGCCTTTGCGAACGCCTGTGTCGGATCGCCGAAGAACGTCGACGCGTCCGTTGGGTAGGGTCGTCCGTTTAGCGATGGAATTCCGCGGTCAGCCGTACGATCGTCGTGATAGTGCTCGTAGCCGAGCGTGACCACGGTGGCGGCCCCGGGTTTCAGCGCTGCGGTGGGATTGATGCCGTAGCGCTCGAGGCTATAACCATCGCGGTATCCGTCCGTGCTCTCGTACATTGCCGTCACACGGCCGGAGAAAGCGTCGCCGAACGCTTTGCCTACATCGGCCGTTACGCGCGCGTCGTCATAGGAACCGGTTTGAACGTCGACCTGCCTAACCGGAGCCCAATCCGCCATCTTTGTGACTCGATTGATGACACCGCCTCCGCCGCCGCGACCGAAGATCATCGCGTTGGGACCCTTCAAGACCTCCACTGCATCGACGTTGTAGAGGTCGCGGAAGTACTGAACGTCGTCGCGCACTCCATTGACGTAGAAGTCGGACGTCGACGTGGTGCCTCGCAAGACGACGGTGTCCCGGTTGTTCTCGCCTTGACTCGTGCCGACGCCCGGAACGTAACGGATGACGTCGGTCATGCTCTGCATGGACTGATCGCGGATCAGCTCACTTGGAATCACCGTGATCGACTGGGGCACGTCGCGCAACTCCGTATTCGTTCGTGTGCCTGTCGACGAGCTGTCGACCTTGTAGCCCTCAGCCCGGATCCCGGTCACGATCACTATCGACGGGGATTCACCGTCGGTGCCCGCCGTGCCGCCCGCCTCCGCGCCGTTCGCAGCGAACGCGGTCGCCGCGAATAGATGCGCCGAGACCACGGCCAAGCCAGTGCCTATCACCCCGCGTTGCCGTCCCTTTCCCATTTCCTTGCCCTGCGCTAACGTTAATGCGAATCGTTCCCGTTCGCGATCATGGGGAAGGAAAGCGGGCCGTGTCAAGGAAGCCGGGCTTAAAAGGGGGCGGGCGACTGGGGACGGTGCCCCAGCCGAATGGCGACAAGAACGATTCTTGATCCTTGGCTTGAGGCGCCTGACTTATGTCAGTGCGCGACGGCCGTGCGCGTCACGTCCTGCGCACGGTCCGACATGCCGTCCTCCCAGCTGCTCCAGCCCGAGAGCATTCCGTACGGCACGCGATCGAGCACCGCCTCGATGCGGTGGATCTTGCCGCCCTCGACCTTGAACATCTCTGCGAGGTACCAGGTCCAGGGCTGCGCAGGGCCGGCGGTCACGTGGCGTCCGTTCGGCGCTACGAAGTTGCGCGTGTCGCCGGCCGAGTGGTCGAAGAAGCCGAAAGCGAGCACGAGGCCGCGCTCCTGGTCCACTGCGACGAATCGCCGGTCGCGGATCCGCGTGACGAAGTGCAGAAGGCCCGACTTGAATTGCTCGAGGCAGCTCCACTGCGCCGAATAGTTCGAGGCCGTGACCGGATCGGGGCGTTGCTCCCCTGCCGGCGTCGGGCGATTCGTCGTCTGCGTGCCGTTCTCGAGGCGGTCGCAGTCCGGCGTGAACGGGTAGACGCCTTTGCCGTCGTTCTGTTGCATGCCGCTGAAATACATGTTCGCCGTGCGGATCAGGTCCGCGCGCGACATCCGCTGGTTCTCCGGGATCGCTTCGACGAACAGCGGGTTCGGCGCTCCGAGCGCTTCGACGCGCTTGGCCGCGTCGACGTTGCGAATCACGGCCTGCTCGATCTCCGAGACCTGGTTGCCCGAGATGCGCAGCCGCAGTGCGATCAGCGCGGGCGTGGATTGGGCGGGGTCGGAGTTCTCCTCGTTCACCGTGCCGATGAACGCGACCTGGCCCGCTTCGACGTCGCTGACGAACAGCCGGTACGTCCCTTTGGACTTCATGCTGCGCCAAAGGGCGTCGCCGATCGCGAGCCGCTGGCCGTTCTCGGTGAAGCGGACGTTTGCGGCGAGCGGCACGGCGCTCGGATCGTGCTTGACCAGCGCGTCGAGATAGCGGTCCACGAAGCCTTCGAGGCATGCGCGGTTGCACGCGCCCGATTGGGCCCAGGCGGAACCGCCGGAAAAGCACGCCGCGAAGACAACGGCCGTGAGAGTGGAGAGGATCGGTTTCATTATTATTCCCCGCAAAATTATTCCCCGCAAAGGGCCCGCCGGGCCGTCCACGTATGGTAGTCGAACGCCGGAACCGGCGCGCCGGAAGGCCGAGGCGCCGGCGTTACACCCCGAATGCGATCATCAACAGGCGGACGTCGACGTCGCCCGCGCGGATCAGCCAATCGAATGTCGGCTTGTCCATCGCGAGAGACCCGAGATCCGGCGCCTTGTCGAAGTAGTTCTCGTCGGCGCACGCGGCCTCGCTGTTTTCCGCGAGGTAATTCGCAACCGCGACCACGTCCGTGAGCCGCGGCGGCTCCGGCGCTTCGAGGGCGCAGGCCTGATGCTCGCCGACCGCGGTCGCGAGGTCCTCCGGCAGTCCCCACGATTCGATCACCGCACGCCCGAGGCGCGGGTGCCACTCGGCGACAACCGCCTGGAACGCGGCCTCGCTCGCAAGCTGCTCGATCTTGTCCTTGACGCG
>Ga0105246_10002239_pt1 | contig 11667 bp, 8 predicted proteins | sample KBSM64metaG_FD_99694 | JGI IMG/M metagenome (GOLD analysis project Ga0105246, IMG submission 99694) | Miscanthus rhizosphere microbial communities from Kellogg Biological Station, Michigan, USA - KBS M6-4 metaG | ecosystem: Host-associated > Plants > Roots > Rhizosphere > Soil | place: Michigan...
GGAGCCTGCTGGTGATTGCACTATTCATACTGGTGCTGGCCTGGATGAACTATATCAATTTGTCTACTGCCCGGTCACTAGAAAGGGCAAAGGAAGTAGGTATAAGAAAAGTAACAGGTGCATCCAGGGGGCAACTGGTTAAACAGTTTTTGATAGAAGCGCTGCTGGTAAACATCGTGGCGATCATTACAGCGATTGCGCTTACCCAATTGCTGCAGCATGCATTTAATCAATTGATCAACCGCGAACTTTCTATTGGCCTGCTGTTTTCAACACAAACTTCCAATACCGGCGTTACCATCCTGTTTATACTTTTTTCGGTGGCGGGTATTTTCTTATCCGGTTTTTATCCGGCATTTGTGCTTTCCCGGTACAACCCATTAAAAGTCTTAAAAGGAAAGTTTGCACGATCTGTTTCCGGTGTAATGCTCAGGAAAAGCCTGGTTACTGCACAATTCGCCATCAGCATATTACTCATCATCGGTTCTTTTGTTGTGTACAGGCAACTCCGGTTCATGACAGGGCAATCGCTGGGATATAATATGGAGCAGATGATGATCCTGCGAAAACCGGTACTGAGCAACCCGGGTGCGGTATTTATGACCAATGCGGATGGATTTATCAATGCTGTGCAAAGCCTGGCGCATGTAAAGGGCGCCGCCGTTTCTGCAAAAATACCTGGGGATGAACTGGGCAAGATCAATGGTGTGAACAGGACGGATATTGCTATGAACAACTCCGCCACCATGGCGAATATGGGTGTGGATGCACGTTTTATCAACCTTTACCAGATGAAACTTTTGGCGGGACGGAATTTTTCTTCACTGGATTATGACAACGACCCGGCAAAACTGCATACACTGATCATCAATGAAACCGCTTTACGGCAACTGGCTTTTGGGTCGGCGCAGGATGCCGTCGGTAAATCAATAAAGGCATTCAATCGCAACTGGGATATTATTGGTGTTGTAGCCGACTTTCACCAGCAATCATTGAAAAGCGGCATAGAACCGGTGCTGCTGTTACCGGCCCTGCAGGGACAGTACAGCCAGTTCTCAATAAAAATAGATCCGAAGCAATTGCCCGAAACCGTTGAAGCCATTCAAAAAGCCTATGCCAGCTATTTCCCTGGTAATGTGTTTGATTACCATTTCCTTGATGAAAAGTTCAATCGCCAATACAGCAACGATTACCTGTTCGGCAAAGTATTCGGACTGTTTGCAGCATTGGCCATACTGATTGCCTGCCTGGGATTATCGGGTCTGTCGCTGCTTACAGCTACACAGCGAACCAAAGAGATTGGAATACGAAAAGTGCTGGGCGCTTCAGTAACAGGCATCGTACTGCTGCTGTCGGGAGATTTTATCAAACTGGTACTGCTCGCGATCCTCATCGCTTCGCCTGTTGCCTGGTATATGATGCATGTATGGCTGCAGGATTTTGCTTATCGTGTCAATATCAGCTGGTGGATATTTGCGTTGACAGGTTTGCTGTCACTGGTTATTGCGCTCGTGGTGATAGGCTTCCAGACGATACGATCAGCCATTGCAAACCCCGCCACCAGTCTCCGGGCCGAATAAAAAATAGGAGGAAAAAGCATTTTTTCACAGTCAAAACCATCCTTATGTTTTCACCATCCTTTCCCTTTCTGCACGGCGCGATCGTAGTTATTTTGTTATTGTGCTCATCGCATACTTTGTTGTCGCAAACCACGCGTTTCGAAAACTATAGCCTGGAACCGGTGCAGGTGATTATGTCGGTTACAAATATCGACGGCAAAAAAGTGGTGAGGGTGGCAAGGGACACAGCAACTAAAGGAGCCGATATACCCACATTCGTACGGCTGAGCAACACTGGTGATTTTAGCAACGGCACCATTGAAGTAATGTTGTTGAGCAGGCTGCTGCCCACCGCTGATCCTGCTGCCAGGGGTTTTATCGGTGTAGCATTCCGGATTAATAAGGACAACAGCCAGTTTGAATCCATTTACATCAGGCCCACCAATGGAAGGGCGGATGATCAGCTCCGGCGAAACCATTCCACACAATATTTTTCCTATCCCGATTACCCGTTTGCCCGCTTGCGGAAAGAAGCAGAGGGGAAATATGAATCCTATGCCGACATGGGACTGAATGAATGGATCAAAATGAAGATTGTTGTGCAGCATGCGCAGGCCAAACTTTACCTGAACGATAATCCGCAGCCGGTCCTGGTTGTGAACGACCTGAAGCTGGGCGCGGAGGGTAGTGGTGCAATCGGTCTTTGGGTGGATTCAGGTACGGATGCATTTTTCCGGGATATTAAAGTGGTAAAAGAAAATTAGTTTGAACTTGTTGTTGTAATCCATCCCGGACATTTATTCCTGTTTCCTTTTTTGACAGCATGATACAGTCTTATTAAATGAGTAGCGGCGTTTAATCAAGACAGCTGGGATGCTTTTTGCCAGCGCCTGCCAGGCAGATGTTTCAAGTTTTTGATTAGAATTGTGTAAGAAAGCTTCGGTGAACCTGAGACCATTGCATTTTGTAATAATTTTTTTTCAACTTCCCTGCCAATCAGCTTTTCCATTAAAATTTATTGCCAGCCATAACTATTCAATTTAACGCACTTATGGCTGCGGTTAAATAATTTATTGCCAGCCAAAGGCATGTAAAAACACCCAGTTATGGCTGGCAATAACTTTCGGATATTAAACACTTTTTTTTACTAATTAGTTATAGCTTCCCAACTGGCGGCAAAACTGTTGGCCGAAGGTTTTAGAACTGCGGTTTTTTGAACCAGATTGCCAAATAATTGGGCTAATCTGCATAGGGCTTCTTTTTATTGTAAAAGACTTTTGTGCTTTAATAATCCATTAATGAAAGCTATTTATAATACTCTTTACTTACTGGAAATACGTTTTGTAAAATCATTTTAAAAATTAAAACAAAATACATGGGACTATCTAATTTGGGGATTTTTCATACCGTTATTGGCATCATTGCTATCATAGCTGCAATCATATCTTATGTACGGTATGGTAAAATAAATTTAGGGCACCTGACTGGTAAAATTTACTTTTACTTTACAATCATTACTTCCCTGACATCTCTGGGTATCTCTAAACGCGGGGGCTTAAATCCGGGTCACGCTTTTGCCCTGGTCATAGTAATTTTGGTATTGGCAGCCTATTTTCTTCATGCTAAAAAGCAGGGAAATAACAGGTCCCGTTTTTTCGAAAATTTTTACCTTTCTCTTAGTTTTTTCTTTTCATGGCTTCCTGCTATTAATGAAACCTTTACACGTATTCCGGTCGGACATCCCTGGGCTAAAGGTCCCGCAGATCCATTAATTGCCAAAACACTTCTCCTGTTCCTGATACTGTTTATTGTTGGTTCTGTTTATCAATTCAGGCAACAACGGAAACTTAACAAAGCTTAGAAATGAGGTGTGCCTTAGTACTGTGCAGCAATAAACCATAAAAGTTTTTTGATGCACAGTGCTGCTATTTAAAAATGGTATTGTTTGTTGAACCAAATTGTCAAATAATTGACCGGATTCACAAAATCCCGCTCTTCTATGTAACGCAACTTTGCATTGTCAATAATGACACTAACAAATTAAAAGAAATAAAAATGAAAAGAACAGCAAAGGCTCATTGGGCAGGTACCATAAAAGATGGTAAAGGCGAATTAACTACGCAAAGTGAGATTTTAAACAAAACAAACTATAGTTTCAAAACTCGTTTTGTTGGCGGAGAAACAGGCACAAACCCGGAGGAATTATTAGCGGCAGCACATGCAGGTTGCTTTACAATGGCAGTAAGTGCGGCACTCACAGAAAAAGGTCTTAATCCGGCATCATTGGATACTGAAGCGACAGTTACAATGGAAAACTTTAATATCATATCCGTACATCTTTCAATTACGGGCTCCGTATCTGGTATTAGTGCGGATGAATTTGAGGCTATCACAAAAAGTGCGGAACAGAATTGTTTAATCTCGAGAGTATTGAATATTCCAATCAGTTCAGAAGCACATTTTGTGTCTCTGTTAAAATAATTATTTTAGCTATAGTTGAGAAGGTTTTTATGGCGGCATAAATTATTTATCAAACCGCCATAAAAACTTTTAATTTCGGGGATTGATCATCTTTCAGGCCATATCAACCTTGTAACTTATAAATATCAGAGAATGATAATCGACTATAGGAAAATTGATTTGTTTGGAAAATCATTCATCCAGAGAATAGTATTAAAACCACCCTTTGAATTTACTTTCCCTGTTTCAGAGCAGGCTTGTTTTTTGTATATGTACCAGGGTGAGATGCAATATCAATTCGATGATGAGCATTTAAAAATTCCCAATAAATATTCACTATTTCTAAATTGTATAAACTCAGGAAGAAAGATACACAACTCAAATTCAAGGAGCAATGGTGAAATTGTAATAGTTACTTTCCATCCGGACATATTGAAGAAAATATATGACAGGGAACTTCCTCCGTTGCTTCAACGGCCCCGGAATACGATTTCTAATCTATCAAGTGAAAAAATAAATAATGACTTTTTGATACAAAAATATATTGAAGGGCTCTTGTTTTATTTTGAAAACCCATCTTTAGTAAATGATGATATCTTGATTTTAAAATTGAAGGAAATCATCCTGTTACTATCGCAAACGAAAAATGCCGAAGCGATACAAGTGATATTATCGCAACTTTTTTCGCCGGCCACCTACACTTTCAAGCAAATAATAGAAGCGCACTTATTTTCACAAGTTGGTATAGATGAGTTGGCACGTAAAACCAATTTAAGCCTTTCGTCGTTTAAAAGAGAATTTACAAAATTGTACAATGATTCTCCTGCCAGTTATATTAAAACCAAAAGACTGGAAAAGGCTGCAGAACTACTTTTAGCTTCTGATAAACGGATTACAGATATTGCCTTTGATTGTGGATTTAATGATTTGGCAAATTTTACTAAAAGCTTTCATGATAAATACAATATTACGCCAACAAATTACCGGGTAAAGCTAAATAATAAACAATAGCCGGGACGCTGTTATTGTGTATAAAAACCTAACCTAACGGCTTATAGCCCCCATCCCATTAAAATATACGTTTTGCAAAATCTTTGTCATGACCATAAATGTCTTTGCGGAATTGTATGTTTCCATCGGCTCCAACCCATGACGTGTAATAGTAAATTAAAACTGGTACCGGCGGGGTAAGTTTCAAAGACTTTTCATTATCGCTTTTCATGGCGTTGTTAATTTTTTCAGGGGTCCATTCAGGTTTATTTTTCAAAAGAAACGCAGCTAGTTGTACAGGTTCTGCCAGCCGGATACACCCATGGCTGAAAGCACGCTGGTCTTTGTTGAACAACCATTTGTGTGGGGTATCATGGAAATAGATATGCAGGTTATTCGGGAACAGAAATTTTATCCTGCCCAGTTCATTCCATTCTCCCGGTAACTGCCGCACGATGGGCAAGCCGTTTCTTTCTCCGGTAATCTCCATATGTTCCTTAGCCAGGTAGTTTTTATTTTTTTTTATTGCTGGCAGGATCTCCTTCTTTACAATGTCCGGAGGTACATTCCAATAGGGGCTGAATACCAATTGATTTACTTCCCCTGAAAACATTACGGTGGCGTTACCTTCTTTCCCCGTAATAATATCCATATCCAGTAGCGTGCTGTTTCCGTTTTTCACATAGAGTTTGAATTCAGGAATATTGACAAGTATCACCGGTTTATCAGGGAGTTCCGGCATCCAGCGCATTCTTTCCATATTAATAATGACCTGTTGAATCCTGGTATCAACCGGCACGTTTAAATCTTTGACCAATGCAACTGTTAATTTCTTGTCGTGGGGATGGCCAAACTGGGCTTGTGTCCTGTTAATAGCATCTTCAAGAGTTTTCGTATATACAGATGAAGTGTCCCGGGCTTCCAATTGCCCGGTTACCTGCAGTCGTTTCTTAAGGCGGCTAATCAATGCCGGTTTTGACTTCCTGCCATATAATTTAAAGGAGATGGGTAAACTATCCCATCCTCCATTTTTCTTAATAGCCATAAGCTGCTGCAGTGCTTTCTGCAAATCCTTAAACCATTTGTTTTTTGCAGCAATATTGGCATCAGGGCCATTTAGCTCAGTTGCCCAGGCTTCAATGGTCTGCTTTTGAAAAGGTATGAGCGCTTGACGTAAAGTCTTTTTCTTGTTTTCATCCCGGAAGGTTGCATCAAGGTAATTAGTGAAGCGCCAGGTCATCCTAAGTTCGGTTGCAATAATTTGAGGATCATTACTGGAGGGTTGCAGGCTATCATTGTTTAACAATTCATCCAGCCGATTATCGAGTGACTTCCGGTTGAAGCCGCTGTCCTGGTAGTCGTACAAGCTCCTGAATGCCAAAGCTTGTTCTGTAAATCCGCTATCATTGAACCAGGCAAACTGAAAAGCACGCCTGTTGTAAAAATCCCGCATTTCGTTGGCCTTGCTGCTGTCAAGACTTTGCTGACCAATGAATTTCTCCAGCAAATTGCTGTCCAGCAAAAGGTTGTTACAGGCATTGGCGGTCGTGATATTCCTGGGGTGCACGCTCTTCCGGGTACTATCAGAGCCAATTGTAGTTTCCCTGCTCATGTGGTTGGGTGCCGGTTCATTATTACAAGCAATGAAAGCGAATACAGGCACAATCAAAAGACATATACACAAGCCCATTTTTACCCGATGACTGCACATGGCTTAATTTTTTTTGTCATTAAATCTGATTGTTCCTGGATGAGGAGATTTAATGAATCAGTAAAATATCGTGCCATTGCATTTTTCATTTCCGGCTATAGCAGATGCAGTACCTGAAATCATAACTGGTGAATTTTATACTAAGGTGCGCCAGGCATTGAGGAATAGACTGCCCAATCCTTCCTGTCCGGCCTGAGGTTGTCCTTGACTTTTTGAATCTACCTGTTATTTCCTGCCTTTTACAGAAACATCCGGAACTTGTACTTCGCCGGTGGGCGTATTCTTTTGCAGGGGAATTGTTACAGGCGTGAGTGTATTAGCGTTATTAAGATCCGCCGCGGGCGTCCATGTATAGGCAGCAAAAGAACCGCTTATAACAGCTTGTAACTGTACCTGGGTTCTAATATTAACCACCGTATAAATAAAAGTCATTACGACTTGTATTTGGCAGGAAATCACATTCTGACGGAATTGACATTACCCGATATTGCTGCATGCCTGATGATCATGGTTACAGTATAACAAGCTTACTTTGCTGCACTATTCTGTTCTCAGCGATTTCGCCGGGTTCATCAACGCTGCTTTTATACTTTGAAAGCTGACCGTTAAAAAAGTAGTGAACAATGCCCCGGATCCGGCCGCTGCAAAAATCCACCAGGATATAGCTGTTCTGTACTGGTAATTCATTAGCCAGTTATGCATTAGATAATAGGCTGCCGGCGTAGCTACCAGGAACGAAATCATTACCAGAATAATAAAATCTTTTGACAGTAAGGTCCACAAATTGAAGACCGATGCACCCAGTATTTTGCGAACGCCGATTTCTTTAATTCTTTGTTGAACTGTATAGGATGATAAACCGAGCAAACCGAGACAGGCGAGCACAATGGCGATAGCCGCAAACAAGTTCATTACTTTGCCAAGGCGCTGCTCTGCGCTGTAAAGGTTGTTATAATCATCGTCCATAAAACGATAATCAAAAGGGCGGTAGGGAACAAGTGACTTCCATTTATTTTCAAGAAAACTGATGGTTTGTGGCAAGTGATAGCCACTTATTTTAACCAGTAATGTGCGCCCCCATTCCGCCGGAAATAATACAAGCGGCCTGATTGAATTGTGTAGTGATTCAAAATGAAAATCCCTGATAACGCCTTTTACATAACCCGGGCGTGAATTGTCGAGGAATATTTTTTTGCCAACGGCCTGTTCAGGTGTCCATCCTAATTGTTTCGCTGCAGATTCATTTAAAATAAAATGATATACCCTGGCCGTTTTATCTTTGGCTTGTACATCTTTCAAATCCTGCAACGAAAGATCTGTTCCGGCAACTATCTCCAATCCCGTGGTTTTAATATAGTCTTCATCAACCGGGTTTCCCTGAACAGACATTTGCTGGTTATCCGGCATCGCCGCAGAACGCATATTGTAGCCGCCCATAATATTAACAGGTGTATTCTGGCCGCCCGAAACGCTGATAACATCCGGGCTTGTTTTGAATTGCTGCTTAATGGTTGCCAGGTTGTCAAATATTTTGGCATCCATCGGTAACAACAGTACATGTTCACGATCGTAACCCAGTTTTTTATGCTGTATATAGTAGAGTTGTTTTTGGATAATAAAGGTGGAGATAATAAGGAATATTGAAATCGCAAATTGAAATACAATCAGAGATTTTTTTAGCCATTGCGCCTGGCTTGAATTTTTAAATGCGCCCTTCAGCACTTTTGCCGGGTGAAAGCCTGTTAAAATTAATGCCGGATAACTTCCTGCCAGCAGGCCTACACAAAGCGCCACCGAAAGAGAAATTAAGATGAACGGCAGCGAGAACAATGTTTGTGCCTGCAATTGTTTTTCCGACAATTGGTTAAACCATGGCAGCGTTACTACCGATAGCAGCATACTCAGGAGTATTGCAATAAGGCATAAAATCGCGGATTCGCCAATGAATTGCCAAAATAGTTGCTTTCTGTCTGCGCCAATCACTTTTCTTATACCAACTTCTTTTGCCCGTTCCATAGAACGCGCTGTGCTGAGATTAATATAAGTAAAGCAAACAATGATCAATATTAATACGGCAACCGCACCAAGGATATAAATATAGGTGATGCTGTTATTGGGCTCAAAGCCACCGTATTCAGAATGTAAATGAATCCTGGTAAAAGGTTCCAGGAAAAAATTAACGGTCGCGCCTTTGCCGCTCATTTCTTTTTTCATAAATGCAGGGATCTTTGCCTGTAATCCTGCAATCGCTCCGGGACTTCTCAGCAATAAATAAGTGGTGTAATTCGCATCCCAGTAAGTTTTTTCATAGTCACTGGTTAATCCCATGGAAGAGAAAGATGCCAGGAAATCAAATTTTATCTGTGAGTTTGACGGGCAATCTTGTATGATGCCGGTAATTTTATAGGGAATACTATCGTTTCCAACACGCAGTGCTTTCCCAATGGCATTGTTATAGCTGAAGGGATCATTTCCAAAATATTTCTTCACTGCAGACATTGTCAAAACAACCTGGTGCGGTGCCGACAGCACTGTCTTTTGATCGCCCTGCAATAATTTAAAAGAGAACAGATCGAAAAATGAAGGGTCTGCAAACATGAATTTTTTCTCGGTGACAAGCTGGTTATCCAACCCAATAACCTTTTCCGTGTTGAACATCCTTACCGCTTCTTCTATTTCCGGGAAAGTTCTTTTAAAAACAGGGGCTACCCTTACACTGGTAAAATTTCCTTTCCTTAAATCATTATCACCATCAAACTTATAACCCATGATCACCCGGGCGATCCTGTTGCCCTTCACTTCAAAATTATCATAGCTGGTTTCATGGCTGATGTATAAAGTTATCAGCAGGCAGCTCGTCATACCAATGGTGAGTCCAATAATATTGATCGCAGACGATGTTTTATTTTTCCAAAAATTGCGGAGAGCGGTTTTGAAATAATTTTTTAGCATGGCTCAATATTTAACGCATTATTATCAGGACGCTCGTCAATGGAAAATGTTGCAAAAGAGACGGTCAAACTGCTATTTCATTTTTTTAGCATACGGATGGCATCCAGGTTGGCCGGATGTAATTTGAGTGATTCTTTTAAGCGGCGATTCAGCTTTTTCCTTATCCGCTTTTCTTTTCAGGTGGACGAAGGGGTTGTTTACGATAAAACCTGAAATTGAAAAAAACTACGGACAGCATGTTCTTTGAACCCGTATGACTGCTTATTTTGTTTTATTATACCGCTGAAGAAGATCGTGTGACCAGGGTTGCTGCGCCTTTCCTTCCATTACCAATAGGATCAAAAAGAAGGGAAAAAGAGGTTCAATGAGAAAATAACCGGGATTACAGTCATGCTTTTTCATATGGCTCCTTTAGCGCCTGGACGATTAAATGGGGAAGGATGCTACAAAAAAAGGGTATTTGCCTGAATGTATCGCGCCGCCAATGCATTAGCTGTCAGTATGAAACCATGACAATGAACTACGGGGGCAATGAGAAAAGCAGGAACAGCTACAAGCGCCACGTGACCGGACCAAAATTTATTTTTTTGTGAATACAGGGTATATTCCTGTAAGTTAGTCCTCTTTCTATAACGAAAGCATGTTCATTCATGAATGATCACCAAAAGCCAGGCCAGTCTACGGATGGAAAAAACAACAGGTCCGCAGCGAACCTGTTTCCCGCCGGAGGGGAACCAACGGAGCCTGTATTGGTAAACGATGATGACGGTTTCATCAGGAAAATATTCGAAACCGATCCGCCGCGGGCTTTCGAACTGCTTTATAACAAATATTACGGCACGCTTTGTAACCATGCAGTACGTTTCGTGTTTTCCAAACAAAAGGCGGAAGATCTTGTGTCTGATGTATTTGTACTGTTTTGGAACAGCCGCCTGTACCTTTCGGTGAATGGCAGTTACCGCGCTTACCTGTTCGCTGCTGTGCGCAACAAATGCTGCTCTTACCTGAAATGGGAGTTGAAAAGGGAAGGCAGTACGGAACTGAATGAAAAAACACCATCGCCAAACCCAACACCGGAAGAGATCCTGTATGCCTCTGACCTGCATATCAAAATTGAGCAAACCATTCGTTCTCTGCCCGGCCGCCAGCAGCAGGTTTTTGTGCTCAGCCGTTTTGAGGGAAAGAAAAATAAAGAAATTGCCCGCCTGCTGAATCTTTCTGTTAAAACAGTGGAAATGCACGTTTCCAAAACGCTGGCAACATTTCGGAAAATGCTTGATAATGAACTTTAATCATCAATTATGAAAGAACTTTCTAAAAATATATTGTTCCAGTATTTCTCGGGTACTGCCTCGCCATTGCAACGAAAGCTCATTATGGAGTGGTTGCAGGAAGAGGGCAGCAACGAACTGTTTTACTGCTGGCTGGAAGAATGGGAGAAAGAGCATATGCAGTTTGTTCCGGCATCATTGCCCGGCGCCGCAGGTATTATGGAAAAGCTGCATTCAAACGACCCTCATCCCGCGGTGGAACCGGTAAAACCGGCTGGCTATGTCCGCTTTCGCACGTTGTTTAAAGTTGCTGCTGTAGTGTTGTTGACGTTCTCCGCGGCCTGGCTGTTCCGGAACAAAATATTGTACACCCAATACGAAACGGCTTATTCCGTTGTTCGTGAAATTATGTTGCCAGACAGCAGCGAGGTAGTGCTGAACGCGCATTCCAGCTTGCTGGTGCCGCGGTGGGGCTTTAATAATGGCGATAGAAATGTGGTGCTGAGTGGTGAAGCTGTTTTTAAAGTAAAACATACTGCCACCAACCAGCGTTTCCTGGTGAAGACCAGTGGGCAGGTGAATGTGGAAGTGCTGGGCACTGAGTTTTCTGTTTCCAGCCGCAACAATTACAATAAAGTGGCGCTCAAAAAAGGTTCTGTGAAAGTGTTTTTCAAACAGTCTGTTTATAAACCACTGATAATGGTGCCTGGTGATATCGTAAACC
>Ga0105246_10002240_pt1 | contig 11667 bp, 6 predicted proteins | sample KBSM64metaG_FD_99694 | JGI IMG/M metagenome (GOLD analysis project Ga0105246, IMG submission 99694) | Miscanthus rhizosphere microbial communities from Kellogg Biological Station, Michigan, USA - KBS M6-4 metaG | ecosystem: Host-associated > Plants > Roots > Rhizosphere > Soil | place: Michigan...
GCGTTGCCTGCCACCACCCAGCTTGCCGACCCGGCTACCACGGCCTCATCCTCAAACCAGAGGAATCCGAAGTCGTCGATGCACTCCGGAAAATCCGGCTTGATGATGATGTATCCCGGAATCACCGCGCCTGGAATATAAGCATTGTCGGCGCGGTTATTGCTGTACGTCATCGTCTTCGAGACCGTACCCACGCCGGCGACATACGAAGTGCTCGATACCGGATGAGTGCCGAGAATGTAATTGACTGCTCGAAGCGTGTATTCCGGTCCCACGAGATCCGGAAACGCCTTATGCAGAAAATACATCCGGATCGCCATGTCCACCACGGCCCCCGATCCGCCCCACGTGCCCAGGCTCGGAGGCACGCCGAACGGAGTCGACTCCAGCTGCTTATCCAATCCAGCCATGTAGCTCTTCACCGCTTCTCGCAATTGTTCTTTCTCGCTCGCATCGAGATAGGGCAATGCGCGCACGGCTGTCCAACCACGGAAACCCATCTGCTGCGGAGTGATCATCTGCGGCAACAGCTCTTTCAGACGAGCTTTGTAAGGCTCGCCGCCCTTCGTCGCAATCGTCAACTCCAGTGCCGCAGCCCAATCCTGCCCAATCCCAAACCCGCGGCGTCCGGAGTCCGCCGGAGGAGTCGGCGGTGCGCTCGCGGCACCTGAATTCGTCGGAGCACCCGGACTGACTCGTCCGTTACGAGCGCCTTGAGCGCCCGACACCGCACCCTGAGAAGCAGCCAGCACGCCGCCACCGGGAGCACCTGCCGGAGCCGCTCCACCCAGGCCACCGCCCATCGAATTCTGTGTCGGGTGCGCTTTCTCGTCGTTCCACGCTTTGATCGCGGTGTCGAGGCAATCTTTCGCCAGCGCGTCGTCATAGCCCTTCAGCGTATCGGCTGCTGCCGCCAGCGCTGCGATAGCCTGCCACTGAAAAAACGGATTGTTCGTCGAGAAGATCCAGCGATCGTCCGGCCTGCCCGAGGAATCGCCCTTGATTTCGTTTGGACCGAGCTTCGAGTCATAAATGCGCCCGTCGGTCTTCGACGCTGCATCGCCCAGGTGCGTGTACTGGCGAAGATCCGGTTCGTGCGTTCCGCGAATCGCATGGCCGATATTGTGGAACTGCGCCAGGATGTACAGCGCGCCGTGCTTGACCTGCTGCACCGTATCCGGCACGCCGTCGGGCCGATGCATCTCAACATCGCGCGCCGCTTCATCCACCGTAAGCTCGTCGTACTTCAAATCAAATTCGCGATACGCCAGCGCCAGGTTCTCGATCACGCTCAGTTGCGCAGGCTCCTCGAGGTCGAAGTCGCCGGCGTCATACCAGCCGCCCACGTTCATCCCCGGAATGTGATCTCCGCCCTTCCACTTCCCGTCTGTCGCTGTCGCCTGATTCCAGCCGTCGAATTGCTCTCCAACTACCGGTGCCAGGCGCCCATCATCCAGGTGCGACGCGCCGTGCCACACGCGATAACCCTCGCGAACAGCAACGTGATCCATCTGCGCCGCAATGTGATGATCCAGGCTGTCCTGCCAGATATTCGCGTAAGCGTCCTTCGAGATTGGAAACGGCGCTGTGCGCTTCTCCGCGTACTCGATGACGTACAGGCCGGGGTCCTTCACCGAGGTGAAATCAAATTTCGAGTACACGTATCGCAACCACGGTGTTGAAGCAGTGATCGGGCCCTCAAACACCTGCTTGTACGATCCGTCCTCCATCAGCCGCAGCACCTTGGCCGTCTTCGGTGCGTCGTATTTCGGATCCAGTTCCAGCACCGCCACCTTTTGGAAATCCGGCGAATAGCCGACCTGGCTGTGCGCGATCATCGGCGGCCGCGTCCAGTTCGGAATCACATCCGGCCTGATGTGCCACACAATGGCGCCAGCAGTCTTGCCCGCAGGAATCAGCGAGCGCAACACGAACCAGCCGTTCTGCGCGCGATCGCGACCATCGAACAGCATCAGATCCGCCGTATCCGATACAACATTGATCCGCGCCAGCGCGTCGTCGATACCCAGCGTGAAGCTCTTGCCCTCAGCGAATGGCAGCGGCTGCGTGTATCCCTTAGCCTTGTCCCAATCCTCCAGGTAGTAGGCCTTCTTCGGCTCATCGGCCAGCGGCAGCACCTTCACCATCGCATCGTTCGGCGTTCGCGGAAAGATGCCGGCCTTCGTCCCGTCCACCAGGTAAGCCTTGCCCATGTAGATCGAGGGCAGGAACTCCAGGTTGAATCCCGCACGCCCAGCCAGTTTTTGTGGCAGCGGCTTCTCTAGATTGATGCTGACCCTCACTCCGCCGGGCTCTGCTGCGATCTCCAATGTGTAGCTCAAGTCAAACGTCGGAAAAGCGAGGTCGGCCGTGAGCCGATTGTTCTCCTTATCGGCGTGGCGTCCTTTCAGCGTTGCCACCAGGTCCCACTGCTCCGGCGTCGGCATCAGGCGCACGTCGCCATTCGTCGCAATACGCTGGCCGTGAAGAATCATCTCCATCGCCGTGTTCTTTTGATCCACGAAAACCGGATGGTACGTGCTGTCGTAGAGAAACACGCTGAACCCCTGCGTGTTGAGGTAATTCTTGTCCGTCACCTTCATGGCAACATCCGCGCCAAACAGGCTTGGGCAGGAAACAAGAGCCAGCAGGAAAATCGCTTTAATTCGGGTGATCATAGACCCAACATTCCTTTGCCCAACATCATAGGACATGGACGGCATCCGGCGCTGCCTGTTCCACAGGCCCGGACCGTTGGGCGACGCCGTTCCAACAGCGAACGTAGTAAACGCGCGCTCTTTAGATATCCGCTCGCCTCGCCGCCCGTCCCAGAAGGTATTTATCCAAGCGGTAATGGAAGCGTCGGCGGTCATTCGCCAATCGAGGTTGAATGGACTAGAATCTCACTGCCACGCCGTCGAGGAGGTCCGCATGCGATATAGGAGAGTTCTTGCATCTTCGCTGGTCTTTGTGATGTTTAGTGTGTTTGCGGCCGGCAAGGATAAGAAGAAGATCCTGCTTCCGCAGGATGTGCTGCAAGCAAGAACAGTGCTGGTCGTCATTGATCCAAACGCCGGAGTATCGCTGGATTCTCCCAACGCGAATCGTACTGCGCAAGACAGTGTTGAAAAGGCGCTAATGAAATGGGGAAGGTTCGATTTAGCCACCGACGTCTCAACTGCCGATCTGATCATCACCGTACGCAAAGGAAGCGGCAAAATGGCGCAACCGACGATTGGCGGTATTCCAAATAATCGGCCTGTCATTTTTCAACCGACCGAATCAGGTGGCAGAGTTGGAGGCACCCGGGGAACTCCACCCATGGCTGGGGATCCCACCGCGCTTCAAAGCCAAGACCCAACTCCACAAGTCGAGGTTGGATCCGTCGACGATATGTTCGCGGTCTATCGAGGCAAGCGTGATGATGCACTCGATGCCCCCACGGTATGGCGGTACACCGCGAAAGGCGCGCTCAACTCTCCGGAGGTTCCAGCGGTAGATGCTTTCCGCAAATTGATTGTGGAGGCAGAAAAGCAATCCACAAATCCATGAAGACGAGATTCCAGAGCGGTTCTGGCCGCATGGTAGACAATCCGGGCCTTACCAAAAAAGGGTGCGACCTCCGCTTGATCATCAATTAAGCATTCAAGCTGATCATCCTCGTCGAGCCGCCTCGATGGCGGCGACGTCGATCTTCTTCATCGACATCATCGCCTTAAAGGCGCGGCTCGCCTCGCTGCCACCTGCCGCCAGCGCATCTGTTAGCACACGCGGTGTAATCTGCCAGGAGATGCCCCAGCGATCCTTGCACCAACCGCACTGGCTTTCCACGCCCCCATTGTTGACGATCGCGTTCCAGTAACGGTCCGTCTCTTCCTGATTCTCAGTCGCGATCTGGAAGGAAAAAGCCTCAGTGTGCTTGAATGTCGGACCACCATTGAGGCCAAGACAGGGAATGCCCAGCACGGTGAACTCCACCGTCAGCACGTCACCCTTTTTGCCGTCCGGATAGTCTCCGGGAGCGTTATGAACAGCTTTCACTTTGCTGTCTGGAAAGATGTCGGAGTAGAAACGCGCAGCTTCCTGTGCGTCTTTGTCGAACCAGAGGCAGATCGTGTTCTTTGGATTCATTGTCGTAGGCGCTCCTGTGCTTTGGGATAGCTGACGCCCATACAAGGTTGCCCCGGCTCCGTCTTTGAATGACATCGACCGCACTTCCGTCTATTCGACCTTTGCCCTGAAAACGGCAAGGTCCGGGTGGACGGTTAAACAAGCGCATCGAGAAATAAAAACAATGCAGGCAGAGCCGAGGAAGCGCTATCGCGGAATTCATGTCTCTCTTCATCGATTGAAAAAGCAGTAATAAAGCCCGAAGATTGAAGGAAACATGCCGAGAAAAATCCCGTACTTCCGCATCTCTGGGGTCGCTTCGTACGTTTTTATTTCTTCCGAATGCCACGGAAAATCGCCCTCAAATGAAATTCGCTTGGCAAGGCACGAGTTTGCGCAAAAGTATTTGCATCGATTCTTGAAGGAACACAGGTATCTCCTCTCTTATAGCCGCATTGCGAGATATTCAAGTAGAACAGCATTGGTGCTAAAGTGACCGGAGGCGTGCTCGGAGCTAGAAGCGCGATTACGAGATATCGAAAATGCCGTCGGGGGTGGTAAGGGAGCGGGTGTCAAGGGCTAGATACATTGAAGATGCTATCCCTTGGGTTGGAGCTTCCGCCGCTCTAGTGGCATCGATAATTCTGGACCCTGCGGACCACCCTCACAAATGGCATCCAGCAATCATGTGGACTGTTTGTGCGTTCACCTGTGTCACTCTATTTGGACGTCCAAGGTGGACATCGAAGGGATTCTGGCTACTAGCATTGGGCTTCTTTGCAGTTCATCTGGTGGTAATGTGGGCACTGTTTGAGAAGCTCTTCCCTCCGCGATACATTTCGGGCACTATGTATGTCGCTCCAATCGGTTTTGTTGAAGGGATATGGATTCTCTGCTTGATCGGCAATTTGATGGGATGGAGCGCAAAGCAAAAGCGAAAAGAGGATCGGCGCACCTAATCGAGCTCGTGGCTCTCAAAGGGCAGTTCTTCGGCCCCGCGCTATTTCGATTTCACAGGGGTGCTCTGGCTCAAAACGAGTTGCCAACGCCCGTCGCGCCGAACGAAGACGTTCGTAAATCGGAGCGCCATTTCACCATACATGCCGCCCGGGTATTTCCCTTTCAGGTTCTCCACTCCGGTCACGACACCCGTGTCACAATAAGCGGATACCTTCATGTCTACGTCCTTTTATATTCCGGTTTGATGGAGTCTGGGTCGCCTCGCCGGAATGCGTAGCGTGCTACATCGACATGCTTGAAGTAGTAGTAGCGACCCACTTTGTCTGTCGGAATTATCTAGTGAAGCACGCGATCGGCCCCAATTTCGATCGGGTATGCCTTCCATGTTTCTTTCGGTACCGCTCCGAGCGCAGCGCCAAGGCCTTTCCTCACCGCACCAGGCACCGTGAGAGAAGACTTGCAGAAACGGCAGGCGGTCGGACGCAGCAACAGTCTGTGTCCCATTCGCGATAGGTGGGCGCCCACCACCCAGTCCCACGCATGAGCCATCCGGAAGTGAGCCTCCTCACCGCTTGCGGATTCCTTGTCAACAGCTGCCTCGCCACCCTCTTCGCTAAGCGACTCATTCCAATCCCTCAAGTTTCTTCAGAAGATTGCAGTCTGATTCTCACTTCCAGTCACAATCGAACTAATAGTTCCAATCTCATGGGAGAGGAGCCCTGCGCATGCGAGTCGCATCCCGGAAGTGTTCGTCCCTCGACCGCTTGTTCATTCGGTCTCATTCGATCAGGTCCGTGATTCCTCGTTCCCTCGGTCCCTTGCCCCCTGCTTCTGCCGTTGCTCGTCCCCTTGTCCCCCTTGTTCCCTCGTTCCCTGCCTCTCCTAAGTCTGTTTGTTTGCACATATCTACGACTAAGTCTAATGCTGAGAAATTTTTGCAGCGCACCCCCCTCTGCAACCCGATGAAAGTAGGATTTTTACCTCCAGAGACAGTAGAGGGGGAGCTGATCAGTTTTTGGACAGGGGGGCTGGCCATAAGTGCCATGTTTTGTATTACGTACAGCTAAGTGCTTTAGAATCTATTAACTGCAAAAAATAGCGAAAAAAGATTCTTCTCTCCGCCGTTGATGGCTGGACCGCAAGCTCTTTTTCACCACATAGATTTCTCTGGCCCGCTTTGTTCAGCTACTTAACATCGGGAAGACGTGCAAGTCGGCGCACCTCGACAATAGAAGCTGGCATGCCCAGTTCGTCTCTACCGAGTCCTCTCGCTCAACTCGCTGACAACGCTCGAATCTTTATCCGCCGCGATGGCCCGCATCGGCCCCATGGCAAGTGCGTCGTCTACTGGATGCAACGCGCCATGCGCATCCACGACAATCCCGCACTCGATGTGGCAATCGACGCCGCCAACCTCCTCGGCCTGCCGGTTGTCGTGTTCTTCTCGGTCATCCCCAACTACCCTAACGCGAATCTGCGCCACTACCACTTCATGCAGCAGGCGCTGCGCGACGTACAGACCGACGCTGCGGAACGAGGCGTAGGCTTCATCCTTCGCCGCCACCCTGACAACTCGCTCGAAAAGTTCCTCGAAGAAGTTCAAGCCGCCCTCCTCATTGGCGATGAGAACCCCTGCCGTGAGCCCGAACGCTGGCGGAAAACCTTGGCCCGTAAACTCAAGCCGCCCTACTGGACGGTGGACGCCGACGTCGTTGTCCCCTCCGCCGTCCTCGGCCGCGACTACTTCCTCCTCCAGCACATGCGCCCCCACCTCAAGCAGGCGCTGCCCAGATTCCTCGTAGCTTCGACCAATCCGAAACCGCAAGTTCGCTGGCGTGATCAGAAGTCCCTCGCTGGCTACTCGCTCGGTCAGGACATCACCGCAGGCTTCAAGACCCTCGACCGCGCCATCGCTCCCGTCGACACCTTCACCGGCGGGACGCACGCCGCCCTCAGGCACCTCCGCAAATTCATCGCCGACGGCCTGAAGGACTACGACGAGAAGCGCAACCATCCTGAAGTGAATGGCACGAGCCGGCTCTCGCCCTATCTCCACTTCGGCAACATCGGCCCGATCACCATCGCGCTCTGCGTCGAACAGGCCTGCGCTCAAGGCAAAGCGTCACGAGCAGCGTGCGACCGTTTCCTCGATCAGGTCATCTCCTGGCGCGAACTCTCCGTCCTGTTCGTCAAATACAACCAGAACTACGACAGCTGGGAATGCGCCGAGCCTTGGGCGCGGCAGACTCTCATCGAGCACACCGCCGATCCGAGACCCCACCGCTACACCTTCCAGCAACTCGAATCCGCTGAAACCCACGACGACCTCTGGAACGCCGCCCAGCGCCAGATGGTGACGCAAGGCTGGATGCACAATTACATGCGGATGTACTGGGCCAAGATGATCCTGGAGTGGGCTCCTGATCCCGCCCGTGCTTTTGAGTGGGCTGTTACTCTCAACGACCGCTACGAACTCGATGGCCGCGATCCGAACGGCTATCAAGGCATTGCGTGGGCGATTGCCGGCAAGCACGATCGTCCGTGGTTCAACCGTCCTATCTTTGGTCTGATCCGCCCGATGTCAGGTGCTTCGACGTCCAGGAAGTTCGACTCGAAAGCATACATAGCGCAAAACTGCAGCACTACCGCGATGCTCTTCTGAAGCCATTCCATTTCACAGCGATATGTAGCGGTCATCACATCTCTCCACTTCATGCACCGTCCTAAAATGGGACGCATTATCAATCCCGGAAACTGCATGCTCCGCGCTGGCTAATTCCATTGGATTTCGCATAGCTTCCCTCGGACGATCAGTGTGGGAGGCAGGAATCGGACCCTGTGAGCGCGTGACGGTTTCGGCAGTTGAGCAATGTCTGACACGTCGGATTTCGTTCTCCACCATCGGCCGCAGTCGTATGGCGGTTTTTCTACTCGCCATGCTCGCGATTCCAACTGGTGCTGCACAGGTTTCGGTGCCATCGGCCGCGCCGTCGACGCCGCCACGCGTCGCGCAAGCTCGACGCTTCCTTCAGCATCGAGGTTGGTCGGGACAACGGGATCAGCGCACAATGTCTGTGCGTCCAATGGCCTCATCGTTAAAGCCTCTGGCGACTCCCGCCCCGACTGCAGTGTGGCAGCCGCTTGGTCCAACGGGAGTGATGACGCCCAATTATGGAGTGGTGACCGGGCGGGTTTCCTCGATTGCGATCGATCCCGCAGACGTCACCGGCAATCGCGTGTATGTCGGCACAACCGGTGGCGGCGTCTGGGCATCGCAGAATGCCGCATCATCCGGCGAAGTTATCTTCAACCCGCTGACTGATGCGTCCTCACCATTCGACAGCCTCCGATATGGCTCCATCAGCATCGGCGCAGTTACCGTTCAGCCCGGCGGGACAGGTGTCGTCCTTGCGGGGACCGGTGACCCCAATGACGCGCTGGATTCTTATTACGGGGCAGGTATTCTGCGCTCTGTGGATAATGGCCAGACCTGGTCAGCGATTGCCTCCACCTCTGACCATATCTACTCATTTCTTGGAGAGGGCTTTTCGGGCTTCGCCTGGAGCACAACGAATCCACAACTCGTTGTGGCAGCAGTCTCTCAAGCCTATGAGGGCACTCTGGTAAATGCTCCGTTTCAGAACACAAGTTACGCCGGCCTCTACTATTCCACCGACGCCGGCGCCACGTGGACACTGGCCAGCATCACTGATGGCCCGGGAAAAAACGTGCAGGGACCCTCTGATTCCTTCGATCTGCCGCACGGAAATTCCGCAACTGCCGTCATTTGGAACCCAGTACGCCAGATGTTCGTCGCCGCAGTCCGCTTCCACGGCTACTATCAATCGATTGATGGCATCACGTGGAATCGCATGATCGCGCAACCCGGCGCTACTCTCACAGCTCGAATGTGTCCGGCCAATCCGGAAACCCTCGGTTCTATCGCATGTCCGATCTTTCGCGGGGCACTCGCAGTCAATCCTGTATCCGGCGATACCTTCGCGTGGACGGTAGATCTCTACAACCAGGATCAGGGCCTCTGGCAAGATGTTTGCGCGATCTCCGGCGGAAGCTGCAGCAATGAGTCCATGGTGTTTTCGCAGCGATTGAGTACGGTTCCACTGCAGACCAACACGATCATGGGGCCTGTAACAATTGCAAACGGCGATTACAACCTGGTGCTCGCAGCAATTCCTTCAGCGCAGGACACTCTCCTGTTCGCTGGCGCAAACGACCTCTGGCGATGCAGTCTCGCCATGGGCTGCTCGTGGCGCAATACGACGAATGCCAACACCTGCATGAGTGCTCATATCGCGCCCTACCAGCATGCGTTGACGTGGAATCCTGCGAACCCGCAGGAGATCCTCATCGGAAACGACAGTGGTTTGTGGCGTTCGATGGATACGATCGACGAAACCGGTTCGGCCTGTTCTCCAGATGATCCAACTCACTTCCGGAATCTCAATGCGGGCCTCGGCTCCCTTGCCGAGGTTGAAAGCATCTCTCAAATCGGCAATTCGCCTTACACGATGATGGCTGGCCTGGGCGTCAACGGCACCGCGGGCGTGAAGAGCACTTCAGGTCCCACGAATACGTGGCCGCAGATACTTGGCGGCGAGGGTGGTCCGGTCGCCATCGATCCCACAACTCCCACGAATTGGTATGTGAATAGCGGTGCTGGTGTATCTATTCACCGCTGCTCGGATTCCGAGGAATGTACTCCAGATTTGTTTGGTGCTCAGGCCGTTATTGACAATGCCGATGTCTCCGGTGACGGCTTCACAATGACTTCACCTGCGCCGTTCATCATCGATCCTCTCGATCCGTCGCAGATTCTTCTTGGCACATGCCGCCTATGGAGGGGACCTGCAGATGGGACGGGGTGGACAAGAGCAAATGCAATTGGCGCCTTTCTCGATGGCGTATCGGGCAACACCTACTGCAGCGGTGATGCGCTGATCCGCTCGATTGCTGCGATGCCGATTGCGGGAGGAGGTGAGGTCATCTACGCGGGGATGTTCGGGTCTCTGAACGGCGGCGCGATCCTCGGAGGGCACATACTTAAGACGACCTTCAATCCGGGCAGTTCTTCCCAGCCGGGATGGACCGATCTTACCTTTAATCCGGTTGTGATTTCCCAGCCACGCTTCAACCAATACGGGTTCGACATCTCCAGCATCTTTATCGATCCTCACGATCCGTCCGGCAACACGGTGTATGTCACGATCGCCGGCATTCTCGATTCGTATCACGCAATTTGCACGATCTATCGAACCATCGACGGCGGATTGCACTGGTACGAAATCAACTCCAATCTTCGTGGCAGTCCAGCCAACAGTGTGGTGATCGATCCACAGGACGCCGATACGGCTTACGTGGCTACCGACGCGGGGGTCTACTCAACCCGCCAGGTCAGCACATGCATTGACGGACCAAGCAAGTGCTGGTCGACATTCGGCACAGGCCTTCCGTACTCCCCTGTCACCCAGTTGAGTGCGGCTTCGTCTGGGTCGTCCCTCAAGGTTCTTGTTGCAGGAACCTATGGGCGGGGAATCTTTCAAGTTCCTCTCTGGACTGCGGACACGGTACTGACGCACGCATCGGTTGATCCTAATTCCCTTATATTCGCCTCGCAGGCGGCGGGGACAGCGAGCCCTGCACAGACTCTCACGCTGACAAACGATGGCGGAATCGCACTAGAGGTCACTTCGATCTCCGCCGATGCTCCGTTTAGTGAGAGTGACAGCTGTGTTGGACGCGCAGTGAATGAAGGAGCAAGCTGCACGATCCAGGTCGCCTTCGCTCCCGACCAGGTCGGGCCAACCACTGGAGAGCTGAGAATCACCACGAACGTTTCCGGTGGCCTAATCATCGTTTCGCTGGCTGGAACCGGCGCTGCTGCCGGCCCGGTCAAAGTGTCACCGAGCACGCTCGATTTTGGTCAGGTTGCGATTGGGAAGACCTCTGTCCTGCTGCCCTTGACAGTGGAGAACACAACTGCGAACACAGTCGCTCTGAGGAACATCGCCACCACACTTCCCTTCAGTGTTGCGGGAAATCCGTGCGGCGCATCTTTGGCGGCGAACAGCGCTTGCGCTCTTTCGGTTGCTTTCACGCCGACCGAACCCGGTCAGGCGACAGGGAACCTTAGTATCGTTGACGATGTCGGAACTCAGACGATCTTGCTCAAGGGCACAGGCGCAGTAGCTGCGACTGATACGCTCTCCAAATCTTCAATCGTTTTCTCGTCGACTTCCGTGGGCCAGCAATCGAGACCTGAGGTCATCACGCTCTCAAACGCCGGTGATTTGCCGCTGGATTTGATCTCTGCCGTTGCAAGCAGAGGTTTTCGAAGTTCCGACACCTGCGCAGGTTCCTTGGGTGCGCATGCAAACTGCGCCTTCAGCGTTGTCTTTGCACCCGATGCGGTGGGCGCCGTTGAGGGCACACTCACAGTCGCTGATGCCATGCGTACGCAAACGATCGCTCTGTCTGGGACAGGACTCGAAGCACCCGCGTTCCAAGTCAGCTCCAGTCAGATTGAGTTTGGGGCCGTTTCGGTTGGGCAGACCAGCACTCCGATCGCTCTTACTGTTA
>Ga0105246_10002241_pt1 | contig 11666 bp, 7 predicted proteins | sample KBSM64metaG_FD_99694 | JGI IMG/M metagenome (GOLD analysis project Ga0105246, IMG submission 99694) | Miscanthus rhizosphere microbial communities from Kellogg Biological Station, Michigan, USA - KBS M6-4 metaG | ecosystem: Host-associated > Plants > Roots > Rhizosphere > Soil | place: Michigan...
GCCGGCCGTGGCCGTGGCGCAACCCCCGCACATCGCTTGGACGCTGCTGATTGCTGCCGCCTGGGGAATCGGAACACTGGCTGTGCTTTTGTTCTGGCTGGCGCGCGCCATGCGCCTATGGGCGATCGTGCATGCGGCCACGCCGCTGGCCCTGAACGCGCCCATTCCCGTGCGGGTGACATCGCAATTGCTGGAACCCGGCCTGGCCGGAATTTTCCGCCCCCTGATCCTGCTGCCCGAAAGCCTGGCGCAGAAGCTTTCCAAAAGCGAAATCGACGCGATCCTGGCGCATGAACTTTGCCATTACCGCCGCCGCGACAATCTTGCGGCCCTGGTACAGATGCTGGTGGAGGCGGTCTTCTGGTTTCACCCCCTGGTCTGGTTCATCGGTGCGCGCCTGGTCGAGGAGCGCGAACAGGCCTGCGACGAAGGCGTGCTGGATGAGGGCAAGAAGCCGCTGGATTACGCGCAAGCCATTCTCAAAGTGTGCCGGCTCTATTTCCGCGTCCCCCTACCCTGCGCCTCCGGCGTTTCGGGTGCCGATCTCGACCGGCGCATCACCGCCATCATGGTGCGGCGCGACCCTGATGCGGTCGATCCCAACAAGATTCTCCTGCTGGCGGGATTGGGCGCCTTGGTGGTGATGACGCCGCTGGTGCTGGGCGGGCTGAAACAGGCGGCGCCGGCGCGGCTGGTGCAAAGCCTGGTGCAGGCGATCGCCCCCGCCGCGCCGGCGCCCCCCGTGGCACCGGTCCCGCAACCGCGATGGACCCAACACATGACCAGGCCGGCTTTCGTGAAACCGGAATCCAGGCTTGTGTCCGCACCGGATATCGATGCCAGCATTCCGATCATCGTAGTCCCGTCGCCGCAACTGGCGCCGGAACCGGTCGAAACCGCAGCGCCGGAAATACTGGTCTGCCGTGCGCCGCAACAGTTTAGGGATTCCCGCCTGCTGGGACCGCGGGTGTGCCTGCCGCAGCGGGTGTGGGACCGTTTCAAGGCACAAGGCCTGGTGCTGCAGCCCGACGGCAAGACCCTCACGATGGGCTATGACGATACGCGACTGTTGCGGCCCATGACCTGCCAGAGCATGGGCACCAACGCGTCCGCCGCCACCAACTGGTTCATCGCCTGCCGCCAATAAAAGCGCCGGTCGCGCCGTTTTCCCGCCTGTGCCATAAGGGGCACATAAGGGAACAGGCCGATGAACCGCAAACAGCGCCGGGCGACGGGGAAAAGCCAGCCGCCTTTGCCAAGCCAGGCCGCCGCAAAGACCGATCCGTCGGAATTGCATGCCCAGGGCCTTGAAGCCTTTCAGGCCGGCCGCGCCGACCTTGCCGCGGAGCTGATCGCACAGGCTATCGCGGCCGGAGGAGAAGCCCCGAACCTGCATTACAATCTCGGCATCGTTTTGAAGGCGCAGGGCCAGCTTCGGGAAGCGGCCGCCAGCTATGAGCGGGCTATCACGCGCAAGCCGGATTATGCCGATGCCCACAACAATCTCGGCAATGTCTGGAAAGAGCTGGGCGAACGCGACAAGGCAAAGGCCAGTTTCGAGCGCGCCTTGCATTTGAGGCCGGGCAACCCCGATACGCATTACAATCTGGGCGTCCTGTGCCAGGCCGCGGGCGAATCCGGGCAGGCCGCGCACCATTTTCGCCAGGTCCTGGCGCATGACCCCGAGGATTCAAGAGGGATCGCGATCCTGCTGGCGCGGTTGGGCGCGGGCAGCGTGCCGGAGCGGACCCCGGCAGCCCAGACGCAGAAAATCTATGACATGCGCGCGCGCTTCTGGGACCAGGAGAGCTCCTATTTCGGCCATCGTCTGGTGGCCGAGGCGCTGCGCGATCACGCGTCCGGTCCAGGCCTGGACATTCTGGATATCGGCTGCGGCACCGGCCTGGTGGGCGAACTGGTGCGTCCGTTGGCGCTGCGGCTGGATGGGGTCGACCTGTCCGCCGCCATGCTGGAAAAAGCGCGCGCCAAGAGGGTCTATGACAGGCTGGAACAGGCCGACCTGCTGTCCTTTTTGACCGCCCATCCCGGTCGTTACGATGCCATCCTGGCGGCGGCTACCCTCATCCATTTTGGCAACCTGCAGCCCTTGTTCCAGGCCGCCAGCGTGTGCCTGCGCCCCAAAGGCCTGTTCGTCTTTACGCTTTTTCCGAATGAACCGGAGGGGGACGACTTCACTGTTGCCGCCAGCGACCGCCTGGCCCAGAGCGGCTGTTTCCGCCATGGCGCAGGCTATGTCGAACGGCTGGGGGCGAAAAACGGGCTGGCGGTCATGGCGCTAAAAAGCGTGTTGCACGAGCATGACCAGGACGGAAATCCGGTTGCCGGATTGCTTGGCGTGTTGCGGCATGAATAATGGTCGTCTCCCCCCGCGGGAGGGAGCAAGCGATCTGCTTGTGTGGAAGGGGAACGACACCATGAAAACTCATATTGCAGCTGCGTTGACCTGTTTGGCCTTGACCCCTGCGCTGGCGCAGGAAGAGCGGCCAGCCGCCGCGGCCGCCACCATCGCGCCCGCAACCACAGCCCCCGCCTCGACGGCGCCGACGGTGCCCAACAATCCCGACTATGCCGCGGTGCAGGAAGGCAAACCGGTGGATAGCCGGTTGAATGAGAACGTCCGCGACAAGCCGCTTTACCCGGAACAGACGCGCGCGCCGTACCACAAGACCGCGCCTTACACCCTGACCGAGATCACCGGCGGGCTTTATGCGCCCTGGGCGCTGGCTTTCCTCCCGGACGGTAAATTCCTGGTGACCGAAAAACTGCCCGGAGCGCTGCGCGTGGTGAGCCCCGACGGCAAGATTTCCTCGCCCGTCTCGGGATTGGATCAAGTCAAAAGCGGCGGCATGAGTTGGCCCGAGACCGGCCTGTTCGACCTGGCGCTGGATCCCGGCTTTGCCCAGAACCACACCATCTTCTTCACATTCTTCGGCTTCGATCACGGCATGCTGGGCGGCCTCCAGCTTGCGCGCGCCACCTTCGACCAGGCCGCCAATGCGCTACGCGACGTGAAGGTGATCTTCCGCGCCCTGCCCTCCACTCCCAATGACGCGCATTCGGGCTTTGGCTCGCGCAGCGGCGGGCGGCTGGCGATCGGGCCGGATGGCTTTATCTACATCACCATCGGCGACCGCGATGCCGGCACGTCCACGCCCTGGCGGGTGGCGCAGACTTTGGACACCCATCTTGGCAAGATCGTGCGCGTCACCAAAGATGGCGCGCCCGCACCCGGCAATCCCTATATCGGCCGCAAGGACGCCCTGCCCGAGATCTGGGCCATCGGCCAGCGCAGCCAGGAAGGCTTGGCCTTCGACAATAACGGCCAGCTTTGGGAGACCGAGCATGGTCCGCGCGGCGGCGACGAGCTGAACCTGATCAAGAAGGGTGCCAATTACGGCTGGCCCATCGTCACGCATGGCATCGACTATCCCGGCCCGCCCATGGCCGATGGAGAGGTGGCCAAAGCGGGAATCGAGCAGCCGGTCTATTATTGGTCGCCCTCGGTGGGCGTGTGCCAGGTCGCCTTCTACAAGGGCAACCTGTTCCCGGAATGGAAGAACAGCGTCTTTGTCACCACCCTGCGCGGCAATTCCGTGGAGCGGCTGACCATGGCCAATGGCAAGGTGGTGAATGAGGAGCCACTGCTGACCGAAGTGAAAATGCGCATCCGGGATGTGCGGATCGGCCCGGACGGCGCGGTCTATGTGCTGACCGATAGCGGCGGGGGCTCGGTGACCAACAATACGCCGCCTACCTCCAAGCTGTTGAAGCTGACACCGCGCTAATGCCGTGACGGACACAAAAAGGCAGTGCGGCGACTGCTCGCTGTGCTGCAAACTTCTCGGTATCCCCGAGCTCGACAAACCGAAAGACACCTGGTGCCCGAATTTCCAGGCAGGCACCGGCTGCCGCATCTATGCCGATCGGCCGGGCTCGTGCCGCAACTTCATTTGCCGTTGGCTGAGCGATCCCGGCATGGGACCGGAATGGAAACCCAACATCTGCAAGATGGTGGTGGATTCCAAGCCCAGCCTGTTCGTGGTGCATGTCGATCCCGCAGCGTCCCAGCCCTGGCGGGCCGAACCTTATTTTTCGGTGCTGAAACGGCTGTCGGCCCAGGGCCTGACCAAAGGCACCATCGTGCTGGTGATCGAGCGGCGTCGCTCCATTGTCATCCTGCCTGACCGGGAAGTGGACCTGGGCCTGATCGGACCGGATGCCCGCATCGTCATGGAGCCGGTGAAAACGCCCAATGGACCAGTATGGCGACCACGTGTGATGGGCGCAGGAGAGATCGGAGGCTGATGCCCCTATTGTAAACATGGAGTTCTTCTACGCAAAGGAATAGGTTGTGGTGCGGGCCCCCCAATCGCGAATTTGGCGAGGCAGAGATCATGGAGCAACAACCGGCGAATGTCAGCTTTTCGCTGCTCTGGCCCACGGTGATGATGCAGTCCCGGCTTGTGGATCACCTGGAAGAGATGAAAAGGGAAGTCTACCGGCTGAACACCTTGCCCAATACCATCACCAAGTCGAACTATGGCGGCTGGCAAAGTGACATCAATCTACACAACAACGCCGCGTTCAGGCCTTTGCTTGATTTTGTCGGCGGCGTATGCGCCCAGACATTCCATGTCAAGGGCGCGACATTCCATCAGATGTGGGCTTGCATCAACAAGAAGCACGACCAGAACCTGATCCACTCCCATACCAACAACTATAATTTGTCGGGCGTCTATTACCTGAACGTGCCGGCGGATTCCGGTGAGATCGTCTTTCGCGATCCGCGCCCCGGGGCCAATCAGGCGCCGTATCGCCTGTTCAAGGATGACGGCGATAGCGAGTATTTCACGCCATCCGAAGGGTTGGTCCTGCTGTTTCCGTCATATCTGGAGCATTTCGTGCTGCCCAATCGCAGTGACGAAGACAGGATATCCATGAGCTTCGACTTGACGCTCGAGCGCTAAACTTCGCTTCACAAAAAAATGAGGCGACGGATTTCTCCGCCGCCTCATAGTCCGCATGCGCCAAGCCGGCTCAGTCGTCAAACCTCACGCCGATACGATAGGCGCGACCGATGCAATCATAGGTGATGCAACTGAAGCCACCACCGCCGATGGAGGGAATGTTGGGCGGCGGCGCATCGAAGAAATTATCGATGGCGCCATAGACCTGGATGTGGTCGTTCCAGCGGTAAGAGCCGCGGAAGTCGCCATAGATCACCGCCGGCACGCTATTGTCATCGATACTGACAAAGTTGCTCTGGTTCTGGGTCAGGTTGTTGGTGAGCCGCGCCGAGCCGGTGATGCGAGCCTGGGCGGTAAGCGACCAGACGCCTTCATCATAGGTTGACGCGATCGTGGCGTGGAACTTCGGCGTGGTGAAGCCGGTAAGGGGATTGAGCGCACCGTCGCCGCTGACCGCGCCGGCGCCGTTCACCGTGATGCCGTCCGGCGTCCTGCGGGTCTTTTCGTCGGTATAGTTGCCCACGATATGCCAGCTCACGCTGCCCTCGAACAGGTCGTGGCGGTAGTCGATCTGGAAATCCAGGCCCGACACGGTTTCCCGGTTCGCATTCACCGGGCCCTGATAGTAACCGTTAAAGTCGCCGGGGTTGACGGCGGCGAAGGTCAAGCCCCCGATCAAGGGCGACGGCGATTGGCCATTGCCGTCGATTTCAGACTGCCTCGTTCCGTCAGGGTTCAAACCACCCTGGCCGAAGAAGACGAACTTGCAATAGAGCGGATTCTTCAGGACGGCGCACTGATTGAAGATGAACCCACCATTCGGCGCGAAAACGCCGCCATGCAGGGTGATCGAATACCAGTCGAACGACATCTGCAGGTTTTCGATCCAATGCGGGGTCAAGACGATGCCGCCCGACACCGTGGTAGCCTGTTCCGGCTGCAGCAACGGGTTACCAGCCTGAAGCTGGCGGACCTGAAAGGTCGGGCTGCCCGGTGTCGGCGGATATTGGACACCTGACTGGGTGCTGACCAGGATGGGCGAATAGAGCTCGCCGATGCCCGGTGCGCGAATGTCCGACGACAGGGTGGTGCGCAGCTTGATGTCTTCATTGACCTGGCTGGTCATGCCCAGCTTCCAGGTTTCCACCAACCCGCTGCTGGAATAGTTGGTGATACGGCCGGCGGCATTGAAGTTCAGGTCGTCGACGATCTGGTTCTTGAGCAGCGGGACGTCGAGTTCCAGGAAGCCTTCCTGAACATTGACCGAGCCTTTGCCGTACACGCAGGATGGCCCAGGAGGGTAACAATCCGGGAACTGGGAGAAATTGCCCGATTCGAACACACCAGAGGCACCCAATTGCAGTGGGTCGCGCTGGTTGCGTTGCTGCTCCAACCGGTCTTCAAAGCCCAGCGCCACGGCGACCTTGCCAGCCGGCAGGCCCCAAGGCAGCGTGCCCGAGGCCGCGACCGAGTAGACCTGCTGGTTGATACGGTAAAGCGCTTGGTCAGCGATCCCGTCCCGCGTGCGGCCTGGGGCGACATAGTTGAGCGCTCCCCGGCTGGTGACGCCTTCGCCGAACAGATCCAGCGGGGCGCAACCCGGCTCATAGCCGCCCGGCTGAAGTACCTGGAAACCACTCGACGCACTGGTGGTCACGCCATAAGCGGTCTGGGTCAGGGTGGAACGGCAGGCGACGCTGCCCACCTGGGGAATCGGCACGCCGGCTGCTGTCAGGATGCCCCTGATCTGTGCCGCCGTCGTCGCATTGCCGCCACCCAAGGAATTCGGGCCGGTCGCCGCCACCACCACCGAGTCCACGGCGTTGGTGATGTTGACGTTGAAGGTGTTCAAACGGGCCCATTGCCGCTCGCGCACCGAGCCGTTCTGGGCATAGGCGTTCCACGACCAGTCCTCGCCGAAAAGATTGAGAGCGCCGGTCAAGGTGAAGACGCCGCGATAAAGCTGGCGGTAGTTCTGGATGTAGTTCTGTCCAACGGCCTGGTCCAGATTGGCCATCGAGACTTGCTTGTGATTGATGAGATTGCCCATCGCCGTGCTGCCCAGCGTGATACTGGCAAGGTTCTGGGCGATCATCTGCTGGCGGATGGGATCCGGGATGAAGGCATTGTCCACCCGGATGGTATAGTTTTGCGACCGCCCGTTATTGGCGATGTTTTGTTCCGCATTCCAGCCATAGTTCAACATCAAGGATGCGGTGATGCTGTCCGTCAGCTTGTAGCTGGAGTAGCTGAACAGGTTGTAGTTGTGATAGGGCACCGCCGACGGCGACTGGTTGGTCACGCTGGAGTCGACATTGGCCGAACAGCTGTAGCAATTGCTGCCCGATGTGACGCCGTAATTGAACGGCACCTGTTGCGCGTTGGGTCCCACGAACTGGATGCCCTTCAGGGAGTTGGCGGCTCCGGGGGTGCCCGCTCCGAAGGCCGCATATTGGCCGCCGAGAGCCTGAATCGCCGCGATCGCCGATGCGTTGGCCGTATTATTTGCGAGCCCCGCAGCGTTGCCCGTGATCAAGCCGCCATTGGTGAAGGAGGTGGTGTAGGTACCTTGGGGCGTATGGCACAACGCGTTGGAGGGGCCGCCATTGACCAGGTTGCAGGGATAGAGCGCCCTGTTGCCATGATCGAACCATTTGCGGTTCCAGTTATAGAACGTATCCGGGCTCATGGTGTAGTTGGCCGCGAATTCGGTATGGCCACGGCCACCCAGGAATTCGGTGCCGGCAACGACTTCGAACTTGTAGCTCTTGTGATCGTTGTGCGAGCTGTTGCCGAAGACCGCGTTGGCCTTGAAGCCGGTAAAATGCTTGTTGATGACCAGGTTGACCACGCCGGCCACCGCGTCCGATCCCCAGGCCGCTGAGGCGCCGCCCGTCACCACGTCCACGCGCTCGATGATGCTGGAGGGGATGGTGGCCAGGTCGACGCCGCCGATCGCCGGCGGGCCGCCCGAATTCGGGTTGGAGGAAACGACGCGCTGGCCGTCGAACAAGACCAGGGTGCGCACCACGCCCAGGGCGCGGAGGTCGACGGTGTCGAGACCCGCATCGCCCTGCGAGGCGTTACCGGAGTGGGAGCCGTTGCCCGGCGAGTCGCCGCGGCCGCCGACAGCGGGAAGTTCGCGGATCGCATCACCAAGGTCCACCTTGGCGTCGCGGTTGAGTTGCTCAACACCGATCACCGTGACCGGCGTGGCGGCTGTATAGCCCTGGACCTGAATGCGGGATGCGGAGACCGTGACGTTTTCGGTCTGCGGCTCCTGCGCTTGTGCAGTCGTTGATATCGCGGCCGCCATTGCAGCCATCGACCCACCCAGCATGAGCTTCTTGCAAAGATTTTCCATAGGGCCCCCCTAAAGGCTCTAGTTGATGTTAGCCGTTATAATTAGACGCGAACTCCCCGAACTTTATTCCGGCTTTAAAGGCCAGTTTGCAGCATCACGCCGCCATTATTCCCGCGCGTCAAGGTCCGCAAACGGGATCATCCGTACACGGACTTATTGCCGGTCCATGTATACAGGCTCGGGGAAGCGCCGGTCTGCCGCCTTATTCGGCGCCGCACACACTTGTCTGACAAATGTCCGACCCACCGTAAGCGTAAGTGTTTACAGGAGAAATCTCATATGTTGCGAAGCGGCATTTCCCCAGGCTTGACGCAGCGCGAAAAATGAATGGGACCGCTACCGTCGAGAAAATAAAATTCTTGTAATAATCTGGTAAATCCTGTCGCCGCGCGGCAATTTCCACCTCAAGCTGCAGCTATCGACACAAAGTGCGAATCTCTCTGGCCCTGCTAGTGTGCCGAAATAATGACCCCGAATCTGCATCCCTCCATCGCCCTGGCCTGGCAGCACCTGCAGGCTGGCCGCCTTGCCGCCGCCGAGGAAACCGTGCGGCCGCTCCTGGCCGGTGGCATCCATGACGACTTGGTTCCCCTGGTCGGGGCCATAAGACTGCAGCAGGGGCGCGTGGCCGAAGCCGCGCCGATGTTCGAGCGTTCGCGCGCGCTGCACCCTCGTGAAGTACGCTTCGCCTTTCTTCATGGCAGCGCGCTTGCCGCCATGAACCGGTTCGATGAAGCGGTGTCGGCCTTCCAGGCCGCCATCAAGCTGGAACCGAATATCGCCGACATCTATCTGGCCATGGGCCAGGCGCAGCGGAAGTTGAAGCGGTTCGAAGCGGCCCAAGACACATACCGCAAACTGCTCCGCCTCCAGCCCAACAATGTCGATGGTTATGTCGCGCTCGGCTCGGTGCTGGCGGAATTGGGCCAATCTGAAGAAGCCGAAGTCGCGCTGCGCCGCGCCCTGCTCCATGTGAAGGACAAAAGAACCGAGGCCGCCATCCACAACAACCTGGCCATTCTGCTCAGCGGCCAGAACCGCCATGCCGAGGCCCTGGAAAGCCTGGAGCGCACCCAGGCACTGGCGCCGGAATTGCCCGACCTGGACCAGCGGCGCATCGACCGGCTCACCCAGTTGGGGCGCTATGAAGACTGCCTGGTCGTGTATCGCAAGCTTTTGGATCGCAATCCCACCGACCTGCAACTGCACAAGGCCTATAACAGCCTTCTCTTCCGGCTGGGTCGCATGGAGGAGTTTCTCGCCTCCTATGACCGGGCGCCGCAGACACGGGAGATCCTGCTGGGAAAGGCCCGCTTTCTTGCCCTGCAAAAGCGCAATGACGAGGTGGACGCGATCTATGACACGCTCTTGACGCGCGATCCGCTCGACAGCGCGGCGCTTTCGGGCCGCGCCGACAATCTGATGGCGCTGGGCCGCAGCCAGGAAGCCCTGGTGGCTTTCGAGAGTGTGTTAAGCCGCCCGGGCGCGACCCCAGGGATTTACAGCGCCGCGGCCAGCGCCGCGCTTTTGACCGGCGATCCGCAAAGGGCGGAATTTCTTTGCCAGTCGGGATTGCGCCTGGCGCCCTTCGACCAGACCTGCCTGGCACTGCTGGGCACGTCCTGGCGGCTGAAAGGCGACGAACGGGACGAAGTCTTGAATGGCTATGACAGACTGATCCGTGTCTTCGACCTCGATCCGCCGGACGGCTTTTCCAGCATGGAAAGCTTCAATGCCGAACTCGGCGCCTATCTGGACCAGCTCCATCCCAAGACCGACGCCTTTCTGGAGCAATCGCTTTATGGCGGCACCCAGACGGAAGGCATGCTGTTCGGCGCCGGCCATGCCCTGGTGGAGAAAGTCCGCGCCCAGATCGAGCAGGCGATCACCTCTTACATTGCCGAGTTCAAACCGGATGCCAACCACCCCTTCCTCGCCCGCCACAGCAAGACGTTCGGTTATGCGGGCGCCTGGTCCTGCCTGATGCGCGGCCAGGGCTTTCATACCAACCACCTGCACCCGGAAGGCTGGATCAGCTCGTGCTACTACGTGACCGTGCCGGGGGAAACCGAAAACCAGCAAACCCATAATGGCTGGATCAAGTTCGGCGAACCGTCACTGGCATTACCCTTGAAGAATCCCGTTCGCCGCGCCGTGCAGCCCGTGCCCGGCAGGCTGGTGCTGTTTCCCTCCTATATGTGGCATGGGACGGTGCCGCTTCAGGCCAGCTCGCCGCGCACCACCATCGCCTTTGACGTCACGGCGCGTTAGGGGCCTTCCGCGCTTCTATGGCGCCGGTCCGACGAAATTCAGTTTGTAGGCCAAGGTATAGCGTTCCTCATAGCAGCTGCGCGTGGGCGTATTGCCCCGATGGAGTAACGCGCCGCGCGCGATCACCAGCCGTCCGGGACGTGGTGTGATGGCAAATTGGGCATCCTCATCGTCGTTATAATAGATGGTTTCGCCGCCCCAATCGGGCTGCCATTCCAGGTTCGCATAATAGAGCGCCGTGACATGCCGCTCATGGGCGGCGCAGTCGCGATGGATGTGGTAAGCGTCCCCATAGACGCTGCAATTGACATAGGCGCGCTGGTCCGTGAATTGTTCGCCTGGAAACAGCCTTTCCACCGTTTTCCGCAACCCGCGCAGAAACGTGTCGTTGGCAATGGTTTCCGGCGGAATGTCGCAAACCGCGACCAGGCCCGGCACGCCGGCCCGGCTTTTCTCCGCCCGCACATAATGCATCGTCCTGACAAGCGTGCCGATCTGTTGCAGCATGATGGGCTCGACCATGCCGTCGCACACGTAGATTTCGCGGCCTGAAATCATCGACTTGCGGATTTTTGGTTCCGAGTTGATCATGACTTCCCTGGCTGGCTCTCGCGCAACGCTACTGTTTCAGGGGCTTGCCCCGATTGCAACGGCGCTGTAATTCACGGCGCAGGAGGGCGAAGACATGCGCAGCTTGTTCACCGGGATCGCGCTGTTGTGCCTCGTGGCGATCCCCTGCCTCGCCCAAACCGCCCCGGACGTCGCCGATATCGCGGTGGCCCATATCGACGATCTCGGCACGCCTTTCGATCTCAAGGCGAACCTGTATTTGCCTGCGGGTGCGACGCAGCCCATTCCCCTGATCCTCTATATCCATGGCAAGGGCGGCAGCTATGACGACCCGCGCGACAAGGTGGTGCTGCGCGTGCTTGCCGCCATGCGGTCGCAGAATATCGCCGTCGCCCGCATCGACTATCGCAGAAGCGGCCGCATGCCGGCGATGCTGTTCGATACCAAGGCCTATATCCGCTACTTCCGTGCCC
>Ga0105246_10002242_pt1 | contig 11664 bp, 12 predicted proteins | sample KBSM64metaG_FD_99694 | JGI IMG/M metagenome (GOLD analysis project Ga0105246, IMG submission 99694) | Miscanthus rhizosphere microbial communities from Kellogg Biological Station, Michigan, USA - KBS M6-4 metaG | ecosystem: Host-associated > Plants > Roots > Rhizosphere > Soil | place...
ATCAGACCAGGAACACCGAATCCTTCTACATAGGTACGACGTACCATGTGACCAGGGGACTTAGGAGCTACCAGCAATACATCGCTGTCTTTTGGAGCAACGATTTGGCCGAAGTGAACGTTGAAACCGTGAGAGAAGAGCAATGCTGCGCCTTTTTTCAGGTTTGGTTCGATTTCGTTTTTGTATACAGAAGCTTGTGTTTCATCTGGCAGCAAGATTTGAACCACATCTGCACGGCTAGTTGCTTCAGCCGGAGACAACACTTCAAATCCATCATTTTTAGCAGCGTCGAAAGATTTACCTTCACGAAGTCCGATGACTACGTTCAATCCGCTGTCACGCAGGTTTTGTGCCTGAGCATGACCTTGGCTACCATATCCGATCACCGCGATCGTTTTTCCTTTCAATACGCTAAGCTCTGCATCCTGTTCATAATAAGTAGTTACTGGCATGTTATAAGTCCTCCTTTGTATTGTAAAGAACCCTTCATTAATGAGCGGGTGTCTCAATGGACCGGTAATTTTCATCTTGATAGAAAACTTTAGAAAACTGCCTGATCAATGCTGATCCGGTTGCTGCATATCATCCGATCCGTTCAGACACCCGCTCGTTAATGCGGGGGTGTGGCTATCTTTTCAAGCGTTACATCACTAAAATGTTACTTTACAGCAGTTAATGGACTGACACAACTGGATCAGATAGCATTTATTTTACGCTAACTGTGCATTTTCACAAGTAAATCATTGTGTTCGTGTATGGATCAGTCCATTTTGATTTCATTATACCTCTATACGTTGCCTCGCACCAATGCTGTTACACCTGTACGAGACAATTCACGAATGCCATATGGCTTGAGCAATTCGATCATTGCATCAATTTTATCCGTATCACCAACGGCCTGTACCATCAGGCTTGCTGGGCCTACATCAACAACCGATGCGCGGAATGTTTCCACCACTCCCAAAATTTCGGGACGTTCCGAAGGTTCTGCCTTCACTTTGATCAGCGCGAGTTCACGAGCAACCATCGGTTTCAAGCTAAAGTCAACGACTTTGATGACATCAATAATTTTATAAAGCTGTTTTTCAATCTGTTCAAGTGTTTTGTCGTCACCAATCGTAACAATGACCATCCGGGAAAGTCCAGGCTCTTCGGATTGACCCACTGTAATACTTTCGATGTTATACCCGCGTCGACCAAACAATCCGGATACACGCTGAAGGACGCCTGGCTGGTCATTAACCAATATCGAAATCGTATGTCTTATCATTCTTCAGCATCTCCCATCAGCATTTGATCGATTGTTGCTCCTTGCGGAACCATTGGATAAACATTCTCATCCTTGCGTACAACAAATTCTACAACGACTGGCCCTGGTGTATCCAAAGCTTCCTGCCATGCACGCTCGGCTTCTTCCTTGTTCGTCGCCCGCAGTCCCTTCACTCCGTAAGCTTCAGCCAACTTCACAAAATCGGGGCTTCCTGCCAGATCGATGTGACTGTAGCGATTTTCATAAATCAGTTCCTGCCACTGACGAACCATACCCAGTACTTGGTTGTTAATAATTACAATTTTAACTGGAATGTTATTGATCGCACAGATTGCAAGTTCCTGAGAACACATTTGCATCCCGCCATCTCCGTTAATGGAGATAACCAGGCGATCAGGATTAGCCATTTGTGCACCAATCGCAGATGGGAATCCAAAGCCCATTGTTCCAAGTCCGCCTGATGTAACCCAAGAGCGCGGTTGATTAAATTTGTAGTATTGAGCTGCCCACATCTGATGTTGTCCAACGTCCGTTGTAACGATTGCTTCACCTTTTGTGCTATCGTTCAACAATTCAACAACCCATTGTGGCTTTAACACTTCATCCGAATCCGTGTAGGTATACGGTTTTTCCTGTTTCCACTGTTTGATCTGATCTCTCCAGGCATCTGCACGTTCAGCACGTCCAACTTCCTTGTTTGCAATCTCCAGCACTGTTTTCACATCGCCTACAATCGGAATATCTGTCGCAATGTTTTTGCCGATCTCTGCAGGATCAATGTCGATATGAACAATTTTCGCGTGTGGTGCGAATCCATCCAGCTTACCCGTTACCCGGTCATCAAATCGTGCACCGATGTTGATGAGCAAGTCCGATTGCTGAATTGCCATGTTCGATGTGTAGGTTCCGTGCATTCCCGGCATTCCAGTCCAAAGCTCATGTCCGCTTGGAAAAGCACCAAGTCCGAGAAGTGTTGTTGTGATCGGGATACCCGTCTTCCCTACAAACTCGAAAAGCGCTTCGTGTCCACCAGAGTAAACTACACCGCCACCTGCAATGATCATTGGTCGCTCTGCTTCCTGAATGGCCTGCGCCAAGCGATCCACCTGCAGTTTATTCGGTACCGTGCGTGGATTGTACCCTCTCAATATAACAGGTTCAGTGCTCGGTTCAAACAACGTTTTGTTTGCCGATACATCTTTTGGAATATCGATCAGTACAGGTCCTTTACGTCCGGTATTAGCGATATGGAATGCTTCATGAATGATGCCCGCCAGGTCTTTTACATCTTTCACCAGATAGCTGTGTTTGGTGATCGGCATTGTAATCCCGGTGATATCCGCTTCTTGGAAAGCATCCGAGCCGATTAAGCTGGAATTGACATTACCCGTAATGACAACCAATGGTACGGAATCCATATATGCCGTTGCAATTCCTGTAACGAGGTTCGTTGCACCTGGACCCGAGGTCGCAATACATACGCCTACTTTGCCACTAGCACGTGCATAACCGTCAGCTGCGTGAATGGCACCTTGCTCGTGACGAGTCAGAACGTGTTTGAAATCTTCAAAGCCATACATTGCATCGTAAATGTACAATACCGCACCGCCCGGATAACCGAAAACACAATCCACACCTTCAAGCAGCAAACTTCTTAGCAAAATCTCGGAACCGCTAATGACCTCCGGCTTCATCCATCTTTCACGTAATTCATCTGTTGATCGTACTTCTGGAATTTGAGCTCCCATCAGTCATCCTCCTCTCGAAATTTACACCATTCTGACATTAAAAGTGACAAAAAAAACCTTCCATCCCTGCAAACAAGTTCATGCTTGCGAGGGACGAAAGGTTATCGCTTCCGTGGTACCACCCAACTTTGTCCGAAATTTCGCAATAACGGACCTTACCAGGTATAACAAAACGATGTTCAAACGAACATAGTCGTCTCCCATACCTGTTGTCTGTAACGCAGACTTACGATTCTCCCTAATACGCATAGATTTGACGATCCAGTGCTTTTCAGGAAAACAGCTCCGAGGTGAGCTCGTATATAAGGGGTAATGGTGGTGGTTTCAGCAAATCCAGCCACTCTCTGAGCAAAAGAGCCCTTAAAACTTCGTCCTCTTCATAGCCGATGAAATATTCTCGTTAAATGTTAGGAACATTATATGATTCCTCCAACCGATAAGTCAATACCTGTTTTTGATAAAAATGTGTTAACCATATCCACATCTGCTCTCCACTCTATGTTTGCCGCAATGTTTGACCTTCATGCAGTCACCTTTTATCTCGCCCCAGGCATAAGATATACAGGCCGCACGACTGGCCTTGAAAGGAGGCTCCGCATGCTCATTCGTCAGCGTTCATCCAAACTGGATGACGGCGCAATTCTAAGGCTAATCGACACACAGCTTGTTCCGTTATCACATATGAGTGAGAAGGAAATCCATAAAATTCGTAAAGAAATACCCCTGCGAATGAACAGGGGCATGACCTTTGTAATCTCGCCGGAGCCGAATAAACCTGCTGTTGCATTCATTCATTTTCTCATGCATGGCGAACTGTTATACGTGGATATGATGGCCGTAAGTCCGAAAGAACAGCGTAAACGTTACGGACAGACGTTACTGCACAAAGCAGAGAGCTTCGCAGTATCACGCGGCTGCAGAAAATCCAAAGTCATGGTAGATGAAGGCAATACAAACGGAACTCATTTTTATCAAAAAAATGGATATCAGATGCTGAGATATATCATGATAAGCCGCTGTTACGAAATGGAAAAAAGACTCTAGTTTATACTAAAAAAATCCTGGCGGTCTCGGTCCAGGACCGTAAGGGCCATATCCTGGGCCAGGGCCGTACCCCGGACCAGGACCATAACCAGGTCCATATCCCGGGCAACAATCAGGTTTCGGACCTGGTCCCTGGCCATACCCGGGACCAAATCCAGGGCCAGAACCATAAGCGTAAGGTAACGTCGCAATGGCCAGAAGATCAAATAATACCAAAGGTAAAATAGCTTTGGTACGTACTTTTTTTCCACCTAAACGCTTGAGCACAAGTTTGTTCCCTGATACTTTTAACAGTTTACCCGTAACCCGAGTACCGTCTTTTTTGACCGCAACAATGTTTTTGCCTATAAGTTTCATCGCTTCAGTACGCGTGACATGTTTTCTCATACTTTCCCTCCTCCTCGGATCATTCAAAACAGTGTATTCGTCCAAGACCGGATTCGCCTGTTTCTTTGTCCCTACCGAGAAAGTTGGGTATTACAAATGGAGCAAGCAAAAAAAAGACCCGCTTAAAAGCGGATCTTTTCTTGAATAACGTTTTGGTTACCAAATGTTATCTCGTTTATGTTATTACCTTTTACCTGGGTCATATGGTTCTCCGAGTGCAGATGGCGCCGAAGAACGTCCTACAGCTGCTACAAGTACAATAAGCGTCAGCAAGTAAGGCAACATGTAGATAATTTCCTGGGGAATACTTTGAGTCCATTCAAAATTTTGCACATAGTTTCGAATAGCTTGAGAAAATCCGAAAAATGCCGCTGCTCCAAAAGCCCCAATCGGATTCCACTTACCGAAGATCATCGCTGCTATGGCAATAAAACCTTGTCCCGATACCGTGTTGTGCGAAAAAGTTCCTGTCGTCGTCAATGTAATGGCTGCGCCGCCAACGGCTGCAAGTGCTCCACTGATCATCACACCGATATAACGGTAACGACGCACTTTAATACCTACTGTATCAGCCGCACTTGGATGTTCACCCACTGCACGCAGACGAAGGCCAAAAGGCGTTTTGAACATAATGTAATAGGTCAAGAACACAAACAATATTGCCAAATACGTTGGTGGATAAACATTTTTGAAAAGCGCTTCTCCGAGCAAAGGAATATCCTCAAGAAAAGGCACATTGAATTTGTTAAAACCTTGAACCAGAGGTGAATCTCCAGAACCTTCAAACAGAAGTTTTACCATATACAGAGTACTTCCTGCTGCCAAAAAGTTAATTACGATACCACTGATAATTTGGTCAGCTTTAAATGTGATCGAGGCCACTGCATGAATAAGTGACACGAGTACACCAATGACTATAGCGAGCAGGACTCCCATCCATGCTGCTGTCGTTCCTCCCATACCCGCTTCCTGAGCATAGTGAGCCCCAATACCGGCCGCAAAAGCACCGAACACCATAAAACCTTCAAGCCCGAGGTTTGTTACTCCGGATTTTTCCGAGAAAATCCCGCCGAGGGAAGCAAAAATCAATGCCGTAGCAAAGACAAGCGTCGTATTAATAATTTGCCCGATTGTCAACAAGTCCATCTACAACACCTTCTCTTTCTTGCGCTTGGAATAGAACGGTTTAAGAATCCAGCGCACGATGCCTTGTGCTGCAATGAAAAAGATAATCGAACCGATGACAATCCGAATAATCTCCGGCGGTACATCCGCAGCAAAGCTCATTCCTGCTGAACCGTATGTGAGAGTTCCAAATAGAACCGCCCCCAGCAATACACCAAATGGATGATTCAAACCAATCAATGCTACGGCTATACCATCAAATCCTGTTCCAGGTGAACCGGTCATTAAGGATTGATAGTGGAATACACCCAAAATTTGAAAAGCGCCGCCCAAACCTGCAAGCATACCACTAATAAACATCGCTTTTACAATATTTCGGTTAACACTCATCCCTGCATATTCTGCTGCATTCGAGTTGAGACCTACAGCGCGAATTTCAAAACCCTGCTTCGTTTTCCACATATAAATATAGAAGACTACAGCCATCACAATCGCAATCAACGTTCCCATATGAACACGTGAGTCCCCCATTAATTCAGAAAGCCAAGTCAAACTAATGGATGCTGTGTCGCTGATATCTGCTGAACGATTATCGCCTGGAAGCAGTAAGAACTGCCTTACGATAAGGTTGGCCAGATACAATCCGATCCAGTTGAGCATAATACTGCTGATAACTTCATTAACCCCGCGAGCAGCCTTCAAATAACCTGCAATGGCAGCCCAAAGTCCACCAAACACCGCACCAGCAATCAACGCCAGAGGCGCGTGAATATAAATAGGCAGGCCTGCGAATTTCACACCTACGAAGGTAGCAGCAGTCATACCTACGAGAAACTGTCCTTCGCCCCCAATATTAAACAGTCCGGCGCGAGCGGCAAAAGCAAACGCAAGTCCCGTCATAATGAGTGGTGTCATCTCACGAACAGCTTCACCGAAGTTGTACATATCGCCAAACACCTTTTTAAACAATGCACCATACGCTTCAAATGGGTTATATCCACCAATCATCATAACAATTCCCCCGAGAATGAGTCCCATCAGAATCGCCACAACTGGCATAATAAATGAATCTCGGGTAAACCATTTTAATACTTTATTCATGCGCAGTACCTCTCTTTTGGGTGCTGCCCGCCATCATCAAGCCGAGCTCCCTGTCATTGGTTTCTTCCGGCAGCACCTCACCTACGATCTGTCCTTCGTAGATCACCGCAATGCGGTCCGAAACGTTCATGATCTCATCCAACTCGAACGAAATAAGCAGCACGGCCTTCCCCTGATCTCGTTGTGCGATCAATTGCTTCTGTACAAACTCGATAGCTCCTACGTCCAGTCCACGAGTTGGCTGAGCTGCAATCAGCAATTCGGGGTTTTTATCGACCTCACGGGCGATAATTGCCTTCTGCTGGTTTCCTCCGGACAGCGAACGCGCCTTTGTTTCGATGCTCGGTGTACGCACGTCAAATGCTTCAACAAGCCGCTTGGCCTGCTTTTTGATTGCCTCAAAGTTAAGGAAACCTTTGCGCGTATACGGTTCCTTGTAATATGACTCCAGAACGATATTTTCGCTCACCGAAAAATCCAGAACAAGCCCGTGCTTATGTCTGTCCTCTGGAATGTGTGCAACACCCGCCTCCGATATATGACGTGGAGAGTGGTTGGACAGTTCTTTCCCCTGCAGGCGGATTGATCCGCTGTCGACTTTACGCAGGCCAGTAAGAGCTTCAATTAATTCACTCTGGCCATTGCCGTCAACGCCGGCAATCCCGACAATTTCTCCGGCACGCACATTCAGATTGAATTCGTTCAGGACTGCGATTCCTTCTTTGTTTTTGGACATCAATTTGCTGACCTCAAGCACATTGGCTCCAGGCGTGGCAGGCTTCTTGTCCACTTTGAACGTAACGTTGCGGCCAACCATTTTCTCTGCCAGTTCATTCGGATTCGTTTCCGATGTTTTGACGGAATCAATGACCTTGCCGCGACGAATAATGGTTACTGTATCCGAAATCTCCATGATTTCTTTCAGCTTATGGGTAATGAGAATAATCGACTTGCCTTCTGCAACAAGTTTTTTCATGATAACCATCAGCTCTTTGATTTCCTGCGGTGTTAGTACCGCTGTAGGTTCATCGAAGATCAGAATGTCTGCACCGCGGTACAATGTTTTAACAATCTCAACACGCTGCTGCATACCGACAGAGATATCATGAATTTTGGCATGAGGATTAACCTTAAGCCCATACTGCTCAGACAAGCGCTGTACTTCTGCAGCAGCCTTTTTATAGTTAATATTGAGACCCTTCTTAGGCTCGGATCCCAAAATAATGTTCTCTGTTACCGTGAACGGCTGTACAAGCTTAAAATGCTGATGCACCATACCGATGCCAAGATCGATTGCCCGGTTGGGACTATCGATGATGACAGGTTTGCCATTCACTTCAATGGAACCTTCATCTGGCTGATAGAGACCAAAAACAATATTCATTAATGTTGACTTACCAGCGCCATTTTCGCCCAGTAGAGCATGAATCTCGCCTTTCTGAAGCTGAAGGCTGATGGCGTCGTTGGCAACAATGCCTGGGAAACGCTTCGTTATCTGTTTCAACTCAACGACGGGGGTTGCTGCACCCATGTAATCACCCTTATAACTGATATAGTGTGGTTCCGCAAACGTAAAAAAAACGTCTATCGACGTACTTTATGGAAGAAAGATCGCACTTTACTGAAATTTTTCTTGCGATAATACAGTTGTTCAGCTCCGCTGAAAATATCCTAAAAACTCTATTATCTTAAGAAAAGCTCCGATCCGGAGCAGTGTTACAAATGTCACCTTGTACAAATGTTATAATGGCTTGATCAAATGTTCCTGTCTTTACAATCACAAGGCCGGTCAAGACCGGCCCTGATAATTATATTACAGCAATATCAAACACCTGCATGATTACTCTTTAGGTACTTTGATTTCGCCGCTGATGATTTTTTCTTTGTATTCGTCAACTTTGGCCAAAACGTCAGGCTTCACATTTTTACTGGAAGTATCTGCAATGCCTACGCCGTTATCTTTCAAAGTCAACGTTTCTGCTCCACCTTTGAACGTTCCATCAATCACTTCTTTATTTACACGTTTAACTGCTTCATCCACTTTTTTAATCATGGAAGTCAGCGTTACTTCATCGCCGAACTCCAAGGATTGGTCCTTATCCACACCGATTACCCATACATCCTGACCTTGTTTCTTACGAGCATCTGCTTCTTTAAACACACCGTTACCAGTTGCACCGGAAGCGTGGAAAATGATATCTACGCCTTGGTTGTACAATGTAGCAGCTGCAGCTTTACCCAAGTCAGGCTTGTCAAAAGCACCTGTGTAGTTTGGAATAAATTGAGCGTCAGGGTTAACTGCTTTAACCCCTTCTCTGAAACCTACTTCAAACTTTTTAATCAGTGTGCTCTCTGCTCCACCTACAAAACCAATTTTATTTGTTTTTGTTGTCAAACCAGCAACAACACCTACCAGGAAAGAACCTTCTTCTTCAGCGAATGTTACGGATTTCACGTTAGGTGCATCCACTACGCTGTCGATGATTGCAAGTTTGGAATCCGGATTTTGATCAGCTACTGCTTTGATCGCTTTTTCCAACTGATAACCGATACCCCAAGTCAGATCATATTTGTTTTTAACAAATTCGTTCAAGTTAGGAATATATTCTTCATCGGATTTACTTTGCAGGTATTTTACTTTTGCACCTGTTTCAGTTTCGGTTGCTTGCAGTGCTTCCCAAGCGGATTGGTTAAAAGATTTGTCATTAACGCCACCTACGTCAGTAACCATACCGATTTGAACATCGGACTTAGCTTCAGTCGCAGCACCACCGTTGTTTTCTCCGGCATTTGACTCTTCTTTCGGTTTGCTTCCGCATCCTGCGAGCATAACCGATACTGCCAGCAACATCACCAGAGACAAGCTGAGCATTTTTTTCATTTCTCTTTTTCCCCCTTAATAATATGTCCCTTTCAAATCTTGTCTGCAATTGCACGGATCAACAGCTATGAAGAGCAGGTTAGAAGCGAGATGTTTCGTTAATGGCTCTTTAAAAGCGCATTCTTATGCATGCAACATCTGCTCATCTGTCGAAAAACCGAACATTATGACCCGAAAAGAAAAAATTAGGACTGACCTACTAGAGGTGATTATACAATCAACCAGTGTTAAAATCCAGATGTATAATCACCAAAGTTCACTTATTTTTGTACTTTTTTTATTGAAAGCGCTTAATAATTTAACGTTTTAACACACTAACGTTACAGCGATGTGATGTTACATAACAAAAATATTACACCACATTCCAGTTCCAAGCGAAGAATGTCTAATTCGTTTGCATTATTGCACCGTTCGTATTTTATGTAATGTCATGTTGCGTTATCCACCAACGGCGCTCGCGATCTGGATTTGCTTCCAGTTGTACGATAGGTTTAGGTTGTTCTTCCTAGGCCGTTTTTATTCTCTAGTCCGTAAAAAAAGCCGCCATACTACGGCGGCTTACTTCATACAAATTTAAGCGTTGATTTTACCTTTAGCTACAGTAGCCAAAGAGTTGAACGCATTTATGTCATTAACGGCCAGATCAGCCAACATTTTGCGGTTCATATCTACTCCAGCAAGTTTCAATCCGTGGATCAGTTTGTTGTAAGACAAACCATTCATACGTGCTGCAGCATTGATACGAACGATCCACAGTCTGCGGAAGTTACGTTTCGTGTTGCGACGGTCACGGTATGCGTATACCAGGGATTTCATTACTTGCTCATTAGCTGTTTTAAAGATACGGTGTTTGGAACCGAAATAACCTCTTGCCAGTTTCAAAACCTTTTTATGACGACGACGTACTACAAAACCGCCTTTTACTCTTGCCATATTAAAGAACCTCCCAAATAAATATAAATGTATCCGTGGTATGTGTATGGCCGAAGCCAATCCCCCGTACGGAATCTACTATTTTGAATTAACCTTTCAGGTTAGCCAAACCTTGTTTCAAACGTCTCACGTCACCAGCAGCCATTACAGGGTTGCCGTTCAGAACGCGCTTCGCACGTTTGGATTTGTGAGAAAGCAAGTGGTTTTTGTGAGCTTTGTAACGAAGGACTTTACCGGAACCGGTAATTTTGAAGCGTCCTTTCAAACTGCTGTGTGTTTTCATTTTAGGCATGTTGTGTTTCCTCCTCCAATGTTATCAGGCTTTAGGAGCCAAGATCATAATCATACTGCGGCCTTCCAGTTTCGGTTGACGTTCAACGGTACAAAGTTCTGCAACTTCTACCTTAACGCGTTCCAAAATCCGTTGACCAATAGACGCATGTGCAATCTCACGTCCGCGATAACGAACGGAGCATTTCACTTTGTCGCCTTCTTTCAAAAACTTAACTACATTACGAAGCTTCGTTTGATAATCGTGCTCCTCAATATTGGAACGGAACCATACTTCTTTAATGTCAACGATTTTCTGGTTCTTACGGGCTTCTTTTTCTTTCTTTTGTTGCTCATAGCGGAATTTGCCATAGTCCATGATGCGGCACACCGGCGGTTTAGCCTGTGGGGCCACATTAACCAGGTCCAAGTTCAGGTCAATTGCCATTTGAAGTGCTTCACGAATGGGAGTGATCCCGATTTGTTCTCCTTCAGCTCCGACAAGGCGTACTTCCTTCGCCCGAATCTCATCATTAATCATGTGATCTTTACTAATAACCGTCCACCTCCAGGTCATTTTGAATATCCAGTTACACAAAAATAAAAGGGATGCCGGTCAAGCTACCGACATCCCTGTAATCAACACAATTCTTCATGAGTATACACTTCATAAATTATTGGGATCGTTGACCAGCCAACGTATGTTGGTCAGGTGAGAAGTCGGACTTCTGCTTGTGATTCCATTTTGCTATTTGTTTAACGCACTTGAATACTATACCATCAGTCATACAGCATTGTCAACACACTCAGGTACATTTTTTCAGAACAGTGTGACCGTGCGCATAGCAACGTATCGTTTATCGGATTAATCTATCCAAAAGTTAGCCTTGTTTGCTCTGTACTTC
>Ga0105246_10002245_pt1 | contig 11650 bp, 12 predicted proteins | sample KBSM64metaG_FD_99694 | JGI IMG/M metagenome (GOLD analysis project Ga0105246, IMG submission 99694) | Miscanthus rhizosphere microbial communities from Kellogg Biological Station, Michigan, USA - KBS M6-4 metaG | ecosystem: Host-associated > Plants > Roots > Rhizosphere > Soil | place...
GCCACCAAAAACAAACCACCAGGCTGGACCTCACCCACCGGACGCCACTACCAAAGCGAACAACAAGACTGGGAACCACCCCACTGGCCTGACGAAAAGCTGTTCGACATCCATAACCCGGGCATCCAGAACCTGGACGCACAGCCGCCACAGTGAGGTATTCCGCTGCGCATGCCGGATGGCGTTGGTCGTTGCGCGTGCAACAATCTCAGATGAGCCGGCTGCCAAGGCGGACAGCTGAGTCAGGGGAGTTATGGGCGGCGCGTGGAGTGCGCGTTCACCGACGAGATCATTCCCTGGCGGGCTGGCCTATCCTGAAGTTTCCGGAACACACCATCGAACCTGCCCTTGTTCCGTGAACTCTTTTGCGGCCAGCAGGCAATACATAGTGTGAGCACAGACAGCGACATCATCAGGCGGTCCCGGGACAGCCCCGCAGTTTTCGGGGAGCTGTACGACAGACACGCTTCAGTCATCTACAGGTATGCGGCCAGGCGGGCCGGTGACTTCGCCGCCGACGACGTGACCTCGGAAACCTTTCTGGTCGCCTGGGAACATCTCAAGTCTTACGACCTCGACCGGCACGACGCCCGGCCCTGGCTCTTCGGCATCGCAACAAACCTGCTCCGACGGCATCACCGTGCCGAAGCCAAGATGCTTAAAGCCGCCGCCAAAGCCTCTTCACGAGAATCCATTACTGATGATTCCGACCGGATCGCCGCGCAGGTGGACGCCACCGTGGCCACAGGGCGGATCGCGCGCACGCTGAAGTCCATGGCAGCCATCGACCGCGAAACGCTGCTGCTCTATGCCTGGGCGGACCTGACCTATGAAGGCATCGCCTCGGCAATGGACGTTCCGGTAGGAACCGTGCGCTCCCGGCTTAACCGCGCCCGCCGGGCGCTACGCACCGAGCTCAACCTAGGACTACTTGATGAAACGGAGAACGACCATGGACGACTTGCACCTGCTCCGCGAAATGCGTAACGACATCGGTTCGGCCCCTTCGGCTACCTTGGCCCGTGGCCGGAACACAGTCATGACCAGGATCGACTCCGCCTCCCGTTCCGAAGCAACGACCGACACGCGCGCCCCAGATATGGTGCGCCCGATCCGCTTCCGGCGCCGTGTCCTGATCGCCTCGGCAGGTGCGGCTCTGCTCGTCGGGGGAATCGTCGTGGCAGATGTAGTCAGGCCCAGCGGTCCGGGAGCAACCGCCGAAGCCGCGGAGCTCCTGAACAACGCGGCGGCGGCCACCCTCCTGACCTCCGACCCGGTAGTGGGACCGGGCCAGTACCTGAAGATCGATACCACGGCCGTCTACGTCGCCAGTGTCGCTTTGGGGGATCCTGGAAAAGGCGGCCGTTCGGTGGAGTGGCTGGACAAGTCCTCCGACCAGCTCTTCATCCCCGCCGATCATGGAGCCGAATGGATCTGGAACCGGGAAGCCCGCATACCGACGACGTTCTTCAGCGAGGAAGCCAAGGCAGAGGCGACCAAATACCTGTCTGGTAACCCCAGCACGGGAGAGCTGCTGCGGGCACCGGGAGGGAACTTCTATGGAGGGCCGCGGCTGCTGTTCGCAGGCTTGCCTGTGGAGGAAGGCGTGAAGAATCTGCCCCGCGACCCACAAGCACTCCTGGACACAATTCGAAAGCGGGGCAAGCAAGGCAGGCCGGAAGCCGAAACGCTGGAAAGCATCGCGGCTGCCCTGCGGACCGGAGCTGTCCCGGCCGACTTGCGCGCTGCACTGTACAAAGCGGCCGCGCTCATTCCCGGAGTCACCGTCGTAGACAAGGAAGCGAACCTTGACGGCAAGGTAGGCACAGCGATCGGGATAGACCGTCCGGACAGAGAAACCCGGATGGACATCATCATTGATCCCGCCACCGGGCTGATGATTGGAGAACGGGAGGTCACGCTGACAGCCGGCGAGACCTTCCCGGCCGGAACAGCGACCGCCTGGACTTCGGTCCAGACCTCGGTGGTCAATTCAGCCCCATAGCCGAACCGGGAGCCCGAGCAGAAACGGCAAGGCGAGAGCAGGGTTTATACAATCTATTGACAAAACCAAGCGGCGGGGCCAATCTCAGAGCACTGAATTCATTCCGTTGCTGGCGTGAATTCGGAAACGCCTAACAACATCGAACATCCGCTCACGGTTGGCGCGCTGGGACTCCCGCGACTTGGCAGAAAAGTAGGTCGCCATGTCTGTGCGCAATCTCCAGCATCGCTGCATGCCGCCACCCTCTGGCCGCAAAGTGCCGGATGTCGATGACCTTGCCCGTGCCGGGCATCAAGTGGCATGCGGTTGTACCGCCGACAAGATCGCTGCGGATGCCCCAACAGGAGCGAACAGGTTGGGCGTGACAGCGGAGCGGCTGTTTCCGCACCTCACCGAACGAGCGGATTCTCGTCCTCATTCCTTTCGGTCTGACCTGGATTGCCTCAGGCGGCCTTCTGTGGTCAAGGCACAGGATCACCCTGGAAAGAAACGGAATGCCCCAGTAGCCATGTCTGAACGGATACCTGAACCATGAGTCTGAAAGGAAAATCAATGCATCCACGCCGGATTACTGCCGCTGCGGTGTCATTCGTGATGCTGGTCGCCTTTGTTGTGACAGGCACCAGCGCGACCGCGGCCGGCACGTTCACGTTGGCTCCAACTGCGGATACCTTCGTGCAGGCTGACCGTCCATCTGTGAACAACGGTAACGACATCCGCTGGTCCACCGATGGACGCAGAGGTGCCTGGCGGAACGCGCTGTTGCGGTTCAATGTCCAGGTTCCCGCCGGGGAGCGTATCAAGTCGGCGAAGCTCCGGGCCTATTCCGAATCCTCTGCGTCGTCCACTGAGTTTGTGGACATTTACACAACTTCCGGCAGTTGGACGGAAACCGGCGTTACGTGGAACAACGCCCCGGCACGCGGAACCTGGCTGGGTAAGGCCGGCGGGTTCGGCGCCGGCAGATGGGTTGAGTGGGACGTTACGGCCGGTATGGGTACAGGCAGTGGTGACAGGAATTTCAAGCTGGAATCCAATGCCAAAAAGTGGTTCGGCTTCAAGTCCGATGAGTACTCTAACCCGGCGCTACGGCCAAAGCTGGTAGTGACGACGGAAGCGGACCCTGCCGTTCCGCCGCCCCCTTCGGGTGACGGCACCACTGCTGCTGCCACATTCAAGTGGGGCACGCCTGCAGCTGGCGACGAGTTCAATTACACGGGCGCGCCGGACGCTACCAACTGGAATGTGTACAACAGCCCGGGACACGCGGGTAATGGCATCCGTAGCCCGCAGCAGGTATCAGTAGACGGTTCAAAAATGGTAATCAAGGGCACCGCTGACGGCACCACTGCCGGGATGGGTGCCAAGTTCGCGAACCAGAAGTACGGGCGCTGGGAGGTTCGGGCAGCCGGCTCAGGCGATAACGAATACCACATGGTATCGATCCTGTGGCCTGACTCCGAGAACTGGCCCTGTGACGGTGAGATCGACTACGCCGAGACCACCGGAGACTGGAACATCATCAATTTCTTCCACCACTACTCTTGCGAGAACAAGCAAACGATAGCCAGCCGGAACCTGGACGTTTCGCAGCTCCATAACTACGCGGTTGACTGGTCTGCCACCGGGATTGTCGGTTACGTGGATGGTGTGGAATGGTTCAGGGACACCGACCCGGCACATCAGCCTCCCGGTCCGATGCACCAGGCCCTGCAACTGGACTGGTTCCCTGATTCAACTACCAACGGCACGGGTGAAATGAGGGTGGACTGGGTACGCGTGTACGCGGCTGCTTGACGGGTCTGGTCACAAAATCAGCCCTCAAACAGGCAGCTGTTCGCGGCAGGACCGGAATCGCCGTCGGCGGCCACGTTCCAAGGGGGTTCACGGCAGGCCACATCATTTGCCCGCCCGCCTCAACCGCTGCCTGACCGCCCGGCGATGTGCTCGGCAACAAACGCAGCGTCCCTGCCCACGCCAGCCACGAGGGACGAGCCGTGACCGGTGAGCCACGGCAGTCCCACCGCATAGAGGCCAGGGTGTTCGGTGACCCCGCGGCTATGGCGGGGATAGTTCCACTCGTCCAGGATCGGGATGTCAAGGAGGCTGAAGTCCAGCCTGTAGCCGGTCGCCCAGAGAACGGACGTGATGTTCTCGGCGGCCAGGCTCAGCCGCTGCTGCACCGACGGAAGCCACTCGTCCACTGGCTTGGGGTCCGCCGCCGGTACCTCGATCCCCGCGGCGGCAATGTACGCATCGATCGGCGGCTGCAGGCGCTGACTGAATCCCGCTTCTACCAGGGCCAGGCGCCCGGCGAGGTCGTCCGTGAAGACGGGTTCGCCGTCGTCGACTGCCTCCAGACGGCCGTGCAACCGCACACCCTGACGGCCGAGATTTCGGAGATGGATGTCGTGGCCGCCGTCGGCCCCGGACACCAAGGGGTTGCAGGCGAACCGCAACGCGGGGGAGGGCAGCTGTTCCACAGTCAGCGCCTTCAGCCCATACTCGGGGCCGTGCATACCCAGCTGCATGAGCCAGAAGAAGACGTCATGGCCGCGATACCGCCGCGGGATCTCGGGACAGGTGGATACCGCCAGATGGACCTGCCGGCCCGCACTCACCAGTTCCTCGGCAATCTGCCCGCCCGACTGGCCCGTCCCCACGATCAGCACGGCACCGTCCGGCAGCTGGCCCGGATTGCGATAGTGTCCGGTATGCAGCTGCAGGATGTCGGCTGGCAGCCCTGCGGCGAAGGAGGGGATTTTCGGTTCCTGATAGCCGCCGGTGGCCAGCACCACATTCCGCGCCCGCCAGGATCCCGCTGTGGTTTCCACCCTGAATCCGCCGTCGTCTCCCGGGGCGACCCGGGTGACCTCGACTCCTCTGAGAACGGGCGCGCCAATGCCCTGCGCATAGCTGCGGAAATAGTTGACGACGTCGTCGCGCGGCATGAAAGCCTCCGGCTCGGGACCCGAATAGGGCATCCCGGGAAGCGCCAGGGAGAAGTTTGGCGTGTTCAGGACAAACGCATCCCACCGGTCCTGCCATGCTCCGCCGAGGTTTTTGCGTCGTTCCAGCAATTGGTGTTCGACGCCGGCCTGCTTGAGCCAGTAGCTCGTGGCCAGTCCAGCCTGGCCGGCACCGACCACCAGGGTGTGCACCTGGGAATCAGTGCTTAGCGAATCAGCGCTCAGTTCAGCGGGCTGCGGGTCACTTGATGGCTGCATGACTTTTTTCGGCCCCTTCCCAATGCCGGCGTAGTAACTCAGCCAGCCGCTCAGGCTCGATCCGGTGCGGCGGGTCGAAGTGGTGGCGCTTCGGGAACACCTCCAGGTGAAAGTCCGGGAAGAAGACCCTTGCCAGCCGACTGGCAATCTCGCCATAGTCGTCAGGGTTGCTTAGGCCGCCGAGCACGAACAACACCGGTTTGGCGAAGGAAGCCAGCCGTGCACGGTCCAAGTCGTAACTCTTGAAGGTCTCCAGGAACGCCTTGATGCCCGCCGGGCGCTTAGCCATCCACGGCGGCGGGGGACCGGGAGGCGGTGGCGGAAGGACGACGTCGGGCTTCACACCCAGCCTCATGAAGGCAGGCATGAACTGCTCGGGAGGCAGCGCTTTGAGTTGCTCGTACTTCTTCCAGAGCTCCGCGTGCGCAGGGCTCCAGTCCCAACTTCCAGCCCAGGCGGGCTCAAGCAGGGTCAGGCTTAGCAGTCGCCCCGGGTGCCTGGCAGCAAAGGCCAGAGCGGCAGCGCCGCCGCCCGAGTAGCCCACTAGATGGAAGGTCTCCCAGCCGCGGGCGTCGGCTTCGCGCAGCACGCCGTCGATCTCCGTGTCCAGGCTCCACCCCGGCGGAGGCGCGTCCCCCGCGTACAGTTCCAGGTCCTTGGCCACGGCGTGGATGTCGGGTCCCAGAGCCTCGATGAGCGCGCCATAGGCAGGCTGGGCAGGGAGCACGCTGCCAGGTAGAAAGATGACCCGAATTGGTTCCATGGCTGGATGCTACGCCGGGGCGGCCAACCCGGCTACCACCAGCGCAAATGCCCCGGCGGTATCCGCCCAAACTCCCGTCCGGGGTGCTATAACTGACTCAAGTCAAAGCTGTTTCCGCTGGTCAGCGCGGAACAGGCTGTTCCGATCGACCGGGTCCCTGGCCCGGAGGCTGGAGGCGGATGTGGAGACCCGGCCGGGCAACACCCGGACGTCGAAGCGCACACTCCTCCTCGCCGTATGCTTCGCGGGCACGGCGTTCCTCACTGGCTGCGGCGGCGTCACGGACACTGTCTCAACCGCCGTCGAAGATTCCGCTTCAGCCATTGCCACAGCCCGGCTCGCCCTCGGGCAGGAATCCGCCGGCAAACTCACCACCGCTGCCGCAGCCACTGCGCTCGAGGACTCCCTCCGGGAGCTCCAGACCAGCCGGGACAGCGTGGTCCGGCTTTCGCCGAGCACGCCGGAGGACAGGCAGGTGCGCCAGGAGGCGCTGGCCGTCCTGGAGGGCTGCACCGCAGGCCTGAACACCGCCCGGGATTCGGTGGCCGGCAATGACGGCGCCCCCTCCGCCGAGGACGGCAAGCAGGCACTTGACGAAGCGGCAGGCCGACTGTCCGAACTGAAGACCAAGGTGGGCGCACAGTGAAGCGCATCCTGGGGGTCGCCCTCGGTATCCTCACCGCAATCGGCGGATTCGTGGACATCGGTGACCTGGTGACCAATGCCGTCGTCGGGTCCCGGTTCGGGATGTCCCTGGTGTGGGTGGTGGCTGTCGGCGTGGTGGGCATCTGCCTGTTCGCCAACATGTCCGGGCGGGTGGCCGCCGCTTCCGGCCGGGCCACCTTCGAGGTCATCCGCGAACGGCTCGGGCCGCGGGCGGGGCTGGCCAACCTGTCCGCATCCTTCCTGATCAACCTCATGACCGTGACGGCCGAGATCGGCGGCGTGGCCCTGGCGCTCCAGCTGGCCAGCAGCGTCCACTACCTGCTGTGGATCCCGGTGGCGGCGCTGGCTGTGTGGCTGGTCGTCTGGCGGGTCAAATTCTCCATCATGGAAAACGTCACGGGCCTCCTCGGGCTGACCCTGATCGTGTTCGCGGTGGCGCTCTTCCTGCTCAAACCGGACTGGGGCAACCTTGCCGGGCAGGCCCTGGCACCGGCCGTTCCGGACGAGGAGACCGCCTCCTCGTACTGGTATTACGCCATAGCCCTGTTTGGCGCCGCCATGACGCCGTACGAAGTGTTCTTCTTCTCCTCCGGTGCTGTGGAGGAAGGCTGGTCGATCAAGGACCTGATCCAGTCACGGATCAACGTCCTGGTTGGCTTCCCGCTCGGCGGGGTGCTGTCCGTGGCCATCGCCGGCTGCGCCGCCGTCGTGCTCCTGCCGGCCGGAATCGCCGTCACCTCGCTGTCCCAGGTGATCCTGCCCGTCGCGGAAGGGGCGGGGAAACTCGGGCTGGCTTTCGTCCTGATTGGCCTGGTGGCCGCCACCTTCGGCGCAGCCCTGGAAACCACACTCTCCAGCGGCTACACCCTGGCTCAGTTCTTCGGCTGGTCCTGGGGGAAGTTCCGCCGCCCCGCGCAGGCCGCCCGCTTCCACCTGTCCATGATCATCACCCTGCTGATCGGCATCGCGGTTCTGTCCACCGGCGTCGATCCCGTGCTCATCACCGAATACTCCGTGGTGTTCTCCGCGATCGCGCTGCCGCTGACCTATCTACCCATCCTGATCGTGGCCAACGATCCGCAGTACATGGGCAAGCATGTCAACGGCCGTCCCGTCAACGTGCTCGCCATGATCTACCTGGTCATCATCCTGGCGGCTTCGCTGGCAGCCATACCCCTGATGATCGTGACAGGAGCAGGATCATGAAACTGGTCCCGGTACCCCCGATCGCCGGGCGCACCCTTGACGCCCAGCTCCACCTGCTGGACCGGCAGGCATTGGATAACGACGGCGTCCCGGTCACCACAGTGGACGACCTCGAACTCAGCGGGCCCGAACCCGGGACTGAAATACCCGAAGGAACCCCGGCCCCCGTCATCACGGCCCTGCTCACCGGTCCCGTCCTGGGCACCAGGATCTTTGGCGGCAGGCCGCCGTCGTCCCGGCTGATCCGGATCCCGTGGAAGGACGTGGCCGACGTCGGCGTGGTCATCAAGCTGGGTGTCAGTGGGGACAGCCTCGACGCCGACTGGGTGGAGCGCTGGATCCGGGACAAGATCATCGCCCGCATTCCAGGAGGACGCCATGATCCTCGGTGACCTCCTGGGCAGGGCGGTGCACGACAGCGACGGCGTGAAGCTGGGCCGCGTGGCGGACGCCCGGTTCGTAGTCGACGGCGCCCCGCAGCAGCTGATGGCAGAAGCCCGCCTGCTGGGCTTGGTAGTCAGTCCGCACAGCGTTTCCTCGTTCCTCGGCTACGAACGGACCGGCGTCACCCAGCCGTGGCCCCTGCCCCGGATGCTCAGGTGGCGGCACCGCGGATCATTCCTGGTGATGTGGGAGGACATCGCCGTGATGGGCGAATCCGTGCGGCTGCGGGAAGGATTCACCGCGTACTCGCCGGAGCTTGTCGGCGGACCGGAATAATGCTTACGCTTGCAGCCTTCTCGTGTTGAGAGTGAGCAAGGGCACCGAGCTGCAGCTACGCACGAAGGGGACGATACACGTGTCGGAAAATCAGGAGTTCGCAGAACAGCCAACGCAGGGGATCCGGCACGAAACCTTCGTGATCTCCCATTACCTGCCTGCCTCGCCCCACAAGGCGTTCCAGGCTTTTGCCGATACTGCGATGTGGCGGCGGTGGTTCAAGCTCCCTGGCAGCGGAGCTTCGTATGATCACGACTTCCGGGTAGGGCGTGGAGACACCGCGACGAGCGTCTTCACCTCCTTTGACATGCCACCGGAATCTCTTAGATACCGGTCCAGGTACATCGACATTGTCCCTGCCAGCAGGATCGTCTACACCTACGAGTCGGCCGTGAATGATGTCTTGAGATGGGCCTCGCTCACAACGATCGAATTCGACCCGGTCCAGGACGGCACCCAGATACGGTGGACCGAGCAGGTTGTGTTCGTCAAACTCTCGGGCGACGGAAGCCGCGATCTCCCGCACCTCCGGGGCGCGACCCGCCTCCGCCTCAACGGCCTCCTGTCAGCCTTGGATTGAGGGGGTCCGCCCCAGAACAGGCTTGAATCCGACGGCGCTGAGGTTCAGTGCGTGCCGGCCCATAGGTGTCCGGAGGGATGGTGTCAGCACGGATCCTCTGGAAAAGTGGGGGAGATGAGCGTTCACAACAACACGCAGCAGGCCTGGGAATCAGCGTCCCACAAATACATCGACGAGTACGAAGAGGTGCTGGACGAGGCGAAGTCCGCCAGGCTGCTGCCCATCGAGGAAACTGTGCTCCGTGACATCGTCGTCGGCGCGGACGTGGTGCACCCGATGAGCGGCCACGGCATCGACGACGTGGCACTGATACGCCTTGGTGCCCGCAGCGTCACCGGCGTCGATTACAGCCCCACAGCGGCGTCCGCAGCGCAACGCCGGGCAGACGAACTCGGCGTCGACTGCAGGTATGTGACCGCGACGCTGCCGGCGAGTGGCCTCATCGATAACTCGGCCGACCTCGTTTACACCGGCAAAGGTGCGCTGATCTGGGTCGAGGATCTTGAGGCATGGCTGACCGAGATGCAACGCCTGCTGCGACCGGGAGGCCATCTCTTCATCTATGAAGCGCACCCTCTGACGCCGTTGTGGAGTTGGGACCGCGACAAGGTCGAGGTGCGCAGTGACCGTGGGTACTTCGCCCGAAGCCATGTCAATGATTCATTTCCTGCGGGCGGTGCTGTCGAGTACCAGCGGACATTTGCAGAGACGATCATGGCGATCACCGCTGCAGAGTTCGAGCTCCTGCACCTCCAGGAGCACTCCGAACCGTTCTGGCGGCCAGAAGGCATGAACGCAGCCGCTTGGGACGGCCAGGTTCCGAATGCGTTCAGCCTCCTCGCACGGCACAGAGCCTGAACGAAACACCGCAGCCGCACAGGGCCTGGCCTCAGGTGATCTTGCGGCGGTAGATGACGCTCGCTAGGGCGTAGCCGATGACCAGCAGGCCGACCAGCCAGGCGAGTGCGACCCAGATGTCACTGCCGACCTGTTCCTGGGCGAACAGGGCCCGGACGGTGTTCACGATGGAGGTCACGGGCTGGTTCTCGGCGAACCATGCGACCGGGCCGGGCATCGAGTCTGTAGGCGCGAACGCCGAGCTGATGAACGGCAGGAAGATCAGCGGGTAGCTGAACGCGCTCGCGCCGTCGACAGTCTTCGCTGAGAGCCCGGCGATCACGGCGATCCAGGTCAGTGCGAGGGTGAACAGGACCAGGATGCCGGCGACGGCGAGCCAGGCGGTCAGGGATGCGCCGGTGCGGAATCCCATGATCAGCGCGACGCCGATAACGATCGCTACCGAGACCAGGTTGGCCGCCAGGGAGGTGAGCACGTGCGCCCAGAGCACGCTGGACCTCGCGATCGGCATCGACTGGAAGCGTTCGAAGATGCCGCCCTGCAGGTCCAGGAACAGCCGGTACGCGGTGTATGCGATGCCGGAGGCGATGGTGATGAGCAGGATGCCCGGGAGCATGTAGTTCACGTACGACTGGTCGGAGCCGGTGTTGATCGCGCCGCCGAACACGTAGACGAAAAGCAGCATCAGCGCGATCGGTGTGACCGCAGTGGTGATGATCGTGTCGGGACTGCGGAGGATATGGCGTAGCGAGCGTGCGGTGAGGACGCCGGTGTCGCCGAGGACGTGGGTGTTCATTGCTTTTCCTTTCCTGCCGGGACCCTGCCGTGGGTTCGGCCGTCGTCGGAGGTGGTGTTTGCCTCGGCGCTGTCGGTCTCGGCGGTGTCACCGACGAGGGCGAGGAAGACGTCCTCGAGGGAGGGCTGCTTCTCGATGTACTCGACTTTGGCGGGCGGGAGGAGATGCTTGAGTTCGGCGAGGGTGCCGTTCTGGATGATCGTGCCCTTGTGCAGGATGGCGATCCGGTCCGCAAGCTGTTCGGCCTCGTCGAGGTACTGCGTCGTGAGCAGCACCGTGGTGCCTTGGCTGGCCAGTTGCCTGATGGTCTGCCATACCTCGATGCGCGCCTGGGGGTCGAGTCCGGTAGTGGGTTCGTCGAGGAAGATGATCGGCGGGTTCCCGATCAGGCTCATGGCGATGTCGAGCCGGCGGCGCATGCCGCCCGAGTACGTGGACGCCTTGCGGTTCCCTGCGTCGGTAAGGGCGAAGCGGGCAAGCAGGCCGTCGGCGACCGCGCCAGGGTTCTTCAGGTGACGCAGCTTGGCGATCAGCACGAGGTTCTCACGGCCGGTGAGTACTTCATCAACCGCGGCGAACTGGCCGGTCAGGCTGATCGACTCGCGCACGTCACCGGGTTTCTCGCCGACGTCGAAGCCGTTAACCGTGGCGGTGCCGGCGTCGGCCTTCAGCAGCGTCGACAGGATCCGGACCAGCGTGGTCTTTCCGGCGCCGTTCGAGCCGAGCAGCGCGAAGATGCTGCCCGCCCTCACGTCGAAGTCGACGCCCTGCAGCACGTGCAGGTCCTTGAATGACTTGTTGATGCCCTGCACTCTGATCGCGGGTGCAA
>Ga0105246_10002246_pt1 | contig 11648 bp, 9 predicted proteins | sample KBSM64metaG_FD_99694 | JGI IMG/M metagenome (GOLD analysis project Ga0105246, IMG submission 99694) | Miscanthus rhizosphere microbial communities from Kellogg Biological Station, Michigan, USA - KBS M6-4 metaG | ecosystem: Host-associated > Plants > Roots > Rhizosphere > Soil | place: Michigan...
CTCCTAAAGCCGGTGTCGTTGGTTCGATTCCAATCGAGGGCACTTGACTGACACCCAGCCCGTCCCGGATCTCCGCGCCTGGCTGGCCGGCGGCTGGACCGTGGAGCGCACCTTGTGGGACCGCGGCAGCGGCACCCGCGGAACCTTCACCGGCGTCGCGCATTACTCCGAAACCCCCGACGGCGGCCTCCACTACCGCGAGGACGGCACCCTCCAATGGGGAAGCCACAGCGGCCCCGCCTCCCGCGAATATGTGCTGCGCCCCGCGGACAGCCCCGAGGCGATGGACATGTTCTTCCCTGACGGCCGGCCGTTCCACCGCTTCAGCTTCAGCCCGGACGCGGCGCATGACCGGCACTGGTGCGACCCCGACGACTACGCGGTGGACTACCGCTGGCTGGGCCCCGATTCCTTCGCCTTCAGCTGGGACGTGCACGGCCCGGCGAAGGACCTGCTGCTCGAATCCGTCCTGAGGAGGGAACCATGAGGGATCTGATCGTCGTCAGCGCGGTCTGCGTGTACGACGGCGCGGGCCGCATGCTGACGGTCCGAAAGCGCGGCACGGACAAGTTCATGCACCCCGGCGGCAAGCCGGAGCCGGGCGAAAACGCCGCCGAGGCGGCGTCGCGGGAGCTCGCCGAGGAGGTGGGCATCCGGATCGCCCCGGGCGAACTCGAACCGCTGGGCGTCTACCTGGCCACGGCCGCCAACGAGGCCGCCACGGACATCCAGGCCACCGTTTTCACGGCGCCCGGCACCTGGGAGGCGCACCCCTCGGCGGAGATCGCCGAGATCCGCTGGCTGGAGCTCGGCAGCGAGCTGCCGGAGGACCTCGCCCCTCTGCTGACCGAGCACGTGCTTCCGGCCCTCGCCAAGCAGTAGCCCGCCCAACTAGCTCGCATTTAATGCCGTTCTGAGCGCTCAAAACGGCATTAACTGTCAGTCAGTTGGGACTCACAGCTCGGGAACGGCCTCCTGCGCCACCGCCGTCGCCTCCGCGAACTGGGTGTTGTACAGCTCCGCGTAGCGGCCGTCCGCGGCGAGGAGTTCGGCGTGCGTTCCGCGTTCGATGATCCGGCCGTCCTCCACCACCAGGATGGCGTCAGCCGCGCGGATCGTTGACAGCCGGTGGGCAATCACGACGGCGGTCCGGCCCTGGAGCGCCTCGCCCAGGGCCGCCTGCACGGCGGCTTCGCTCGTGGAGTCCAGTGCCGCCGTCGCCTCGTCGAGGATGACCACCCGGGGCTGGGCGATCAGGAGCCGGGCAATGGTGAGCCGCTGGCGTTCGCCGCCGGAGAGCCGGTAGCCGCGCTCCCCCACCACGGTGTCCAGGCCGTCGGGCAGCGAGCGGACCATGGTCTCCAGGCGGGCCCGGCGCAGCACGTCCCACATTTCCTCGTCCGTGGCGCCGGGCCGGGCCAGGCGGAGGTTGGACGCGATGCTCTCGTGGAAGAGGTGACCGTCCTGGGTGACCATGCCCAGCGTGTCCCGGAGCGAGTCGAAGCTGGCGTCCCGGATGTCCATGCCGGTCCCGGGGCCGTAGCCGCCCAGCCGCACCGTGCCGGAGTCGACGTCATACAGCCTGGACAGCAGCTGCGCCACCGTGGACTTGCCAGCGCCGGAGGAACCCACCAAGGCAACGGTCTGCCCGGCCTCGACCCGGAAGCTGATACCGTGCAACACTTCTTCCCCGCCCCTGGTGTCCAGGATCGCCACTTCCTCGAGGGAAGCCAGCGACACCTTGTCCGCGGAGGGGTAGCCGAAGCGGACGTCGTCGAACTCCACCGCCACGGGGCCTTCGGGGATGGCGGCGGCGCCCGGCTTTTCCTTGATCAACGGTTCCAGGTCCAGGATCTCGAAGACCCGCTCGAAGCTGACCAGTGCGCTCATGATCTCGACGCGTGCGTTGGACAGCGCGGTGAGCGGGGCATAGAGCCGGGTGAGCAGCAGGGCCAGCACCACGACGTCGCCGGCCGCCAGCTGCTTCTGGAGAGCCAGCCAGCCGCCCAACCCGTAGACCAGGGCAAGCGCGAGCGCCGAAACCAAGGTAAGTGCCGTGATGAAGGTGAACTGCAGCATTGCCGTGCGCACGCCGATGTCCCGGACCCGGCCGGCCCGCAGCGCGAACTCGGCGGATTCGTCGTCCGGCCGGCCGAACAGTTTCACCAAAGTGGCCCCAGGGGCGGAGAAACGCTCGGTCATCTGGGTGCCCATGGCAGCGTTGTGCGTGGCGGCCTCGCGGCGGAGATCGGCCAGCTTGGAGCCCATCCGCCGGGCCGGAATGAGGAAGACAGGAAGCAGCACCATGGCCAGCACGGTCACCAGCCAGGAGGTGTTCAGCATGACCACAAGGGTCAAGGCGAGCGCCACCACGTTGCTGACCACACCGGAGAGCGTGCCGGCGAACGCAGACTGCGCGCCGATGACGTCGTTGTTGAGGCGGCTGACCAATGCGCCCGTGCGGGTGCGGGTGAAGAAGGCGATCGGCATCCGCTGCACGTGGTCGAACACCCTGGTGCGCAGGTCCACGATCACGCCTTCGCCGATCATGGAGGAAAGCCAGCGGGTCAGCAGTCCCAGCCCGGCCTCGGCCACCGCGACGATCGCGATCAGCACGGCCAGCCAGATCACCTCCCCGGCGTCGGAACCGGCGATGATCGTGTCCACCACCCGCCCGGCGAGCACCGGAGTGGCCACCGCCAGGATGGCTCCGGCGATCGAGGCCAGCACGAAGGCGATCAGCCGGCTGCGGTGCGGTTTGGCGAAGGCCAGCACCCGTTTGAGGGTCTCCTTGGAGAACGGCTGCGAGCCGCTCTTGGCCCGGGTGATGTTGTAGAGCGAGGTCCACGCCACGCGGTCCATGCTCATGGCTTTGTGCCTCCAGTTGCGTGTTGAAGTTCCGTGACCTGGCCGCTCTCCACGTGCCAGCGCACGTCCAGGCGGACGTTTTCGAGCAGGCGCCGGTCGTGGGTGACCAGCAGCAGCGCGCCGTCGTAGCTGTCCAGTGCCTCTTCCAGCTGTTCGATGGCCGGCAGGTCAAGGTGGTTGGTGGGCTCGTCCAGGACCAGCAGGTTCACGCCGCGGGCCTGCAGCAGGGCCAAGGCGGCGCGGGTCCGCTCCCCCGGCGAGAGCGAGTCGACGGTCCGGGAGGTGTGGTCGGCCTTCAGCCCGAATTTCGCCAGGAGCGTGCGCACCTCGGCGGTGGGCCAGTCCGAAAGGACCGTCTCGACGGCGGCCGCCAGGGTGAGGTGCCCGGCCAGCAGGCCCCGGGCCTGGTCGATTTCGCCGATGGCGACCGACGCTCCCAGGGAGGCCTCGCCGTCGTCGGGGCTTGTGATCCCGAGCAGGAGCCGCAGCAGGGTGGACTTCCCGGCACCGTTGGGGCCGGTGATGCCGATCCGTTCGCCGGCGTTCAGCTGGAGGTTGACCGGTCCGAGCGTGAAGTCCCCCTGGCGGACGACGGCGTCCCGCAGCGTAGCGACCACCGAACTGGAGCGCGGGGCGGCACCGATGCTGAACTGCAGCTGCCATTCCTTGCGCGGCTCTTCGACTTCCTCCAGCCGGGCGATCCGGGACTCCATCTGGCGCACCTTCTGGGCCTGTTTCTCGGCGGATTCGGTGTTGGCGGCGCGCCGGTTCTTGTCGTTGTCCGGGTTCTTCTTCATCGCGTTCCGGACGCCCTGCGAACTCCATTCGCGCTGGGTGCGGGCACGTGCCACCAGGTCAGCCTTGGTGCCGGCGTATTCCTCGTAGCGTTCGCGGGCGTGCCGTTTGGCTACGGCGCGTTCTTCGAGGAAGGAGTCGTAGCCGCCGTCGTAAACGGCCACGGAGTTCTGTGCCAGGTCCAGCTCCACCACCCGGGTGACGCAGCGGGCCAGGAACTCGCGGTCGTGGGACACCAGCACGGCCCCGCCCCGCAGGCCCTGGACGAATTTCTCCAGCCGGTCCAGGCCTTCGAGGTCAAGGTCGTTGGTGGGTTCGTCGAGGAGGACCACGTCGAAGCGGCTCAGCAACAGGGCGGCGAGGGCCACGCGCGCGGCCTGGCCGCCGGAGAGCCCGGTCATCAGGGCTTCATGTCCGGTCTCGAGGCCGAGCTCGGCCAGGACGGCGGGGATGCGTTCCTCAAGGTCCGCGGCCCCGGAGGCCATCCAGCGGTCGAAGGCCGTTGAGTAGTCATCCTCGCTGCCGGGCGCGCCGCTGCCCAGGGCTTCCGCGGCGGCTTCCATCTCGGTCGTGGCATCGGCACAGCCGGTGCGGCGGGCGATGTAGGCTGCCACCGTCTCGCCCGGGGTGCGTTCGTGCTCCTGCGGCAGCCAACCGACGAAGGCATCTGCCGGTGCCAGGCTCACGGTGCCTTCCTGGGGGCGATCAGCCCCGGCCAGGATGCGAAGAAGCGTGGACTTGCCGGCCCCGTTGGCACCCACGACGCCCACCACGTCTCCCGGAGCCACCGTCAAGGAGAGCTTGGAGAACAAGGTGCGGTGACCGTGGCCGCCGGACAGATCCTTGGCGACGAGTGTTGCAGTCATTGTTCAATCCTCTCACCGTGCCGGCAGCCGGGAAGGCCGATTCAGGGCGGGCTGCCTCCGGGCATGGAAGAACCCGCTGGTCCGGACTTGGGGGGTGTTCGGACCAGCGGGTTCGGGAATCAAGCATAATTCAATAGGTCCCGTTCGTAAAACCAGTCCCTTAGCAGATTCGAAAGCCGAGCATGTCACTCCCTTCCAAAGCGTTCCAGCGCTGGCTGCATGGAGTTGCCCCGGGCGTCAGCACTTCCGATGTCTGCAGGATCTCCGGATTGAAACGGACCACCCTGGCGCAGCAGATGGTCCGCGGCAAGGTGGCGGAGTCATCGCTGGTGCGGATCAGCCGTGCCCTGGATGTCAACCCTGTCTCCGCCCTCGCGTCCTTCGATGCCTACGCGGACCTTCGCGGCACTCCCGTGGCACCCACGGACGCCGAGCTCATCAGCCAGATCGCCACCATGGACCTGCTCCGCGCCGTCATCGCCCGGAACGATCCCGGGGCGCCGCAACGCTTCGGGCTGGCTTCCGCGCCGCACGAGACTTCCGTGCGCAACTGGGTGGAGGCGATCGACGACGGCGAGTTGCGGCACCGGGTCAGCCACGCCACCGGGATTGCCCCGCAGAACTTCTCCGCCCATCTGACAGCGAACCGGATGCCCCCGGAACTGGCCGTCGCCACGGCCCGGGAGGCCGGCGTCGGGCTCGCGGGCGGGCTGATCGCCAGCGGCCTGGTCAGCGAAGAGGAAGCCGGCTGGCCGCTCGGGGCGAGGCGGGCAGCCCTCGACCGGCTGGGCACCGGGGACCTGGTTACCCTCGCCGGGGAACGGCTGCAGGCGCTGGGCAAGTCCTTGCACCGCCAGGAACACGAAAGAAACCGCACCGAACGAATCTGGGAGAACCTGGGATGACCGCCCTCCTGCCGTGGCTGACACTCTTTGTCTGCATAGCGATGACAGCCGTGCGGATTCCGAGCGCGATCAGGGGCCAGAACCGGGCCATGTTCTTCCTTTTCGCCCTGCTCTCCGTGGACATCCTGCTGAGCATCCGTGAGCCGTACCTTGCCGTGGACGCCGCGCTGGGCGGTTTCAACCTGGCCAACCTCCTCCTGCGCTTCATGCTCTACGGCACCTTCCTGCTGCTGGGAGTCAAGACCGCCGCCGCTTTCGGGTCGTCGGCTGGGATGCGTGCGATCCGCGGCCCCGCCGGCATGGCGGTGCTGCTGCTCGTTGCGGTGCTGACGGCCTGGATCTTCTTCGCCATGGAGACCAGCGGGTCAACGGCCGGGCTGTCCGGCCTTCCCCAGACTGCTTCCCTGGAAAGTTACGCCGCGCTGGGCCGGTTCTACCCCGGCTACGTGGCCGCCTGCCTGCTTCCCGGCATCTGGCAGGCTGTCCGCGGCTCCGGTCCTGCATTGTTACGCCTTGCCTCCGGCACCTTGTTCCTGGGCTTCTGTCTGCTGCTCCTGTCGCAGGGGTTCCCGTTGGTTCCGGAATCGGCGTCCTGGCTGCGCCCTGCCATCAACTACTCGGCCGCGCTTGCCAGCGCATTGGGCCTGGGTGGGATCTGGCTCTCGAAATCCCTTGCCCGGCGGACGGCCCGCGGATAACGTTTGGTGAAGAAATCCTAAACATACCGCGTAACCTCTTTCACAAACCCATTAGAACGTGCCACAATAATGATTGTGTGAATGAGACGCAGCCTGGCCCTTGAATCATGAACGGGTTTCGAGAAGCTGTGGCGCGGACAGGATCACCATTGGGGGGATGAGTGGTGGGCGGGCTGTTGGGGACCGCCCCCCACTCAGCCTTTTTAACGGCTCTTCCGCAGGCCATGCCGATCCGGTTCAGGCAGAGACCCATGGCTAAGATGGCATTCATGAAAAGCCTGCTCACCCGCCGCACCGCGATCTCCGCAGCATTCGCCGCTGCCGCCCTCACCCTGGCCGCCTGCGGCGGAAGCCCCGCCCCCTCCTCCTCCGGTTCCGACACCTCCCTCTCCGATATCAAGTCCAAGGGCGAAATCGTGATCGCCACGGAAGGCACCTACCGGCCTTTCAGCTTCCATGAGGAAGGTTCGGGCAAGCTCACCGGTTTCGACGTCGAAATCGCCGAAGCCGTGGCAGCCAAGCTGGGCGTCAAGGCAAGCTTCCAGGAAACCCAGTTCGACGGCATCTTCGCCGGCCTGGACTCCAAGCGTTTCGACACGATCGCCAACCAAATTTCCATCAACGACGAGCGCAAGGCCAAGTACACCTTCTCCTCCCCGTACACGGTGTCCACCGGCGTCGTGGTGACCAAGTCCGACAACTCCAGCATCAACAGCTTCGGCGACCTCAAGGGCAAGACCACCGCGCAGTCGCTCACCAGCAACTTCTACAAGATGGCTGTGCAGGCCGGCGCCAACGTGCAGTCGGTCGAAGGCTGGGCCCAGGCCGCCACCCTGGTCCGCCAGGGCCGGGTCGACGCCACGGTCAACGACAAGCTGACGTACCTCGACTACGCCAAGGCGACCCCTGATTCCGGACTGAAGGTCGCCGCCGAAACCGAAGAGAAGACCGAGAGCGCCTTCGTCTTCCGCAAGGGATCCACGGAACTGGCCGCCGCCGTCGACAAGGCGCTGGCCGAGCTCCGCGCGGACGGAACCCTGGCGAAGATCTCGCAGAAGTACTTCGGCGCAGACGTCACCAAGTAACCGGCAGGCCCACGGATGACTTTCAACTGGGACCTCGTCTGGAGTTCCTTCGGGCCGATCGTCGGCGGCGCCCTCACCGGCACCATCCCGCTGACCCTGGCGTCCTTCGCCTTCGGCCTGCTTCTTGCCCTGTTGGTGGCATTGCTGCGGCTGAGCCCCAACAGGGTTCTCTCCGCCATTGCCCGGTTCTATGTCTCGGTCATCCGTGGCACTCCCCTGCTGGTGCAGCTGTTTGTGATCTTCTACGGCCTGCCCAGCCTGGGAGTGAAGCTTGAGCCCTGGCCCAGCGCCATCATCGCCTTCTCGCTGAACGTGGGCGGGTACGCGGCGGAGATCATCCGGGCGGCCATCCTTTCCGTGCCCAAGGGGCAATGGGAGGCCGGGCACACCATCGGCATGTCCGGTACGCAGACGCTGTTGCGGATCATCCTGCCGCAGGCCGCCCGGGTCTCGGTGCCGCCGCTGTCCAACACCTTCATCTCCCTGGTGAAGGACACCTCGCTGGCCTCCCTCATCCTGGTGACCGAGCTCTTCCGCAACGCCCAGCAGATCGCCGCGTTCAGCCAGGAGTTCATGGTGCTGTACCTCGAGGCAGCCCTGGTCTACTGGGTGGTGTGCCTGGCCCTGTCCACCGCGCAGTCGGCCCTGGAACGCAGATTGGACCGCTATGTCGCCCACTGATCCCGTTGATGCTTCCCTGGTGCTTTCCGCGCGCGGACTCACCAAGTCGTTCGGCAGCAACACCGTGCTGCGCGGCATCGACCTCGACGTCCGCCGCGGCCAGGTGGTGGCCCTGATCGGGCCCTCCGGTTCCGGTAAGACCACCGTGTTGCGTTCCCTCAACGGTCTTGAAGTGCCCGACGGCGGCACTGTTGCCTTCGGAGCCTCCGCCGGCTCCCCGGGCGGCAAGGACCTCGAGCTGGATTTCGGCGGCGCCGTGGGCAAACGGGACATCGCGGCGCTCCGGGACCGCAGCGCCATGGTCTTCCAGCACTACAATCTGTTTCCGCACATGACGGTGCTGAAGAACGTCACCGAGGGCCCCGTCCAGGTGCAGAAGCGCCCCAAGGCCGAGGCCGAGGCCGACGCGCTGCGGCTGCTTTCAAGGGTGGGGCTGGCGGAAAAGCGGGACGCGTACCCCTTCCAGCTCTCGGGCGGCCAGCAGCAGCGGGTGGGCATCGTGCGGGCCCTGGCCCTGAAGCCGCAGCTCCTGCTCTTCGACGAGCCCACCTCGGCCCTCGATCCGGAGCTGGTGGGAGAAGTCCTGAGCGTCATCAAGGAACTGGCAGAGGAAGGCTGGACCATGGTGATCGTCACCCATGAGCTTGGCTTCGCCCGGCACGTCGCGGACGAGGTGGTCTTCATGGACGGCGGCGTCGTGGTAGAGCGCGGACCCGCAGCGGAGGTCCTGGGCGCCCCGCAGCAGGAGCGCACCAAGCAGTTCGTCAAACGGATCCAGCACGAGGTCTGAACCCGCGGGGGGGTGCGCCCCGCCCCCGCTCAGCGGCCGAAGCGCAGGGTCACGAGCTGGAAAGGCCGGAGCGTGAGCCGGGCGTTGTCTGTGCCGGCCGCCACCCCCGGCGCGTCCACAGGCCGCTCCAGCAGGTCAACCGCCTGCACCGAGCTTGCCTGGAAGTTGGCCGTGACCACACCGCTGGATCGTTCGCCGAGGGATTCGTAGAGCCGCACCACCACGTCCCCCGATCCGTCTTCGGCCAGCTTCACGGCCTCCACGGCGAGCGCCCTTCCGGACACTGTGAACAGAGACTCCGCCGCCTTCGCCCCGGCCACGGTCCGCGGCGCGAGGTTGCGGCGGTAGCCCTCCTCGACGGCGTCGGCGATCGCAGCGCCGGGGCGGACGCTCAGCTCCAGGACGTGCATGCCCCGGTCGGCCTGCGGATCGGGGAACTTCGGGGCCCGCAGCAGTGAGACGCGGACGTTGGTAGTGGTGCCGCCGTCGTCCCGGACGGCCCGGGTGACGTCGTGGCCATAGCTGGAGGCATTGGCGACGGCGACGCCGTAGCCGGGTTCGCCCACGTGGATCCAGCGGTGGGCGCAGATTTCGAACTTCGCCGCTTCCCAGGACGTGTTGCTGTGGGTCGGCCGGAAGACGTGCCCGAACTGGGTCTCCGAGGCCGACCGGTCCGCCCGCACATCGAAGGGGAAGGAAATCTTCAGCAGCTTCTCCCGCTCCTGCCAGTCCACGGCCGTGGAGATGTCCAGGGACGGCGCTCCCGCCGCCAGGCTGATGCGCTGGGTGATCGTGGAGGAACCCACCTCGCGTTCCACCACGACGACGGCGTCCCCGCCGTCGCGTTCGAGCCGCACCGAACGCGCTTCGGCCAGGGAGTGGACGTTGTGGCGGTAGAACTCCTCGATGTCCCAGGCGTCCCATTCGTTGGGGGTGTCGCGGAACAATTCCAGGTGGTTGCCGGCCTGCCCTGGTGCGATGGCTTCGCGCCCGCTGGCGTGGTCGGACAGGGAAACCAACAGGCCGTTGGCATCCAGCACGGCACGGATGACCCCGTTGTCCAGCACGTAGCCGCCGTTCCGTTCCGTGGTCTCCACGGGCTGACCGGGGTCTGCGGCTTCGGCCGCAGCCAGGGCAGGCACGCCGTGGCGGGCGTGGGGCGCGGCGTTGAGCAGGAATCGGGTATCCCCCGGGCCGAGCAATGCCGTGGCGGCGCCGGCGATGATGTCCTCGAGTTCACGGGCGATGGCCGCGTAGTTGCGTTCGGCATCCTGGTGGACCCAGGCGATCGAACTGCCGGGCAGGATGTCATGGAACTGCTGCAGCAGGACCAGCCGCCACAGCTTCTTGAGCTCCGCGGCCGGGTAGGGATGACCGCTCCGCACAGCCGCCGTCGCACACCACAGCTCGGCTTCCCGCAGGAGGTGCTCCGAGCGGCGGTTTCCTTGCTTCGTGTTGGCCTGGCTGGTGTAGGTTCCGCGGTGCATTTCCAGGTAGAGCTCCCCCACCCAGACCGGCAGATCCGCGTATTCGACCTCCGCCTGCTGGAAGAATTCCTTGGCGGTGCCCAGACGGACCTTCGGCGAACCTTCGAGATCCGCGGTGCGGTGCGCCGCGGCCACCATTTCGCGGGTGGGTCCGCCGCCGCCGTCGCCGTATCCGAAGGGCACCAGGGAAACGGTGCCGCGGCCGTGTTCACGGTAGTTGCGTTCGGCGTGGGCGAGTTCGCGGGCGTGGAGTTCGGCGTTGTAGCTGTCCACGGGCGGGAAGTGGGTAAAGAGCCGGGTGCCGTCGATGCCTTCCCAGTTGAAGGTGTGGTGGGGCATCCTGTTGACCTGGTTCCAGGAGATCTTCTGGGTCAGGAACCAGCGTGAGCCCGCGGACTTAACGATCTGCGGCAGGGCCCCGGAATAGCCGAAGGAGTCTGGCAGCCAGGCCTCCTGGCAGTCGACGTCGAACTCTTCCAGGAAGAAGCTCTTGCCTTCGAGGAATTGGCGCGCCATGGCTTCGCCGCCGGGCATATTGGTGTCCGATTCCACCCACATGCCGCCCACGGGCATGAACTGCCCGGCCTTGACCTTCTCCCGGATCCGCACGAACAGCTCCGGGTAGAACTCCTTGATCCAGGCCAGTTGCTGCGCGGAGGAACAGGAGAACACGAAGTCCGGGTTGTCGTCCATGAGCGCCACGACGTTGGAGAAGGTCCGCGCGCATTTGCGGATGGTCTCGCGGACCGGCCACAGCCAGGCGGAATCGATGTGGGCGTGGCCGGTGGCCAGCAGCTCATGCGCCGAGGCGTAGGCGGGGCTGGCCAGGACCCCGGCGAGGGCAGCACGTCCGGCGGCGGCGGTTCCGGCGATGTCGTCCGGGTCCATGATGTCCAGCATGCGTTCGAAGGCGCGCAGGATTAAGTGTCGGCGCGGCAGCTCAGTGGGCAGCTCATGCATGAGCCCGCTGAGCGTCCAGATGTCCTGGTTCAGTTCCCAGACGGTTTCGTTGAGTTCGGCGATGGCAATCCGGCCCAGCCGGTAGCGCGGTTCCGATCCCGCCGTGGCTTTGTCGCCCAGCGGGGTGGAGGCGAAGGTCCAGCCCTGGCTCACGTCCGGATTCGCCGCGGCCTCCACGTAGAAGTCCACCGACATGCCGCCACCCAGCAGTTTCAGGGGCACATGCTGGTTCCGCGGGGAAATGGCCTTGATGATGGTGCCGTCCGGACGCCAGGCGATGCCTTCGCACTGGAAGCCGGGGGCGTCACTGCTGAAGCCGAGGTCGACGACGACCTCCACCGCCGTGCCCTCCGGGGCGCCCCAGCCGTCCGGGACTTCGCCCTGCAACCGGAGCCACTTGGTGCTCCAGGCCCGGCCCCAGGCCGAACCGTGTTCGAGGGGTGTGTACTCCTGGTGGATGGCTTCGGCGGCGGGGACCGGCTCGCCCGGAACGTCCCAGCTGCTCAGGGTCAG
>Ga0105246_10002251_pt1 | contig 11644 bp, 16 predicted proteins | sample KBSM64metaG_FD_99694 | JGI IMG/M metagenome (GOLD analysis project Ga0105246, IMG submission 99694) | Miscanthus rhizosphere microbial communities from Kellogg Biological Station, Michigan, USA - KBS M6-4 metaG | ecosystem: Host-associated > Plants > Roots > Rhizosphere > Soil | place...
CGCCCCTCGCATCGCCAACGTCGCTTACGTTCAGCGCACCACGCCGGCGGAGGCGGTCGAACACCCCGGTCAGGCGATCTGACAGCGTATCAAACATCGTGCTCGGTTACTCCAAAAGCCGAAAACGCCGGCGGACGAAACCTCGTCAGCCAGCGGGCGGGTCAGCAATGCGGCTGCGAGATCTGCGCGGCCAATTTCAGTCTTAATTCCGAATGGTGGAGCCTAGCGGGATCGAACCGCTGACCTCTACAATGCCATTGTAGCGCTCTCCCAGCTGAGCTAAGGCCCCGTATCCATTCAATTTTTAACGAACCCTGGGAGGTTCGCTACCCTTGCGGGAGGGCCGCCCTTTATGAGCAGCCCCGCCGAATCGCAAGAGTCAAATCAGGTATCTTCCTCGTTCTCGTCTGCCGCGCCGGGCACGCCGAGGTCGTCGTCGCCGCCCAAGTCGATGTCGTTGTCGGGGGAATCCTCTTCCTCGTCGACATCCTCCAGCTCCTCGTCGGCGAGATCGGAATCGACCTCCTCCTTCTCCTTCTTCTCTTCCTCGAAGGGGATCGGCTGCTTGGACTTGAGCACCGGCTCGGGCTGCCACTTGTTGCCGCATTCGATGCAGGTCACGGGATCGTCGACACCGAGGTCGTAGAAGCGCTCACCGCACTTGGGGCAGTTGCGCTTGTGACCCCACTCAGGCTTGACCATTCGAATATGTCCTTGTCGCTCGCCGCCCCGTCCGGGCAGCGGAAATTCGTATACTTGATTGGGTGCGGCCCCTACGCGATTCAAGGACCGATGCAAGAGCGGGGCGCGCCTTGCCATAGCGCGGGTGCGCTGTCAAAAGCCCGCGCGCCTCATGACCCACCACGATCCCTCATTCCCGCGCCCGCGCCGCTTCGGTCCTTCGGGGTCGCTCAAGGGGCGCATCCGCGTGCCCGGTGACAAGTCGATCAGCCACCGCTCGCTGATGTTCGGCGCGCTGGCTGTAGGGGAAACGCGCGTTTCCGGCCTTCTGGAAGGCGAGGACGTGATGGCCACGGCCGCCGCACTACGTGCGATGGGCGCGACGATCGAGCGCGTGGCCGAAGGCGAGTGGCGCATCCACGGCGTCGGTGTCGGCGGCTTGCTGCAGCCGCAAACGCCGCTCGACATGGGCAATTCGGGTACATCGACGCGGCTGCTCATGGGCCTCGTTGCCAGCCACCCCATCACCGCGCAGTTCGTCGGCGACGCCAGCCTGTCGAAGCGGCCGATGGGCCGGGTGACCGAGCCGCTCGGGCTGATGGGCGCCGATTTTTCGGGCACCACGCTACCCCTGACCGAGCGGGGTCTCAGTCCCGCGGTGCCGATTACCTACCGCCTGCCCGTCGCCAGTGCGCAAGTGAAGAGCGCGGTGCTGCTGGCCGGACTCAACACTGCAGGCATAACGACCGTGATCGAGCCGGTCCCGACGCGCGACCACACCGAACGCATGCTCAAGGGCTTCGGCGCCGAGTTGTGGGTCGAGGAGCAGGACGGCGAGCGCGTCATCCGCCTGCGCGGCGAGGCCGACCTGAAGCCCCAACAGATCGAAGTGCCGGGCGATCCCTCCTCGGCGGCTTTCTTCGCCGTCGCGGCGCTCGTGGTCCCCGGCAGCGAGCTGACGATCGAGAACGTCGGTCTCAACCCCACCCGCGCCGGGCTGTTCGAAGTACTGCGCCAGATGGGTGGGAGCATCGAGGAGCTGAACCGGCGCGAAGTCGGCGGCGAGCCGGTCGCCGACCTCCTCGTGCGCCACTCGGCATTGAAAGGCATCGAGGTCGACCCCGCCCTCGCCCCGAGCATGATCGACGAATTTCCGGTACTGTTCGTCGCGGCCTCGCTGGCGCGCGGCACGACCACGACCAGCGGACTCGACGAGCTGCGCGTAAAGGAGTCCGACCGCCTGGCGGCAATGGCCGCCGCCCTCACCGGCGCCGGCGCGCGGGTGAGCGAGCGCGAGGATGGCCTGGTCATCGAAGGCACCGGCGGCGAACCACTGCGCGGCAGCGCCAACAGCCGCACGAAAACCCACCTCGACCACCGCATCGCCATGAGCATGGCCGTGGCCGGCCTTGCCAGCACCGGCGGGGTGGAAGTCGACGACACCCGCCCGATCGCCACCAGCTTCCCGGCGTTCGAAGCGCTGCTGGACGGGTTGGCCGGGTGAGCGCGCCCCCGCCCTTCCACTCCACCCGTCATGCTGAACTCGTTTCAGCATCCATTGCGCCCCGCACACGGACGGCGCGTGTGGAGAAATGGACCCTGAAACAAGTTCAGGGTGACAATGGGGAGTTGGAGAGATGACCCCCGAATTCGCCAACATCATCGGTTTCATCGGCATGGCGCTGATCGTCTCGGCCTACGCCTACCTGACCGCCAGCAAGGCGGCGAAGCCGGTGGTACTGCACGGCATGAACCTGGTTGGCGCGGCCTTGCTGATCCTCTCACTCACCGTGAACCGCAACCTGCCGTCGATGGTGCTCGAAAGCGTGTGGGCAGCGGTCGCGCTGTTCGGCCTCGGCAAAGCGCTGCTCTCCCCTCCCGCTCGCGGGAGGGGTTAGGGGTGGGCCCGTCGGCGGATGAGGCGATAAGCCCACCCCCGGCCCCTCCCGGAAGCGGGAGGGGAGAGTGATCATCGCCGTCGACGGCCCCACGGCCTCGGGCAAGGGCACCATCGCCAGAGCACTGGCCGCGCACTTCGGGTTGCCGCACCTCGACACCGGGCTGCTTTACCGCGCGGTCGGGCGCCAGGTCTTCCTCGACGGCGGCGACCCGGACGATGGCGGCGATGCGCTCGCCGCGTGCAGCTTTCCCGAAGGTCTGCTGCTCGATCCCGAGCTGCGCAGCGAGGCAACCGGCGGCCTGGCCAGCCGCGTCTCGGTTCATCACTCGGTGCGCGAGGCGCTCTACGAACGCCAGCGGGCCTTCGCCACCCAGCCGCGTGGCGCGGTGCTCGACGGGCGCGACATCGGCACCGTGATCGCGCCCGACGCCGACGTGAAGCTCTACGTCACCGCCACCCTCGAAGCGCGCGCCCGGCGCCGCTGGAAGGAAATGCACGCCCGCGGCGACCAGCGCTCGCTCGAAGAAATCACCGAAGACCTCTGCCGCCGCGACGACCGCGACAGCAACCGCATCGAAGCTCCGCTGAGGGCGGCCGACGGTGCGGTGGTGCTCGATACGTCGAAAATGTCGATCGAGGCCGCAATCATGGCCGCCGTCGCGGCCGTTCAGAGCGTTCGCCAAGCGGATCTTCGATAGCAATCCATACCGGCGAACGCCCCCGTCCGTCGAACCTGCCCATCGCACCATCGACTGTCTGGCTCGGCAGGGGCCGCCATGCTAGGCACCGCGCCGGAAGAAGGCTTGTCACCCGGCGAGGCATTAGGTGGGCTGCGGATTGGCGCATGTTGAAAAATCTGTTCTCGAAGGCTCCCCAAAGTGCTGCAACCGAACCGGAGCCGGGCACCGGTCGGCCAGAACCAGCAGAATCCCGCACGTATACCGTCGGCTGGTTGCTCAATACCGATAACGCAAGCATCGTCTGGGACACACCCAGGCCGGTGCGGATTGAATCCCAGAGCAGCGATCCGCGGTCGGTCGGGCAATGCCCTTCGGTGCTCGATTTCGATCGCCGCCAATTCGTCGTCAATTGCCCGATCGACGTGCACCTGCGGATGAACCTGACCGCTACCGGCATGGACATCACGAATGTCCTGGCGGACAAAAGCCCGATCCGCGCCGACGCGCTCCAGCGCTGGATCGTGTTCCAGCCGCGACACGAATGGCGCCACCCCAACCGGCCGGTGCTGCAGATGCTGACGCCGTACGTGTTCGTGACGGACGACCCGTTTTACATTAACCAATCGCCTCCAATCCTCCATTATTGGGGAGACACCCGGCCGGGCATCCAGATCAGCGGCCGCTTTCCGATCGACATCTGGCCGCGCGCGCTCCAGTGGGCCTTCGAGTGGCACGACACGACGAAGGACCTCGTCCTCCGGCGCGGCGAGCCGCTGTTCTATGTTCGGTTCGAAGGGCCCGATCCGGCGGCGCACGTTCGGCTGGTCGAGGCCAGGAAAACGCCTGAGTTGGAAAGCTACATGGCCTCCATTACCGGCGTTACCGAGATCGTCGGGCAGACCTATTCGTTGTTCAAGACCGCTCGCGAGCGCCGGCCAGCGAAGCTGCTGTTTCCAAAGCAATAACGCGGCAATGGGTGCCAAGCCGAGCAATCGCCGCGAAGCAAGGAGGATACGTTGAAGTACATTCGGTTTGAAAAGTGGTGGCTTGATGGCGGCAGCATCCACGTCGAAATGCTCGGCGACGACCAGGAGCTGCACCGCATCGAAGTCGGCCCGGAGTGTGCCGGGGTGCTCGCATCAGTCCTGGCGGCCGGATCCGAAAAGCTCCAGGATACGGAACGGCAGTTGATCCGCCCGACCGGAATGCAGACCGGAAAGACAGCTCAGGATGAGCCGATGCTCCTCATGACCCTCGACGGCGGAGCAGAATTGCCGCTGGTCTTTCGGCCCGAAGCCTTGGGCGTGCTGATATCCGAGCTCGAAAAGCTCAGGGCCATTCTCCAGCCGGGATCGCAAGTCCGGTGGCATTGAAATCGTTGTTGACGCCGTGAACCACCGCGACGATCGCGACAGGATCACAGGGCGTGACTTGCGTGAGGTCGCGAGCGCGGATTCGCTATCCCGATAGCGCAGCCAGCCAAGTTGGCTTTCGCTTGCGTTTCGCGCCCTTTGCGCTTACTTGCGCGCCCGTTCGATCGGGCCGCGGCCCGGGTCGAGAGCGCGCTTTCAAGCACGGCCGGCAGCGACGGGGCGGTTCACCGCCCTCCCCGGCTTTTCCCGCCCTCGCCCGTCCACGGTTCGAAAGAATGCTCGCGCCGGCATTCGGCCTCGCGGGCAGCTCGGCCACCAAGACCGGCGGATTCAACCGCCTGGCCGGAAAAACGAATTAGGAACCTGAACTCCATGGCTTCAACCGCCAACCCCACCCGCGCCGATTTCGAGGCGCTCCTCAACGAACAACTCGGCGGCGCCGGCGAAGATGGCTTCGAAGGCCGCGTCGTCCACGGCACCGTCACCGCGATCGAGAATGGCATGGCCCTGATCGACGTCGGCCTGAAGAGCGAGGGCCGCGTGTCCTTGCGCGAATTCGGCCGCGGCGAAGGCGATGAGCCGCTCAAGGTCGGCGACGACGTCGAAGTCTTCGTCGATCGCGTCGAGAACGCCGACGGCGAAGCGATGCTCAGCCGCGACCGCGCCCGCCGCGAAGCCGCGTGGGACAAGCTCGAAAGCGAATTCGGCGAAGGCAAGCGCGTCGAAGGCCGCATCTTCGGCCGCGTCAAGGGCGGCTTCACCGTCGACCTCGACGGCGCCGTAGCCTTCCTGCCCGGCAGCCAGGTGGATATCCGCCCGGTGCGCGACGTCGGCCCGCTGATGGACATGCCGCAGCCGTTCCAGATCCTCAAGATGGACCGCCGCCGCGGCAACATCGTCGTTTCGCGCCGCGCGGTCCTCGAAGAGACCCGCGCCGAACAGCGCAGCGAGCTTATCGACAAGCTGACCGAAGGCCAGGTGCTCGACGGCGTGGTCAAGAACATCACCGATTACGGCGCGTTCGTCGACCTCGGTGGGATCGACGGCCTGCTCCACGTCACCGACATGAGCTACAAGCGGGTCAACCACCCGAGCGAAGTGATCAACATCGGCGACACGGTGAAGGTGCAGATCGTCCGCATCAATCCGGAAACCCAGCGCATCAGCCTCGGCATGAAGCAGCTCGAGAGCGATCCTTGGGAAGGCGTCGCCGCCAAGTATCCGATCGGCGCGAAGGTGACCGGCACAGTCACCAACATCACCGAATACGGCGCCTTCGTGGAGCTGGAAGCGGGCATCGAGGGCCTGGTCCATGTCTCCGAGATGAGCTGGACCAAGAAGAACGTGCACCCGGGCAAGATCGTCTCGACAAGCCAGGAAGTCGAGGTGATGGTGCTCGAGGTGGACAGCGACAAGCGCCGCATCAGTCTCGGCCTCAAGCAGGCCCAACGCAACCCGTGGGAAGAGTTCGCCGAAGCCCAGCCGGTCGGCTCGATCGTCGAAGGCGAAGTCAAGAACGCCACCGAGTTCGGGCTGTTCATCGGCCTGCCCGGCGACGTCGACGGCATGGTCCACATGTCGGACATCGCCTGGGGCATCTCGGGCGAGGACGCGCTGGCGCTCCACCGCAAGGGTGAAGAGGTCAAGGCCGTCGTGCTCGACGTCGACACCGACAAGGAGCGCATCAGCCTGGGCATGAAGCAGCTCGAAAAGGGAGCTCCGGCAGCCGGCGGCGCCGGCACCAGCTCCAGCGGCGCCGCGGGCGGCCTGAAGAAGAACGACGTGGTCACCGTGACCGTGCTCGAGGTTCGCGACGGCGGGCTGGAAGTGCAGGCCGGCGACGACGGCGCGACGGGCTTCATCAAGCGCAGCGACCTCGGTCGCGACCGCGACGAGCAGCGCCCCGACCGCTTCCAGGTCGGCCAGAAGCTCGATGCGATGGTCATCGGCTTCGACCGTTCCAAGAAACCGAACTTCTCGGTCAAGGCGCGCCAGATCGCCGAAGAGAAGCAGGCTGTGGAACAGTACGGTTCGTCGGATTCGGGTGCGTCGCTTGGCGACATCCTCGGCGAAGCGCTGAAGCAAAAGAGCGAGTAACCGCTCCTCTCGTAGCCAACAAAGTGAAGGCCCGCCGGCTCGCCAGAGCCGGCGGGCCTTTCCTACATCGGGCCGAGCCGGTAACCTCGCGGGCATGACGCTCCAGGTCCACCAGTTCCCCTGTCTCCGCGACAACTACGGCTTCCTGCTGCACTCCCCGGTGACCGGTGAGACTGTTTGCATCGATACACCCGATGCCGATGCCTACCTGCGAGAGGCGGACGCCAAGGGCTGGCGTATCACGCAAATCTGGAACACCCACTGGCATCCTGACCACGCGGGCGGGAACGAGGCGATAAAGGCAGCGACAGGATGCACCATTACTGCGCCGAAGGTGGACGCCCCTAAAATCAACGGTGTCGATCACACGGTCGCGCAGGGCGATACCGTGACGATCGATGACTACCGAGGCCAGGTGATCGATGTCGGCGGGCACACTTTGGGGCACGTCGCCTACTACTTGCCGCATCCGCAGATCGCTTTCGTAGGGGATTCGCTGTTCGCGCTCGGCTGCGGACGGATGTTCGAAGGCACCCCGCCGCAGTTCTGGGCGAGCCTCTCACGACTGAAGGCGCTGCCCTCCGAGACGACGCTCTACTGCGCCCACGAATACACCCAGGCCAACGCCAGGTTCGCGCTCCACGCCGATCCCGATAACGCCGCGCTGAAGGAATACGTCGCAGAAATCGACCGCAAGCGCGCCGCCGGGGAACCGACCGTGCCGATGGCTCTCACCCGCGAGTTGGCAACCAACCCCTTCCTGCGCGCCGACACTCCCGAGATGCAAGCCCGCTGGGGCGGCGCGTCACCGTCCGAGACCTTTGCGGCGCTGCGGGCCGCCAAAGACACGTTCTAGGGGATTGTCCGTAGTACACTCGCTTCGGCGCTTCGACAGCACGGACGAGCGGAGACTGGCGGACCAAAGCGCGTTGGCATCCATTCCTTCGCCGGGAGATCAGCGAAGGAATTCAATATGAAGCTGACAATCCTTACCGGCGCGGCCGCCGCCCTGGCGCTTTCCGCCTGTGCCTCGTACCAGACGGCCGACACCGGCGAGCCGGTCCCACAAACCGCCCTGGCGTCCATGGAGGCCTGGCCGGCCGACCTGCAGGGCCAGACGCTCGAGGTCTATACCGAGAACGGGTGGGCCAACGCCGTCAACCTGGCGCCCGAGGGCAAGCTGTCGATCGTACCGGAACTCGGCGACAAGGTCGTCGTCGGCACCTGGATGGCGGACGGCGAGGCCCTGTGCACCGACTACGCGCCGCGCGGCAAGGAGTGCTGGCCGTACAAGGCGGTACTCGCCGCGAACGGCGAGTACGTACGCCTGCGCAGCGACAAGGGCCAGACCCTGACCGTCCGCTTGCTCAACCGCGACGAAGAACGGCTGCTGGAGCGGCGCGGCTAAGGCCGCCCCCGCCGGTCTATAGGCCGCCGATGATCTCGTCGGCCAGCTTGCGGTCGGCCGCCTCGCCGTGCTTCTCGGCGATCAGCTCACGCGCGGCGGCGGCGGCAGCGGTGGCGACTTTGGCGCGCAGCTCTTCGACGGCGGCGCGCTCGGCGCTGGCGATCTTGTCGGCGGCGATTGCCTGGTGACGCTCGATCAGCGCGGCCGCGTCGGTCTTGGCCTTGTCGACAATCTCTTCGGCCTGACGCTCGGCGCTGGCCTTCAGCATGGCGACTTCCTTGTCGGCCTCGCGCGCCTTCTTGGCATACTCGTCGCGGAGCTTTTCGGCTTCGGCCCGAAGCGCCTTGGCCTGGTCGAGCTGCTTGCGGATGCCTTCGATGCGGCCGTCGAGGACGCCGGCGATGATCCGCGGCGCGCCGGCGAGGATGCCCAATACGATCACGACGATCATCGCCACGGCGACCCAGCCGCCGGCGTTCAGGCCGAAGGCGGTCGGCTCGGCAGCTTCATGGGCGGCAGCAAGGATATCAAGCACGGCTCAGGGCTCCAGCAACGGCGGCGCGGGCGGCACTGTCGTCCACCTTGGCACCGGTCAGCTTGGCGACGATGTCACGCGCGGCTTCGACCGCCAGGCCTTCGATCTCGGCCAGCGCGCTCTTCCGCGCGTCGTCGAGTGCCTTGGCCGCTTCCTCGGCCTTTGCCGCAAGCTTCTGGTCGGCCGCGCTCACGCGCTTCTCGGTGTCGCGCAGCGAGCGATCCTTGGCATCGTGCGCCAGAGCTTGCGCCTGGGCGTGGGCGTCGTTGATCTTCGCGCGCCAGGCTTCCTCGGTCGCGTCGGCTTCCGCCCGCAGACGCTCGGCCTGAGCCAGGTCGGCGGCGATCTGCGCGTCGCGCTGGTCGACCGTCGCTTCGACCTTGGGCACGATGCCGCGCCCGACGAAGAAGTAGATCGCGCCAAGCACCAGCAGCAGCCAGAACCACTGCGACTGGTAGACCAGGGCAAGTTGCGAAAGCTGGGGCATCGTCAGGCCTTAGGCTCGCCGGCCCGGCGCGGTTGCGCCGGGCTGCGGCAGATCAACGTGCGTAGAGAATGATCATCGAGACGGCGAACGCCATCAGGCCGAGGAGTTCGGCCGCGGCGAAGCCGATGTACAGCGTGCCGGTCTGGCCGCCGGCGGCCGCCGGGTTGCGCAGCGCGCCCTGAAGGAACGAGCCGAACACGAAGCCGACGCCGACACCGGCAGCGCCGACACCGATCGCCGCGATACCGGCACCGATCACCTGAGCAGAAGCGAGATCCATTTTGCTAACTCCGTTGGATAAACTGTTGAATGACTAGTGAAGATGAACCGCGTCGTGAATGTAGAGCGCGGTCAGAAGAGCGAACACGAACGCCTGGATCGCGCCGACCAGCAGCTCGAGCGCGTTGACGAAGACGACGAAAGCGAAGGCCAGCGCGGTCACCCCGTAGCCGACTACACTGCCCGAGTTGAGACCCTGGACGACGAAGCTGCCGAACACGTCGAGCAGGATGTGCCCGGCGAACATCGCGATGAAGGGGCGCAGGCCGAGGCTGAACGGGCGTACCAGGAAGGAAATGAGCTCGACCACAAAGATGATCGGCAGCAACGGCTTGGGCGTCCCATGCGGCAGGAACAGCGTGAAGAACTTGAGGCCGTGCTTATAGAAACCAACGCCCAGCACGATCGCAAAGCTGATGATCGACATCGTGCCGGTAACCGTGAACTGGCTGGTCACGGTGAACGGGTGCGCCGCGGGGACGATGCCGAACGGCATCGCGCCGATCCAGTTCGCCGCCAGGATGAAGGTGAACGCGGTAAATATCCACGGCAGGTACTTGCGCCCGTCGGCGCCAATGCTCTGCGTGGTCACGTTGTCGAGGAAGCCGGTCAGCAGCTCGACCGCGGCCTGCCAGCGACCCGGCACGAGCTGGCGCTTGAGCCCGCCCCACATGAACGCCACGATCACGCCGAGCACGATCAGCATCCACAGCGCCGAGTTCGTGAACTGGAACGGGCTGGCAGCCAGTTGATCGCTCCCCAGCGGAGCGATCATGAACTGATGCATCGGATCGATCTTGCCGGCGGCGGCCACTGCTTGTCTTCCCGTTTCCCTGGGCGCCTTACTTGGCGCTGTCCTTGTTCATCTGCACGACGTGGAGGCACGCGCCCGCAAAGGCGGCGAACATCAGGCCGAGCATGATCCACGGCGCGGTGTGGAACACCTTGTCGAGCACGAAGCCCACGACGATGCCGCCCAGCGGATAGCCGACCATCGTCGAAATCACCTGCATGCCGATAGCCTTGACCACCGGCGCATGCTCCTTCGCGATCCGCTCGTCCTCGGTCTTGCGCGCCGCGGCGATCCGGTCCTCGAGCGATTCGAGTTTGGGATCCTCACCGATGGGTGCGTTGTCGGGATCGTTGGCCACGATGGGTGCGTTCGCCTCGCGCAGGGGTTGCAAAGAGATGCGCGGCCAAGGGATGCCCCGGCCGACGACGCGCCGCCCTTACGGACGCCTGCCGGTCGAGTCAACCGCCGCCGCCGCGGTGCAACATGCGCAAACGCCGCTCGCAGCATTTTCGCTGCGAGCGGCGCCAGGTGATTGCTTTCGAAGCGCCCTTACGGGCAGCGCGGGTCGCGGATTGGCGGGGCCGAGGTGCGCGTCTGCCAGCTGCCGTCGGGTGCCTGGTACTTCTCGCCCGGCGCGGTGCGGGCGATGGCCAGGCAGCCGGCAGTCATGGCGTATTCCTCGAGCGTCGCGTTGGCCGCCTGGGCCTTGCTGGCGTACAACGCGCGACGTTTGATGTTGATGTCGTCGACCACCTTCCTGGTCCCCGCGTCGACGGCGCCGGCGATGCCGAGATAGCCGTCGGTCTTCTCGCCGACCTTGCCGCTCGCCCGCGCGGCTTCATAGGCCGGATCGCGTTGGGCGAGCGCCGGCGCAGCCACGGCGGTAATCGCCAGCGCGGCGGCTGAGGCGGTCAGCGTGGCGCGGTTGAAAACGGTGTTCATGCTCTTCTCCATCAGAAGATACTCGAGTTTTCCTCGATCGTGTTCTGCGCCCCGGGCGCAAGCCGGTAAATCACTTCCTGTTTGATGTTGATGTTGAGCTCGATCACGATCGGCTTGTCGGGCGCATTCACCGAAATGCAGCCCGCAGCCGTCGCGCTGCCCAGCATCGCCATCAAGACCGCCCCTGCCTTCCTCATGGGAACCTTATGCGAGAGGAAGGCGCGGTTGGTCAATTTGCCTGCGTTCATGGCGTAGTCTCGCTTTCACGGCGCTGAATGTTGGCTTCATGGGGCGTATTCTTGCCCCCGGGGACGGGTGATGACGGCAGGTTACCCACCGGGACGGCGTTGCCGGTCTCGTCCAGCAGCTTGCCTTGGCTGGCGAGCTCCCGCGGGTCCTGGATCATCGTCGGGTCGTACATCGACTTGATGTTGGTGATCACCTGGTAGAACGGCGCGGTGATCGTCAC
>Ga0105246_10002256_pt1 | contig 11635 bp, 9 predicted proteins | sample KBSM64metaG_FD_99694 | JGI IMG/M metagenome (GOLD analysis project Ga0105246, IMG submission 99694) | Miscanthus rhizosphere microbial communities from Kellogg Biological Station, Michigan, USA - KBS M6-4 metaG | ecosystem: Host-associated > Plants > Roots > Rhizosphere > Soil | place: Michigan...
CGACTGCCGGTACATCGTGCAGCTCGTCTTCGCGGGGCGGGAGCGCATTCTCCCGGGCCTCCGCTACGAGTCGGCGCTCGGAGCGACCGACGACCCGGAGCCCATCAACGGCTTCCCGTGCCGAGCCCTGACCACCGAGCAGATCCGTGAGGTCACGGGCTGGTTCGTGCAAGCCTCGCGGCGCGTTCGGGAGGCCGGGCTCGACGGGATCGAGCTCGCAGGCGCGAATGGCATGCTCTTCACGCAGTTCCTCAGCCCGGCGATAAACACGCGCAAGGACGACTACGGGGGGACGCTCCAGAACCGTGCCCGCTTCGCGCTGGACGTGGTCCGGGCGATTCGCCGCGAGGTCGGCTCCGACTTTTGCCTTGGCTTCAAGATCAGCGTCGACGAGGCCCCCCGCGAGCTGCTGCCGTGGCTCGGGCGCGGCAACCCGATGGAGGACGTCGTTCGCGTCTGCGGCTGGCTCGAAGAGGCCGGCGTCGACTACATCCACGTGAGCGCCGGCACGGGCTTCCCGCATCCCCGAAACCCGGCTGGCCGCTTCCCGGTGAAGGAGGTCGTGAAGACGTACGACACCGTGCTCTCGAGCGGGCCTCGCACGCTCCGTAACTACGTCGTCTTCCGAACGTGGCCGCTGAGTGCCGTGTTCCGCTGGTGGTGGCAGCGGCCGGCGAAGCGTCTCGGCGTCGAGGGGATCAACCTGCCCGGGTCGCGCGCAGTGAAGCAGGCTGTTTCTGTGCCCGTGCTGTGCACGGGTGGCTTCCAGACCGCTTCCGTCATCTCGGGCGCGATCGAACGCGGTGACTGCGACGGCGTGACAATCGCGCGCCCGCTCGTCGCCAATCCCGATCTCGTCCGTTTGTTCGAGCAGGGCCACGACTCCCCGCCCCGGCCGTGCACGTACTGCAACAAGTGCCTCTTCAACTTCATCGAGAACCCGCTGGGCTGCTATGAGGAGTCACGCTTCGACTCCCCGGAGGCGATGGTCCGCGAGATCCTCTCGGTGTTCGAGGAGCCTTCCTACTCGGGTATGTCGATGCCGACCGGAGTCGTGTGACCACGGTCGACACGAGCACCATCTTCGAGCCGCTGCGATTCCGGGCGCTCGAGGTGAAGAACCGGGTGTTCCGGTCGAGCCTCGCCGGCCGCTTCAACAACTACGACGGGACGGGCAACCAGGCACACGTCAACTGGGATCTGAAGTTCGCACGAGGCGGCGTGGGCGCGATCATCTCCTCGAACGCTCCGGTCCACCCGCGTGGCCTGATCGTCCCGAACTACGCGCACATCGACCGTGACGAGACCGTCCCGTTCTGGCGCGAGGTCGTTCGGCGCGTGCACGAGCACGACTGCCGCTACCTCGTCCAACTCGCCTTCTCGGGCCGCCAGCGCGACCTGGGCGGCATCCAGTTCGACAAGGGCTGGAGCTCGACGGACAAGCCGGAGCCGATTCACGGGCTGCGGTGCGAGCGCATGACCGTCGAGGACATCCGCGAGCTCGTCCGTTGCTTCGCAGACGGCGCCCGCCGTGCGCGCGAGGCGGGAGCTGACGGCGTCGAGGTCCACGGCTGCAACGGCTACCTCATCACGCAGTTCCTCTCGCCCGCGGTCAACAATCGCAAGGACGACTACGGCGGCTCGCTCGGGAACCGTGCGCGGTTCGCGCTCGACGTCGTTCGGGCGATCCGCGCGGAAGTCGGAGACGACTACCACCTCCAGTTCAAGATCACGGCAGTCGACTACGGGAAGGACCTCTTCCCGTGGAGCGCGAGAGGCACGACGATCGAGGAGTCGGTGCAGGTGTGCAAGTGGCTCGAGGAAGCCGGCATCGACGCTTTCCACGTCTCGTCCGGCAACTCGTTCCCGCACCCGCGCAATCCGGCCGGCGACTTCCCGATCCAGGATGTCGTTCGCGGCTACGACACGATGATCTCGAGCGGGAAGCACACGTTCCGGAACTACCTTCTGTTTCGCGTCTGGCCGTTCAACCGGGTGTTCAAGTGGGCGTGGGAGCGCACCTCCAGAGGCCGCGTCGAGGGGATCAACCTCGCGGATGCGCGTGCGATCAAGGAAGCCGTGTCCGTGCCGGTGCTCTGCACCGGCGGTTTCCAGACCGCCTCGCTCATAGCGGCCGCGATTGCGCGCGGCGACTGTGATGGCGTGACGATCGCGCGACCGCTCATCGCCAATCCGAACCTGGTCGAGCTCTGGCGGGCAGGGCACGACCGTCCCCAGCGCCCGTGTACGTACTCCAACAAGTGCCTGATCAACCAGCTCGAGAATCCGCTCGGCTGCTACGACGAGAGCCGATTCGACTCGCGCGACGACATGGTGCGGGAGATCCTCAGCGTGTACGAGCCGCCGCAGTTCGTGCAGTGAGCGACGCAATCTTCGAGCCGCTCCGATTCAAGAACCTCGAGGTCGCGAACAGGGTCTTCCGCTCGAGCATCGCGGGTCGCTTCGACGGGTGGGACGGGTCGGGTCAGCAGGCGCGAATCAATTGGGAGGCGCGCTTTGCCCGCGTCGGTGTGGGCGCCATCATCTCGGCCTGGTGCGGCGTTGACCGCCGCGGTCTGATTGTCCCGGGCTACGCGTCGATCGAGCACGACGGCCGCGTGCCCTTCTGGCGGGAGCTCGGAGAGCGCGTGCACGAGCACGGCTCGAAGTTCATCCTGCAGCTCGCACACGCGGGACGGCAGCGGGACATTCCCGGAATCGAGTTTCGAAGAGGGCTGAGCTCCACCGGCAAAGCGGATCCGTTGCACGGCTTCGAGGCCGAGCGAGCGACGCCGGCGCAGCTCGACGAGATCGTGGGTGCGTTCGCCCGCGCAGCTCGTCGCGCGCGAGAAGCAGAGCTAGACGGCATCGAAATCCACGGTGCGAACGGCTATCTCTTCACGCAGTTCCTCTCGTCGGCGATCAACGACCGCACGGACGAGTACGGAGGCGCGCTTCTGAACCGCGCTCGCCTCCTACTCGAGGTCGTGCGCGGGGTGCGTGCGAGTGTCGGCGACGACTTCCACGTGCAGGTCAAGATCAGCGCCACCGAGCGAGCCGACGCCTTCCTCTTCTGGCTTCGCCGCGGGAACACGACCGCCGACTCGGTGCAGGTGTGCCAGTGGCTCGAGGAGGCCGGGGCGGACGCGATCCACGTCTCGGCCGGGAGCACGTTTCCGCACCCGCTGAACCCCGCAGGCGGGATGCCGCTGCGGGAGGTGCGCGACAACTACGACGGCCTGATCTCGAGTGGCATCCACGCGTTCCGGAACTACCTCCTCTACCGGACCCCGCTCGTGAACCGCCTCATGCAGCGAAGGTGGGAACGGTCGGAGGACGAGGTGGAGGGCGCGAACCTTCCGGACGCGCGCGCAATCAAGGAAGCGGTCTCGATCCCGGTTCTGTGTACGGGCGGCTTTCAGACCGCGTCGGTCGTACGCGATGCGCTCAGCTCGGGTTTGTGTGACGCCGTCACGATCGCGCGGTCGCTCGTCGCGAACCCGGACCTGCTCGATGTCTGGCGCGCGGGGCACGACCGGCCTGAGCGACCGTGCTCCTACTGCAACAAGTGCCTCTTCAACCTGCTCGAGAATCCGCTCGCCTGTTACGACGAACGGCGCTTCGATTCGAGGGAGGCGATGATCGCCGCGGCGTATGCCGTCTTCGATCCGCCGCCGTACGGGCCCGGCTAGCGCTGATTTGGGCCGCGCTCCGACTCGACGGCTGCTCCCTCGTGAGCTCGAGCGTTCGACGGAGCGTGTCGGTCACCGAGGAGAGGTGGCGGCAGCGGCGCCGTGGGCGACGCGGCCAAGCACTGTCGCCAGATCTGCCGGGACGAGCTCCTTCGACTTCGGATCATCCTTGTCGTCGGGCCACCGCACGAGCCGGATCGTTCCCTCCGCGATCTCGATGCCCGTGATGTCGCCGTCGCCGAATGAGCAGCAGCCCGTGTTGAAGTAGCACGGCGGATCGATCGTGATCGGCGGAGGCCCTTTCTCGCGCGCCTCTGCCCGGGCCCATTCGATCCGGGCATGGAGGTCGGCCAGTTCGTCCGCGCCAGCCTTCGCTGCGCGGCGGGACTCGAACTCCGCCTGGAGCTCAGGCACCGACTTCTCGGACTTGGGAGGTTTGCTGTCCCAGAACACGGGTCGGTGTGTATGCCCCGAGATGATCACCGGCTTGTCAGGATGGCCGCGAGCCCAGCTGAACATCGCTTCGTCATGGCGCGCTCGGAGCTCGAAGTGGTTGGAAGGGGTCGTCGAAGCCATCTTCAGGCGTCGCTGCAATGGACGCCAGACGTGGCGGACCACCTGCTTCGAGAACCACTTGTACTTGTCGCTGTCCAGCGTGCCCTGGTGACCGTGGACGAGGAATAGGAGCCCCAGACGCTTTCCACCGCGCACGACGCGCAGCTTCAGAGCCTCGCGCACGTGACACTCCGGAAAGAACGTGTCGCCCCCGAGGTACTTTGCGAACTCCTTCGGATTTCGCCACTGGTCGTCGTGGTTCCCCCAGAAGCGCTCGTAGCGTCCCGCCTTCAGGAACTGCGCTTCGAGCTCGAGGGTGTCCTTGTACTGCTCGACGACCTCCTTCGGCGCACACTCCCAGAGCTCCTCGACGTCGCCGAGGGAGTAGAGCGTGAACCCCTCCTCGAGGTAATAGGCGATAGCGGCGGAGTACGCTCGCTCGCAGCGCATGAAGTCGTCTGCGCCGTCCCTCGCCCCCTTGTGGTGGTCCGAAAAGATGACGATCCGCGCCGTGTCGAGGTCGATCTCGTGCTCCTCGGTGGCGGCGTCGGCGTAGACGCGGTTCAGTGCCTTCGCGACGTCCCTCTTGTACTTCTCGGGGTCGACTTGCTCGGAGCTCATCGCCGGCCGAGCTCCTGCGGCACGTAGGCGCATCCGGCGGAAGCCGTGGGTGCGAGCCGCAGCATTGCTCGCCTGACGGTCACTCCCTCACCTCCTGGGTGTGCGGAGTCTAGTGGGCCTCGCGTGATTTGTCACGAAGCTCGTGGCTCACGTTTCCGAGCGACAGGACCGCTCGGCGAACGTGCTAGGGTCGGGCCGGCGGTGCGGCACGCCGTTCTCCCGTCAGAGGCGGAGGTGAGTCGTGGCCAAGATCGATCTCTTCTTGAAGATGGACGGGATCCTCGGGGAGTCCGCGGACCTGAAGCACAAGGGCGAGATCGACCTCCAGTCGTTCAGCTGGGGTGAGACGAACCAGGCCGGCCCGGCGAGCGGCGGCGGCGCGGCGAGCGGCAAGGTCACGATGCAGGACTTCCACTTCGTGACCCGGGTCAACAAGGCCTCGCCGCTGCTGTTCCTGTCGTGTGCGACCGGGAAGCACATCAAGGAGGCAATCCTGACCGCCCGAAAGGCAGGGAAAGATCAGCAGGAGTTCCTGGTCTTCAAATTCAGCGACGTCCTGATCTCCTCGTACCAGATCGGCGGAGCCGAGGCCGCGGACATCCCCATGGACCAGGTCTCGTTCAACTTCGGGCGTGTCGACTTCGAGTATCGCGCCCAGAAGCCCGACGGCAGCCTGGCCAGCCCGGTCAAGGCCGGCTGGGACGTCAAGAAGAGCCGACAGGTCTAGTCGTCGTCGAACGGCGCCGCGAGAAAGCCCAGCGCGAGCAGTTTTCGGACGACTGGGAGCGCTGCGGACGTGTATGCGGCTCGTTCGTCCCTCGCGAGCTCGAACGTCTCCGACGCCTGCGCAAGCGCTTCGTGGAGAGGCCGTCCGTCGAGGTACGGCAGCAGCGAAGCGGTATGGCGATCGACCCCGACAGTGAAGCACAGCCCATCCGTGAGCACGAGCGTCTGGGTGCTCACGTCGAACCGGCCGTCGGCTGCCTCGAGCTGCTGTTCCAGCCGATGGTGAGGCGTCAGCACGAGGCGAGCCGCCAGCAGCTCGGCATCGCTCGTGAGCTCGAGTAGGTCCTGCGCCGCGAACACGCGAAGCGTGTGGTCGCCGGCCGGCTCCAGCCGGTCGAGCGGCAGGGGATCCTCACGGATCCACGGTCGGCCGGACGCTCGACGCCGCAGCACGACCGCGCCGTACCCGATCGCCTCGATGCCAAGGCGACCCAGATCGGTCGTCCAGCGATCGATCGCGTCCTCGAAGGCCGGCACGTCGCCCTCGCCCAGCGGGCGCAGCCAGCTCGCAGCATGGGTTAGCGGGTCGTTCGTTCGGTAGTGCAGGAGCCACGCGTCGCAGTCGGTGCCGCGCACCCACTCCCGCAGCGGCGGAGCCCACTCGTTTCCCGGCGCGTGCGCCCAGCTCACGAGTATGTGCGCAAAGCCGCCGTTGGCGAGACTTCCCGGCGCCGCCTCGACGATGCGCCGGCACAGCTCGTCGGCGGCAAGGCCGCTGTCCCTGTACGCGAACGACGTGTCGGGAGAGATCACGTACGGCGGATTGGCGACGACCAGGTCGAAGCGCTCGCCGTCGACCGGTTCGAACTCGCGTCCGAGCCTGAACTCGATGCCGCGGATCCCGTTGAGTTGCGCGTTGAACCCGGCGAAGGCGAGGGCCCGCGGATTGACGTCCGTCGCGACGACGTGCTCAGCGTGCTTGGCGGCCAAGATTGCCTGGATGCCGCAGCCCGTACCGAGATCGAGTGCGCGCCGCACGGGCCGACGCACGGCGAGCTTCGCGAGCGTGACCGACGGCGCCTGAATCCCGGGTACGAAGTCGTACGAGGTGTCCGATCCTACGCCGCCGTCCGAGGCGATGTAGTAGTCGCCGTGCGGCGCTAAGCGAGCCGTCGCGGTAGCCGTCGTGCCGGTGAGCTCGAGCAGGCCGATGTCAGCGAGCGTCGTGACCTGAAGTGGGGCGACCGCTGCAGCGAGGCGATCCAGATCGACCGGCGCACCGAACAGGAAGAGCCTCGCGACCGTCCCGAACGGCTCGTCTCGGAGTCGGCGGAGATGGACCGCGGCGTCGAGCGCGCGTGACGAAAGCTCGGTCATGCCCAGACGAGCCTCGATGCCTTCGACCGTGAACTCCACGGACGCGAGCGTGCGCTTGAGCGCGTCGAGCGCGTCGCCGTTGTCGGCCCTCGGCGGCTCGGGGAGCACCGGCTCATCCTTGCAGTGACGTCCGCGGCCGCGGGCGCCGAGAGGCAAGTTTGGCCGTCGCCCAGCGACTCGACAGTGCAGGCAACGAGTGATACAAGAAGGCTCTGCGGCGCCTCCCGAGGAGGGAAGGAGTCGTGAACGATCAGGGATCCCGCTCAGCACACCCGCTTCGCCGCTACGGGAGTCGTGGCGCCGGCGTGACCTTGCGCATCGTCGCCATCGCACTCGTGCTCGTGCTTCCGCACGCTGCCGGCGCCGCGACGAACGGTCTGACTGCCGAGGACGCGAAGGTGGTGTTCGTGAACGTCGGTCAGGGCGACGGCGTGATCATCAAGGTGGGGGGCCGCATCATCGTCAGCGACGCGGGGCTTCCGAACGCCGCGGACGAGATGAACGCCGCGCTCGAGAGCATCGGTGCCGATCACCACATCTACCGCGCGATCCTCTCGCACGCGCACGCCGACCACGTCGGTGGGTTCATCGGGCTCCTCGAGGACTACGGGTACACGATCGACGCCGCGGTCTACGCTCCTCAGCCCCACTACGCGAACACGGATACGAATCGGGAGTTGATGGACGCGCTCTCCGATCGTGAGGTGCCTCTTCTCCCGGTTGCAAAGGGGGATCAGTTCTTCTGGGGCGGCGCATCGTGGAGAATCCTGAACCCGCCGGCCGGTGCCTTCCAGGGCGAGGGCGAAGAGGCGAGCGCCTCGATCGCGTATCGACTGCGAACGAAGGGAAGCGACCTCCTCTTCACGGGCGACATCGAGCGCGACGCGCTGCCCGGCCTGATCAACGGCTGGACGTTCGGGCGCGTCGAGGTCTTCCTCGCGACACACCACGGCTCGAATTTCGGATCGACGACCGAGCTGCTCGACAAGATCCGGCCCGAGTTCTCCGTGCTCTCGACAGGCCCCAACCCGTACGGCCATCCCGGCATCTATGCGGTCAGGCGACTCAAGCGCTTGGGCACGACGATCTTCTGCACCGAGCAGAATGGCACGTTGACGCTCACCCTCGCATCCGGGGGGGCACTCGACTGGCGGGCGAGCCGCCAGGAGCAACCCTGGTGGACACCCACCGACGGCGAGACCGGCAGATGCGTGGACCGCTAGTCCGACCCCCTGCCATTTGATGGCAAACCGGGTCGAAGATCGAAGCTCGTGACGACCTGGAGCAGGTGGACCCCGCCCCGGCTCACCAGCGTCCTCGCTCGGACTCCGAGCAGCTCGGGATACGACGCGTTCATCTCGTGCAGCCACGCAGGCGACGCGCGCGTTGCGGCCATCCTGCAACGGTCGTCGCACGGATTCGCCCGCTCGTGGTACCGGCTGCGTGCGCTCCGCGTGTTCCGCGATACGGCGAGCTTGTCGGCAGACGCCTCGCTTTGGGCCGCAATCGAGCGCGCCCTGGCATCGACGAGGTTTCTCATCCTCGTGGCGTCTTCGGAAGCTGCTGGGAGCAAGTGGGTCGCGAAGGAGGTCGACTGGTGGTGTAGCCACAAGTCGAAGGAGCACCTTCTGATCGTCGTGAGCGAGGGGATCGCGACGTGGAGCGAGACCGCAAACGACTTCGACTGGGACAATACGACCGCTGCTCCTCGGGTGCCGAGGGCGTATTCACGTAGGAGCCCCTCTGGGTCGACCTCCGATTCGCGCCGCGTGCTCGCCCGTCTGACGCGGAAGGGGGTATTCACCTCCGAACGATGTCCGCCTATGCTTGACCTCGAGCCGCCGCCCGAGGAAAGGCCCCCGTGGATGGCTTCCCGCTTCGCTGCTGCGGCGATGACGAGTCCTTCGCGCCGGGACGTCCGGGGTGACAGTCGCTCCTGAAACTGCCGCACGGACGCCTGCGATCCGGCAGCGGGCGCGGCTCACTCTCCTTGGGCCATTCGAGCTCAGCGTTGGGGGCGAGGACATCGCTCTCGCGTTGAGCGCGCAGCGGCTCGTCGCGTTCCTCGCGCTGCAGCGGGGCGCGCTCCTCCGCTCCTTCGTAGCCGGATCGCTGTGGCTCGATTCCACCGACGCGCGCGCGGCCGGCAGCCTGCGCTCGGCGCTCTGGCGCGTCAACCGCGCGCATCCGGTGGTCGTCGCTGTAGGAGAGCGGCTCTCGCTCGCACCGCATGTTGACGTTGACGTCGCCGACGCCATCGACCAGGCGCACTGCCTGCTCGATCCGGCGGAGACAAGTTGCCCGAGTCCGCGCGAGCTCAGGCTGGTTGGTGACTTGCTGCCGGACTGGTACGACGATTGGGTCGCGGTCGAACGGGAGCGCTTGCGCCAGCTCCGTGCGCACGCGCTTGAGAGTTTGTGCGCTCGGCTCACGGCAGCGGAGCGATTCGGCGAAGCGGTCGAAGCAGGTGTCGCCGCGACGACGATCGAGCCGTTACGCGAGAGCGCGCACCGCGCGCTTGTGTGCGCGCATCTCGCTGAGGGAAACCGCAATGAGGCTCTGAGCCAGTACCAACGCTTCCGCCGGCTTCTCTTCGACGAGGTCGGCCTTGGGCCTTCGGAGCGGATGGAAGGGCTTGTCTCGTCGTTCACGTGACGGTGACGGTCGGGTGACGCGCGCACGTGCAGGATGCGCGCGTGGCGCTGCAGGCCGTTGAGCCGACGGCGGTGCTCCTCATCCGCGCGTGGGTCGAGGCGGACGGCGGACTGCGCGCGCGGATCACGAGGACGCTTGACGCGTCTTCGCACGAGCAGATCGTGACTGCCGCAGCATCGCCCGAGGAGGTCGTACGCGCAATCGTCGAATGGCTTGATGCTTTTCTCCGATCGGCGGGCGAGGTGACGGACCCGTGACGGCGCGGTGACGCACGTTGCCGAAACTCGGTGCGCCGACCGCCCGAAATGGACGCACTCAACAGCGAAGCTCTCACCGGCCTAACGATCGCAGTCCAATCGTTGCTTCCGCCGACGGCGGATCCGTCGCTCGCGCCTGACCTGAGCGTCGCCCCGACACGCTTCTCGTCGACCGGGCTCAACGGCTTCGTCGGGGTCAACCACGAGCCCGACGGCGAGATCATCGGCAGGCGCGTGAAGGCGAACGCGATCGTCGGTGTAAAGACGAACTCGCTCGACGCGCTGAACTCGGCCGTCGCAGGAGTCACAGCTGCCGTGGTCGGCGCGCCGCGCGCCGATCTCCGCCGGCTCGGGATCCTCGACGTCGGCGTCACGGGCGTCGGCCCGCAAGTTCCCCCCAAGGGGCCGAACGCGGCACGTCAAGAGGTCACGTTCGGCGTCTCCTACGAGTACCTCAAGCTGCCGACCGCTCCGAGCGGCTTGATCCAGTCCGTCCCGCTCAGTCTCGACCTTTCGCGTGAACACGATCCGCGACAGCTCATGGGCGGCGAGTTCACGTCGCAGTCGCTGGTCGAGCTCGAGGTCATCGACGATCCCGCTGCGACGACCAACGCGCCTTCGCACTGGACCTTCGACACGGCGCAGCAGCGAATTCAGCAGACCTCGGCGATCGGGGGCGGCACGAGCGCCGTGAACGCGAACAAGCCGGGCACGTACCTCGTCGTCCCGGCCACGCCGAGCCGGCCGGCGGTAACTGAGTTCATCTTCCGCTCCGAGGTGCAGTCGGATGGCGACGAGGGGATCGGGCTCGTCTTCCGCTTTGTCGACGACGCGAACTTCTGCTTCTTCCTCGCGAACGCGAGCAAGAACTACCGGCTGCTGGGGAGGAAGAGCGCGGGGACGTTTCAGCAGCTCGCGGTCGACGCGACGAAGAGCTTCACCGTCGGGACGTCGATGCGGCTGAAGGTCGTGGCGGCCGGGCCGACGCTCGAGGTCTCGGTCGACGACAAGCCGGCGCTCAGCGGTGTCGATCCGGCGCCGGGCGCGGGACGTGTCGGGCTGATGGCGTTCCGCAACCCGCTGGCCTTCTTCTACGGAATCGAACTCGTCGGGATCTAGCGCGAAAGGAGAGAGTGAATGGCCGAGGATAGCCTCGCACTCGACAGCCTCCTCATACCGGGGACGTATATCCAGGTAAAGAGCGAGGCGCTACTCGCCGGGGCCGCGGTCTCGACGGGGAACATCGGAGTCGTCGGCACGGCATCGGCGACGCCGCCCGACACGGAGATCCTCTCCGGCTACGACGACGTCATGAACGCGTTCGGGATGTACGACGGCTTCGACGGCGGCGGAGGCGATCTCAACCTCGCGCGCGCGCTCGAGGTCGCGTACCGCAACGGCGCCGGCGTCGCCTATGCGCGCGGCATCGCCGCAGGCGCGGATCAGGCCGCATTCGAGACGGCGTTCGACCAGCTGATCAAGGACGACGTCCAGATCCTCATTGCACCCGAGCTCAGCACCGACGATGCGCTCGACGTGCTGAAGCCCGTCGTTCTGGCCGCCGAAGATGCCGGCAAGGACGTGATCGCCGTTATCGGCTCCGACGCAGACGACGTCGACGGGATCCAGGCGCACGCGAACGCTGTCGGCGACGTACACGGACGGATCATCATGGTCGCTCCCGGCATCAAGGCGTTCGACGCAGCGGCGAAGGCGGAGGTCGATCTGCCGGGGACCTACGCCGCAGCGGCC
>Ga0105246_10002258_pt1 | contig 11631 bp, 8 predicted proteins | sample KBSM64metaG_FD_99694 | JGI IMG/M metagenome (GOLD analysis project Ga0105246, IMG submission 99694) | Miscanthus rhizosphere microbial communities from Kellogg Biological Station, Michigan, USA - KBS M6-4 metaG | ecosystem: Host-associated > Plants > Roots > Rhizosphere > Soil | place: Michigan...
CCCGGCCATGGAAGCAACGATAGATGACCGGCAGCACCAGCAGGGTCAATACTGTCGCGAACCCCAGGCCAAAAATAATGACCACCGCCATGCTCTGGAAAAAGACGTCGCGCAGCAGCGGCAGCAGGCCAAGCACCGTGGTGAAGGCGGTCAGCAGAATAGGACGCAGACGTGAGGTCGCCGCATCAATAATTGCCAGCTGCAGCGATTTCTCCTGCCGGAACAGCCTGATCTCCTCAATCAGCACGATCCCGTTACGGATCAGCATGCCCGACAGGCTCAGCAGCCCAATCAGCGCCATAAAGCCAAACGGAATACCGGTGAACAAAAAGCCACAGGTGACGCCAATCATCGCCAGCGGCACGGTGATCCAGATAGCGACGGCATCGCGCAGCGAGTTAAACATCAGCACGGTAATGATGAACATCGCCAGGAATCCCACCGGCAGCGAACTCAGCAGCCCGCTCTGTGCTTCACGTGAACTTTCCAGCTCACCTCCCCATTCAAGCCGGTAGCCCGCCGGGAGTTTAAGCTGGTCGATCTGTGGCTGAACCCGCGCCACCACTTGTGCGGAGGTTAACCCTGAAGCGGGATCGGGATCGGTCTGCACCGTCAGCACGCGCGTACGATCGCGGCGCATAATCAGCGGATTCTCCCACTCCAGCCGGAAGTCGGAAATCACATTGCTCAGTGGCACAAAGTGCTGCAGGGCGGCACTCCACAGCTGAATATTCTCGATGTGATCGACACTCTGCCGCTCTTCATCAGCCGGATAGAGCATCACCGGCATCAGCCGCGAACCGTCACGGAAAATGCCCACCGCGTCACCGCTGAAATTCATTCTCAGCGCCTGATCGATGTCACGTTTATCGATACCCAGTTCCTGACCACGCAGCGCCGAATAGACCGGGCGGATCACTTTGCTGCGCTCCTGCCAGTCATTGCGCACCGGAAACGTTGAGCCATCCGCCAGGAAAATGGCATCCAGCTGGCTGCCGATGTGGCGCAGCACTTCGGGATCGGGGCCGATCACCCGCAGGGCAATGGCGCTGTCACTGGCGCTGCCAAACTGGATACGTTTGATGCGCTGATTCACCTGTGGGAAGTTCTGCTCAATATAGGCCTCGGTTTTCAGCGCCAGCGCATCAAGCTGTCGGCCATCCTTAACCCGCACCATAATCTGGGCGAAGTTGCTGTACTGCCGTGCCGCGTCATAGGTCAGGGTAAAGCGCAGAGCGCCCTGGCCCACCGTCGTGACCGTGGCTGCGACCTCAGGATCCTGATTAATGAACCGGGCAATATCCGCCGCCGTATTCGCGGTGTAATGAATATCGGTGCCATAGGGCAGCCAGAGATCGGTGAAAAAGACTGGCGTGCTGGAGGAAGGGAAAAAGTTCTGCTTCACCATGGTAAAGCCATACAGCGACAGAGCCAGCAGTGCCACCATTACCGTCAGCGTGGTCAGGCGGAAACGCAGCAGGCCGCCCAGCGCCTGACGATAGAGCCGGAATACGATGCCCTGATAAGGCGTGGAGGGTTCAGTTTGCTCAGGCTGAGCCGTGCTGCGGCGCTTCTCACTCCAGTTGATAAATACCGGCGTTAAGGTCAGCGCCGTGACCCAGCTCAGCATCAGTGAAATCAGCAGCACCTGGAACAGTGATTTACAATATTCGCCGGTCGAATCCTGCGACAGGCCAATCGGTGCAAAGGCGAGAATTGCAATCACCGTGGCACCCAGCAGCGGCAGGGCAGTGCGCCGCACCATGCGGGCAATGGCCTGCTGTAAAGGGTGCCCGCGCTGATGATCGATTTTGACCCCTTCGACCACCACAATGGCATTGTCCACCAGCATGCTAAGCGAAATAATCAGCGCGCCCAGCGACACCCGCTGCAGCTCAAGTTTAAACAGGTACATGATCAGGAGTGTGCCAAGCACGTTAAGCGCCAGCGAGGCGGCAATCACCATGCCGCTGCGCAGGCCCATAAACAGCAGCAGCGTTCCCACCACAATCGCCAGCGCCATCAGGAAATTGAGGATAAAGCCATCAACCGACTGTTTTACCTCATGCGCCTGGTTATAGAACACCTTCAGGCTGATACCGGCGGGCGTATCCTGCTGATAGTGCGCCATTCGGGCGGAAAGCGCGTCGCCAACATCAATCACATTGACGCCGGGCGCGAACGAAATGCCGATAGCCAGAGCCGCTTCACCGTCTGCAAAGTAGATATTGGCGGGATTGTCGGTAACGCCACGCGTCAGGGTGGCGATATCGCGCAGATGCACGTTCTGTGGGTTGCCAGCGGGCAGAATCGGCAGATTAGCCAGATCGTCCAGCGTCTGCAGTTCGCCGGTGGGATGAAAACGGATCGATTCGCTGTCGACCCGCAGCGTTCCGGCACTGGCAACGCTGTTATTCCGGCTCAGCAGATCGGCGACGCGCTGCGGCGTCATACCATAGGCGGTCATTTTGCTGGCGGAGAGAGCGATGCGGATCTCCTCCTGCTCGACGCCCGCTACTGCAATTTTAGCCACACCCGGCACCAGCACCAGATCGCGCCGCAGCTGATCGGCGTAGTTGCGCAGTTCGCTGTTCGTAAAGTCTTTACCGTGGATGACGAAGAAGTAACCGTAAACATCGCCGAAATCATCGTTAACCAGCGGGGCCTGAACGCCAGGCGGGAACTGCCGGGCCGCATCGCCGACCCGACGACGTAACTCATCCCAGATTTGCGGCAGCTGATCGGCCAGATAGCGGGTATGAATATTAACGGTAATCTGCGACAGGCCATTGCCAGAAATGGACGTGACATTGTCCAGCGACGGCAGGCGCTGCAGCGCATTCTCCAGCGGCAGCGTTACCTCCTCTTCAACCTGCTGTGCGGACGCGCCGGGATAGTGGGTGACAATAACCGCAGACTTAATGGTAAACAGCGGATCTTCGAGGCGGCCAATGTTGAGCAGCGCATAGATTCCGCCCACGCCCAGCAGCAGAATGACCATCCAGATGCGAATGGGTTTATCAAGAAAATGCTCCTGAATACGCATTATAACCCCCGCTCGCGCTGCCAGATGCGCACCGCTTCACCGTCACGCAACTCACCCACACCGGCGGCAACGATACGGTCGCCCGGCTTCAGCCCGATGATGATTTCTATGCCCTGGGCGGTGAGACGGCCCACTTCGACAGGTCGATCTTTGATGCGCAGCGCCTCACCATCCTGCTCAACCAGCCAGACGTGCGGTTGATTGGTGGGGCTGCGATCGGGATTGAACACCGCCGCCGCAGGCACGACCAGACGCGGCTGCGTAGGGGCATTCGGCAGGTTATGCAGCCTGACGCGCACCGATCCGCTGAGGCCGGCAACGCCAGGGAGATCAGCCGGACGCGGCATGGTCAGCACCACCTGATAGGTCAGCGTGGCGGCATCCGTCTGGCTGGTATGCTCTTTGTATTGTGCGGTGAAAAAGCGGCCTGGCAGGGCGTTAAACTGCACCTCAGGCTGATAGTCAATATTCTGGATATCGAGGCTGGTGAAGAGGGTTTCGGGCAGCGTAAAGATGACGTCGAGCAGATCGGCACGGGTCAGCAGCGCAATGGGCTGTCCGGCGGCCACGACCTGATGATTACGCGCCTGTGCCCTTGCAATCACGCCATCAAACGGCGCGCGAAGGCTAAGAAACTGTAACTCCTCCTGTGCGATTTTCAGCGCAGTCGCGGCGGCATCGCGATTAGCACGCTGCACATCCATTTCAGACTTTGAAACGGCGCTGCGCTGGGCCAGCGTATTGAAGCGCTGAAATTGTCGCTCCGCCAGTTGCAGTGCAGTCTGGCGGTCGCGTACCCGTAGTTTCGCATCTGCATCATTCAGGGTAGCGAGAAGCTGTCCCGCTTTCACGGGCGTTCCGTCACGAATATCAAGCTGTACCAGCTGGCCTGCCCGTTTAAAGGCAAGATCGGTATTATCACCCGCCTGAATACGCGCAGGAAATACCCGGATATTTTGAGCGATGTCCGACTCAAGGGTGAAAACTTTAATTACGCGGGGCGGGGGAGCATCCGGTTCTTTTTTTTCATCGCACGCTGTCATAAAAAAACAACAGAGCAAAATGAGGATAACCTTGCGTTTAATCATTTTCTTCGCCTTAACATCAGCTTTTAAACTGCGGTTTGATAAGCATTAAGGCGTAATAAACCCTGATGCTTATCGCGACCGGGATAAACTTATTTTTAATCTTCGTCATATAAGTTTAACGAAGCGGCAGGGCCGCTTCGCCTGAATCGGCTTACGCCGCCATCTGAGAGACCACCAGCCAGGTCAGTAAGCCCACCAGAGTCGTTGCGGCGACCGCGAGAATAACGAAACCGCAAAGCATGATAATGCTCTGTTTTTTCATCAGAGTTTCCTTTTGCGAGCCAGAGTATAAACCGATGCACACTGCATCAGCATACTTAAACCTTAGCTAAACAAAAACAACGTTGTCATTCTCATAATATAGGTTAGATTTAATTTAGCCATTTTATGTTATTCGTCAGACGTTTCTTACGTAAATATGATATCGGTCATTACCTGCAGGAGGGGCTGCCTGCAAAATGCATGTCTTTTAATTGCGCCTTTATTTCATCGCTAAATGGCACGAGGTTTATATATGCTAAATAATGATAAGCAGGATAAAGCGTTAGCTTTATCTGAGCGCCCCTGGTATCAGCGTAGTGTGGCAGAGATATTCTCCGAACTGCAGAGCTCATCAGCAGGATTATCCACCGCCACTGCGCAGGAACGCCTGCAGAAACACGGTCCCAATGCCCTTCCGCAAAAAGCTGAGAAATCGGCTCTGCTCAAATTCATCGCGCATTTTAAAGATGTGCTGATCTATATTCTGCTGGCCGCGGCGGTGATCACCGCGATCATGGGTCACTGGGTCGATACCTTTGTCATTATCGGCGTGGCCGTCATTAACGCCCTGATCGGCTTTATTCAGGAGAATAATGCCGAGAAGTCACTGAAAAGTATTCAGAACATGCTCGCCAGTGAAGCGATGCTGGTGCGGGATGGCAAACAGGTCACGGTCGCGACGCGCGATATTGTGGTTGGTGATGTGGTGATGTTACGCCCGGGCGATAAAATCCCGGCTGATCTGCGACTGTTTGAGGTCAATAATCTTCGGGTTGAAGAGGCGATTCTCACCGGGGAGTCGACGGTGGTGTCGAAGAACACCGATACGCTGAGCGGTGAAAAATCGCTGGGCGACCGTCTGAACCTGGCTTTTTCAGGCACTACCGTCAGTTCCGGCACCGCCGCAGGCGTGGTGATCGCCAGCGGCGGTGATACTGAGCTGGGCCATATCAACGAAATGATCAGCGGCATAAAAGAGGTTAAAACCCCGCTGCTGGTGCAGATCGACAAACTCGGTAAAGCGATCTTTTTCATCATCCTGCTGATGATGGTCGCCCTGTTTATCTTCGGCTATCTGCTGCGTGACATTCCACTGGGCGAGTTGTCGCTGTCCGTCATCAGCCTGGCGGTTGCTGCGGTTCCGGAAGGTCTGCCTGCCATTATCTCTATCATCCTGTCGCTGGGCGTGCAGTCGATGGCACGCACCCAGGCGATTATCCGTAAGCTGCCGACTGTTGAAACACTAGGCGCGATGTCGGTGATCTGCTCCGATAAAACCGGCACGCTCACCATGAATGAGATGACGGTGAAAGCGGTGGTGCTCGCGAAGAGCCGCTGGCGTGTCAGCGGAAACAGCTATGAACCCAAAGGGGAGATTGTTGCTGAGCAGGGCGACGCAAGTGGACTCTCTGCGGCACAGGATCCGCTGTTTCAGCAGTTCCTGCATGCGGTAGACACCTGTAATGAAAGCCAGCTGCGTCAGGAAAGTCAGGGTCACTGGACGATTGTTGGCGGCCCGACTGAAGGCGCGCTGAAGGTGCTGGCGGCGAAGGGCCAGACGACACCTCAGCCGGTTGAGGTGGTGAGCAAGCTGCCGTTCGATTCCCTCTATAAATATATGTCGGTCAGCTGTGTTGCCAACGGCGAATCTTATGTGCTGCTGACCGGTGCGCCAGACGTGCTGCTGACGCTGTGTCAACAGCAGCAAACGCCGGAGGGTGCAGAGCCGATAGACCGTGCGTACTGGGATGCCGCCATCACCACCTACGCCAGCGAAGGGCTGCGCACCGTTGCCGCCGCCTGGAAGAGAACCTCTGCACCCGTTACCGCGCTGGATCATGCCGATCTGAGAAGTGACATGGTGCTGCTGGGTCTGGCCTGTATGATGGATCCCCCACGTCCCGAGGCGATTGCCGCCATTGACGAGTGCCAGAAAGCGGGCATTCGCGTCAAAATGATCACCGGCGACCATCAGGAAACCGCTATGGCGATTGGTCAGATGCTGGGAATCGGCAACAGCCAGGCTGCTATCACTGGCTACCAGCTTGAACACATGAGCGACGCCGAACTGGCCGATGCGGCAAAAACCTATGACATTTTTGCCCGCACCAGCCCGGAACATAAACTGCGTCTGGTGAAAGCGCTGGAAGCGAGCGGAGAGATCGTCGGCATGACCGGCGACGGCGTCAATGATGCTCCGGCGCTGAAGCAGGCCAACGTCGGTATTGCGATGGGTATTAAAGGCACCGAGGTGACAAAAGAGGCGGCCGATATGATTCTGGCCGACGATAACTTTGCCACCATCGCTGCAGCAGTCAAAGAGGGACGTCGGGTCTACGACAATCTCAAGAAAACCATCCTGTTTATCATGCCCACCAACCTGGCGCAGGGTCTGCTGATTATTATCGCGATTCTGATGGGCAATCTGCTGCCGTTAACCCCGGTACAGATTCTGTGGATGAACATGGCAACATCCGCCACGCTGTCGTTTGGTCTGGCGTTTGAGCCTGCTGAAGCGAATGCGATGCGCCGGCCGCCGCGCAATGTCAAAGCACACGTGATGGACGCTTACGCCATCTGGCGCGTGGTGTTTGTCGGTCTGCTAATTTCAATCAGTGCCTTTGTGCTGGAAGCCTGGCTGCAACCGCGTGGCTACAGTGCCGAGTTTATCCGTACCGTGCTGCTGCAGATGCTGGTGACTGCGCAGTGGGCCTACATGCTTAACTGCCGTAACTCGGATGGCTTCTCACTGGATCGCGGTCTGCTAAAAAATCGCGGTATCTGGCTGGTGACGCTGGTACTGATTGTCCTTCAGGCGATCATTATTTATGTGCCATTAATGAACACGCTGTTTGGTACCCGTCCACTGCCGATCAACTACTGGCTGATTTCGCTGATTGTCAGTATCGCGATCTTCATCATAGTTGAGATTGAAAAACGCCTCACCCGCGCATGGCGGGTGAAGACGCCATCACTGAGTTAATTCTGTCTCCGGGTCCTGCTGCGGATAGCTCGCCAGCAGGACCTTTTTAATCAGATAGGTCAGTGGAATAGCCAGTATCCCGCCCGTAATCCCCAGTAACGCCTGCCAGAACAGAAACGCCAGCAACTGCGTGGTCAGCGCCAGATTGAGTCGCTTCCCAATCAGCAATGGTTCGATCACCGAACTCAGGCAGAGGTTCAGCACCACAAAGAAACCTGCTACCGCCAGCGCGATCTGTAAATCAAACATGATGTAACTCTGGATCACCGGCGGAATCGCGGCCAGAAAGGAGCCAAGCACCGGCACGTAATTAAAGATGAACATCAGCACGCCCCAGAAAAAGGCAAACTTCAGCCCGATCAGATGCGCACCGACGCCCACGATTAACCCGCCCAGAATACTGGTCAGCGTTTTCACTCTGGCATACACAATCACGCTCTGAATTCCCTCCTGCAGCGCCAGATAAAAGGCCTGATGTTTTCCCTTTACCCGCTGTTGCAGTGCAGCTTTCAGCAGCGGCATCTCATACAGCATAAACAGCAGCATCAGGAACACCATGATCCACCATGAGATGACGCCAGGGATTTGCGTCAGAAACGCGGTGACGATGCGCACTATCGCACCTGCATCCACAAAGGTCAGCAACTGGTCGGGCGTCATACCGATATCAAGCCGGGCAAAGGCCAGCGTCAGCTGTTCAAGCCGTGCCGCCAGCAGCACGGGCGCCTGGCGGCTGAGTTGCATCAAATCGGGCGTCAGCACGGTTAACTTGAGGATAGTGACCACCATGATCAACAGCATCAGCATAATCACCAGAAGTGACGAGACGATGCGCGGTATGCGGTTGTTTTCCAGCCGGGTAATCAGGGGATCAAGCATGATGGCCAGTAACATTGCCAGCAGTACCTGGTTGATCAGCGGTGCTGCCAGATAAAGGCCGGTCAGAATAATGGTCAGACAGGCGAGGATAAACAGCACGCGTGCCATTGGCGGCCAGAGGGTAAACCAGCTCAGTCCCATGATTGGGCTCCTTCAGCAAAGATAAGCTGCAGTATAGATGAGGCTTAAGCTTCAGTGCTTTGCGTCAGGTCAGAGGGGGAAAGGCTTCTCTCAGGGCTTAAGAGACGATCATCGGTGGCTCCTGACCCTTGTTCAACGCACGAATGCGCGACCAAAAGCTATCCGGATAGTTTATTTACGATCCGGTTTCAGCCGACGATCAAACCGGAACGGAATGGCCTCAGCCTGTTGAACTATCCGGAAGAACTCGGGATGTTCAGGATTTAACAGATAGTTATATTCTACAGGGGAGAGGGCACTGGGAACACGCAACGCAACCGCATCGCAGGCAGAGCACCAGGCGTCTCCATAGTCAGCCAGTTCTGCCGGTGCATCTTCATCAGCCCAGTTTGCAGGCAACTCAGTGATATCAGCGGTCTGAATCAACGCATCGGGAACATCGATGCGCAGAAGTGTGAATGCGTCCAGGATGTGTGCTGAGTGCAGATGGACCAGTGTTTCCAGCAAAGTCAGTGATGCTGTTTCAGAAACATAAACCATGGAGATGCCGATGCTGTTCCAGCGGCCGCCCGCCTCTTTTGCGCCAAATCCCGTCCAGGCTGTTGAAAGATACTTTGTCTTGGTCAGCCTGTAGAGAATCAAGAGTAAACTCCGTGCTCCAGGCGCGTGATTAATTTCATGACCTCGTAAGCCCCGGTTTCAGACGCCATCAGTTCTGCGGGCATTTTCCAGCTCAGCGCCCTGTTAGGCTCATTCAACCATTTTTGCGCTTCATCCTTATCACCTTCGAACAGTTCAACTGCGCGATCAATGACACGGATAATACGTACCAGTCGTTCACTTTGTTCAGCGCTGAATTTCGCTTTCACGCTTCGGCTGAACGTCGTGGAGGGTATACCGGACATTTTGCGCAGGTCGTTTTGCGTAATCTTCGCCCAGTTGACGATCAGGTGAGCTACGTTGCCATCAAGGCCTTCATTAATCTGGCCCAGCAGGGCGACACCATCAGCGTTGTTCAGGCCTGCGGCCTGCCATAAGCGTGGCTGCCTGGTTTTGTTCGCAGAAAAGCTGAATGTTTTCATCTGTCATCTCCAATTGGTCATTTAACTATAACCATTTGGTGGGAGGGGCGCAAATTTCAGGATCTGATAAATCAGGAAAACCGGTCACTCTGAACCTTTCAGTGGCATGTGTCAGATCAAGTCGCGACTCACACATATTCATGAGTTTCATTCATATCACGTTATTGATCTGAATAATGTGCAGATTGTCGATCTCATGAGCCAGTTTCTTAAAGAGCGAAATCTGCAATAGCGGGCAGACAAAGATCAGGATTAATCATCATTGATGAATAAAAGTAATAAGCCCTGGCTAATTACCCTACTTAATCCAATTAATCACTTTACGTTATGCTTTTCACACACAACGGCTGAAGGATAACGCCATGCCCACTGTAAAACTCAAAAATGGTAGAGAACATCAATATCCTCGTTTTTGAACTCAGTTCTGAGGATATGTTGCAAATTGCGGCGCTTGATTCCGCAACCAGCGCATTCTTCTCTCATCCCTATCCGGCGATGGTGGAGTGGCTGACTGGCCGCAAACCTGACGTTTAAAACGCAACAGAAGAGGCTTTCAATAATGCAAAGACGCTATCTCGGAAAATCAGGGCTTGAAGTGTCAGCACTCGGTTTGGGCTGTATGGGCCTGAGTCATGGCTATGGTCCGGCGACCGACACTCGTCAGGCTGTTGAGCTGATTCGCGCCGCGGTTGAACGTGGGGTGACATTTTTCGACACAGCCGAAGTTTATGGCCCATATCTTAATGAAGACGTGGTGGGTGAAGCGTTACAACCCTTACGCGACCGGGTGGTTATCGCTACCAAATTTGGTTTTACCTTTGGTGAGGACAATAAACAGCAGATTTTAAACAGCCGCCCGGAACATATTCGCAAAGCGGTTGAAGGCTCGTTGCGTCGTCTGAAAACCGATGTGATTGATTTGCTGTATCAGCACCGCGTCGATCCGGAAGTCCCTATCGAAGATGTTGCGGGAACCGTGAAAGACCTGATTTCAGAAGGTAAGGTCAAACATTTCGGCCTTTCTGAAGCGGGTGCACAAACCATTCGTCGTGCACATGCCGTACAACCTGTTACTGCACTGCAAAGCGAATACTCAATGTGGTGGCGCGAGCCTGAGCAGGAGATCCTGCCATTGCTGGAGGAGTTGGGGATTGGTTTTGTGCCATTCAGTCCATTAGGCAAAGGATTTCTGACGGGCGCGATTAAGTCAGGAACGACGTTTGGCAGGGATGATTTCCGTAGTAAGGTGCCGCGTTTTGCCGCTGAAGCAATTGAAGCCAACGAAAAGCTGGTCACATTACTGAGTGAACTGGCTGCCGGAAAAGGGGTTACGTCTGCACAAATAGCACTGGCATGGTTGCTGGCACAAAAACCGTGGATTGTTCCCATCCCCGGCACTACTAAACTGCACCGGCTGGATGAAAACCTGGGTGCTGCCGACATCACGCTTTCACAGGACGACGTGCGGCAGATAGAAGAGGCGCTTGAAACGATAGAAATCGTCGGCGAGCGTTACTCCCCTGAGCATCAGGCTCGTGTGGGCCGTTAAGATTCAGGCGGGTCTGCATCGAATTGTAGACCCGCTATTCCGGGTGCCGAAGCGCATCTATCATCAGCACAAAAGCGGGCGGATGCTGTTTACGGCTCGGATAACAGAGATAATAACCGGGAAATGCAGGGTACCAATCCTGCAGAATCTGAATTAGCTTTCCGGATTTTACATGCTCCCTGATCGTATCCTCAGGAACACAGGCAATACCAAAACCCGATAATACGGCATCGATTCTTTCTGACAGAAAATTAAACGTGACCTGTCCTTCAACTCTGACACGTAACGATTTTCCTTCCTTCACGAACTTCCAATGATAAAAGTTTTAATTTTGGCCATACGAGAGTTTGAGCTGCATGCTCCCCTGCGGATAAGCGGATATTGCCAGAGAGCGTTCCATTGAGTTGAACCTGAAATTCATGCTCCTGCTCAAGATCGGCAATACGTGGCTCAGATAGGCCTGATTACATAACGCGAGATTAAAACGGCGTGCCTGACGTGTCGAACATGTCTGGGCCTATGCCTTTCACGCGCCGTCGAAACGGTGTTTTATCTGAGAAGGTCATGGTGAGGGGCGGGTTCCATTTCCAGGCAAGCCCCAG
>Ga0105246_10002268_pt1 | contig 11603 bp, 14 predicted proteins | sample KBSM64metaG_FD_99694 | JGI IMG/M metagenome (GOLD analysis project Ga0105246, IMG submission 99694) | Miscanthus rhizosphere microbial communities from Kellogg Biological Station, Michigan, USA - KBS M6-4 metaG | ecosystem: Host-associated > Plants > Roots > Rhizosphere > Soil | place...
CCGCCGCAGGGCCGTGGCGGCAAGGGAGTCCTCACGGCGCGTATCGTGTCCACCCGTGGTGGGCTGGTCGGCGCCGTCGCCGTGCGGCCTGAGGACGAGGTTTACGCGATCACGTCCGACGGCGTGGTCATCCGCACGCAAGCCGCGGAGGTACGCCGGGCACAACGGCAGACTATGGGTGTTCGATTGATGAACCTGCCCGAGGGTGTGAGCCTCGTTGCGATCGCCCGCAACGCCGACGAACCGGACGAGCAGGAGTGAGCATGACGCAGTTGCCGCACGGACAGTCCGGCAGCGTGAATACCGAGCCTCCGCTTGACGGCAACCGGCAACGGATGGGACCTGCGCACGCCGCCGGCCGGCCCGTTGACCGGCCCCCGCCCTCGACGAGTGACTTCGGCGAGCCGACCATCACCCGGCACAACAACGTCGACGCGCCGCCGCCGAATTCTCCGGGCGGCCAACGGTTCGGGGCCGCGCCGCCGAGCACCTTGCCGCCCCCACCGAACGGTCCATCGTTCGCGGGCGGGCACGCCACCGCCCCGCCGCCCGGCATCCCCACCCCGGCGGGTGCCCCGGGCCCTACGGCGGGGCCGCCCGGCGCCGCACCACCGCCCCCGACCGCGCGCCGCGAGCGCACGCGAGCCAGCGGCCCGCGCCGAGCCCGGCTGCAAGTGCGCCACGTCAATCCGTGGACGGTGCTGAAGTTTTCCTGTGTCGTATCGGTGGTGCTGTTCTTCGTCTGGCTGATCATGATCGCGGTGCTGTACCTGGTCCTTGATGCAGCCGGCGTGATCGGCAAGATCAACGACACTGTGACGACAATCAACGGGACCGGCTCCAACGCACCTATCACACCCGGAATTGTTTTCGGCGCGGCCGCCATCGTCGGTGTCGTCAATATTGTGTTGTTCATTGCGCTGTCGACAATCGGCTCAGTGGTCTACAACCTTTGTGCCGATCTCGTCGGCGGTGTCGAGGTCACCCTGTCCGAACGAGAGATGGTGTAGCCCCGGCCGCGTCCCTGACGTGCAGTCCGGTATCTTTCGGCGGGGTATTCTGACCCTTCGCGTTCTCGGGCCTGTAGCTCAGTCGGTTAGAGCGCATCCCTGATAAGGATGAGGCCGGAGGTTCAAGTCCTCCCAGGCCCACAGACGATTGAGGTGAGCGGGGCGCGACCTTGCTCGCGTCTCCGAGCCGATTGGGTTTGTCGAATATCGGGAGGTTCGTAGAATCTCCCGGTAGGACGACCGCGTCCCAAACCGCACGTCGAACGGAGGTGGCCGGTGCTCAGGTCCGTGGTGCTCGTCGCATTGGCGGCCGGCGCGTTCGTCGTCGTCCGCAAGCGGAGAAATGCGCAGGCCGATGCCGCCCTGTGGCGCGAGGCAACCTCGACCCGCTGAGTGTTAGCCTCGCCGCATCGCCGGCTGGTCGCGGGGACGTAGCTCAAGTGGTAGAGCACCGCCTTTGCAAGGCGGGGGTTAGGGGTTCGAGTCCCCTCGTCTCCACACTCTGAGGGCCCCGGATTTGGCGGCCTTCGTTCGTCTGACTTGATCGCGGTTCCAAGATCGGCTTCGGCTTAGTCCGCAAAAAGTCCGCAGGAAGTCCGCGCTCGCGTGCCTCATCGAGCCGATCGGCGAGCGCGTCAAGATCGCCATCGAATAGATCCGCGTACCGGCGCGCTGACAGTGCCGGGCGCGGCCTGGCGCATCGTTGCCTTAGCCCTCTGGCGACGCAACTGCCGCCACTACATCAAGCTCGTGCAAGGAGAGTCCGGCCAAGGCCGCGCACATGACACAGGTCATCACGGCGGTGCCCGGACTCGCGCCGAAATCCCGCGGCTGCCCGAACGGCACGGAGGGCCAGAGTTGAGGATCACGGTGTGAAGAGGTCGCTGCTGGCGCAGGAAGATCGATTTCCGGCATACGGTTCACGGCCGATCTTCCTGTATTTGCGGGCCTATGGCGCCTGTCCTATGGCGCCGTGCGTGCATGAAGATCAAACGACCGCTAACGCCGCTGACTTTGCGCCCACGCGACGGACCAAGAGGGCGCGCTACAGCTGAAGGTGCAGCCGCAGGGCGTCCTCGAGGTCGGCCATGAGGTTGGGTGGCACTCGGCCAAGGACCGGACCGGCCCGGTCAATGCTGACTGATCGAACCTGCTCGGCCTGCGCTTTAGAGGTCGCGCGCAGGCCTGTCGCATCGGCGGGGAGCAGCGTCTGGAAGGGAAACACACGCGCGATGTTGCTGGTGACCGGAACGATCGTGACGACACCACGGGCGAGGCGTTCGGCGGTCGCGTTCGCGCGGTCATTGCTCACGATGACTGCTGGCCGGCGCTTGTTCGCTTCGTTGCCGAGGGTTGGTTCCAGGTCGATCAAGCGGATCTCACCGCGCAGCATCGGCCAGCCCGTCGGCGGCCGTCGCTTCCCAGGCGGCCTCCTCGCCGGATGCTTCCCATTCGTCCCACGCTTCGGCGTAGTCCTGCGCGAGTGCGGGATAGCGCAGCATGCGGATCGCGCGCTGGAGCGCGGCCGAACGTGACTTCAGACCTTGCGCGCGGGCGTAGTCATCCAGGGCTGCGACGTCTTCATCCGGCAGGCTCACACTCAGTTTCATACCACAATGCTACCCGAGTATTACCCGACTGCTGATGAGCGATAACGGACGTCAGAGGCCGCGCTTCGAGTCAAGCCACTCGGCACCGTCGGTACCCCGCGCGACCCGCTTGAGCGTGCGCATGCACCCGTCGACGGAGAAAGATCGATGTCCGCAAAAAGTCCGCAAGACGTCCGTAGATCGCTCACGATCACCCGATGCGACCAACGACCGCCAACGACACGAACGCCACCGATTCCGGGGCCTCCATCGTCTACAGCCCAGGAAGCGGGAGTTGCTCGACAGCGTCGGATCGCTTTTGCAAGGCGGGGTTAGGGGTCCGAGTCCCCTCGTCTCCACACTCTGAGGGCCCCGTGTTTGCTGCCCTGTAGCACCTCGGCGCTTCACGTCAAGATCCACAAAGCCCGTCGGGGACACACTGAGGACACACCAGCGGCGCGCGCGGCGGCGTCCAGCGCGGCGGCGAGCTCGTCGAGCGGATCGCCGAACAGGTGCCCGTACCGGTCGAGTGTCATGGTCGCTGACTCGTGGCCGAGATGGTCCATGTGTGCTAACGCCTCCCCGCTCAACCTCGATGTTCACGACGAGCGCGCCTCAATCACCGCCTTTCTGCTTGTCGAAGGTGAGCCAGCCCTGCTGCAGACCCACGGCACTGTTATGGGCTCACCCTCGCCGACGTCAAGAGACTGCCCGGCAGGCCTCAGCTCGCCCGTTGACAGTGGTGGCCAAGTCGAGCGTGCCGCGGGCTCAGCTTTGACTGTCGGATATGTTGAATACAGAGTCGAGATTGGTGATCTTCATTAGTCTGCGCACGGGTGGTGTGGGCTCACGAAGGTGAAGCGTGACCGCCCGGTCCCGGGTCGCATTGCGGATCGCGACCAGGGTGCCCAGGCCGGTGGAGTCGATGAAGCTGACCCCGGAGAGGTCTAGTACGAGATCGTCACACGCGTCGTCCGCGAGAGCCGCGGTCGCCGTTCGGAGAAGTTCGTCCGTCGCGGCCATATCGAGTTCGCCGCAGATCGCCAGCTCCGCGCAGCGCGGCTGAGTGTGGACGATCTTGATGAGCATGTCTAGAGATTATCGGCGTGATCGGCGGTGTGAATCTTCGTATTCACGGGTAGAGATGTCATGGTGGTGGCGATCGACCGGACTGCGGATGTTATGTGCCGAGACTTTGAGGTTTGTGAGCGGCGCTGCGATGGCTCGGCGCCGTCGCGTGCGCGGCGGTTCGTGGCGGACAGCCTGCGCTCGGAGCTGTCCGGGCCGGCCGCTGAGGGGCCGATCGAACTTACTGTCGTGGTCGTGAGCGAGTTGGTCACCAACGCGGTTCGCGCCGGGTGCGCAGCTATAGGCATCACTCTGCAGCTGCATCGCGACCATCTGCGGGTGGTTGTATTCGACGACGCGCCTGGCCGCCCGAAACAGCGAATAGCGCGTCCGAACGACGTCCGGGGCCGGGGGCTGTCTATCGTCCGGGCCGTCTCGCGGGCTTGGGGACTCCAAGTCGCGGCGGCCGGCAAGCGACTGTGGGCTGAGATCGCGCTACCGGACGACGTGATACACGCGTCCGCGTGCTTCCTCTGAGCGGTCATGACGCCAGGCTCGAAAGATCGCCAGGCGTGGAGGACCTCGACGTTTCTGGTTGTGTCGTGGGGTTGCCGCGGCATGCCTCGCGTCCGATGGCCAGGATCGTGACGTCATCGTCGACGTGGCGGTCGCCGATCAAGGTCGTCATGAGCGCCGCGCAGGCGGACTCCGCCAGTCCGTATGGGCTATCTGCGGTGACGGAGTGAGCGAGGACCGTGCGCACAGTCGTGAGGCCCATGTAGATGTCGCTGTTGTGGTGGTCGATAAGGCCATCGGTGAGCAGGCAGAGAAGGCTGCCCGGCTCAAGGGTGAGCGTGCCTGTAGAGCGGGGAGCAGCGAGGTCGACCCCGAGCGGGAGCCCGTGGGACTTCTCGAGCAGTCTCTCGTGGCCGGCGGCCGAGATTAGGGTGAGCGGTAAGTGCCCGGCCGAGCTAAAGGTGATCGCTCCGGTCGCCGCGTCGAGAATTGCGTAGATCAACGTGGCCATCTGCCCGGGTTCGAAGTGTTGGAGCTTGCGGTCGAGATGGTGCACAACAGTCGCCGGGTCGTCGTGGTCGAGGGCGTAGGCGCGTAGGGCACTTTTGATCCGGCCCATGATCGTGGCGGCGCGTAGCCCGTGACCCATAACGTCGCCGATTACGATCCCGATCCTGTCATCGGGCAGCGTGAACAGGTCATACCAGTCTCCGCTGACGCCGTACTGGCTGCCGGGAACGTAGCGGGCGGCGAGTTGGTAGCCAGGAATGTCCGGCAGTCGCCGGGGCGCCAGTGAGCGTTGAAGCGAAGCCGCGGCTGCGCGATCGATGTAGGAGCGGCGGGCGCTGATCGCGCCAGCAGCGCGGTCGGCAGCCAGTTGCAGCACCGCGGTGTCCTCGTCGCTGAATGCGCGCGGACGTAGCGTACCGACGTGCAGAACACCGAGGACGGTGTCACCGACGAGCAGCGGGACGCCTAGTAGAGAGCGGACCTTTTTGCGAAGCAGGATTGGGTTGATCACGTTGGAGGGTGTGACCTCGGCAATCGCTATCGGGCGGGCTTCGGCGGCCACTCGACCGGCGAAGCCGCGTCCGAACGGGATCCGCACGCCGTGCCGGACCTCTTCCTCCAATCCCCGCGATGCGACTGGGCTGAGGAACTGACCGGACTCGTCGAGCAGCAGGGTCGCGGCGGTGTCGACGTCGAGCAGTTCCTGTAGTCGTGCCAGCAGCTCATCGAGCAGGTCTTCGGTGGTGAGCTTGGATAGCGCGACGTCCGTTACCGCCTCGATACGCCGTAGCCGCTCCCGGACTTCGCGGACTGTGGCGACCATTGCCGGGCGGAGTAGGCCCTCGCTCCGGTCGAGCTCCATGCTGTCCGCGAGCTTGCCGATCGTGGGCGCGTCACGTTGCGCATCTGAGGGGGCGCCGTGCGCCGTGGTCGTCATGATTGGCGTCGGTCGATTTGGGCTAGGATCCACGATCCGAACACTGCCGATCTGACGGCGTGCGACTTCCCGCCGACGTAGGTCGACGGAATGACCTCGCGCGGGTCGTCACGAGCGGCCCCGCGTATGCCGTACCGCAACGGCACGGTGTCTCGCCCAGACGATCGACCCTGGACGGTCATGAAAGTACTGTATAGGTTTCTGGAGAGATTGGCTAAGCTTGCGTAATTCTTGTGAAGGTTTAGCGAAGGGTTATGGACGGTATCGCCACCGTCGTTCAGTATGAGGCCATGGTTCCAATGAGCGGCAACGCGCCGGATAGCAACTACGCGGAGGCGGACGTCGTCGACGCTGGGGTGTACAGCATCGGTGCCGTGACGAGGATGCTCGGCATCCCCGCTCAAACGCTGCGGGCCTGGGAGGAGCGGTACGCCCAGATCGTTCCGGACCGTAGCGGTGGCGGGCACCGTTTATACAGTCGCGATCAGGTCGAGCAGCTTCGTTTCATCCGGGAACAGCTGCACGCTGGGTTGCACCCGGCCGACGCCCACCGGTTGCTTGCACAACGGCGCGCGGAGGGGTCTTGGAGACGAGGGATGGCCCCGGCGCGCCCCCGGCCGGATCGCGAGCCGAAGGTCACGATCCTGCTGGCCGAGCGTGACCCCTATGCAGCCGAGCTCGCTGAGTACTTCCTGCGTACGGAGGGTTACCGCGTGCGAGTCGCTTTCGATATCGCACCCGCCGAGGAAATGCTGCGGGCCGAGGCGATCGATTTGCTGGTCGTGGACTTGATGATCTCGGGCGGCGACGGGTTGGACCTATGTCGCCGCGCGCGGGAGCGTTCCTCGATTGCGGTGCTCGCGGTGTCCGCGTTGGACTTCGGGGATGCGGCGTTGCAGGCGGGGGCGGACGCATTCATGCGCAAGCCCCTGGAGCCGCTGCGTCTTATCTCGACGGTGCGACACCTGCTCGCCGCCGGGCGCCGACCTGCGTCGGCCGGCGCACGCGCATGAATGCCGGGCCCGCCGATGAGTCAGCTCGGCTGCCGAGCGGTTCCGGCCGACTCGACACGGTACTGGGGGGCGGGCTGCCTCGGCACGGCATCATCCTGCTGATCGGCCAGCCAGGCTCGGGCAAGACGATCCTTGCTCAGCAGTACGTGTTCCACAACGCGACTGTCGAAGCGCCGGCGGTGTACATGTCCACCGTCTCGGAGCCGCTTGAAAAGATTCTGCGCTACGGGCAGTCGCTGCGCTACTTCGATCCCGCGGCCCTCGGCCGCTCGGTGTTTTACGAGGACCTGGGTCAGATCATCAACGATGACGGCCTACCCGGCGTGTTGGCCCGGCTGACCGAGCTCCTGCAGCGGCGGCGTCCCAGCGTGTTGGTCATCGACAGCTTCAAGGCGCTGCAGGTCTATGCCGGCGACCCGGGCGACTACCGGCGATTCCTTCACGAGGTCGCGGGGCGGCTGTCCGCGACCCCTACCACGACGTTCTGGGTCGGCGAGTACGACGGCGTGCGACTGAGCGAGGCGCCCGAGTTCGCGGTCGCCGACGCCATCATGGCCCTGGGCACCCACCGAGATTCGGTGCGGGAGACCCGCTTCTTGCAAGTGCTCAAATTGCGTGGAAGCACCTTCCTGTCCGGCGCGCATGCCTATCGACTCTCGCCGTCCGGCCTAGAGGTCTTTCCCCGTTTGGTCGACCCGCTCAACACTGTTGGCTACGGCCAAGACTCTGAGCGAATCAGCTCGGGCATCGAGGCCCTGGACCTAATGTTGACCGACGGATACTGGCGCGGCGCCTCGACCTTGGTCGCCGGCCCGTCCGGTGCCGGAAAGACGCTGCTTGGATTGCACTTCGTCTACGCCGGAGCGCAGCGCGGCGAGACCGGTGTGATCGCCACCTTCCAGGAAAACCCTGTGCAAATGGAGCACATCCTGCAGGGGTTCTCCTGGTCGATCGACGATCCCGGCGTGGAGCTGATGTATCGCACCCCCAACGACCTATATCTCGACGAGTGGGTCTACGACCTGCTCGCCACCGTCGAGCGCACCGGCGCCCGACGGGTCCTCATCGACAGCCTCGGAGACCTTCGCGCGTCATCGGGCGATGAGCAGCGCTTCCATGAGTACATGTACTCGATCCTGCAGCGCTTCGCTCGAGCCCACATCAGCGCCATTTTCACCCAAGAGGTGCCGGAACTGTTCGGCATTACCCGCGTGTCCGAGTATGGGATCTCCCGCCTGTCCGACAATGTTCTCCTGCTGCAATTCCTGCGCAGAGATTCTGAGATCAAGCGCGCCATGACCGTCCTCAAGACGCGCGGCAGTGCCCATCAACAACAGATCCGCGAGTTCGAGATCACCCGTGCGGGTATCACCCTCGGCGGCCGGTTTCAGGGCGACCTAAGTCTGAGCTGACCTGTCTGGAGAGCAATTCGACAAGCAGGTCAAAGGCCTCGGCATCGGTTACCGAGCGGCGCGAGCGGCGGCTCCATCGCCCGAAGCGTCACCCGGCTGGCATGGATGGCGTGTCCGGCAATCGTCGTCAGCTGGTTTGATCGTCCGTCAGATCGGGGAAGAGTCCGGTGTCCAGCGGAGGGAGTAAACAGATGAGCGATCAGGACAACTCGAGCTACGTCATAGTTGGGTCTGAGGCCTTGCAGTCGAGCGATTCGCCTCATGATCATCCGCACGGTGACATGGTCGATGTCCGGCTGCCGGACGGCATGGTCCATTACCAGACCGGCGAGGACGTCGGCGGCGTGACGTATCGGCTTGGCCGCGGTGGGGCGTTGTTGATCGAATCAGCGAAAGGCGACGTGGTCACTGTATTCGGCCCCGCGGCCTGGAAGTGGGTGACGGGCGCGGCCGCCAAAGGCAAGGTTTAACGAGCCATGATCACCGATCCAGCTCCGGCCCGACCGTACCGATCCGCTGGAAACACCGCGGAACCCGACAGCCTGCCGATCGATCCAAAGGAGGTGACGCAGAAGCCCCTGGACCGCGAGCGTGTCATCGACGCGCAGCCTGACGACGGACACCTCCAAAGCGTGACGCTGCCTTCAGCGCGGGCGGGCACACTTCGCTCTATCCCCCATCGGGATCAGTGGATAGCGACGCCGTCGACTTAGGTCGCGGACCCGATCGGCCGCATCGCCGGAAATGACATCGGTTCGCCGAGCAAACCGGCGCGGGTCGGCAGGCGGACGCATGCGAACGAGGTCGGGCCGGCCAAGACGGGGTGCCGATTGAAAGGACGAATAGTGCCGGGCACCCGCGGCGATCGGAGCCCTTGCCACGGTGCCGGCGCCTCGGTAGCCGCACAGATCAATTGCGCCCTGAAGCTGATCAGCAATCGCCCGCGCAAGCGCTGTCGGCCATGCCCGGCTGTCGTCCATGCCCGCCGGTGCCTTGTCGAACGCCATGTCCCGTCTGTCCGGTCGTTCCCCGCCGGCGGCGTGTTCGACCCGCGGCGATTGTGGGAAGACTGAGAGAATGGGTGACCACCGCGACTCGGCAACGATCGCGGCCGATTCGAACGCTGACCCGCCGAAGTGGGTCGGCCGTCTGGATAGATTCCAGCGTCGGCATCCCGCCAGCGGCTTCCCACTCGCCGTTGTCTATAAGTTCATGGATGACACGGGTATCTTCCTGGCCGCGTTGCTGGCGTATTACGCATTCATATCGCTCTTTCCGCTACTGCTGCTGCTTACGACAATTCTCGGATTCGTACTCGCGGGCAGGCCCGGGCTGCAGCGAGATGTGTTGGATTCGGCGCTGAGTCAGCTTCCCGTCGTCGGCGCCCAGCTGAATCATCCGGAGCATATCGGCGGCGGAGCGGTGGGGCTGGTCATCGGTGTGCTTGGCTCCCTATACGGGGCGCTCGGTGTCGGTCAGGCGCTACAACACGCTATGAACACCATTTGGGCGGTGCCCAGAAACGTGCGATCGAAGCCGCTGCACAGCCGTGGCCGGAGTTTGCTGCTGTTGGCTACGGCCGGCCTCGCCCTCATCGGCACGACACTCCTTTCCGCCCTCAGCGGGAGCGGCGCCGGATCGCTCGGTACGGTGCTCAAATTGTTTGCGCTCGTCAGCTCGATCGCGGTGAACGTCTGCGTGTTCGTTTTTGTCTTTCGCATTGCGACTGTGCGAAAGGTGACGATCCGTGATGTGCTGCCGGGGGCAGTTGCCGCTGCGATCGGCTGGCAGCTGCTGCAGTCGTTCGGCGTCGTTTACGTCAACCACGTTGTGACGAAAGCCAGCGCGACGAACAGTGTCTTCGCGCTTGTGCTGGGGCTACTCGCGTTCCTCTACCTCACCTCGCTGGTGGTAGTCGCGTGCGCGGAGATCAACTCCGTCCGCGTCGACAAACTCTATCCGCGGTCGCTCTTGACACCGTTCACCGACAACGTGAACCTAACGACCGGCGACGTCACCCAGTACGAACAGCAAGCCCGAGCGCAGCGAGCGAAGACGCATGAAGACATCGACGTCACGTTCGACCCTGGGCGCCGCAGATGAGTGATGGTTTGGTCGGGCTCTGCCGCGGGTACCTGTTTCTACGGCTCGACGAACAGCCACTGTCCGGAAGCGGCTCGGGGTGTATGGCGAAGCACTCCGGGCGCATCCCGTGACTGCGACCGCCCGGAAGCTAGTGGACGGCCGACCAACATACGACCACATCAAGGGGTATAGCTGATGAATCAGCTCGCACAGCAACAGGATGAGCCCGGGCGGCAGTCGCGGATGTCACCTGTGCCCGACTGCGGCGAACATAGCTACGAGGGGCACGGCCGACTGAAAGGCAAGGCGGCGGTGATCACCGGCGGCGATAGCGGCATCGGGCGCGCAGTGGCCATCGCATACGCCAGGGAAGGCGCGGACGTCGTGATCTCCTATCTGGAAGAGGACGACGACGCAGAAGACACCGCCCGGTACGTCCGCGCGGCTGGCCAGCAAGCGGTGTTGGTGCGCGGCGACATATCGTCGGCGGACCACTGTCGCCTCGTGATCGCTCGGGCTGTGGAAGCATTCGCCCGGATCGATGTGCTGGTAAGCAACGCGGCCTATCAAATGACTCATGAGAGCATCGAGGAGATCTCGGACGAGGAGTGGGACTACACGTTCCGTACGAACGTGTCGGCGATGTTCTACCTCTGTAAGGCGGCGCTACCGCATATGAGTGCAGGCGGCTCCATCATCGGCAGCTCGTCGGTCAACTCCGATATGCCTTCCCCCACTCTTGCTCCCTATGCGGCGACGAAGGCGGCGATCGCCAACTTCTCTGCCAGCCTCGCGCAACTCCTCGGCGAACGGGGGATTCGGGTGAACAGCGTAGCCCCGGGGCCGATCTGGACGCCGTTGATACCGGCAACGATGCCTGAGGAAAAAGTCGCGGAGTTCGGGGAGAATGTCCCACTCGGCCGCCCTGGCCAACCGGTCGAGCTTGCACCGATCTACGTCCTACTGGCATCTGACGAGGCCAGCTTCGTGTCCGGTGCTCGGGTGCCTGTCACCGGCGGCCGGCCGATGCTCTGACTAGCCACCGTGTCGAGCAAGCGAAGATAGCTCGAGAAGCCTTGGGGAGCACGGGCAGTATGGGCTAACTCTCTTTGCGTATTGCGGCCCGGGCCGCGCGCTCGTCCATGCCGCGTGGTCCGGATGCCGATCGCCGCGTGACGGACTGACCACGTGAGACTCGCCGACTGCGTACCGTTCCACGATGGTGGACGACGCCTCGACGTCATCGATAAGTGCACCGTCCGGGCGTCCGAGGACTGAACGTCGGCGGAGGAGGCGAGCACACTAACTGCCGCAAAAAAGCACTACTGGCGTTGACGAAAGTGGTCGGGCGGATTCCGGGGTACGGCTCATGGGCGCGAGCGACCTCATTGGCTGCGACGTCTACGACGGCGACGGTGCCGACCTGGGCAAGGTCCACGATCTCCGTTTCGAGGCCGACGGCG